>Ga0172374_1002973_pt1 | contig 10454 bp, 8 predicted proteins | sample LakKiv3m_FD_114536 | JGI IMG/M metagenome (GOLD analysis project Ga0172374, IMG submission 114536) | Freshwater microbial communities from Kabuno Bay, South-Kivu, Congo - kab_092012_10.3m | ecosystem: Environmental > Aquatic > Freshwater > Lake | place: Democratic Republic of the Congo... | reverse complement strand
TTCATGTCTAGGTACCATCTGCCTTTCGCATCATAAACGCCAACCTCTGATTTCCCATCTCCATTCCAATCGCCGGATACGCCAGTCGCACCGAGATAGCCAAATATGAAAGTTTTATCAACAATTCCACTATCCCATAAAGTGTCGCCATTCATGTCTAGGTACCAAGGACCCTTGGGGTCATAAACACCAATTTCTGGTTTGCCATTCCCATTCCAATCACCGGTTGTCGGCAGAGCAGAACACGAAGATGCAAAAGCTTGTTTGTTAGAATATAAAATAAAAAATATTCCAACACAAATAACGATGTATTTTATGTATGTTTTAATCATATCTCACCTGTATTATAGCATAAATCTCATGAAATTAAATAAGTCTGGAAATCAAAATTCAACAAGCAACGTCATTGATAGGCGCTGAAAAATAGTTTATACTATTAGGGTATGAATGATGTTGCAATTAGGGTTGAGGGCGTTAACAAAACCTTCTGGATTCCTCATGAAAAAATAAGCTCTGTACGAGGAGCTTTTGTTAACATGTTCCGGAAGAGCACTTACGAAGAATTCAATGCTCTTAATGATGTCTCTTTTGATGTGAAAAAAGGGGAATTTTTCGGTATTATTGGCCGCAATGGCAGCGGCAAATCCACGCTTCTCAAGATACTAGCCGGTATATATCAGGCTGATCGAGGCAAGGTGCACATAAACGGCCTTATATCGCCATTTTTGGAGCTAGGAATAGGCTTTAATCCGGAACTTTCCGGAAGAGACAATATTTATTTAAACGCAACAGTATTGGGACTAACAAAGAAACAGATTGATGAAAAATTTGATGAAATTGTAGCCTTTTCAGAGCTGGAAAGGTTTATTGATCAAAAACTCAAAAATTATTCCTCCGGAATGCATGTACGTCTGGCTTTTTCGGTCGCCATCCATGCAAACAGAGAAATACTCCTCATGGACGAAGTGCTGGCGGTCGGGGACTCAAATTTTCAAAGTAAATGCTTGGACGAGTTTAATAAGTATAGAGATTTAGGAAAAACAGTAATTTTAGTATCACATAATATATCAACGATTCAACGCTATTGTGATAGAGCAATTTTGCTGCGCAATGGTAAAATAATAAAAATCGGCAAGGCAGAAGATGTCGGGAATGCTTATGTCAACGAGAATATGGATGATGAAGAAAAACGAATGAGAGAAGATGAAAAACAGAAAATAATTCAGGCGGAAGAAAAATTAAATAATCTTAAGGGCAAGGAACTTGAAGCGGAGAAAAAAAGAATTGAATTAGAAATAGCTAAACAAGAAGAGGAAAGGAAAAATAAAGTCGCAAAGATAACCAGAGTGGAATTTTTGGATAAAGATGGAATAGAAAAAAGAGTCTTTGGGGCAGGCGATGATTTGTCTGTAAGGGTTCATTTTGATATTCACAAGATGAGAAATGAATTTAATTTTGGTCTCGCCTTGTATAATCAAGAAGGTAACTATATTTTTGGCATAAATACCATAATGGATTCTTTAAATACACGGAAATTTGTTGAAAATAAGTATTTTCAACTAGATTTTAAAAACATATCTCTTAATCGTAGCTCATACTATGTTCTTGTAGGAATTGCTGGAACAAATTTCAATTCTCCTTTTGACGTCTTACCGAAATCTAAATACTTTAAGATTGTTTCGAAAAGCAAAAATGAAGGCGTGGTAAATTTAGATTATAGTTGGAAATAATATTTTAAAATTTTAGAAATTATAAAAAGTATGTTTAAGGATAAGACATTATTAATAACGGGGGGGACTGGGTCATTTGGGAATGCCATACTCAAGAAATTCATAAACTCGGACTTAAAGGAGATAAGAATTTTTTCCAGAGACGAAAAAAAGCAGGAGGACATGAGAATCTTGTATAACAATGAAAAAATAAAGTTCTACGTCGGCGATGTTCGTGAATATCGAAGCATTGAAGACGCCATAGACGGCGTAGATTATGTTTTTCATGCGGCGGCTCTAAAACAAGTTCCCTCCTGCGAATTTTTTCCTATCGAAGCTGTCAGGACTAATGTATTGGGAACCAGCAATGTTTTGGAAGCGGCCGTAAACAAAGGGGTGAAAAAAGTGATCGTTTTGAGCACCGACAAAGCCGCTTATCCCATTAACGCGATGGGTATGAGCAAGGCACTAATGGAAAAAGTAGCGGTTGCCAAAGGCCGCAATCTGAAAGACGGGGAAACGGTTATTTGTCGAACACGCTATGGCAATGTTATGGCCTCAAGGGGTTCGGTTATCCCCCTGTTTGTCGAACAGATAAAAAGAGGCGGACCGATCACTATAACCAATCCTGATATGACCAGATTCATGATGTCATTGGATGACGCTGTGGAGTTGGTTCTGTATGCTTTTAAACACGGGGAACAAGGAGATTTGTTCGTGCAAAAGTCACCGGCTGTGACGATTGCCGATCTGGCACAGGCCATCAAAGAACTGAAAAAATCGGATGTTGAAATCAAGAATATTGGGATTCGACACGGAGAAAAAGTATACGAAACATTAATCACCAGGGAAGAAATGGAAAACGCTGTAGACCTAGGCCAATATTACAAAGTCGTACCGGATAATCGCAATTTGAATTACGCCAAATACGAAAGCAGGGGCAATGTTGATTTTGAAAAGATTACAGAGTATAATTCTGAAAACACTGCGCAGCTTGATGTTAAAAAAATGAAAGATTTGCTGTTGAAATTAGATTTATTTAAGCAATAAAAAAATGACCAAAAAAATATTAATTTTGGGATCAGATGGCATGGCCGGACACATGATTACAGCTTATCTGGAGGAAAGAGGACACGACATTTCCACGACTACGAGAGAAAATACCAATGAAAGGAACAGCCATTTTGATGTGCTTGAGAATTATAGAGAACTGGAAAATATACTGGATAAAATTAAGCCGGAAATCGTTATCAATTGTATCGGAGTTTTAAATAAGTTCGCTGAGGAAAATAAGCCCAGTGCGGTTTTGATCAATTCTTTTTTGCCGCACTACATTGATTCGTTGAGTGAAAAATATAATTTTAAATTGGTGCATATCAGCACGGACTGCGTTTTTTCCGGCTCAAAAGGAAACTATGCGGAGACCGATTTGGCGGACGCGCCTTCATTTTATGGAAGAACCAAATCTCTCGGAGAAGTGAATCACGAGAAAAATTTGACATTTAGAACTTCCATTGTCGGTCCGGACATCAACCAAAATGGAATTGGACTGTTTCAATGGTTTATGAAGCAAGAAGGGGAAATAAGCGGTTTCAATAAGGCGATTTGGACTGGTGTTACGACGCTGGAACTGGCTAAAGCGATTGAAAAATCATTCAGCTTAAATGTTACAGGCCTATATCACTTGGTAAATAATAAAAAAATAAATAAATATGATTTGCTCAATTTATTCAAGAAGCAAATGAGCAAAAATATTATTATCAACGAAGACAGTGCTTACGCCAGCGATAAAAGCCTGATTAATACGAGGAAAGACTTTGATTTTGACGTTCCCAGCTATGAAGAAATGGTGAGGGAAATGTGCCAATGGATAAAAGACCATAAAGAAATGTATCAAGATTTATTTTTAAAGTAAATCGGTCATATGAAAAAGAAAGTCATGGTGATCGTGGGAACACGGCCGGAAATCATCCGTCTGGCTTTGACAATCCAAAAAATGGAAAAATTTTTTGACGTAGTTTTTGTGCACACCGGGCAAAATTATGACTATACGCTTAATGAGATATTTTTTAAGGATCTGAATTTACGAAAACCGGATTATTATCTTGAATCGCCCGGCAAAGACTTGGGTGAAACGATCGGCAATGTCATCGCCAAGTCGTATGCTGTTATGCTCAAGGAAAAGCCGGATGCTCTTTTGATCTTGGGAGACACAAACAGCGGACTCGCGGCCATATCAGCCAAACGATTGAAAATTCCGATTTTTCATATGGAAGCGGGAAACCGATGTTTTGATTTCAATGTGCCGGAAGAAATTAACCGGCGAATAATCGATCATGTGAGCGACATTAATTTGGCCTATACGGAAAATGCGCGAAGATATTTGATAAACGAAGGTATGAAAAAAGACTTTGTTTATGTCACCGGATCGCCCATGACTGAGGTACTTGAGAAAAATATGGGGAAAATAAATAAATCTAAAATACTGAACAAACTAAAAATTAAAAAAGGCCGATATTTTGTGGTCAGCGCTCATCGGGAAGAAAATCTAGACATAGGGAAAAACTTCGAAATTTTAGCCAATTCGCTTAATGAAATCACCAAAAAATATAAATTGCCGATTATTTTTTCCACGCACCCCAGAACCGCGAAAAAAATCGAGGAAAAGGGGATTAAATTCAACAAGTTGATCAGAAATATTGAGCCACTCGGTTTTATTGATTACATTAAACTGCAGACCAATTCTTTCTGCGTCCTTTCCGACAGCGGAACAATTTCCGAAGAAGCAACGATACTAAATTTTCCGGCTGTTTCCATCCGGACAAGCACTGAAAGGCCAGAAGCACTGGATGCAGGCAGCATCGTTTTAGGCGGAATCGACGAGGACAACATAATGAGCGCCATTGAAATAGCTGTCAAAACATATTCAAAAAACAGGAAAAATCCGGTGAAGGATTATCAGGATCTGAATGTTTCAGATAAAGTTTTAAAAATCATCCAGAGTTATACAGCCATAGTAAACAATAGAACATGGAGAAAGTAAAAGAAAAATTTAATCCTCTGGTCTCCATAGTTATTCCCGTATATAACGGGGCTAATTATATGCGGGAGGCAATTGATAGCGCGCTCGCGCAAACATACAAGAATATCGAAATTATTGTTGTTAATGATGGATCAACCGATAGCACTGAGGAAATTGCAAAGTCTTACGGGAACAAAATTAGATATTATTCTAAAGAAAACGGTGGCGTAGCTACTGCTTTAAATTTGGCAATAAAAAATGCAAACGGGGATTATATTTCATGGCTATCTCATGACGATATTTATTATATAGAAAAAATTAAAAAACAGATTGAAAAATTATTGCAAATAAATAAAGATGAAAGGCATAAGACAATATTGTATTCAAATTATTCTCTGATAAATGAAAAATCTGAATTGATATCTGAGAGAAGTGTTCAAATCGGTCATGATATTAAAAAACTAAATCATTCACTTTATCCGATATTTAATGGATTGATCCATGGATGTACGCTCCTTATTCCTAAAAAATGTTTTGATGATGTTGGCTACTTTGATGAAACATTAAAAGTCACACAGGATTACGATTTATGGTTTAGAATGTTTCCCAGATATAAACTCACATTTACATGTGACATTCTAATAAAATCAAGAATCCATGACAACCAAGGATCAAAGACGATTAGATCAGGAGATCAGGAGCGAAACACAGAATGGATAAAAAGGATAAAAGCTCTTTCCGTTGATCAGAAAATAGAAATTGGAGATAGCGTTCCTCTATTCTATCAAAAAACACTTTCTCATTTTAAAGCAGCAAATTATAAAAGTGTTGAGGAATATCTTGCGAAAGTTATGCGAGAATATGCAAATAGAAGCACTCAAGACATCAAAGTTAGTGTGGTAATTCCATTTTTCAATAAGATTGACTGGACAATTGAAGCCGTTCGCAGTGTTCTTAATCAAACACATAAGAATTTTGAGATAATTCTTGTTAACGATGGTTCAACTGATAGCATCAAAAAAATTAATGATGTAGTCAAAGGAGACATCAGGGTCAGATTGATTGACAACAAAAGGTCAAAAGGTGCTGGCGGAGCGAGAAACACAGGAATCGATAATTCAACTGGAGAATATTTGGCTTTTTTGGATGCTGATGACTTATTTATTCCTGATAAAATATCGAAGCAACTTGAGTTTATGGTTCGTAATAATTTATCGTTTACACATACCTCATATATTCTTTTTTCTGCGGAAGGTAAAGAAAAATTAATGACTCCTGGTAATATCGACTACTCTTTTCCTGAGATAATTTCTGGTTGCACTATGGCCACTCCCACTGTTATGTTGCACTTCGATTTATTAAAAAATGAGGATAATAGATTTCCGGAAAAATATCTCGTAGGTCAGGATGTCTGTTTTTGGATTAAAATGACAAAATTTTCTAAGTGCGTTGGAATAAGCGAGGCTCTATCGAAGGTAAGAAAGCACGATTCAAATGTTGCATATACTGCCTCAAAACAGATACAGGGAATTAATAATATTAATGATTACGTAATTTCTAATTTTTTAGATAAGAGAACATTCAAGCACATATGTTTCTTAAATAACAAGCTATTAACAAAGCTTCGCCAGGAGTATTCGAAAGAAAAAAATATGCTAAGTACCCCAATTGACTCATTTCTCTATCGATCTGCCTATGGGGATAAGCTGATGGAATTGTTGAGAAAAATAGTCTGGCTTATTTCTCCATCCTTTCGAATGCTTGTTGGTAATAGACATCGGATGAGAATATTGATGGAAAAAATAAAAAAATTAGAACAATCAACCGAGCAAAAGATTAATAAACTTCAGGAGGAGGTGGGAGATTTAGAAAAAAAATTAAGTAAGCAGAGCAAATGAATGAGCTTGAGCAAAAATTATATAATAATGGAGAAAGATTAGTGCCGTATATTTCCCACAATGATGATGAATTAGTTAGACATCGAAGTTCCTATATATTTTTCCATAATATAATAGATTTTGATCAGCAGAATGACAAAAATGATGAAATCTCGATAGTTGATCTGGGCTTTGGGAGTGGCTGGGGAAGTGCAATTTTGGCAGGAATAAAAAATACTAAAATACTAAGCGTGGACATTGGCCAGGAATGTAAGACTTACGCGGAAAAAAATTATTCTAGAGAAAATATTAGATATTTAATAGAAGATGCCAGAGAATTTGTGTCTCAAATGGACGCGAGTGATTATGTTGTTTCTCGTGGCGTGCTTGAGCACATTCCAAGTGGACTAGACTTGATTAGAAATTTTAAGTTTAAAAAAAGAATAATTGTTGATGTGCCTTACAATGAGCCTAAGAAAAATAGTCATCATCTGATACTAAACATAACGGAAAAAGATTTTAAAAACCTAAAAAACTGTGAAATTTTTTATGAAGACATTAATGGTGCAATATACAAGGATTATTGTCCAAAAAACGTAAATATGATAATGGTTGTTATTAGTGATCCAAAATTAGAGAAGGTTGGAAGTATTTTTCAATTTCCAATTATGCCTATCAGAAACGAAGAGAATTTGGATTACAAAAAAAATGATAATATTCATTGGTTAGAAAAAAAGAATCTCCGCTCCGAAGTAATAAAAAAAATAAAGCCTGTTTTGATTGGACTTGATATTGGTGCGGGTATAAATCCTCACGACTATCTAAAATCTATGATACATGTATGTTGCGAACCTTATGAAGAGTACGTTAATATTCTTGCAGAAAAAATTTCAAATGAGAAGGAAATAATTTATATCATTCGGAAACAAGACTGGCGGCAGTGCATTTATGATATGAAAGACAAATCGATTGATTCAGTTTATCTTATAGATGTTATTGAACATTTATCAAAGGAGGAGAGTGCAGAGCTCCTTAAAAAAACAGAAAGAATTACAAGGAGGCAAATTATCATTTTTACTCCGCTTGGATTTATGAAGCAGGAAGTTTCAAGCGGAGGTAAGGATGCTTGGGGACTAAATGGAGCGAAATATCAGGAGCATAAATCGGGATGGAGTCCCGAAGATTTCGACAAGACATGGGAAATATATGCATGTAAGGAGTATCATTTAGTGAATAATATCGGGGAAAAATTAGAAAAACCATTTGGAGCCTTTTGGGCTATTAAAAATTTTAATGATGGATTTGAATTTTTACCTACATCAGCCGATGCATTACCTATTGATATAAAAGACGCTTTAATTAATAAATTACCATATCAATACTTTAAAATTTTCAATAAATTTATGGAAGAAAAATCACGGTGTAAGCAATTGCAATCCGCGCATAAACAACTGCAGCTAGATCATCATCATCTAGTGAACAGCAAAGCTGTTCGATATGGTAGTATCGTCAAAAAGTTTTTAAGAAAGATTGGTATAAGTTATAAGTAGGTTATAATAAACAAGTTAAAGTGGTAAATGAAGAAAAAACCAATCCATCAGTTTCTGTGATTATCCCTGTTTATAACGGGGTTAATTATCTCAGGGAAGCAATAGGTAGTGCTCTTAATCAGACGTATAAAAATATTGAAATTATTGTTGTTAATGATGGTTCAACCGATGAAACGGAAGAAATTGCCAAATCATACGGAGAGAAGATTCGTTATTTTTCCAAGGAAAATGGCGGAGTATCTTCAGCCCTGAATTTAGGACTCCGCGAAATGAAAGGAGAATATTTTTCCTGGCTTTCACATGACGATGTCTATTGTCCTGAAAAAATTGAAGAACAGATAAGATGCTTTGCATCTTTGGGAGAAAAAAATGTCATTTTGTATTCAGATTACAAGATTATAAATGAAAATTCAAAAATTATAGATACGGTTGTTAGGGATCATAAATTATTGGAAGAAAAAATGGAATACTCCGTGCTTAGAGGAAATATAAATGGGATAACACTATTAATTCCGAAAAAGGCGTTCGATGATTATGGCTCTTTTGATGAAAAGTTAAAATGTACTCAGGATTATGCTAAGTGGTTTGACATGATGAAAACATATAAATTTATTCATATGCCTAATGCTCTTGCTAAGCATAGGTTTCATCAAGCACAAGAAACAGTTAATAATCCAAATGTTGTTACGGAGGGCAATAAGCTATGGATCAAAATGATGAAAGACCTTCCGCCTGAAACCAAAGAGAGGCTTGAGGGAAATGAGGTAGAGTTCTATAAGCAAATGGTGTTTTTTTTAAAAGAAACACCATATAAAGAAGCCATGGTGTTTGCTAATGAAAAGGCTAATGAAATATTAGTTAGATGTAAAAAATTGAAAATTGATTTTACTAAAAAGCTAATTTTACCAGGTAAAAACGAACTTAGAAATAAGATAAGATTTGTCGTTTTTTCGCCAAAAAAGTTTTTGAAAAAGTATTTTGGGTAATTGACTATGAATTCAGCTCTACGATTATTTTTAAAAAAATGCTATTTATATCTGAATGATAAGACGGTCAAAAGCCGTTTCTTTTTTGATGGAGAATATGCCAGGTGGAAAGAGTTTAATGAAAAAAGAGAGGTAATCAATAAATTTGCGGTACGGGAATCGGCGAATAGACAAAACATCCATTTTTTAGTTCCAGGGGTAAAAATTTCAGGAGGAATTGCGGTTATTTTCCAATACGCCAACAGGTTACTAGAGAGGGGATACAAAGTTACAATTTTGTCTCTAAATAAATATAATGATGGAAGTTGGTTTCCAAATCAAAAAGTCGAAATTATACCTTATGACCAAACAAAAAAAATATTAAAGAGCGACAAAGTCGATGTATTGATCGCTACTGCCTATAGCACAGCTTTTACAGTCGATATGGCTCGAGCGAAAAGTAAATTTTACTTTATTCAATCAGATGAGAGCCGCTTTTTTCCAAATGACACAAAACTTTCGGCAATGATCAGAAAAACATATGAACTTCCCTTGAAACAAATTGTGGCAGTCTCCTGGCTAAAAAAATGGCTAAAAAATGAATTTGACAAAGAGGCAAGCATTGTTCCGAATGGTCTTGATTTGAATATTTTTCATAAAACCAAACCGCTGAAGCCAAAATCCAGCAGGCCCAGAGTTTTAATTGAGGGTGCGATTAACGTGCCGTTCAAGGGCATGGATGAAGCGTATGCCGCAGTTAAAGATTTAGATTGTGAACATTGGATCGTTAGTAATAATGGCAAACCGAAAAAAGAATGGAAGTTTGATCAATTTTTTGAAAATGTTCCATTGGGCGAAATGCCAAAAATATATTCCAGCTGTGACATTCTGCTAAAGATGAGCCAGGTCGAGAGCTTTTGCTATCCGCCATTGGAAATGATGGCCGGTGGAGGCGCTTGTGTTATCCGCAAAGTAACAGGGATAGAGGAATATGCCATTAACGGATCAAATTGTTTGATCGTAAATGATGTAGAACAAGCAAGAGCTGCTGTTAAAAAACTTATAGATGATAGTGAATTAAGGGAAAAAATTATTAAAAACGGATACGAAACTGCAAAGAAATGGTCATGGAAAATATCAATTGAAATGATGGAAAATATTGTAATTTATGGTAAAATTCAATCAGCAGTATATCAAAAAAGTAAGATAAAAACATGAATGATTTAGAAAAATATTTTAAAAACAACAAAAATAATATAATTCACAAATGGAATCATTATTTTGAAATATATGATAATCATTTTTCCCGCTTTAGAGGCAAGGATATCACT
>Ga0172374_1002972_pt1 | contig 10454 bp, 6 predicted proteins | sample LakKiv3m_FD_114536 | JGI IMG/M metagenome (GOLD analysis project Ga0172374, IMG submission 114536) | Freshwater microbial communities from Kabuno Bay, South-Kivu, Congo - kab_092012_10.3m | ecosystem: Environmental > Aquatic > Freshwater > Lake | place: Democratic Republic of the Congo... | reverse complement strand
TTGGATTTCAAAATATTACAACTTGAAAATTTTAGTACCAAATTTCAAAGAACAACAAAAAATCGCGGAATTTTTGACATCATTGGATAATTTAATCGAATCTAAGCAACAACAAATCACCCAGGCGGAACTTTGGAAAAAAGGTCTGATGCAGGGGTTGTTTGTGTAAAAATATGCCGAAGTATAAAATAATTGGAGATAAAATCCAGATTTGGGATTTGAGGTTTGATCATTATTCAGATGAAGCCCTGTCGTTTTTGAATAAATTAGAATCATTAGCTGGAAGCCCTCCGCCGATAGCGCTATCGGCTACGCAAGAATTGATTGAATGGCAAAATAAACGATGGAAGGAATTTAGTGAGGCTGTTGAAAACTGTAGACATAAAATTCAAGCTGTCAATTATAATGTTTCACTTATTGAGTCTGAAATAAAAAATCCACCAATACCGCAATTTAAATTACCGATGGATCTTGATAGAAAAGAATTTTTTGATGATGTTGTTTTGTTTGAATTTGAATCTTTTCTTTTTCAAGTATTATCTACACTGGATGTTTTTGTGCATTTATTAAAATTATTTTATCCAGTTTTTGATAATGAGAAAAAACACCTAGTAGGATTTAATGGTGATAGAGGGGTGGCTGGAAAAAAGACGGAAAACAGTCTAAGAAATTCAGGCGAGTTAATTTTTGCGAATTACATAGAAGAACAAGTAAAAACATGGATCCAGGAGATATCTGACTTAAGAAATATATCAATGCATCGATCCAAAGTGCAAAATTTGCAAATGTTTTTAATTGATAAAAATGGACTTCATATTCCAAAATTTTCTAATAGCGGAAAAGATTTATTGGGATACTGCACGGAAACCTATAAAAATTTAAAAAATTTTATAAATCATATTGAGGAAAATTTTCTTCTCGTTAAAGCGGAAAGTTTTTATGAAATGAAATAATATGACTCATCAATCCGAGCAAAAACTGGAGCCAGCCTACGCTTCCGCCGACGCTAAAGCTGTGGCGGACAAGAAAGCTGCGGCGTGGCGAAGGAATCTTTGATCAAGCGCTTGAATCGTTTGGGATGATAAAAAAATAATCACATATAGCTATGAAACAACAAGACGAAAATTATTATGACGCACTGGAATTGCTCAACTGCGGAAAAGCCGGAGCAAAGAAAGCTTTGAAATTGCTTGATGCGGCTTTGAAAATGGATGAGGACTATGTCCAGACATACATCGGATTTATTTGTGCCTATGGGAACTTAGGAAAGGAGAAGGAATATGAAGATGCGGTCAAAACGGCATATCAAAAAACATTGAAAAAGTTTCCCAAATGGCCGAAAGAAATGAGCTGGTATGATATGGACAACCGCGCCTATCTGCGAGCAATTCAGTATATGGCGGAATGGTATTGGGATAATGAAGAAAAAGATGAGGCAATTAAATTATTCAAACTTCTTTTGAAATTGAATCCTGGTGATAATCAAGGAGCACGATATGAAATCGCCGGGTTATATGCAGGACTATGTGGCAATGATATAAATGAGATGTTTGACAAAGGCAATGCCAATCAAAATTGGGATGCGCTTGAAAGGCTTGTGTCCGAGCAAAACAAAAAACACAAATTTTGGAAAGCGCCTAAATATTAGGATTGTAAAATATGAAAAAAGGCAATAAAAAACTAATCATCAGAAACAGCACGGTAGAATTTTTGATTTTCACTTCTCAGGCCGGAAAAGATGGGATTGAAGTGCGCGTGGAGGATGAAAATGTTTGGCTGACGCAGAAATTGATCGCCAAGCTATTTGAGGTGAAAATTCCAACAATAAACGAGCATTTGAAAAATATTTTTGAAAGCGGAGAATTGGAGGAAAATTCAGTTATTAGGAAATTCCTAATAACTGCCGATGACGGTAAAAATTATAATACAAAACACTATAGCCTTGAAATTATTATTTCTCTTGGCTATCGAATAAATTCCGATCGCGCAACCGATTTCAGGCGTTGGGCTACGCGAGTCTTGAAAGATTATGCTATTCGTGGGTATGTTTTGGATGATGTGCGGTTGAAAAATGGAGTCTATTTGAACAAACAATATTTCAGGGATTTAATTTTGGAAATTCGCGACATTCGGGAGAGCGAGCGTAATTTCTATCAGCAAATCACTGACATCTATGCTACGGCGATGGATTATGATTTGAATTCTCCGACAACTAAAGAATTTTTTGCAACCGTGCAAAACAAATTACACTATGCAATTCACGGCAATACTGCTGCGGAGCTGATTATGAAAAGAGCGAATCATCAAAAGGAAAATATGGGACTAGTTGTGTGGAAAAAAGCGCCAGATGGAAAAATTTTGAAATCAGATGTTTCTATCGCCAAAAATTACCTTGATCAAAAAGAACTAAAGTCACTTAATCGTATCGTGACGATGTATCTGGATTATGCGGAGCATCAGGCGGAAAAAGGAATTCCGATGACAATGAAAGATTGGTCACAAAAGCTGGATGTGTTTTTGCGATTCAATGACGAAGAAATTTTGAAAAATCCTGGAAAAGTGACGGCGGAAATTGCCAAAGCTTTTGCGGAAAGTGAATTTGAAAAATATCGTCCGATACAGGACAGTCTCTATCAATCCGATTTTGATCGGGAAGTTAAAAAGTATTTGAAATAAATTTATGACCCATCAATCCGAACAAAAACTGGAAGAATCCTTGATCAAGCGCTTGAATCGTTTGGGCTTTGAGAGCGTGGTGCTTGAGGATGCGGATGCGCTTTTCAAGAATTTGAAGGCGCAGCTCGAGAAATTCAACAGGACGCAATTTTCCGAGACTGAATTTTCTCGCATTTTGAATTACCTCAACAAAGGCGACCGGTTCCAGAAGGCCAAGACATTGCGCGATCGGTTTCATTTGAAACGGGATGATGGAAGTGATTCCTATGTCCGTTTTTTCAATATGGACAAATGGTGCAGTAATGTTTATCAAGTTGCGAGTCAGATCACGCAATCCGGAAGATATGAAAATCGCTATGATGTGACGCTTCTGGTGAACGGGTTGCCGCTCGCGCAGATCGAGCTCAAGCGGTGGGGCGTGGAGATGAAAGAGGCTTTCAACCAGATCCAAAGATATCACAAGCATTCATTTTCCGGCACACTTTTTGAATATGTGCAGATCTTTGTGATTTCCAATGGCGTCAATACGAAATATTTTGCAAATAACGCTTCGGAAAAAAACAAGCAAACATTTGAACAAACTTTTTTCTGGACAGACAAGGACAACAAAAAAATCACCAAACTGGAAGAGTTCGCGGATGTGTTTTTGGAAAAGTGCGCCTTTTCGGAAATGATCGCGGAACACATCGTTCTGGCTGAATCCTTGCAGATCCCGATGATTCTCCGGCCGTATCAATATTTTGCGGTCAAAGCGATCGAGAAGCGCGTGAGCGAATCGGACAAGAATGGATTCATCTGGCACACGACCGGATCGGGAAAAACTTTGACGTCATTCAAGGCCAGCCAGATCCTCTCAAGGATGTCGGAAGTGAAAAAGGTTTTGTTCGTGGTGGACCGCAAGGACTTGGACATCCAGACGACCAAAGAGTTCAACTCATTTTCGGACGGCTCAGTCGATGGGACGAACTACACGCACAATCTGGTGGCTCAGCTCAAGGATGATAAAAGAAAGCTCATCGTGACCACCATTCAGAAGCTGGATCTGGCCATCAGTTCACCTGGCTATCTCCGCCAATTCGAGCATCTGGCAGAGGAGAAAGTGGTGATCATTTTTGATGAATGCCATCGCTCGCAATTTGGGAAAACGCACGCCAAGATCAAGAGCTTTTTCTCGCGCGCCCAGCTTTTTGGCTTCACCGGCACCCCAATCTTTGCGGAGAATAATGTCGGGGGCGTGACCACCAAAGATGTTTTTGGAGAATGCCTCCACAAATATATCATCACCCACGCCATTTCGGATGACAACGTTTTGGGGTTCGCGGTGGAATATGTCGGGAAATATACGCAGAAAGATCCGGACACACTGGATGCGGACATCTTTGCCGAAACAATGGTCGAAGGGATTGACACCAAAGAAGTTTTGGAGAGCGAGGACCGATTGAACAAGATTGCGGACTATGTGCTGGCGGATTGGAAAAGAAAGACCAAGGACGGAAAATTCAACGCGCTTTTTGCCGTGTCGAGCATTGAGGTTTTGAAAAAATACTACGCGATCTTCCGGAAGAAGAAAAAAGACCCTTTCAAGATTGCCACCATTTTCACCTATCAAGCCAATGAAGATGAAAGCGGGGATATGCTGGATGTTGATATCTTTGCGGGCGAAGGCACGCCGGGCAATCAGCACTCGCGTGATTTTTTGGAGAATTGCATCCGGGACTATAATCAGGAATTTTCCACCAACTTTTCCACGGAAAGATTCTATGACTACTACAAAGACTTGCAGAAACGGATCAAAAACAAAGAGGTGGATCTGGTCTTGGTGGTGAATATGTTCCTGACCGGTTTTGACAGTCCGCGGCTCAACACTTTGTATGTGGACAAGAATCTCCGCTATCACGGACTCATCCAGGCCTATTCCAGGACCAACCGGCTTCTCAATTCCGACAAACCGCACGGCAACATTGTATCTTTCCGCAATCTGAAACTGGCCACCGACAAAGCTCTGGCGCTCTTTGGCGATGAAAATGCCAAAGAAGTGGTTTTCAAAAAGCCGTATGAAGAACAGAAAAAAGAATTTGAGAAAAAACTGGCCGAGCTTCGCGCCAAAGTTCCGACGATTGAAGCGGTGGACGAGTTGAAAGGTGAAGAAGAAAAAGCGGAGTTTGTGAAAACATTCCGGGATCTTCTCCGCATCAAAGCATCGCTTGAAACATTTGCGGAATTTTCTTTTGACGGTTTGGGCATATCAGAGCAGGAATTCTATGATTTCCAGAGCAAATATCTGGATATCCATGACGCGCGCAAAAACAGCTCTGAAACGGAATCTATTCTGGATCAGATTGATTTTGAAATTGAGCTCACTGTCCGCGATGTGATCAATTTCGACTATATCATCCAGCTCATTGCCGGACTCAAAAATCTGAGCTCCAAGGCGGCGCGCGACAAGAAGACCGAAGACATTTTGCGCTTGTTTGATCGCGATGTGAAACTTAGAAAGAAAAAAGATTTGATCCGAAAATTCATCGAAGAAAATTTGCCGAAAGTCGCCAAAGCGGATGATGTAGAAAAAGCTTTTGCTGAATTTTGGAACAGCGAACGGTCAAACAATCTGAAATCCATCGCTGAGGCTGAAAATATTCCATTGGAAAAGATTGAATATTTGATCGGAGAATATCTATATACGCAAAAAATTCCACAAGACCAGGAAATCGTTGATTCCTTGCCCGAAGTTCCAAGAATAATGGAGAGGCAGGGGGTTATCGAGCGTATAAAAAATGCCATTGAAAATATTGTGGATGTTTTTGAATGGTAATTTTTATTAAAATAATGTTTTTATAAATAGGATATTCACAATAAATGTCTTAATCATTTGTATAAAACCCGTTTTCGGATTAAGAGCGAACGGCTAAAACGCCCGTGTTGGCCGTTGGAACGGCTTGTAATAAGGGTTTTATAAAAGGCTGTTTTTTGGATAAAATATCGTTTACAGCTCAGCATATCCCGGGGGGTTGACAGGTTTTTTGCATCTGCTATTATGTATTTACGTCTAAAAAATATTTTTCAACCATTTGGGAAATATAATGCACAACAGTCAGAAAAATAGCGGGTGAAGTTCGGGGCTTATTTTTTGTTTGCCCAGGGAAGTCCGCTGAAAAGGTGGATTTTTTGTTTGTTCAAAAAACAAGTTAGTGCTGAAAAATGTCACTTAATCAATTACTAGTTACTGATTACTAGTTACTGATTATTAGAATTATTTTCCGCATTAGATCGGTAACTTGAAAAATAAATAGGTCTTAATCATGAATTTGCGTGTCGCATATTGTGTCGGGCGGAAAGATATGCGGGGCGTCAGCTAGAACATGATTAGTCAAAAAGTAAGTCAAAAAAACAACACCGAGTAGAAAATATAAAGCGGTTGAATAAGTGATTGTCAACTGCTAACCGTTAAAACAATGAAAGGTTACTTAATGCATATGGTGGATGCCTTGACTGAAGCAAGCGATGAAGGACGCAGCAGGCTGCGATAAACCTCGGGGAGCTGTCAAGCAAGCTTTGAGCCGGGGGTTTCCGAATGGGGCAACCCAGCCGTGCACAGCACGGAATAACCAATAACCAATTTCCAATTTCCAAATAATTTCCAAACATCAAATTCCAAAAATCAAACGAATCCGTTTCGAATTTTGGTCATTGAATTTTGTGATTTGTTTGGTTATTGTTTCTTGTATCTTGGAGCTTCCGCGCTGTGTACGACTAGCGTAAATTGAATTCATAGATTTGCGCGGCGTACCCTGGGAATTGAAACATCTTAGTACCAGGAGGAAAAGAAAACAATTGTGATTCCGTAAGTAGTGGCGAGCGAACGCGGAACAGCCTAAACCATACGCATCACATTGCATGTGATACTCACTATAAATGTAAAAATCAAAAGTCAAAAATCAAAATTATTGAGTTCGCTTTGCTCACGATTTTTTTAAAAAAGTCGCGACAAAGTCGCTCCTTAATTTTACATTTTGAGATTTAAATTTTTAATTTTTAGCGAAGTATCGCGCGTAGCGTGATGCGTGTGGGGTTGCGAGACAGTCGGACTCGTTGATCGGGGTCCGTCATATTCCCTTAGCAAAATCCTCTGGAAAGTGGAACCATAGCGGGTAAAAGTCCCGTATGCGAAAAGCGAATATGCCGGATGCGACTGTTCTCAAGTAGGGCGGGACCGGAGAAATCCCGTCTGAATCTGGGAGCACTACACTTCCAAGGCTAAATATTGCTTCAGATCGATAGCGAACTAGTACCGTGAGGGAAAGGTGAAAAGCATCCCGGTGAGGGAGGTGAAATAGAACTGAAACCATATGTTAACGAAGAGTTGGAGCGGTCGCTTGCGACCGCGACAGCGTGCTTTTTGCAGAACGAGCCAACGAGTTAGTTTTATACGGCTTGTCTAAGAGGTAAACCCCTCGGAGACACAGTGAAAGCGAGCCTTAATAGGGCGAATTTGTCGTATGGACTAGACCCGAAGCCAGACGAGCTACATATGAGCAGGTTGAACCTTGGGTAACACCAGGGGAAGGACCGAACCCACGCACCGTGCGACATGCGGGGATGACTTGTGTGTAGGGGAGAAATTCCAATCGAGTTTGGCAATAGCTGGTTCTCTCCGAAATAGCTTGAGGGCTAGCGTTATGTAATTACATCCAAGAGGTAGAGCTACTGAATGGAAATCCGCGGTTCGCCGTAGGCCTTCCAATCAAACTCCGAATTCTTGTGATGCGTATCATAGCAGTCAGAAATCCGGCGCTAAGGTCGGATCTCAAAAGGGAAACAGCCCAGATCATCATCTAAGGTCCCTAAATCTATGTTAAGTGGGAAAGGAAGTGAAGTTTCTTATACATCTAGGAGGTTGGCTTAGAAGCAGCCACCCTTTAAAGAGTGCGTAACAGCTCACTAGACTAGAGACTTCGCGCCGAAAATGTAACGGGGCTAAACATAGTACCGAAGATATGGACTCCCGTATCTCACTAGTGTTCGATACGGAATGATCAATAACCAATGATCAATGACCAATGAATTTCCAATGATCAATAATTAAATCCCAGGGTTTGAAAATTGATAAATTGTAAATTGATTGAAAATTGAAAATTGAAAATTGAAAATTCCCGTAGTGAGCGATAGTGAGATACGGGTTTGGTAGGAGAGCGTTCCGTGTGTGCTGAAGCGTAAGGGGCGACCCGTCGTGGAACGCACGGAAGTGAGAATGTTGGCATGAGTAACCACAATTTGGATGAAAACTCCAAACACCGTAAGTCTAAGGTTTCCTGGGCAACGTCGATCGACCCAGGGTTAGTCGGTCCTAAGGCGAGGCTGAAAAGCGTAGTCGATGGACAGCAGGTTAATATTCCTGCACTGCAATAATATTCGAAGGAGTGACGCATTCTAGTATATCCTGCGCCTTATTGGATTGGCGTAGCGGCTTTAAGGATGTCACATAGGCAAATCCGTGTGGCACAAGTCCGAAGAGCAACTGGATTTTTCCGTTCGCGGGAAGAGACTGGATAAAGCAGGGTGCCAGGAAAAGCTTCTAAGGTTAATATTATCGTATCCGTACCGAAAACCGACACAGGTAGACGAGGCGAGTAGCCTAAGGTGAACGGGAGAACCTTCGTTAAGGAACTCGGCAAAAAAACTAGACGTAAGTTCGCGAGATGTCTCGCCCTTGTGCCTCACTACGTTCGGCACACACGGACAAGTGCCGACTTGAAACGGACCAATGCGGAAAACTGATTCCGTATAAGTCCGCGTAAAGTCAGTATAAGTCTGCGTCGTGATGAGCGAAGCGAGGCACGGGGGCCGCAGTGAAAATTTCCCAAGCGACTGTTTACCAAAAACACAGGTCTCTGCTAAAGCGCAAGCTGATGTATAGGGGCTGACACCTGACCAGTGCTGGAACGTTAAGGGAGGTGGTGCAAGCTATTTCCTGAAGCGCCAGTGAACGTCGGCGATAACTATAAACACGATTGTAGTTATAAAATTTGGCCATATGCTGGAAACTCCGGAGTAAAAAACGTACTCGCCTGATAATGGGCAGTGAAAATCGTTTTTTGTATCTCTTAAGGATGAGATGCCGGACAATCAGCAGGAAAGACTCTTAATAACAGATATATGAGTGATCAAAAATGGTTGAATAAGATTCCTCCAGAATGGGGAAATTATTTGGCAGGATTCACAGATGGAGAAGGAAGCTTCAATGTTTCTCTTCGAAAAAGAGAAGATCATCTGATGAAGTGGCAAGTGGTCCTGACATTTAATGTTTCTCAAAAAGAATCTTATATTCTTTCGCAAATAAAAAAATATTTAGGATGCGGAAGAATACAACAAAGAAAAGACGGGTTGCATATGTATGTATGTTCAAATCCTATTTCAATTCAGGAGCGAGTGATTCCGTTTTTTCGGAAATTCAACCTTCGTTCTCAATTGAAAAAGAAAAACTTTTCTATTTTCTGTCAGATTGCTGAAAAAGTTTTTGAAAAGCAACATTTAACACACTCTGGTTTGAAAGAAATAATAGAACTAAGAGAAAAATTAAATGAAGGAAAAGGCAGAAAAAGAAAGTATGAACTAGGCGATTTTGAAAAATCGCGAAAAGAGGATCCTCAGAGACTATACGCCAAACCGCGAAAATTTAGAAAAGAAATTTTCGTCGGATGATATAGTCCGATCTCATAGGCGACTATGAGCTTCAGAAGTAATTCATCTGGAGATTTCATTCAAAAAGTTGGATGAAAGTAACATAATAAATCGTCCTAAGGTGAATTTTTGTTGCCTTAGTAAAACTCAGCCATATGCTGGAACATCCGAGTATACGGCGCTACTTAGAAATAAGTGATAATGCGTCCGTTGCGGACAATCAGCAGGAAAGATCTCAAATGATTGAGATATCCTCAGAGACTATATGCTGAGCTTCAAATTATTTTTTTGAAGAAGATATAGTCCGAACTCTATGGCGACATAGAGAGACAAATAGAAATATTTGTCCGTTCAATAATTTATTATTGGATTGTAACACCGTGAGCGAAATTCCTTGTCAGGTAAATTCTGACCCGCATGAAAGGTGTAACGACTTGGGAACTGTCTCAACGAAGGACCCGGTGAAATCGCAATGACGGTGAAGATGCCGTCGACTTACAGCAAGACGAAAAGACCCCGTGGAGCTTTACTACAACTTGGTATTGAATTAGAGTTTTGGTTGCCGAGCATAGGTGGGAGACTTTGAAGCGCCGTTTCCGGATGGCGTGGAGTCAACACTGGAATACCACCCTGCTAAGGTTTTAATTCTAACCCTGGTCTGTTATGAGTCAAAAAGACTTATAGATGATGAATCATAATTATAATGTGATTTATTCAAGATTTAAATTAGTTGTAACTATGGTTCAAAATCGTAATTTCTTAGTGATTCATATCCAGACCGGGAACAGTGCCTGGTGGGTAGTTTGACTGGGGCGGTCGCCTCCTAAACAGCAACGGAGGCGTTTACAAAGGTTGGCTAGGTCCGGATGGAAATCGGGCTGATAGCGCAAAAGCACAAGCCAGCTTTACTGGAAGACCCATAAGTCGATCAGTTACGAAAGTAGAATTTAGTGAACCGACCATCCCACGTAGGTGGGTGGAAGATCATCAGATAAAAGTTACCCCGGGGATAACAGGCTGATCCCTCCCAAGAGTCCACATCGACGGAGGGGTTTGGCACCTCGATGTCGGCTCATCGCATCCTGGGGCTGGAGAAGGTC
>Ga0172374_1002971_pt1 | contig 10455 bp, 9 predicted proteins | sample LakKiv3m_FD_114536 | JGI IMG/M metagenome (GOLD analysis project Ga0172374, IMG submission 114536) | Freshwater microbial communities from Kabuno Bay, South-Kivu, Congo - kab_092012_10.3m | ecosystem: Environmental > Aquatic > Freshwater > Lake | place: Democratic Republic of the Congo... | reverse complement strand
TTGTGAGTGATCTCGCAAAATAAGCCAAGTGATTCACATGCAATTCTGTGTTGCTGTTTTGGAACATTGTATAAAGCTTAAGCATAAAAATGATGAAGTTAGAGATAGTTGCTTTACCTTATGCTTTTTTTTGTTATGATGTGCGCGATCCAAAAAAGATGCGCTCATAGCTCAACTGGATAGAGTACAGGTCTCCGAAGCCTGTGGCGTGGGTTCGAGTCCCGCTGAGCGCACCAAATCAATAGCTAAACATACAAGAATATATTCTGAAGGCCTTTAAATATAAGGCTTTATAATAAAAACATAGCAGAATATAACAAAATAAATAAGGATATAGTTGCAAGTTATAAGGATATATATAAGGATATATTCGATTCTATCGACTTTTGTATCCTTATTTCGACTATGGCCAAGCACATAACACCACTTTCAGATTCCAAATGCACAAGCGCCAAGCCACAAGATAAAGACTATTCTTTATACGATGGACAGGGTTTAATTCTATTTGTTCGAAAAAGTGGCACTAAGGTATGGAGATACAAATATAAAAAAGCCAATGGTAAAGATGGGTTGATGACACTGGGGAACTTTCCAGCACTAAGCCTCAAGTCTGCAAGGGATAAGCGCCGTACTTATGAGCAGCTACAGGCTGAAGGTATAGATCCCATCGAATATGAAGAAATTCAAAAATATAAGAAGGACAATTCATTTAGTTTTGAAGCTATAGCCCGGGACTGGCATAAGGAATACAGTAACACAGGCAGATGGATACCCGATACAGCAAACAAAGCGTTAAAAAATTTAGAGGAGTATGTATTCCCCTTGATTGGAGAGAAGTCTATTGATGAAGTGAAGCCTAAAGATTTGGTTATGGTTTTACGGTCAATTGAGGAAAAAGGATTTACTGAGGTACTTAAGAAAACAAGACAGAGATTTAGTGCCATCTTTGCTTATGCAATTTCAAGAGGTTTGTTAGAAGAAAACCCATCTTATTTCTTAAAGGACGTATTTGTTAAGACCAATAAGGCAAAACACTATCCGCAATTACCACTTGAACGACTGCCTGAGCTACTCCAAAGATTGAGTAATGATACTGGCTATCCATTAACAAGATTATGTACGGCGTTTACCTTACATACCTTTGCGCGTTCTAGTGAGGTACGTTTTGCTCGTTGGACTGAGTTCGACCTTAAAAAGGGAATATGGACTATACCACCAGAGCGGGAATTAATAGAAGGGCAGAAGTATTCTAATCGTGGTGCCAAAATGAAAACTGAGCACTTGATACCTTTATCACCTCAAGTCATTTCCATTCTTAACGAGATTCATGTCTACAGCCATATGACTAAAAATGTCTTTCCTAAGAATGGCGACCCTCAAGGCTTTATCAGTGAAACCACAATCAATAATACTTTGCGCCGTTTAGGGTATGACACTGATAATGAGATATGCGGACATGGCTTTAGGGGTATGGCTTGTTCCGCATTGGTACAAAGCACGTTATTTCAAAAGGAAGCAGTAGAGAAGCAAATGAGCCACCAAGAGCGTGACCAAGTACGTTTGGCATATACGCACCAAGCAGAATACATGGAAGAACGGAAAGCTATGCTGAATTGGTGGAGTGACTACCTGGAAGCAAATCAGAACAGCTTTATAAGCCCTTACGACTTCACTGAGCAGCTTTTAAGTAAAGATGTAATTAACTTCAAATACGCAAAACTGGCTAAGTGGTAAGTTAAATAAAGGCTGAGAATCGAATGAGAAAATCAAAAAAGAAAATTGTTTTACCAAGTTATTTAAAATTAGAAAATTATGATGGAATGGATAGACTGTCCGCTTTGGGATGGTTGTTCCAATTAGAAGCAAGATATCAACTATATTCTTCTCTTGATGGTTTTATAGATAGTAGCCACTCTTTACCTGCAGAAGAAGAAAAGAATTTTCTGAATTTAATTATAAAAGATTATTTTGATAACCCATTTAAATTAGATAGACAATACACGTTTTTTTCAAAGTATCACAATGAATATGTTGATATTTTTATATATGCTGAATATGAGAAACTGCCCAAAATGATAGTTTCTGGTGCGATTAGACCTATGACGGCAAATGATTTTCATCAGAATTACGAGCTTTATGGGGGGCTTTTTCAGGATGATCGAGATAATGAACCTTTTTTTAAGAAAATAATTCGATATGACTCTGATTTTGAACATATAAAATCAGTACCCATGTATATAGATTTAACACTTTCGGATAAAACACTAGAAGAAGAATTTAAACGAAATCTGGCTAACTTAAGGGCAGAAGTAAAAGATATTCAGCCATTACAGAAAAATGTGGATAATTATAAGTTGGCAGATTGGGCATCTTATAAGCTACTTGCTTACATCGACTTGCATTTATGGTCTTGTATAAATGACATTACTTTGAAAAAACCCACACTAATCAGAGCACTTCAATTGAATTATAGTGATAGTACCTTACGAAAAACTATTGATTCGATAGTAAACCGCTTATTCAACTCTCATGGAGTTAAAGGTGAGGACTTTAAATCCCCAAGCCAGTTGTTTGAGGAACTATCTATTTTAGCTTTGTTAAATTCGGAAATTTCTTAGTAGTTTTTTCCGGAATTTTATATAGCGAACTCAATCCGCATTTTTTTATCAATTTTCTAGAAAATGCCCATATTCATACATATATGGGCATTTTTATGACTATTAAACCAATTCGCGTTCAATTTAAAACAGCTTGTGAACTACTGGACATAAGCCGTGAATCATTGCGCCATATCGTGCGTACTGATGCTGCATTCCCGAAGCCAATCAAGACTGGCGAGAGCAAGCAAAGTCCTGTCTATTTCGACTATGCCGAGCTTCTAGAGTGGCACAACAAGCAAAAACAAAGCCTTGCAGTATTGGAGGCTTAAGTATGAAAACAAGCCACCAGACCCAAGTTTTAGCCCACCTTAAAACTGGCAAGACGCTTTCACAGGCCGAGGCTATTCATCATTTTGATTGTTGCCGCCTGAGTGCTGTCATTCAGCGTTTACGCATTGCTGGGCACAACATCGTAAACCACAACGAACCCAACCTTAACGGTAAAAGAGCCAATGCACGTTATGAATTAAATGAGGTGCAGGCATGAAACCAGCAATATTTAATTTTAATGAACACGGCGTTCGTATCGTCCTAAATGAAAATAATGAACCGTTGTTTTGTCTTACTGATGTGTGTCGTATTTTAGCAGTAGACCGTACATCAAGGTTGCTACGTGAATTAGATATAAAGGGTATGGCAGATTGCCACATCCTTACAAATGGCGGTACCCAAAAGGTCAAATTTATAAATGAACCTAATCTATATCGCATTATTTTCCGATCTAATAAAAAAGAAGCGTTGAACTTCCAAAACTGGGTATTTGCTGAGGTCCTGCCCTCGATCCGCAAGACAGGTTCATATTCAGCACGGCAAACCGCTTATGAAGAATTAAACCGCCTTTGTATGCAAGAGATGGTATCTAGGGACAAAGGTACATTTCACAGCTTAGGTATGCACCGCCGTAAACATGAAAAGCATTCAAACGCCGTCCGTATTGAAACATGCAAAGTAAATTTACAGTTCACTTTTGAAGGGATAGGCAATGAATAAACATATAGACCCTGAATTTTTCAAAGCCTTTGACCATTACAAAGCAATGTTTGCCCAATATGGGGGACACCACCCCATAATAGAGCAGGCACTCATCCTGACAATCCACTACACGCCTAAACATATCAAAGCCGAAATGCACCAAAAGGCGAAGGAATTAAACCTACTGCCACCGCCAAGCGGTTTTACGGATGACGGCGAATCTATGTACAGTCTAGAGGATATTGCAAAGCATTTCAGCATTTCCTTTGAAGAAGCAGAACAGCGTTTATTGCAAATGATGAGTAACCGTGAGCAGGTTGGTTTATCGAATGACGGCGTTTTGATTGATTCAAAGATTAGTTTTAATCGTGTGCAATGAGGGTTAAGTATGAAAAACAAGCCATTCAATATTGCCAACATGCCTAAGTATAGTTATAGTTCTAATGCTTTGAGCAAAATCTCAAAGTTAGCTGTGGAAGGCTACAAAAGTAACATAGGCACATATAGTCCGATTCGGGCTTTTTTTATGTGTAATATCTCTATGCGTTCGCATTTTATGGTGAAGCTGGAGAGGGACGCTTTCGAGCGTACAGGTTCCCTATGTTACCTGTCTTCCAACCCTTTTCAGCTTTGCCACCATCATTTGGAAGTGATTGGCAAAGCTCCTTTAAAAAACATAGGAGTGCTAACCATGCCTAAAAATATCCATCAAATTACACGCCAACGCGTCCAGTCCGCAGACTTTGCACAAAAACAGGGACTATTTAAGCGTATTTCCTCAATGCTAAAAAAAGTATGGGGAGAGTAATCATGCTTAATCAAATTAATACTAAATCGTTTATTAATTCTGAATATCAATCAAAAGAAAGAATCCAAGAATGGATTGATGCAATGACTGATAACAAACGCTATTGCTTTTATATCGCCGTTGGACTTGCAGATAGTGATATTACCTACCCTCTAGGAAACTGGAATATTCCTTTTTACTCTATTGAGGAAGCTAACCAGTTTAAGAATGAGGCTCAGTTAAAATACCCAGATTGTAGTTTTGATTTTATTACAGGGACTTTGCGTATTGATCAGGCAATGGAAGATGTTTCTTGTGTGTTTTGGGAAAAATGGAAAAAGAAACATAATGAGCGTATTTCTTTATTAGATAATAAAAAGGCGGTGTTACTGTGAATAACACCGCCCAAAACTTTCAGCAAGACTATGATAAGTCTGATGACATTCTAACGCATTGCACAAACCTTGTATCGCTTGATGATGCTTATTTATCACATGCTTTAATAGAGCGTTTTGGCAGTCCTGAGCAACCGATCTATGTTGATGATAGTAACGTCACCATTAATGGCGTTACCTATGAACAGCCTTTGGTTCTGCCTATCTATAATGGGCAAATGGAGCTTGTGCAATGCGCCTTTATGCAGGATGGAAAATGTGTTTCTGTCATACCTGATGGTTTGGCCAAAGGCTTTGCTAAGTATGGTGACTTTCATCCTGATAAGCCTCTCATTATCACATATGGTCTGGAGGCTTTCTTTAAAATTGCCCAGACGGGCTACGCCGTAGCTTTGGTGATATTACCTACCTTATGCGCCAAACCGACCGCACTCAAGCCGTTTGATTTTGAACAGATCCAGTTTGTCATTCAGCAATTATCAAAGGCAGGCTATACGCAGTTATATATGCCGGTCCGCCCTGAGCATATCCAGCTTGAATCATTCCAAGGCTTAGAAAAAAACACGGCAGTTAGATTGCTAAATCATTATCATAATGGCTATGAATGCGACTTATCCCAATATGATGAAGCGGATCAGGTACAGGTATCTTTTGATTATGCTATCGAGGCTTTACCTAAAAAAACTGTTCTACCTAAAGGTCATTTAGCCAAGCCGTTCAAGATAGATGACAGTTCATTTTTGCACATTATGGATAGTGGACTATATCTGATTAAGGAAAAGAGGGGTGAAGATGGCGAACTCAAGCAGACGCGCACGTTTATTTCTCATTCTGCAATCATACTCGGTGAAGCAAGAAGCCTAAATAATGCCAACTGGAAGCGTGTTATCCGATTCTACGATAAGGACAATACCCCACATACGCTATTGATTCCGTATGAGCATTTCATGGGTGAAGCACAAGAAGCGTTAAAGATTATTGCTAATCATGGATTAATGCCCCCACGCCAATCTCAGAAGAAAAACGTATTCATTAGTTACATTCAGGATTACCCGATAGAGAAGCGTTTTAGAAGTGTGGAACGTACGGGATGGTACGGAAATAGCTTTGTTACTACCAATCGCACCTATGGCAACGGCACAGATGAAGAATTGTTGTTTCATAGTGATATGAAAGACCCACACAGCACATTGGGCAGTTTTGAAGGATGGCAGGAGCTAAGCCGATTAGTTGAACCTCACTCTCTGGCTGTATTGGCATTCTCATGTGCATTTTCAGGGCAGCTTGTAACGCCGTTGGCTATTGAAAGCGGTGGATTTCATATCTACGGCACATCTACTGATGGCAAAAGTACCATCACTAAGGCCTCATGCAGTATATGGGGCAAGCCTAAAGATGTATCTAAATCATGGCGTACCACTGATAACGCTTTGGAAAATGATGCTGAGTTAAGAAATGATAGCTTTCTGAATCTTGATGAGTTACGGCAGGCTGCCGCCAAAGATGTGAACAATATTATTTATATGCTTACAGGTGAAAAGGGTAAGGCACGTGGCAGCAAGTCGGGCAAGAATCAGGACACTAAGCAGTTTAGTTTGATGTATACCTCCACGGGAGAAATCGCACTTGAAGACCATTTGCGCCGTGGGGGTATAGAACTCGATGCAGGCTTGTTACTTCGTTTTGCTCACTTATCTAGTGATGCAGGCAAAGGCTACGGTGTGTTTGAATGTATCAACTACGGCAGCAATTCAAGTGATGTAGGTAATCACATCAATGAACTAGCATCAAAGAACCATGGTCATGCAGGTATTAAATGGCTTGAGTTTCTGACCAGTGATAAAAATGCAGTGATGCAAAAGGCACAGGAGCTATTAGATTGCTTTATTGAGCAGCACACCCAAACAAAGAACGGACAAGCTAACCGCGTTCTACGCCGTTTTGCGCTGGTCGCTGTTGCTGGAGAGTTAGCAACATTGGCAGGTATTACAGGATGGCAGCAGGGACGTGCATTTGAGGCTGTAGCGCAATGTTTTAATACTTGGCTTAGCGGTCTAGGCAATGGCGAGAATATGGAGGAAACAAAGATTCTGGAGCATATCAAGGCATTCTTTGAATCCAATGGAACGAGTCGTTTTGAGGAATTAACTGTAATCAGACAAGCTGATGGTGAAGTGATACGCCCACGTATTCATAACCGTGTCGGCTACTACGACCCTGTAGATAAGGTTTACCTGGTATCCCCAACCATGTTTAAAAAGGAAATGTGCATCGGAATGAATGATGCAAATGTCAAAAAGGTATTGATTAAGCGCGGATGGATAAAAGGATTCACTGAGGGAGATAAGAAGCTATATGTAAAAAAATCAACCTTACCTAATGGCACACGTGACAGAATGATGCACTTTAGCATTGAGGCTATGCAAAACACAGATAGCGAAATCTGAAACCAATATTTATGGAGTGGACAAGGTGGACATAGAGGTATTTATTGTAGTTAATATACTGTTATATATGAATATTATTATGTCCACTTTATACGAATATATATATTTTAGTAGGTGGACATAAGGTGGACAGGATTCAACACAATCTATTCTTTCCACCTCATCTATTTTTCATGCCCACTTTTTTACTATGCAGACTTATATACAGGTGGACTCAATTAATTATTTAAAAACATATAGATAATTACTTTTGTCCACTTTGTCCATCATGTCCACTTAAAAAGACACACATAGATAAGCTAACAGGATAAGAGAAAGAAAAAATGCCAAACGTAAATTTAAAAAAATGAAATCATTAAACATACATTTTGGAAAAGTATGACATCCTATTAATTAGCTTCATCGATTGTTGAAAATTTAAAAGTGATTAATTGATATTTTATAGAGACGTTGCCAAGCTATAGAATTCTTAAGCACAGGTTTTTCCTTGACTATTTTTTCTAGTATTTTAGCTAACGAATTATCATAAGACTCAATTCTTTGGCCAATCACTCTGTCTAACAAAAGAAGGACCTCTTGAGGGTACTTCTCAGTCAGTAAATATTTATCTTCATTGTTAGTTAACTGGTATAGGAAAATTGAAGTTGGTTCAATGTTTCTTAAATATGGTTCAATATTTTTAACGATATCTGTGAAATGCTCGGATGTTTCTATAGCCAAATCTAATAATCTTTCAGATGTTTTTGACGTTTGATAGATATTTTCTTTAGGCCAAATATTTTTAAAGAAAAATCTGCCAAAACTTAACCAGGAATTTTCTTTATTGACTATCTTTGAAAGTATCCAAAGACTATGAGATAACATATCACTATCGAACTTTCTTAAAAGTTTTCTGATCTCTACATTGGTAAATATTGTTTGTCTAGGGTAAGAGAAATAGCAAAAATATATTAAGAATGATGCTAAATTATTCTTAAAACTTTCACTTTTTGTCCATTCTGAGTCTTTTTCGAATAAATCAATAAAGAATGGTTTTAAAGTCAAAATTGATTGATTTGAAGGTCTCTGATTTACGTTAAAGAAACTCAGCCAAGCAGCTTCACTATTCTTATTATTTGTATTGAAAATTGGTATTAAATGATATTTAGACCATGCTCCATAATTTTCATACATGAAATTAAAATGATTAATAATCATACTGATAGCATGATGAGATCCTTCTCCTTTACTTTTAAGGGCTAGTTCTAATCTCCACAGAGCTTTATTTTGGAACTCATGAGTAGGGAGGCCCCAAGCATTATAAGCCTCAAAAACAGCACCTACTAGTTGGCCTATTGGTGAGTTTATGGCATGTTCTAATGTTTTCCTCGATTTTTTTACTTTACGTCCATGTTCGAAAGTATCTCCAAATACACTATTATTAGCTTCTGAACCAATAAGGTTTAATGTATTAATAATATAGTCCCATACTCTCCAAAAAAGATCTTGTCGATTCTTACAAGCATCAATAAATTTCCCTTCTAACCATCTGGTCAAAGAGAAGCGACATGTAAAAATAATTTCTTTTGGCAATTTTAAAACAGCATTTCCAATTGCAATTAAATTCTCCGAATTTGCATCTGAAGAAATATTTTCAAAAAACTGTATCCAGTACTTTTCTCTCTTATTGTTCCTTTCCAATTCTTCTAAAAGCTTATTTAAAGATTCGCTCAATTTTTGTTCTATAAATTCAATAAAAGGCTTGTTTTGTTGAAACCAAATACTTCTATCTGATTCCAATAACTCAACTTTTTCAAAAAATTCAGTGCTATCATTTATTGCATCCAATTCTTTACTAGAGGTATTAGTTGAGATCAAACCACTTTGAACTCCAGCTATTAAACTCTCTTGCTCTACGTAATTCTCTTGCCAATTATCAGTACTTTTAATTTTTGTAAACTCTGTATATGCATAACTAGAGAGACCTACTTTCGTTTGGGCTATTTTATGTAATAGACGTCCGACCTGATAATTTTTGTCATCAATAAATTGTTCAATAGTTTCATGATCAGATTTTTGTCGATAATCAATTATTTTATGCTCAATGAGCGATCTACTTTCTTTTGTAAGGCTATCCCATTGATTGGATATGACAGACATAATGTCAGACTCAATATATCTACTCCAAAAGAAATTATCAGATAGACTTTCGATACCCTGATCTATATGCCATTTATCAATACTTTTAGAGTTTGCCCAAATAAATAACTTTAGTCTGTTGAAAATTAACTCATCATTTTTAGGCCACTCTTCAATAATTTCTATTAAGATTGCTTCATTAAATATTGATAGTTTTTTTAAAAGTTCACACATCCATAGTATTAAGTTTCCAATTTTTTTATGGACATTTCTTTGTGGTTTTAGTGGGTTATCAAAATTAATTGGTGGGAAATAAAAGCTATGAAAAAGAACTTTAATTGACTCATCTTTTGAGCTATCAACAAGATCTATATAGCGAATAAATATTTCGGAAAGAATTTTTGCAACTTTTTTAAGATTTTTATTTTTTATTTTTATGGTATCTATTTGATATTGAGGAAAATCTATATTAAATTTAGAAAATAGGTATTGTTCATTTGTTTTGGTGGGGAGGTATGTTTTCTCTGGATTGTAGTCTAATTGCATAGACAGTATTGGATTTAGACTATCTTTCAGATAAGTAAAATATAAATCTAAAAGAGGATTCTGGTCTTTTTCTAAAGATCTTTTTATTTCATACCATCCAATTTGATTAGGAAATTTATTCTTATCAACATGAGTAGTTATATTCTGAATCCAGAAATTCAAATCACTTTCTAGAAATACTTCTGGAGTATCTATTATTCTTTTTTTTACCTGATCTATGATTACTGGATGTAAATTGGTTTGTTTTTGTGCCCACCATATTGCTGCAGGTTGTTCTGCAACTTTCGAAAACCATATAGCTAAAGCATGAATTCTTGATTGGACATTCCATAGGTTTTCATAACGTATATTTGCTAGACCCTCAGTTAAGGTTGTCCCGTGTTCATCAGATAGAATACTTATAAAATCTTGGCCAATTTTATCTCTTAAATGATCTTTTAAAGATTTCAACTTGCTACGACTTGGATCTGTATCGGTTCCATATAAATCAATAGGATCAATTGCCAGCTTTTCACCACTAGTATTTTTAA
>Ga0172374_1002968_pt1 | contig 10464 bp, 13 predicted proteins | sample LakKiv3m_FD_114536 | JGI IMG/M metagenome (GOLD analysis project Ga0172374, IMG submission 114536) | Freshwater microbial communities from Kabuno Bay, South-Kivu, Congo - kab_092012_10.3m | ecosystem: Environmental > Aquatic > Freshwater > Lake | place: Democratic Republic of the Congo... | reverse complement strand
GCATCTTCCTGGCTCGCCTCGGCCGTGCGAGTGAACAGGCGGGCCACACGCGCACAGGACTGCATGAACTCATCTCGCTCGCGCTTTTGCTCCAGGCGCAGCCGCGCGGTGCCGTCGATCACGGGCATGAAGACTACCTGCCGCTGACGCCGTCGAGTTCGACCGCCATGCGCGCCAGCACGCGCGAGACATTGCCCAGGATGACGCGCGTCTGAGCGAGCTGAGCCTGCAAGGCCGCGATCTCTTCGTCGGGTGTGGCCGGCGGTGGCGGAAGATTGGGAACGGTCTCATTCGGAATGCGAGTGGTGTTGCGGGTCATGTTTGCTCCTAGTGTGGTCGCGATGAAGGCGAAGCGCTCAGAGTGCGTCGATTGCCGCCAGGCTGGCCTCCAGACCAGCAATCTGAGCCGCAGCTGTGGCGGCGATCGCCGCCTTGCGCGTTTCTATGTCGGCGCGACGGGCGGCAGCGAAGGTCTTGAGCGTCGCGAGTTTGGTGGCTGCGTCGGCCTCCACGAACGCGATGATCTCCTCGGGCGTTGCACTGCCAAGCCAGCGTTCGAATACGATGCGTTGGTCGTTGGTCATGCTATGGTAAGCTCCTGCACGGTGAAGTATGAGCCTGCTTTGACTTTTGTGGTGTTAGCTCGCGACGTGACCTGCGCACACTTGATCACGAGTTGCGACTCCGCACCGGCCCCACCCGCGCTATTGATGAATGAGCCGTTGATGGTGACCACATAGTCGGTGGCTGCGTTCATAGTTAGGTTGTGTGTGCCGCTCGCGGCCCAGTAGCAAGCCTGTGGAGGGTTACCACCAGCGCGAACAGCTACGGCGGCAGCTTGGATAAGCGTCGCGTTCGTTGGGGTGATGTCGATCTTGAGGTTGGCTGTGCCGATGCCCTGGCTCACGAATAGGACACAGGTGAATGCGTAGCGCTCGCCGGAATAACCGCTCTTCCAATACGCAGAGCCGGTTACCGCGAACGGATCGGCTAGTGTGGTATTGCTCGTCCAGTTTGTGTCAGTGACGTTCGTCGCGCCCCAGAGGGTTTTGGGGTTGTCCTGCGTCCCAGATGCGGAGATTCCACCAGAGACATACCCTGCCGCACAGCTTGCTGGAGCGGCCGCAAGTGCGGTCGCGGTTGCTGCGTTGCCGGTACAGGAAGCGGCGCTGCCAGTGATATTCCCACTGGTCAGCGCAATTGTGCCTGTTGCACTCGGCCACGTGAGCGTGACCGCCCCCGCAATCGACGGGGCCGCAAACGTGATGACGTCAGCGCCACCACCTGACTCCTTCATCTTCAGCGCGGAGGAATCGAACGTCTTCGCGCCGGTCACGGACTGCGTACCGGCTAGCGTCATGTCGCCCGCGCTGATTAGCTCGAAGCCCGAGACGTCGGCCTTGACCGCGACAACCTTGCCGCCGTTGCCTGCGTAGGCGAGCGCCGCGAGTGAATCCAGCTGTGTGTCCCAGGCCTGGACGTTGCTTCCGATGGCAAGGCCCAGGTTCGTGCGGGCGGTGGCTGCGTCACTGGCTCCGGTGCCCCCGTCGGTGACCGCAACATCAGTGCCGGTCCAGGTGCCGCTTGTGATTGTGCCGACTGTAACGATGCTGGAACTACCGGCGGTCGGCGCATACGCAAGAGCAGGAATGTCGGTCGCAGCCAGAGCACGGAATGTGGGCACTGCGGCGGGGCTGCCTGAAGCCGGTCCAGCAAGGACATACGTTGCGGTCTGTGTGTCGAAACTCAGCGCCTGGCCAGTGAGGGCCAGTAGAACATCCGCGGACGCAGCCAGGGTGATGTCGCCGCTGTTCGTGCCGGTCAGCCCCAGATCGGTCTTGAGGGTGGCGAGCGTGTTTACCTCCGGTACGCCTGAACCAGCAGTCTTGCGGTAGATCAACGAGGCCGTGGCCATGTCGGCCATCTTGGCGAGCGAGACCACCGAGTTGTGGATCGTCCAGGTCGCGCCGGAACCGGTGACCGTGATGTCGCCCTTGTCACCGTCACTCACACCCGCGGAAACGGTCGCGAGTTCCCACCCCGTTTCAGCGGCATTCACGCGCAGCACCTTCAGGGCGTTGCTGGCGTAACTCAGTGCAGCGAGGTCGGTGAGTTGCGTGTCTAGCGGTTGGTAACTGTGCGTGTGTGCCGCTGCCGCGAACGCCGCAGCGTGGTTACCGTCCAGCAGATCGGCATCGAGGCCGCAGGAGGCGCCATCGTTCGTGACGTCAAAGAACCCGAGCGCCCGAATCCGTGCAGCCGTCTCGTCGCCAGTATTCGTGCCCGACAACGTGAGGCCGCTGTCCGCGAGCACTTTGCCCGTGGTGTCGGCGAAGATGGGGACGTTGTGCAGCACGGCACCAGCAGGACCGACCACGTCACCTACGCCAGCACCAGACCATGACAGCACGCCGGAGCCGTTGTTCTGCAGAATGGTCCCGGCCGCGCCCTGGGTGGCCGGCAGGGTATAGGCGATGTTGGCCGCCTGGGCCTGAGCCTGGATCTCGGTGTAGTTGGTGCCGGAGACCGCAGGCTCGTACAGACGCAGCGGTCCTTGCGTGGCCAGACTGGCCGCCGTGACGGCAGAGAACGACGCCGTAACGGCATACAGCTGACTCCAGCGCTGCGCGGCACGACCCAAACTGTAGTGGTTGTCACGGTCCGGATAGAAATCGCCCGTAACGGCAGCGTTGAACGTGAAGCCCACATTGGCGATCGGCAGCGTATTGAAGAACGCCTGGATGGCGTCGAACAGGGACACGGACGAGGCGTCGGCCCGCTGCTGGCCGCGCGCCTGGCGATAGTGCGCAACCGTCGTGTCCTGAACCGCGATCAGGGTTCCGGCGTGCACAGGTGTAGCGCGCCGGGGCAGCGTGCGAATGGAGTCTGCCGGCCTCACGCGACCTGTTGCTGTGCCTGAGCTTGCTGAGCCTGCATCGCCTGCTGCTGCTGAGCCTGCGTGACCAGACCCTGGGCAATCGTTTGCTGCAGAGCCGTGCGCTGCTCTTGCGACCGGTAGAGCTTGGACGTGATGCCCGAGCGCTTCGCCGTGTACTCGGCCAGCTCCTCCAGAGCCACGGTGCCGGCATACACCTCCTCGGGGACAGCTGCGCGCACTTTGGCGTTCCACGCGAAGACGTTGTCGACCTCGGCCGCTTCCTGCGTCTGCTGGAGCGGACCGACGTACTTAAGCTTGACCATGCGATTGTCGATCTTCACCGCCGGGAAGAGGTCAAAGTCCGACAGGATGTGGCCGGCGCGACGCGCCAGCTGGAACAGATACGATCCCTGCAGCCGGGCGTAGTTCGCGCCGGCGCGGCGGATCGCCTCCTGCTTGCGAACCATCACTTCGGTGGCGGAGAACGGAATCGCGCCGGTGGCTGAGGGCAAGAAGTCCATGTCGAGCAGACCAGCCTTGATCCGCTCCTCGAGGCGGGAGATCTGCACTTGGCCGTACTCCGGCGAACTGCCCAGGTCCATGGGGAAGATGCTGCGCTGACCTGGAGCCGCGCCCGTCATGTTCAGGGCGCCAGGCTTGAGCCGGATCGTGAACGGGTTGCGTGGATCGTAGGCACTGACTTCCAGCGGCGGCCTCGTGCGCAGCTGCGCAGCGATCAGCGTCTGCAGCGTCATGTCGTTGCAGCTGCGCAGGTCCGGCAAGACGTCCATCAGCGGACCGCGTGCGTACAGGTTCCCGGTGGATCGCTGCCACTCAGGCATAATCCAGGGGCTGGTGACAGAGACCTCGTACCAGACAACCCGTTTGCCCTTCGGGTCGATGAGCGCGATCACGTAGTCCTCGGTGTCGGGTTGGAAGACCGTCGACTCGATCACCTCCACCGGCGTCTCGCGATCCTTGCGCATGAGCTGCGACCACTCGGAGGGAATGTCAGCCTCGCGCAGCTTGTAGCGGCGGATGATGTGACCGACAGCGCATGGATAGGCACGGTGTACGGTCTCGATGTTGCCCGAGGGGCCCTTGATCGGGATCACCTGGGTCAGCGGCACCGCGGTGAACTCGAGCGGGCTCTCATAGGTGCCGCGGTTCAGCACCATCGGGCCGGTACCCACGAACAAGTCGTAGGCCATCTCAAGCGATTCCTGGGCGTGGTTGGACGCGTGTAGGTGCTCGAAGAAGATCTCCGTCCAGGGCTCCAACTGGCGGTTCCACCGGTCGCGAGCCTCGCGCGGGATGCGGCCACCGGCTTCGAAGCGCAGCCACTCGCGCTCGGCCGGCATGATGGCTTCCAGCACATTGGAGGCGCCGCCGCGCAGAGCCAGAGCACCGATGGAGTTGTAACAGTCCAGCGCCGCCGAACCGCCGACCTTGGCCGTGAAAGCATCGCGATCCGAAAGGGTCAGCGCGTAGGCGTCGCACCAGTCGTTCCAGCGGCGGTTCATCTCGTCCTTGCCGCGGGCCACCTGTCGGAAGATTTCCTGGAGGTCCAGACTGCGCTTTCCAGCGCGGGGCCTCAGACGCGGCGGGAGAGAGTCGCTCGGCGTGTGGCTGAGCAGCTGGCGCTTGCGCACCAACTCTTGGATCTGGGAGCGACGCTTGTCCGTGATCGGGATGACGTCTGCCATGTCTCTAGCTCGGGATTCCCAGCACGGTGGCAAGGCCGGTCTCTGTCCCACCGAGCAAGCCTGAGCGCTTGCGTGACTGGGTGAGCAGCGACTTGGCGCGGATGTTCTTCAGAATGTCCACGCCAATCTTGCCGCGAGAGGCGATGCGAGCGGCGCGGGCTTCCTCAGTCTCTTGGGGTTTGGGCGGTTTGCTCAACGTAACCCTCATGGATCAAGTGCCGGTAGTAAGCGCGCGGACTGATGTGCCACCACCGTCCAGTACCCGTCAGCAACTTCGCGTGAGAGAGGCAGGAAAGAACCCCGCGCCATCGCATACGGCAGTTGGCCAAACGAGACACCCGCACCACGTGAGCGCCTTCGCCAACGAGGTGCCGCGGAAGATCGAACCAGGGAGGAAGTAAGAGTAAGGCCGGGTCTATCCCGGTCGTCCAGACGTGCTCAATTTGCCACAGCCGGACCTCACCTAGCAAGCCGAGGCGGCGCACACAATACACGTGACGAAACCCAGGATGCGTGATCAGCCGCCAGAATCCCGGCTTGTTCCCCGCGGGCTGGTCGATGAACACTACGTACCAGTCGAGCCAGCGGGTGGGCTCAGCGTGACCGAGCAGCCCCAGGCGAGGCCTTGCCGTCGGGCGCCAGGACATCACCGGTCAAACGGGCCCTTCTGCATCTGGGCCGACTGCGGAGCGGCGGCGGAGGAGGGGCGGATCAGCTCCTCGTACATACGAAAGAATAGGCTGCCGTTGTCCACCATGTCGTCGTGCTTGGCCTTGTCGAAGCGCAGGTGCTCGGCCTTCCACTCACCGATCCACGGCGCACGCCGCGGGATGTGCACGCGGCCCTGGCTCATGGCGGCCTGGTAGGAGCGAGCGCGGATCCGCTTACTGGTAGCGGAGACGTACTGGATCCGCCGGCAAAACACGCTGCGCTCGGTCATGCGACGCAGCAGCCACGGCCCGACCGACTTGAGAATCTGCCCCTGCTCTTCCGCCCACGCCAAGGGCTTGTACTGCGTGACCAGGTCGCAGAAGGCTTCCACCCAGACGTCGGAATCGGCGCGGTCGCGCCACTGGTCGACCAACCACACGTCGCCCTTGTGATCCACGCCCCAGATCTCGTGCACCGTCCAGTCAAGTCCGTCCGAGTTCTCGGTGGCGTAGTCGCTGGTCCCGTAGTGGTAGAGCACGCGCGGCAGCTCGTGCGGCTCGTACTCCACGAACCACTCAGCCTTGAAGTAGTCGCCGGCGTCGGGAAGCGGCGTGCACTGGTACATCGCCGACCACAATCCAGGCCCCACCGTCGCCTTGGTCACCCGAATCCACTCGCGGTCATAGCCGCGCTCAGGCCACAGCGGCTCGCCTACCTGGCGGCCGAGCGGATCGCCGGGCTCAGCCTCACAGGGAAGCCGCAGCGTGCGGGCCCGGTCGCCGTAGAGCGAGAACAGCTCCCGCTCCATGCGCGAGCCGATGTCGTCCTCGTGCCACGGCGTGTAGGTAAGCACGACGGCGCCGCGCATCCCGGAGGCCAGGTCCTGCATCTTGCGGCTGGTCACCACCGCCTGGAACCACTCCCACAGCGACTCCCGGATCGTCTCCGAGAAGGCTTCCTTGGCGTCCTTGATCGGATCGTCGATCCCGAAGATGTGCCCGCCGTAACCAGTGCTGCCGCCGGCCACGCCGCGCGAGATCATCACGCCGCCCAGAGTCAGCCGCCATTCGTCAGCCGCACGAGAGTCTGGCGCGATCTCCACGCCGGGGAAGACGTTGCGGTAACGCTTGGAGCGGATCAGGTTGCGCACGCCGCGACCGAACTTCTTGGCCAGGCGGTCGTTGTAGCTGGCCAGCGCGTACTCCCAGGTGGGATGCCTGCCCAACGTGTAGGCAGGGAACTCGATCGAAGTCTCCAGCGACTTTCCGTGCCGGGGTGGTGCCTTGATGATCAGCAGCTGGAGCACGCCGGCGAGCACGTCCTCCAGGGCATCGGCGATCGCGACGTGGTGCCGCGCGATGTCCAGCTGCGGCAGCACGTAGCGACGGAACCCGACGAGCGACCTGGCGCCGAGACGGCGCGCCTCGAGCTCGGCCGCAGCCTCGGCGCGAGAGATCGAGTCGGGCTGGTAGTCAGCCAAGGACCAGTCACCGCCGAGTCTACCCACGGATGCGAGCCTCCAGGTCTTCGGTGCGCAGATCCTCGACCTGGCGCTGTTTGCCGCCAGCGGCGCGCCGGGCGATCGCGGCGGCCTCGATCATCCGCTCCAGTGCCTGCCACTTCCCGTGCAGCTTCACCTCGCGCATCACCACCGTGGTGGTCGTGCGTTTCTTCGTTGAGACCTTGACGACTCGCTCGCGGTACCCCTGCACCGCCCTCGCGAAGTCGGCCGGCCACTCCTGCGGAGGCAGCAGGTTGCCGCTCGGATCGAAGCCGTCACGCAGGTTAGAACGCGAAATGGACACTGCTTCTAGGAGCAATTGCTCAAAGGAAACGCCTAGTTGGGTCAGATACTGGTCCGAAATCTGTGAAACTTTTTCCCGAATATGGGGTTTCTGACCCAAACGGTAGGCCTCGTGAGCGTTCGTTTCCGCGCTACCGAGGTCGGCAAAACCCGCGTCTAATCGCGCCCTTGTGGCGTTTCCGCGAACGACGCACAGCCACGCAAACAGCTCTTCGCGTTTTGTGAGTCGACCCCGGTTTCCCACCGCAAAACACCCCCGACAGGCCTCAGATCGGTGAGCCCAGTCCCTTGCGCTGCAGGTAAGCGTTGATCCGCTCGGTCATCAGGCCACCAACGAACTCGATCGAGCGTGGAGAAGACACCTGATCAGGCCGCAGCTCGGCGTAGTCGCCCACCAACTCGCCGCCCACCGTGGTGGTGGTAGCAACGAGCAGGTGAGACTGCGCCCGCACCATCCGCACGAGTGAGAAGCGGATCGCCGGCGACCGTGGCCCGGCCAGGGTTGAGGGCCCTGGTAGATCTGCGGCTTCGACGTCTCGATCGGCCACGGCCTCGTTCTGCGCCGGCGCGGGTTCCTTCACAGCTGTTTCTGCCTTGCGTCCCATGTTCACTCCTGGTCCCCTCGCCTGCCTTCCTGTGGCTCGACTTCCTGACTCGGTGGCGTGGTGGTCGCCGTCCACAATCGCTTGCGGATCTGCTCCAGTTCCAGCCCGATCAGCGCCAGAGTAGCACACACGCGCTCAACAGAACTGGGCGACGATTGCGGCGCGCACTTCGCGGCCTCGGCCTCCTCCAGCAAGCGCACGAGCTTGGCGGCATATCCCTTGTGGTCACTGACGGCGGCGCGCGGCTGGTCTAGTTGCCGCTTCGGCACCAGAGCGTCCCATTCTCTCGGGGCGTAACTCACAGGGCGTCCTCCTCCACGCCTGCGTGAATATCACCACGCAAGATGCGCTCCACCATGTCGGCCACTCCGTCGCTCTCAACCTCCCCGCGGCGTGTGGCAGAGATCGCGTAGGCGACCGCAGCGGAGATGTTGCCTGGTGTGACGGTGGCGCGCGGCCCCTGCTGGGCTTCCGTCTTGGCGCGGGCCGCTTCCGTCTGCACCCGCAAACGCATTTTCGCCGAGTGGATCGCCGCGCGCACGTGGCCGTAGGTCGGCCACTTGATGCTGGTCTCTCTGAGATCCTCGAAGGCAAGACGCAGGATCTCGTCAGGGGTACGCCCGAAGTCTTCGAGCCAGGTGCCGAGCTGATCCTTGTTGCCAGTCTCAGTCAGATCGTGGTTCCAGCGCTTGGCCAGTGCCACGATTTCCTTGAACAGAGTCTCACGCATTTCCGAGCATCTCCTGACGTAGTTGGGCTTCGCGCTCCTCGGCCGTTGGGGGCTGTAGCCTGGGATCTTCGGCTTGGAAGGCGCCCGAGCGCAGGCTGTCGTAGCGGCCAGCCAGGACGTCGAGCATGACCGGATGTCCCAAGGGTCTGCACCTGGCAGCCTGGAACAGCGCCACTTGCACGGCCTCCGTGACCTCGCCGCCGCACCCGCTCCAGATCGCCTCCCAGTGCCGCCGGTTGGGCGGCAGACGGAACTTGCCACTCAGGCCCAGAGCGCCGTTTACAGCCTGCTGCAGCTCGTCGAGTTCTTCGTCCGTCGGCCGGCGACGACGAACCAGCAGCGCTGTCTTTTTCTTTTCTTCAGTTCCTCTTTGAAGTTCAGATCCCTGAAGTTCACTCCTAATAGCGACGTGAGAATTCGTCACATGGTCCGTGTGAGATTTCGTCACACGGACGTGTGAGATTTCGTCACACGGTGGCCTTTCACCATGTGACAATTCGTCACATGGACCGTGTGACGGGATCTCACACGGTGGAGCCTGTTCACCATGTGACGTTTTGTCACATGGACCGTGTGAGGTTTCGTCACACGGTGAGGGCTCAGCGGCGGCGCTGTCACGGGCCGTTACACGTACGCGATCAAGGTGCAGCTTGTAGGCCTTCACGGGAAAGCGACCGCGCTTTGCACGGGCCTTTACCTTGGCTGGTGCTTCAGTCTCAGACACAAACCCAGCGTCCTCCAGCCCCTTGAGGAGTCGGCCCACCGTCTCGCGCGAGAGTCCCACGCGCTTGGCCAGAGTCACCTGGCGCGGGTACGAGACGCCAGCCTCGTTGGCGTAGTCGCCCAGCATGATCAGCACCAGTTTCCCCGTCGCCGCCACGCCCTCCACCCGCATCGCCCACCGCAACGCATCAACCGACATCGCCTCACCTCTCCTGCGTCTTCTCCGCCACCGCGTCGTGGATCAGCCGGGCGTAACCCTCGATATCCTCGGCGTGACCGGCAAACCACCCCATGCCGCAGGCCATCCGGGCCAGTTTCACGTAGATCCCAGCAACCGCGTAGCGCAGCTCGGGGGGATAACTCTCCAGCGGCGCCGCCGCGAGGAATCCCGAAAACACGCGGCTGTTGTCCCGGAAAGTGCCGTGCGTACGCTCGCGATCGGCGAGCAAGCCCGAACCGGCGACGGTCGAACCTACGCCGGCCGCTGGGTCGCCCCCTGGGGAATCTCCGCTCCACTCCTCGACGAGAGCGGCGAGCCGACAGGCGAAGCAGTCGTCCTCCTCGAGGTAATTGCGGCTGCCACCGCGGCACGTATGCGGAGCGTCAGCCGCAAGGTTACTCAGTTCGGTGGCGCGCTCTGATTCTGCGCAGCTCATAACCGCCCAACCTGAGCGGAGCGTTGCGACAATCTCCCCGCCTCCGGCATCTCGTTCCACTCGCGACCGTCGAGCACGCGGCCTGCGATCTTCTTACCGACGCGATAGAAACCGCTCGGTGGGCTACCTCCTTCGATGCACTTGAGGTCACGATCGTACGCCTCATCTTCGTGCTGCCACTCCCCCCACTGCTTGAAGAAGAACGGCACGCCGACGGCAACGCAGTGGTCACGCACGGCGCGGAACCAATCGGGATGAGCGGGCCGCGCGTGCGGGCCACTCTCGCCACCGGCGATGATCCAGTGCAGCCCCTCCAGCGACCGAAGACTGTCGGCGCCGTTGAACGCAGCGTATTGTAGGTCCACCGGCCCGAGCGCGGGCTCGTACGAGACAAAGCGCACCGCGGCCGGTGTCGCGAGCAGCAGCGGGATACGTTCGTCAGCCGTCGCCTGGTCCTCGACGCTCACCCCAAGCCAGGCGTGTTCCGGCCATCTGACGCCCATGATGCGCAGAGCCGTGATGCGGTCGAGCGCGAGCCCCGGCCGCTTTGTGAGCACCTGAAACGTATGCCTAAAAGCCTGGTGCATGGTGCGGACAACGTACGCTAGGAAATCGAGCGGGACATTGGGATGGAAGAGATCCGACATCGAACAGACGAACACGCGACGCTGTTTCCGCCAGCGCAGCGGCTCATCCAGGCGTTCGAAGTGG
>Ga0172374_1002965_pt1 | contig 10469 bp, 8 predicted proteins | sample LakKiv3m_FD_114536 | JGI IMG/M metagenome (GOLD analysis project Ga0172374, IMG submission 114536) | Freshwater microbial communities from Kabuno Bay, South-Kivu, Congo - kab_092012_10.3m | ecosystem: Environmental > Aquatic > Freshwater > Lake | place: Democratic Republic of the Congo... | reverse complement strand
TGATAAGGCCCGAGCAACGGCTATCGATGATGTCTCTAGGTACATCACGTCGAGTTCTGTTAGGGAAAAAATCTCCATAATTCTATTAACTTTATTTTTTGGTGCAGCCACAACCATAACAGCAAGCTCTTTTGAGGTTGGATTTTCTCTTACCACCTGCCAATCTATTTTGACTTCATCAATCTTTAGTGGAATGTTCTGCTCGGCTTGATATTGGACTGCCTTTGCTAGCTCCTGCTGATTCATCGGTGGCATTTTGATAACTGTAGAAAAAACTACCGAAGAGGGCAGGGATGTGACAACCTGCTTGCTCCCCACACCAGCTGATTTACATAGGTCCTTTATGACTTTGGCGATTTTTTCTAAATCAAGCTTGCTATCACTCTGTGATATATTTCCTGGAAGAGGAGCGCTCCCAAATGAAACCAAGCTATATGAAGATGCTTTCTTTTTTAGCTGTACCAAACGTACGGCCGTAGCACCGATATCTATTCCTATTAATTCACTGTCGTCTGTAAATAATCCCATTAATTCCTTTTCCTATAAAAAATAGCCACGCCAAAGAAAGCATGACCCTATCCGTGTAGCTACAAAACATCTACTAGATATATTCCCTTTAATTTTTTTTGTTTTTATCATCATCGACAACCTTCCCTCCATTTTGTCTAGTTCTATGATATTACATCGGTCTGCTAGCAACAAGGTTTTATTGCGGTGGTGGTGGAACGGGAGGTAATGGAATTATGTTTTTTGGAATTGTACCGTCCTGGCTGGGAATAATTTTTCGTGATGGTTCTACAATAACCTTTGGCTCAGTTTTTGTAACTGGTTCATCTTTTGTCGTGTAGTAATAATAGCCACCAATTACTCCTGTAGATATAATTACTATCCCTAAGATTATTAACAGCCAAACAGTTCTTTTGTTCATTTTATATCCTTCATTTATGGGGCAACCTCTCCGCCACTTCCTCCGCCGGCTGAAGATACCTTTATTTCGTCACCTTCAATCCAGGCACCATCACTATCAAGTGGGACCAGAGCTCCATCCTTGTTGACAGCTTGACCATTTATAATTATCTGACAATAGACTAAATACGTATCAGCGATTGTGTAGGTATTAAAAGCTGTTGTTTTATCATTTAGGGCCGATTGTTTCATTCCTGGCTTTCTATAGTTAAAATCATAAGCATAAGAGACTTGGCCAGTGAGCGGTGGGTTCCCAAGTTCTAGGCCGGCCATTGCCTTAACGCTCAATGGAGCTGTGCCACTGGTTGGGCTAGCAGAGCAAGAAGGCTTGGGAGAAGTAGGCGTGATGGCGTTCTTAACATAAAACGTAATCGTTGGGCTATCTGAAAATTCTTCACCATCTGTTGCTGTTGGCATCCACAGATATGTTCCTTCTGACAATGGCTTGTTTGTTGGAGTATAAGTTTGAATTTGATTGAGACCATATGCTGACCAGCCAGTATCAACACCTGGTTGGTTAGGAGGGTAATACTGGATATCAACCGCAACTTGATCATTATCAGGATCTGTCCCGTGTGCCTTTAAGGCAAAGCCCGGTAATGCAGTTTCGGCTGGAGTCAATGTGACTCCATCAGAAGGATAATCAACAATTATGTCTGGGGCTTTGTTCTCTTTAGTATTCACCAAAACACTAGCTGAACACGTAGAGGTTTTATTGTTACCACTAACCTGTAAGGTATATGTCGTTGTTGTCCCTGGAGAAACTGACTGAGAACCCGATGGAGTGGTCTTTGTTGTCCAGCTAGTAGGACTTACTGCACTAGCGCTGGTTGCATTTGTCGATGTCCATGATAGTGTTACTGATTCGCCTGGGCCGATAACCTTATTTTTGGGAGTTATGTCACAGGTTGGATCTTGGGGCAAAAGAACTGAACAAGCTACATTTGGACATAACGTATCATTGGGCTTACAGGTCCAAGATGTTGAGCCATTTCCACTTATGGCTGTTCCAGAATTACAGGAGTTATATGTAACACCGCAGGAGGTAGGATAGGTACATTTCTTTGATTCTGAGCAGCTAGCGGTTGTACCGGTTGCTCCTATACAAGCACCGGTAGGGACTGTCCCAGGACATTGCCAGGTCCATCCAGTTGTCGTCTCGTTCTTATTAATAGAAACACCCGTGCCAGCACTGCATCCATAATGAGTGGTCGTACAGGCTCCATTAATACCAGCCGTAGGCTTAAACGCGCTACACTGTGGAGAATTACCACTATTTATCCCTATGCAAGTCCAGGACCAACCCCCAGTAGCACTACTCACGGCAGTAGCCGTTCCTGTACTGCAGAGACCTGGTGCGGTCGGAGCGCTTGGAAAACAACCACCATTTGCAGAACCACACACACCATCAACTTTCTTTGGAGCTCCACATCCTATTGTGTGTCCACTAGGACCCTTACACTGCCAGTGCCAACCAGGAGTGCCATCATCTCTTGTTATTTGCGTGACATTGTCATTCACATAGCCACTCCCACCTTTACAGAGAGTCGATACTCCGGGTTTTTGATAGGAAGGGGTTCCTGCAGTTGCGGAATTACAGAAAGCGTCTCCACATCCCCAGACGGGAGAATTACAGTTGGCTGTACTTATGTGTTGAAGAGCACATGGTGCTGGGTTGTTATATCTATCTAATGGCTTATCTTGTATTGGACAGTTGTCGGTAATACGAGCTGGGTTGCTTTCCGTACATACCCTACATTTAAGGGGAGCGTAGCAGATATCCCTGTTGCCATCTTTTATGCAAGACCATTTTGCTGTCTGTTCATTTGGCCTGGATATATTATTCTCATAAGACCCCCGTTCACACCAAGCGCCAGTATATTTATCAAGATCATTCCATATCCACGGATCCGGGTTACCACATTTTCCTGTGGCCGCTACAGCGACTGGTTTTTTTGTCACTATCGTATTTGCTAGCTGGATAGAAGGCATAGCAAAAACTATGAATAAAATAAGCGCTGCAAATAATAACAGAGTGTCCTTTAAATAAATAAACTTGTTCTTGTGGACCAATTTATTCATTTGCCTCCACCTCTTCCCTGGTCTCTGGCCTCATCCCTGATTTTTTAATTTCTATAATTCTTTTTGCCTCTGCTTCCGTCACCCCTGTTACCTTGAGAGTGGTTTCATTAGTACAGTTTTCTAGACCATCTACTTTATAGCTTATCTTATAGTCTCCGACATTATAAAAGGTTAGCCCATAGCGGATACAATAATCACCATAGGGTTGGCTAGTTCCGTAATCTTCACCATTGACTGTCCAGTGACAGATTGCTTTATCTTTTGGAAACGTACCTACAATCTTTGCTTTGACTACTGGAGAATAGGGGGCTAGGCCTGAAGTTTTGCCATCCTCAGTTATTAGAGAGCCACAGTCCGACTGAGTGGTTTTTTGATTAAAAGAGTTATTCTTATTAATATCTTTGTAATATGTCTGCCATATTAAAAAAGCCCCAACGGCTAATAAGATAAATATTAAACAAACAATTGCTATTATTATGAATATAGATTTGTTTTTATTAGCTTTGTTTGGTTTTGTTTTTTTTGGATTCATATCTTCGGACAACCTTCCCTCCATTTTGTCTAGTTCTATGATATTACATCAGTCTGCTGGCAACAATAGTTTATTCAGGTAGCGGTGGTAAGTTGGACGGGAGCGGTCCGTATTTGCTAGGAATATTTTCTATTGATGGTTCTTCAATAACTTTTGGTTCTGTTTTTGTAGTGGGTTCGTCTTTTGTTGTGTAGTAAGAATAGCCACCAAGTGCTCCTGCAGATATAATTACTATTCCTAATATTATTAACAACCAAATAGTTCTTTTACTCATTTTATATCCTTCATTTATGGGGCAACCTCTCCGCCACTTCCTCCGCCGGCTGAAGATACCTTTATATCTTTGCCTCTAATCCAGGCGTTAGGGTCAGACAACAACGAGGTTAAAGTGCCATCAGCTTTGACGGCTTGACCATTTACAATTATCTGACAATAAACGTCATAAAGCCCAGAAGTTGTATAGGTATTATAAGCTGTCGTTTTGTCAAGCGTAGACGGTTGCATCATTTGTGGATTTTTAGCTTTGTAGTTAAAGTCATAAGCATAGGAAACAGCTCCCTTTAGTTCCTTTGCCCCCGTTCCATGAAACAGTCCAGCCGTTGCCTTAGCGCTCAATGGAGCTGCGCCACTGGCTGGGCTAGCAGAGCAAGAAGGCTTGGGGGGAGTAGAGGCTATGACACGAAGTTTGAAACACTTTCTGGCTGATGTAAATTCATTGTTAGATCTGTCCCTAGCCGTTGTACACCAATCATAATTGCCAATACTTAAAGGTCTCTTCTGCGGTACATAGGTTTGAATTTGATTAAGACCAAATGGAGACCACGTGCCTTTATCCCATAGATCGTCTGACAGTTGATATTGGATAATAACCTGGACTGGGTCATTGTCCGGATCTGTCCCGCGTGCTTTTAAAGTTAAGCCTGCTGTATCTTCTTCAAATATTGTGGAGCCATCTTCGGGAGAGATAAGTTCTACATTAGGGCGATGATTGACCCCAACGCTAGTACTACATGTGGCAGTTCTTCCACTGCTTCCTGTGACTTGCAAGGTATATGTCGTTGTATTATTTGGAGAAACTGATTGAGAGCCTGACGGAGTGGTCTTTGTTGTCCAGTTAGCGGGGATTGTTGCGCTAGCACTCGTTGCGTTTGTCGATGTCCATGATAGGGTCGCAGACTTGCCGTCATCGATTTTGCTGGGGTTAGAGGTTATCTTGCAAGAAGGAAGTATTGGGGCTGAACATGTAGCAGTTGTACCTGTCCCTGGTACCTTGGGTAATCCTCCACATGTCCCTGCGGTTCCGGTTGTCCCTGCGCAAGTCCATGACCATGATCCTGTACCCGAGACAGTGCTGGCATTTCCAGAACTACATAAATTTGCAGTAGGTTTAGTCGGTGCTGGAACCCCATTTGCTGAACCACAACTTCCATTCACCCCAGGTGTGCCATTAACGGCTGGTTTTGCGGTAGAACATGGTGCGTTACTCCCATTACAATAATTATTACAATTCCAGTTGTTAGTACATGTCCCATCGGTTGTGTCCTGGAACCACCCACTCGAACAGGTGTTGGTATTTGTTCCGCATGCACCATTTACAGCTGGCTTTGCTTTCGAGCAAACACTCTGGTTACCACCGTTTATACCTGCACAGGTCCAATTGTAGGTACAGCCCCCGTCAGGCGTGTCAACTAGGGTACCTGCCGAACATCCATTCCATACAGCATTATTACAAACGCCATCAATTATTTTTGGCGCGCTAATTCTAATTGAGTACTTCTTGGCAGACTTACATACCCACGACCAATGCGGTAAACCATCCCTGTCATACACTGTAGTGGTTGTTGGATTATAGTTAGCCAAGCCGCCACCTTCTCCATATGCACACCTAAAGTTACTGGGTTCATTTCTAGTGGCCCTGCTCATCGCCCAGCCACCAAAAGCATCTCCGCATCCTCCATCACTATAATGACAATTATTCTTACATATTTTAGGACTATTCGAGTCACATCCGCCTTTTGTAACGCCATCTTCTCTCCAGGTATTGCATGCATCTACGGGGCAGTCAATCACATGAGGATTATCGTCCATTTTACGTATCTTGCACGTTTGACATCTGTCCGCCAACGCCGCTGGCCCTTTGGTAATTACTGTCTTTGTTAGCTCGAGGCCAGGGATAACAACGGCAACAAATAGGAAAAGAGAGATAACAGAAAGTACGATACCAAAGCCTCTATTTGTTTTGTTTTTTTGTTTTATTATGTTTAATATTTTACCCATTTTATTTATTGTAAATCCTCTGGGCGGATTCCTGATCTTTTTAATTCCAATAGCCATTGTTTATGTTCTTCTGTTAGTCCTGTTACCTTGAGGGTGGCTTCATTGGAACAGTTTTCTAGACCATCTACTTTATAGCCTATCTTATAGTCTCCGACATTATAAAAGGTTAGCCCATAGCGGATACAATAATCACCATAGGGTTGGCTAGTTCCATAATCTTCACCATTGACTGTCCAGTGACAGATTGCTTTATCTTTTGGGAACGTACCTACTATCTTTGCTTTGACTACTGGAGAATATGGAGCTAGGCCTGAAGTTTTGCCGTCCTCAGTTATTAAAGAGCCACAGTCTGACTGAGTGGTTTTTTCATTAGAAGAGTTATTCTTATTATTATCTTTGTAATATGTCTGCCATATTAAAAAAGCCCCAACGGCTAATAAGATAAATATTAAACAAACAATTAATATTATTATGAATATAGATTTGTTTTTACTAGCTTTGTTTGGTTTTGTTTTTTTTTGTTCCATATCTTCGGACAACCTTCCCTCCATTTTGTCTAGTTCTATGATATTACATCAGTCTGCTGGCAACAATAGTTTATTTAATATATGGGACTGTCTAGAGCTATAAATACTCTAATTTTTCTTAAAATTACTTAACAACTATAGTTGCCGACTTTGGACAACCACTTAGCCCATCTACTTTATAAACAATCTTATAACTACCAGCGGTTGAAAAGGTCCGCCCGCCAAGAACACAGTTGCCTTTGACGGTATAGGTGTTCGGTATTGGGACATTGTTAATCGTCCACTGACATATCGCCCCACCTTTGTCATAATCTCCTGTGAGCTTTGCTTTTAGGCTAGGCTTGAATGGAGCCGTTCCTGACATTACCCCATTGTCAGCAACTAAATCTCCACATTGATCGGCAGTTTCGACGGTTTTTTGACTTTTCTCTTCTTTTTTTTGAGTTGAGTAATCGATATAGAACCAAGCCCCTACTCCCAAAAGCGTAATTGCTATTACAACTGAGATTATCAAAATTATTTCTTTTTTTGTTAATATTTTTTTCATATTATCTCCTTTAAGGAACTGTTTCTACTCCACCAGGCGAACCCGTTGGTTTTTTTGCCTTTACCGTAATTGTATTTCTGTCTGGCTCTACTAACACATCACTGTCTGTCGTTGTCACATAAACCTTATATTCTTTATCGAAATCCAATATTTTATAGGTAAAATAGCTAGGAGCTACAGCAGAACCAGTAACATGAATTGTTTTTTCGCTCCCTGGAACACAGCCACTCCCATCGGAGTTTTCTTCAAAGCAAATTACAATATCTTTTCCGGGCGTAACTAGGTTGGTATTTGTAAAATCAACTTTCACTGATAGTGGGGTGTCTCCTTCGACAGGAGAAATATTCCATTTTAGTATCGGCCTTGGGTCCACTGAGATAGCCACTTCTTGTGGGCTATTAATACAGGGCACACCATCATTATCAAAGCTTTCTAAACTGGTTGTATATGGTGTAGTTAAGTTGTTTATAGCATTATATGTTTTATTTTTGGGCATAACGAGCGGAGGGGTATCTTCTGTTGAGTCATCTATTATGCCATCCTTTTCATAATCCAGGTTATAATTATTTGTTGTTATGGTGGCCCCGCCTTCAACATAGCTAGAGTTTGCATTTAGGGTCACAATTAAAGGCTCGAATCCACCTGGTGGGGTTGCGGTAAAGGAGTTTATGTTACATTTTTTTACAGTAATATTAATAGTAATCGGCTCGGACACACAACTTAGCGTTTCTGATGAAAGATGTTTTGCCTCCAAATAGGCTTGAAATGAAGTACTTGAAGCAGAGGTATAAGTATATGAGCCAGTCAGACTCCCTAGCGTTGAGGTGGGATCATTTATCTCGCTAATTTTATTGTAATGAATAAGATAAGACGATGGGTTCGCATTTGTATTTGAACCAACTGCAAAATTTACCGTCAAGGGTGAGTATTGATTATCTGGGCTGTAATCAGAATTCAAAGAGACTGTACACGGAGCGATAATATTAATAGTGACTGTTTTAATACAGGTATTTCCTGCAGAATTCCGGCCGGTTAAAGTCACCGTGTAATTTCCTGTCGAGTTATATGTATGCCCATACAAATTTGTAAAAGCTGACGAGCCACTAAGGGTCTGCGTTTGTCCATCTCCATAATTTAACGACACCCAAGAGGCTAGGTTGTTCCCGGGTGTTGCCGAAAATTTAATATTTGTTGCTCCTGGATTCCCGATTAAAGCACTTGAAGTAAAGGTGCCAACACTACAACCGCACTCTGCCGTTGCATTTGCCGTACAGGTAGAAGAGTTCGTATAGCATGGCTTGCCAAGACCAGATTGACATGAAGCAGCGTCATAATAGCTCGTTGTCGAAGCACAGGTTGTATTGCTATTACAATAATAGTAAGTCGGCATAGACTGCCTAGTTGCAGTACAGGTTGGACTTGTTCCTCCGCATGAACCATCACATACCCAGCTCGTAGAAGCCCCCGGAGCTGGAAATACTGGGCTAGTTGGGTTTGGTGTCCCACTAGCACATTTGGTATCTGCACCAAAGCTAGTCGATGAGGCCGGATAGGTTTTGCTTGCTGTCCCACAAACTCCATTAATTGGCGGTTTGGGTAGTGTACAAGTTGGGGATGCTCCACTAGCTCCACCACATGAACCAGCTGTTCCTAGACATGTCCAATTGTAAGTGCAGAGGCCATCGGGAGTATCATAGGGGCTCCCAGGAGAACAACCGTTATTATAGCCGAGACAAATACCACTCACGCCATTAACTGGCGGTTTCGGTTTCGAGCAGGTACTCTGAGTACCTCCATTTATGCCAGCACAAGTCCAATTATAAGTACATGCTCCATCAGCTGTATCAATGGGAGTGCCCGCACTACAGCTATTGACTGCTGCACCGCAGACTCCGTTAATTATTTTTCCAGTTGAGCATCCAATCGTGTGCCCGGTTCCCGACTTACATTGCCAAGTCCATGTAGTTGCAGTTTCTCCCCAAGAAGTCGCACTGGCACCATTTACACTTTCACACCGGTTATTTACTGGCCTGTTTAAATAATCTCGAGAAATGGCAGATCCACAAAACACGTCGCCACATCCAGGCACCGATGAACCACAGTTCCAAAGACAATGGCTAGGAGAATGCCCATCGCATGTCCCGCTACAGCTTCCTGACGAACAACTTGATACATAACTAGCATTAATTGTACATTTTAGGCAGGTCGCAGCTAGCGCAGTGGGCTTTTTGGTAATGATAGTTTTTGTTAAATCTAGGGTAGGCACGATAAAAACAAAGGCCATGAATAGAATAAAGATAAATAATGCATAAGTGAAGCTATCTTTCATTATTGATTTTACTTTATTTTTATTCACTATTTTCACCATATTATTATAAGTCCTCGGGTCTGACTCCCGCCCTTTTTATCTCTAGCTGTCTAGCTTCTTCTAAAGCACTTAGACCAGTTACTTTTAAAGTGATTTCTTTTGAACAGTTTTCTAGTCCAACAACCCTATAGCTAACTTTGTATTCCCCAACGCGATAAAAGTCCAATCCATATCTTATACAATAGTCACCCTCTGGTTTGCTTTTGCCATAATCTTCTCCATTTATTGTCCACTGACAGATTGCCTCATCTTTTGGCAATGAGTCTACAATTTTTGCTTTGACTACTGGAGAATATGGAGCTAGACCTGAAGTTTTACCATCTTCAGTTACCAGGGATCCGCACCCTGTGTTAACGGATTCTTTAGATTTCTGATTTTTTACATTTTGGCCAGAATACCACCATATCATCCCGAACAACACTAATATTATTAAAAAAAGACCTACTAATAAAATGCCTATATATACTTTTTTAGACTTTGTTTTTCTATCATTTTTATTATTGCCCTGATCCACTCATCCCCCCCAAAATCTAAGTTTTGTATTATTATTATGACTCTTTTTTTATATTACAACAAGTTTTTTACCTATAATGCCTAGTTATTTTGTGGTAGAATCGAATCTATTATACGGCTGTTTAGGTAAAAGTCTGGTTATCATCAAGCAAAATATAATGTTTAATTTTATAGGATTTTAGATGAAACTATCCATCGGCATTGTCGGTCTACCGAACGTTGGCAAGTCGACATTATTTAACGCCCTCACCAAAAATAAAGTTGAGGCACAAAATTATCCGTTTTGCACTATCGATCCAAACGTCGGAATTGTGGCGGTACCCGATAGTCGTTTACAAGAACTGGCGGATGTCATCCCTACCAAACAAATCGTACCAGCAGTCGTCGAGTTTATTGATATCGCTGGTTTAGTCAAAGGCGCTGCATCTGGCGAGGGCTTGGGCAATAAGTTTCTTTCTCATATTCGCGCCTGTGATGCCATTGCTGAAGTTATTCGAATTTTTGATGACAAAAATGTAATCCATGTCGATGGTAGTATAAGCCCAACCAGTGACATAGAAACTATCAAGACAGAGCTTATTTTAGCCGACATGGAAACAGTCAAACGAAGAATCGAAAAATCTGAGAAAGAGCTAAAAAGCAATCCACAAGTAAGTG
>Ga0172374_1002962_pt1 | contig 10481 bp, 10 predicted proteins | sample LakKiv3m_FD_114536 | JGI IMG/M metagenome (GOLD analysis project Ga0172374, IMG submission 114536) | Freshwater microbial communities from Kabuno Bay, South-Kivu, Congo - kab_092012_10.3m | ecosystem: Environmental > Aquatic > Freshwater > Lake | place: Democratic Republic of the Congo... | reverse complement strand
GACAAGGAGGATGAGGTTCCCGAGAATGACAACAACCGCCCGTTCATCATGGAGTCCTCCCCCCGTTATTTCCCGGGTGCCGAGGTCAAGGATATTGTATACGAAGGAACCGTCTACCATGCGGATTCGAGCCAAATCCACAGTTTCAGCGAATCTTACATGGAGCAGGCGCAGCGCATCGCCCGTCCCGCGATTGAACACGCAGGTACCATTGTCCTTCCTTCCAAACCGACACGCAAAGAGAAGAAAAAAATGCGGAGACAAGGACGCAGCCTCCCCGTTTCGCGCGGCTTGCGGTATCCGTCTCCGTCAGCGGCCTGAATAAATTCTCCCGCATGAGAAGATACCTCGCTCATGCATACACGAGCCGTCCTTCTATCCGGGAAGATGCATTGTTGTTGTTCCGGAAATATTCCTCGAGGACTTCTTTGGCTGAGGTCGTCACCACTTTTGTTTTGCCGCCTGCGCGCAGTTCATCTTCCGAAATCCCGATATACCGGCCCGCATTCGACGAATGATACCCCTGCATGCAGACGGAATATTCCTCCGTGTCGGAGACGGGCTTCCCGCCGACGGTAAGAGTCTTCAATTTTTTCGCCGCATCATCGTACACCGCCCGCACGTTCCCGTTCACCTGATAACACTCTCCTTCTCCGTCGCGGTTCTCAATCCGCATGATGTGCCCGAAAATCTGTTTCAATTGTCTTCCCGAAATGGTGAAACGGGTCAGGGAATCGTCGTATGGAAAACATGCAAGGAAATCCTTGAGCGTCACCGCGGGTCCTATTTTCTTGACCCGTATCGATCCGCTCCCGACAAGCATCACGTCCGCCCCCGACCGTTCTGCAAAAGCATCGGCAACGAAGTTGCCTAAGGTCGTCTCTTCCTCGCGCGTGGGATGCGTCAACTCGATCGCCAGTTTGCACAGGAGGGCCGAATACTTGCGGTCCACCTTGTCCTTGAACGAATCGATGTATTTTTCCAGCTGCTTGTCGGGTTTTGCCATGGATTCGTTGATCGGGATGAGTTGCCACTTGTAATCAACGATGCTATTGGTATCGTCGTCGACTGTTATATCAAACCGCCCTATCTGGTCCGTCCCGACGCCGGCTTGGGCGATGAGCACGTTGTTGACGCGTGCCGGCTTGTCGAGGATGGAATGCGAATGTCCCCCGATTATCATGTCCACGCCCCACTCGGGTTTGAGCATCGAAGCCAGTTTCAGATCTGACTCGTATCCGATATGGGTCAGGAGAATGGTCAGGTCGATGTCGTCGTTTTTATAGGCATTGCAGATCTTGCCGACTTCCGCACTTGCCTCCGCCAGGTTAACGAAACTGCCGATGAGCTTGTCCTGCTCGATGGCGTCCATTATCTTCTCGGTGATGATACCGGTGAACATGATGTCGAATCCCGCTTTTTTCAGGATGATGTAGGGAAGCATGAGGCGCTTGTTGTTCTTGCGGATGTACAGGTTTGCGTTGACTATCGGGAAGTTGGCGATTTTTTCCAGAAAAAGGAGATGCGGCAATCCGTAATCTATCTCGTGGTTGCCGAGCGTTACCACGTCAGGAGCCAGCCAATTCATGATCTCTATCGTCGAGAGACCCTTCCATTCGGCGTCGATGAGCGATCCCTGGAGCATGTCCCCCGCGACGACATACAAGACGTTCTCCTCTTCTTTCCGGACCTGGTTGATGTACCCCGAAAGCAAGGCCAGGCCCCCGATGAGTTCCTTTTTTCCTTCCTTTATTTCCGCAAGGAAATCCCCATGCATGTCGTTCGAGTGCAGGATGGTGAATTTTTTGGTTTTCATACTGGTCAATCAATACATAATACCTGAACGTTCCCTTCCTTTACTATCCCTATGCACCCCAGCTCAACCACCCACACGGAACATTGTCCGGTGCGGTTGCGGAGATTGAGCTTGCCCCGCATCCCCTCATACATCTCTTCGCGTGAAAGGGTTGCCTGGCACATCCCCTCGCATTCGCTTGAGTCCCGGCAGATGGTCCCGCGATCCTTGGCCTTGCGGTTGCAGGTCTCGAAAGGCTCAGGTCCCTGCTTCTTCCAGACTCCTCCTTGCCCGAGACACGCTTCTTTGGTCCTCGGGAGCGGTGTCTTGACCCCGCAGGGATCATCGGGCTTCGGTTGGGATGGATGGCCGTGCATGACCCATTTGTTTTTTTCGCACCGCCAGTTATCCTCGTCCCCCGATCCCAAACGGATGAATATGATTCCCGCAATGATAAGGAACGATACGATGATCAGGCACCTGAGTCTTTTTTTCATGGTTTTTTGCCACTGAACAAACTTCCAATTTTGCTGAAAAACGATTGCATGCCGGCAAAGAAATCCGTGATGAAATTGCTCCCCTTGATCCCGGTGGCGGTCGCTGCCGCATTGTAGTCCTTGGCGTAGGCGCCGACCTGGTAATAGCTTATGCTGTCGGAGACAACCGATGCAAAAAACAATCCCTTGTCATTCGCCGAGACAAACCGCACGTCCTTGTAACCATATGTAGGTGTTTTGTCTCCCCCGGTACTTCCGAATATCTTGAGAACGCGGGATGTATTGCTGCCGCTGCCTTCTGCCGTCATCGCATACATTCCTCCCGGAGACAGGGATGCGCTCACGAACGAGTTATCCCGTTTTATATCCTTCTCCCAGGAAGCGGATCCGAGATAATACAATTTCTCGTCGGTCCGCAGGATAAGAGTGCCAAGGTTGCTCTCATCGATGATGCGCGGCACTCCCGCAAGTTCTGTCACGCTGCGTATCATCTTGTCTGCAAGATCCCGTTCGCACCATCCCCGTGCATTGTCCTGGTAGAATTTGCAGCCGCTTATGAGGTTGTTGCTGCGGAGAAAGTAAACGAAGCTTCCATACCCTTGGAGGTCGTGTCCGTCCCCCACTCCTTCCATTTCCTTCCGGGTATATTTATGAAGCGCGGCATTGACCAGGTTGCCGGGATAGAGATAGAATCCGTCGGGAGACACGTCCAGGAAGATGCTATTGTTCATAGTAGTTGACCCCTTGCCTTCACCCGATGCGTTATACAGATTCAGTATCCGCTTCTTATCCGTCATCCCGGGAGCCCCCGTGTTGACATATAGGCCGACGGTCCGTCCGTCATAGGAGGCGTCGAGTCCGATGTTCCTTTGTTCCGCGATGGTGTATGGGGTATCCGCCTCCTTGACAATCCTTCCGGTCAGGGGGTCGATAAAGTACAGTTTTGAGGTCCTTGTCTTGTTGTTGCCCACAGCCACGACCAGAAGCTTCCCGTTTTTGGTCGCCGCAAGCTCACCGATCTTGCCCCCTCCCGGTCCTAGTCGTTTTTTCCAAAGAAGTGTGGGGGTGATTATGCGAAGCCCGTCATCATTTGTTCGCCCGCCAAGCTGCTCGAAGATAAAAACCGTCTCGGCCGTCGGGGGTGCGAGCGTCACCGTCTTGAACTGGGAATAATACCCGCCTGCGTTTGCCGTGCAAAGATAGGTGTCCGGCTGGACCGGAGACAATACCTTCGACCCATCGACCTCCGTCGCATGCCGAAAAAGGTCGCTCGTGCATATCACGGTGCCCTTGACCGGTTTGCCTGCCGCGTCTTTGAGAATGATGGTCCAGTCGACGGGTTTATTCTTCATGACGAAGTTTATCCCCATCACGGTCAATCCCTTGACGGTACAGGTGTGCAGAAAGTCGTCCGTCAGGAACTGCAGGTCCACTTCCTGCGATTCGGTCTGGGAATATTTATCCGATGAGGCGGTCACGGTTACTTTGCCCAGCCGGTTGATTCCCTTCAGATGAAAATATCCTCCTGTTTGTGTCTGTGTGGTTGCGCCCGTATCCGTCTTCACCGTCACCCCGGCGACCGCCTTGCCGAAAAGATCGACGACCCGTCCGTATATCTCGCCCGCAAATGCCGGTATCTCGAAACCGCCTTGGTCATGCACCCCCTCCTCATCCCATACCTCGACGCGGTAATCCTTGTGCTTGAGGCAGTTGTTGCCGGATGCGGACACGTCGATGTCGAATACCCGTTCCACATGGATCACTCCCTTCCCGGCAATGTCACGGGCCCCTTCGGTAAGGGTCCCGACGATCTGCTGCTGGTTGTTTTTTTCGAAATACTTGACGATTGCGTTTCCGTCTTCCTCGCCTGTATTCCTGATATCGAAGCTTGTCTTGTACTTCACGAGTGAGTCCTCTACCCGTTCGACCTTGAGATTCTCTATCTTGAACCTGTGGGGGGTGGGTAGATTGTCGATGATGAGCGAGAAGACATTGTCTTTCTCGCTTTGCTCCGAGATGTCCTGGTTCGGGTCGATGACCATCGTTATCTTCGTCAATTCATTTGGTTTTGCGGTGAAAGGAATGGTCTTCTCCCAATAAAACGGCCGGAGCTTGTGGTCGGTTTTCTGGCTGGAAAGATATGAGGAAAAATTGGATTGGTCGATCAAGAAATCCTTCACGGACCCCATGAATGTCTGCGAACCGGTCTGCTGGGCACCGAAGTGCACCAGTTCCTTTATCTTTTCGTTTTCCAGCAGAAACCCTCCTCCCGACACCGGCTTTTTCCGGTCGTCGGTCGTCCCATACAGGACGTTGAGGTAAATATCCCATGCATATGCCGACCCGTTGTTGAGCACCTGGATGGTAAGCGTATGACGCGTGTCGTCATAAAACAATCCGGGAGCGTCGCGGTTATACCAGGAGCTCATCGCGGTGAGATTGGGAGCGTAGTAGTAATTGTTTGCAGTACACTGGTCTTTCATCACCTGCAGTTTGGGAGCGATGCACTGGTCGATGAGCGGCTTGCATACCAGCAGGGATTTGAGAACGGTTACGACATCGAGCTCCAGGGTCTCCCCTTTTTTTGCGACCTCGTAGATATTCTTGAGATATCCCACCACCTTCTCGACGCTCGAGAACGTGTCTACCGAGCAATGTTCCTGGAACATGTCCCAGCATTCATCCGCCTGCCAGAAGAAATGGTATGCGGCGGCCTGAGAATAGCAGACATTGAAATCTTGATAAGCAAAGATCGTCCGCGGGGCCAGAAAGGAGATGATAACGGCTGACCAAACACATACGAGAGTGGTTACGAGTATCTGTTTCGTATTACCCCATTATAGAATAAACTCGTACGTCTGTAAATACAATGGGTACCGCAAAGGGGTCATATGTTCTTGCGTTGCGATTGTTCCCGTTTTCCCCGCCTGACCGGGCAGTGGTATTCCTCCGAAAAAGCCGCCTCGCATGCGGTCAGGTCAAAGAGCAAGCAGGGTTCGGTCCCGTTTGGCTGCGCGAGTTCCGCCTGTTCGGGCGGGAGGTTGCGGGGGCAACGCCGATCTCCCTCGATATGGAATCCCCTCGGAAGCGCGGTCGCCCGATAATCGTCTTTGGGTTCGATATAGAATTCACAGGGTCGGTATCGTTCCATAAATATAGTGAGTTTTAATGAAGAAATATAAGGGATACGGCACTCATGCCGATGATAACGAGCGCAGCCAGGCCGAACCGGAAAGCAAACGTTCGTTCTCCTTGCATGTAACTGTAAAATGTCTTGGCGGTCAGGTTGATCGTGTTGGCAAAGAATAATGCGACGACACCGGTCTGGTAGGTGATGCTCCTGCCCGCGATTTCGCCGACGCTCATGGTCACCGCATCGAGTCCGGTAAAGGAAGCGAGCGCGGTCGTCACCAAGAATCCCTTTTGCCCGAAGACAATGAGGGATATCTTCGATGCCAACTTGATAACCGTGAATATCAGGGCGAACATCAGGGCCGGCTTGAGCGCGAATATCCGTATCTCGTTCATCTCCTTGCGGGTTCCCCTCATCTCGCTCCCCGTCCCTTTTTTACTGTTGGCCATGAAAAACAGGCCTGTGACAATACCCGCTCCGATGATGGAAATAAGGTATGGGATACCCGTCGCGAGCAAGACCGTGTTCACGGATGCGATGAGGAGGAAGTGCTGGACGAAGCTCGAGAGATTTGCAAAAACCGCGGCGGCGACAAGGCCGTTGATATTCTTTGATTTCTTGCTTCTTATGGCAAGCGATTGGGTCGTCGATGTCGAAGAAATGAATCCGCCGGCAATGCTTGTCAAAAGCCAGCTGTTTTTCTGGCCGACCGTTTTCTCGAGGATATATCCGGCGATATCGATCCCTGTTATGATGACGACCACCCTCCACAGGCTGAATGGGTTCAGGATCTCGAGCTTGAGAAACACCCCCGGATGGATATTAAGGGATTGCAGCAGTTGCGCAACCCCGGGGATCCCTGCAAAAGTTACGGCTTGGTCCGGAAGGAAAGGAAGGATGACGAGGGCAATGAGGGCATAGCTTATGAATGCATCCATCTCATGGTGACGCACGCTCGCGACGAATGTCTGTATCTCGGATTTAAGAGACATGACGAGAATAAGAACGATATTCAGGGCGATGATGACTTGCACGGGAAAAGCATCAAGCCCAAGAAGTGCTCCGAAGAGAAACGAAAGAACCATTGCAAGCTCTGTTGTCAGTCCCGTGTCACGGTTCATCAAGCTTCCCAGGATATAGTACGCTAACAGCAGGAACACGAAAGCGGAAGCGACACATGCAAACAACCATATGTGGGAGGAATACACCAACCCCGACAGGACTCCCAGAAGCGAGATAAGCGCATAGCTCCGTACTCCAAGGCTTCCCCGGCCTGACGATCGTGTCTTGTTGGTTTCCCGTTCATGGGACTCGCGCTCGAATCCAACGGCAGCGCCGAGTATCAGAGCGATGATTATTTTTGCCAGATATGAAGTGGACATAACGTGATGAGCTTCTATTATACCATACTATAGGCTTATATTCAAGTCCCACGCTTGACACCCCGGATATTGTATACTAATACATATCCATATGAAAAATAGATATTTCCTATTTTTCTTTTTTCTCGCCCTGATTTGTCTTGTCGGTCTTTTTATCAACTGCCTGCATGACAAACAAACTACGCAACCTGCAGGAAAAAGCATCACGGAAACACAGGAGGCGGAGCTGTCCGTAAGTACCGATGTTTGCGGCCAATTCCCCCGGGCATGGGTAGCGGAAACCCTCAAAAAAGAAATCGTAATGACGGAACGGCATGACTCAAACGTCACGCATTCATGCCAATATTATGTAACCGCTTCCGCATTCATCACCCTGCGCCTCAATGCTCTCAACGTAGAGGAACAAAAAAAAGGACAAACCGCGCTTGGCAGGACGCTCACGACCAACGCTTCGATACCCATCCCGCACGCGGTCGTCCTCCAGGATAACGGCCTTATCAATGAAATACTTCTCGTCCTGGGTCCGGATCTTTTCGTGACCGTGGACCGTTCATCGTCTTCGGCAGCGACCGACAGCGAACTCGTTGCGTTTGCGGCTAAGGTCGCAGAACGCATCAGGACTGGAGGAACGACAGGAACAAAGCCGTCAGCCCAACCCATAACTGAAACCGTTCACCTCCCCCGGGAAGCGGACATCATCAGTTCGTTTTTCTCGCTTATCAGCGAACATCGTGCAAGCGACGCGGTCGGAATGATGAGCGCGAAAGCCATTCCAGACGACAGCACCCGCCAGGGATGGGCAGTACAATTCAATGCTTTTGATTCCCTAAAAATCATAAGTATGGAACCTTCCATGCAAGATTCCTGGACGGAGACTACACACTCGTACAAGGTGGTCCTTGATGTCAAAATGAAACCGGACGCTGTCAATGCACAGCCGATACCCAACTACGGATGGGATGATGGACGCAATACCCGCTGGGTCTCGCTTTCCAAAATTGGCGCCCGCTGGATGATAGACGGGCTTGCAACCGGTCCCTGATGATATACTGAAAATATGGAGATACTCAAAAGACTGATAGCGTTCCTCAAGAAAATCGGCGTTATCAAGGTTGGCTCAGCGGCCCGCACATTCAAAAGCTCGCGGGATGCGGGATACCAACCACCTGATCCGCTCGATGACTGAATTATTATTTTTATAAAAAATATGAAAAAAATCACACACAAACACCATCCCCGTTGGCAAGCGCTCGGCGTGCAGGGAGGTGTCGTCGCGGGACTGGTATGGCTTGTCTATACCGTCATCAATAATCTTTCCGACGTCTCCGGCACCAATTACCGTCTCATGACGAATGTCTCCCTGTATCTCCTTCTCGCCATTCCGTTTGTCGTCGCTTTTTTAAGCGCACGGGAATCACGGAAGACAGGTGAAGGCGTCAAAGGCGGGATGACCGCTCTCGGCATCGGCATGGGAATCGGCGCCTTAGCGCTCCTGTTCGTGACATTCCTTTTCATGGATGTCATCCGTTCCAATTCCGGGATGATAGGCGATTTCAAACGGAGCGGAATGGCAGATATACGCCTATTCATCCTTGAGGATGCATTCGGGAGCATCCTTTTCGGAGGAACCATCATGGGCCTCCTGGGACTGGTGACGTCGGTCGGCGGAGCTTGGATGGGCGCACTCGCGGGCGGGAAAAAGAAAGGATAAGGTATACTTGAGCATGATTCCTCCGTATTTCGTCATTCTTGGCGCACTGATAAGTTTCACCGGCGGCACAAGCTACGTCGTCGCGACACTGAAAGGAAAAGCAAAACCGAATCGCGTCTCCTGGTTCCTGTGGTCGCTCGCACCCCTCATCGCATTTGCCGCAGAAATAAAACAGGGCGTCGGGCTTGCCTCGCTCATGACCTTCATGGTGGGATTCATGCCGTTTCTGGTCTTCGTTTCTTCGTTTTTAAACAAGAAGGCGGCGTGGAAAATTCAGCCGCTTGATATCGTCTGCGGGGCTCTCTCCCTTCTGGGACTTGTCCTTTGGTATATCACGAAGGTCGGGGATATCGCCATCATCTTCAGCATCGCGGCAGACGGGCTGGCCGCGGTACCGACCATCGTCAAGTGTTTCTATCACCCTGAGACGGAGGATGACGGCGTATTCCTCCTGGGGGCGGTAGCCGCAGGCATCACCCTCCTGACCCTGACATCCTCATCGCTTGCCCATCTGGGATTCCCGTTGTACATCTTCCTCGTCGATCTCCTCATGGGATCCCTCATCCGTTTCCGGCCGGGGACCCGTTTCCTGAAAAAGTAAACAGAAAACTCCGTACGCGCCGCTTTTTTTATCGGGACATATAATCAATTTCGACTTACCATGAAAAAGGCCCGGGGTGTGTCCCGGGCCTTTTTCATCCTTCCATGCCCTTCTTATCTCGATAATGCGCTCGAGGAAGCGTTGGATACGCCGCGGAACATGGGATTGAGGGAAACGGTCTGGGCGGTCACGCTCCCGTCCGGATTGTTCGCGCCGAAAACCGCCACCCGGGAACCGACCGTGACATCGGATTTCGTACCTTCCGTCGACTTGTTGAACGTCGTCGCCTGGGAAAGGATGACGATGCGGCTCGTGCCGTCGGGCATCTTGACCGTCAGGGTCTTGTCATCCATGGACAATACCTCCCCCATCACCTGCCGGCTGCCCGCGCCGCCCGTCCGCGTTCTTCCTTGATTCTGACCCTGTCCGAACCCTCCCCTCCCTGCGCCAAAGGCGGCTGCGCCGGCCGTTTGTTTCGATTCCTGATATTTCAGGCCGCCGAAAAAAGCAGCGCCGGCATACGAATGTCTGCGGATTGAGACTTATATCCTTGACGGTTATGGTCGGCGGCATGAAGGCAGCCGGCCGTCTGAGAAGAGCCCGTATCCGGGCCAATAACTCGTCGAAGGCAAATGGTTTCGCGAGATAGTCATCCGCGCCGGAATTGAGCCCGGCAACCTTGTCCGCGGTCTGTCCCTTGGCGGTCAGAAGCAGAATGGGAGTATGGTTTTTTTCTTTTCGCAGGGAAAGGCAGATGTCGATACCCGACATCCCCGGGAGCATGATATCCAGTATGATGACGTCGTATTCTTCCGCAGATGCAAGGTCATATCCCGACGTGCCGTCATAGGCGACATCCGTCGCATATCCCTCCTGAACCAAGCCTTTCCGGACGGTGTCTGCTATACGGTGTTCATCTTCCACGACCAGGATTCTCATATCCTTATTATAGTCTCAAGGCTGAAAAGAAGCTGAATGAGAATACAAAAAAACACTTTCCGCAAACACACCGCGAGATTCCCGTTTTCTTTTGTACAATATTCCCTATGTCACCTCCTATGCTTTATCTGTTGACCCGTATCGATGTCAGGAACGCGGAACCGTGCGCAGACGTTTTCGACGACGAACGGCATGCGGTGCTCATGCATGACAACGACATCCTCAAACAGCTCCGGATTGCCATGGGAGGATTCTTGGAGGAAAATCCGAAAATAAGAACGTATAAGGAATGGGAACAGGCGGGGCCGACGGGAGGGTTTGATTTCCGCATCTATTCGGCAGGGGTGGAACTGTTCCGTGCAAGCTCGATATTATCCTCCCCCCGTCTCCGCAATGCGCTCCTGCTTGCGATGAAATATCACG
>Ga0172374_1002960_pt1 | contig 10483 bp, 11 predicted proteins | sample LakKiv3m_FD_114536 | JGI IMG/M metagenome (GOLD analysis project Ga0172374, IMG submission 114536) | Freshwater microbial communities from Kabuno Bay, South-Kivu, Congo - kab_092012_10.3m | ecosystem: Environmental > Aquatic > Freshwater > Lake | place: Democratic Republic of the Congo... | reverse complement strand
TTATGAGTTTTACAGATATGAATGTCATGATGTATAAGGTGGAAGGAGAAGATTTGTATTTAATTGGAACGTCTGAGCATTCTATGATTGGAAGATTTATTGACAAAACTTTGAAGAGCGGGCAAATTCCTGTTACTATGACGAGTTACTCTCCTTGTTTTAGAAAAGAGGTTGGTTCCCACGGATTGGAAGAGAAGGGATTTTACCGAGTTCACCAGTTTGAGAAGCAAGAAATGATTGTGATATGTGAGCCAGAAGATTCTTACAAGTGGTATGATAAGATGTTAAAGTATACCGTCGATGTTTTTAAGGCATTGGATATTCCGGTGAGAATTTTGGAATGCTGTTCCGGAGATTTGGCAGATTTGAAAGCGAAGTCCTGTGATGTTGAAGCGTGGAGTCCGAGAAATAAAAAATATTTTGAAGTGGGAAGTTTGACTAATATGGAAGAGGCACAGGCAAGAAGGCTTAATATCAAGATAGAAAATAAAGGGAAGAGATATTTTGCTCACACATTGAATAACACGGTTCTTGCAACTCCTAGAGCCCTGATTGCATTAATGGAAAACAATCAGGAGAAAGATGGAAGCATTAAAATACCCAAAATACTTCAACCTTATATGCATGGTAAAAAGAAAATCGAAATCCAAAAATAAAGCAAAAGCGTTGAAACAGACTAGGCTCGGAAGATTTTTTCATTTGAATTTGAAAAAGTTTTTTGTGGTTTTGGGTTTATGGATTTTGTCCGTAATTTTGCACAATCTTATTTATGGGCTATATGCCATTGAAGAACCAGTTTTCTTTTTGATTTCAATTGTTTTGATTCCCTTGTATCTTATAAAATCTGCAATATACACGCTTGTTCATTCTAGAATTTATGCGAGGAATAAAAAGTAATATTCATTTTCCAGTCTATAAATCCTTATAAATTTGGAAATTGTTCTTTTTCTATGAAAACTCAGGTTAAGAAGAGAGAGGAAGGAGATATTTCTCGAATTGAGGCTTCAGGGGAAGTTAAGGAAATTTTAATCAACAAAGATTTTTTTAATCCAAAAAAGTTTTCTGTATCTCTTTGCTTTAGAGGAGATAATACTTCCGGAATTGTTGAACTCAGTTTTGACGAGGTCGAGAGGCTTAAAAAAGAACTTGCTCCTAAGAAGGTGTATGTTAGAAAGAAAAGAGCCAAGAGGAAGAATTATGGCTCAAATCTCAAGGAAATTAATGGGCTTAGAGTTATGAGGCTTGAGAAGTAAAAGATTAATTTAAAAAAATGAAAAACGGAACAGCGTGTTTTTTAAGAAATTATGGGGGGGCTCCTGAAAGTCCAAATCGTTCTCTTTTTTTATATAGACATGATGGAGAAAAAGATCTTCATAATGGATACTACGTTTTTCCTGGAGGAACCATTGAAAGAGGAGAGACCGGGATTGATTGTATCGTTCGAGAGTTCAAGGAAGAGACAGGATTGAATATCATAAAACCTAGGCTTAAGGTGCTTTGGACCTGCGATAATCGGGAGAGACTTCTTGGAGGAAGAACAGATCGAGAAGATTGGCTTGTTCAGATGTATATCGCAGATAAGTTTTATGGAGAGTTAAGAGAAGAAGTAAGAAAGAATGCAAAACCAATTTGGATTTCTGATGATTCTTTGGATAAAATAAAAATGTATCCTGGAGATAGAGAATTATTGGAGCTTCTTGGTAAAGGAGGAATTTTCGAAGTAAGACAGAGGTATCAGGGAGAGGAGCTGGTGCTTTTTGATTGGAATAGAGTTGATTGAATAGTTATGTTTAAGTGTTCCTATATAGTGGTTACAAATAGTAAGATTTAAAAGTCTCTTTTTCTCTAATTTTTTATGAAAAGAAAAGGTAAAATACCCCATAAAAGAGCTCTTGCGGAAGTGCAAGTTCTAGTCGATGACATCTTTCGAAGAGATTACTATAGTCTGTTCCTTCAATTTCATCCCAATATTTATCCTAAAGCCTATTTGGAAGGAGTAGTTAATGAAGCGGAAATCCTTGAAAGCTCTTATCGAAGGGCTAAGAAAGCAATTTTAAAAGGAAATTCTATTGAAGCAAATCGTTATACTTCCGAGTTTGCTCTTGCAGCTAAAAATCTAGCAGACAATTTGAATTCTTACATGCAGGTTTTATATGCAGATTACCGAGAAGCACCTTTAAATTGGAAAATGAAATTATCTGATTTGGAAAAAAATACTCTTTCTGCACCTAAAACAGATGATGATAGAACTCTTGCTCAGGTTTTTCAGGGAACCCATAGTTTTGGGGGTAGAAGTCTTGTGAAGGTTTTGAGAGATAAAAAAGGGCACGGAAATGGGCATTTGGTTTTGGAGCCTGATGAGCGTGTTCCTTCCGGATACAAAATAAAGTTTGGCATGAATATGGTAGAAGAGATTAAGAAAGTTATAGACTTTGGAAGAGTTGATGCTGAAGAGTGGCTGGATAGTCAGGTGATGGCTTATCTAGGAATGGCTAAAACTTGTCTTGGGGCAATCTCAGAAAAAGAGTCTGAAAGATTAGTTCCTAGAAAAAAACGAAAAAATGTTTATGTTCAAATGTATAAGAATTGGAATGATAGAAATAGAAAACAGGTTCAGATATTTTTAGCTACATGGTTATTTACTGCAGGAGTTACTGGAGGGGTTTTGGGAACTCTCGGATGGAAGGAGTATCAGGCAAGAACACAAGCTCAGTCGCTGGCAAATAATGCGGAATATGTTTTGGAAGTAGGAGCTAATCTTCGAAGTTATGATAGAATTGAACGAACTGTAGCGGAAGATTTAAAGAAACAAATTTTGGAAAAAAGGGCTCAGGAAATAAAAAAATATTCTCAGAGCACTTTTGTAATAAGAGACCCAAAGGAAAACGAACTCGAAAAAGGTTTGAAATAAAACGAGGGAATTTTTCTTTTCAAAAGCTTTAAAAACAATTTCGGTGTTTGTAAAAGATAATAGAAATTGAGAGTTTCGTGCAGTTTATCGGAGGCAAAGAGAAAACTGCTGTTCAGCATCTAAAGGAAGGGCTGATAAGGGAAACCTCGGTTTCCATTATGCTCCAATAGTCTAACGGCTATGACACGACCCTGTCGCGGTTGGGATCCGGGTTCGACTCCCGGTTGGGGCGTTCTATATCTGTGTGACCTTAGTGAGAATCGGGCTTGTTCTGAATTTGTCCATAACCTCTTTAATTAAATTAGCTGTGAGTATTTTATGAAAATCGATCCTTATAAGCATAAGGAGAACTATCTCTCATGGAAAGCTTCAATTAATGGGAGAATTTCTGATGTTTCTGAAAAAAACTCTCAGATTATTTTAGATTACATCTTCGATATGGAACATGGCTTAAATGTTGCTGCAGTAAGCAAAAAAGGAGCTAGAAGTTATATTCGACTAAATAACCTTAAGCAAAGGATAATCTTTCTAATAAAACAATTCGAAAAAAGATATCAGATCGCAGATATAACCCGCCTTGATGAAGTTACTCTCCATGAATTTTTTACTGGGATAGGAAATGGTACAATTACAAGACTGGATGGACTTCCCTATAAATCTCCTGCAGATTATGTAAAAATATTCAAGGCTTTCTGGCATTGGCATCAGAAAATAAACAGAAAAAGAGGAATAGAAATTCAAGATATTACCCTAGATTTGGATACTAGCAAAGATAAACCTGATTGGGTTTATCTGACCGAAGAACAAGTTAAAAAATTAGTAGATAATGCAATTTTTGATTACAAAGTTTTAATGATTTTCTTGTATGATTCAGGTATTCGTGCTCCTACTGAGCTGATAAATATAAGGGTTTCAGATTTTTATAACAATTTTAGAGAGTTGAATATTAGGGATGAAGTTAGCAAAACTTTTGGTAGAAGGATTAAACTTTTGCTATGCTCAAATCAGATTAAAGAATATATCTCCGTTAAAGGCTTGAAGTCTGAGGATTATCTCTTCTCAAAGGATCCAAAAGTTATGAATCAATATATTAAGAGATTGTCAAAAAGGATTCTAGGAGAAGAAACAAGTCCAGCGGGACAAAAATATTCTGAATTGACTCTCTATGATTTTAGGCACTGCTCATGCTGTTATTGGCTTCCTAGGTATAAGTCAGAATCTGCTTTAAAATTTAGATTTGGTTGGAAGAGATCAGAGAAGATTCATTATTATAGCGAAATGCTCGGAATGAGAGACACTATTTCAGAAGAAGACCTCTTAGTAGATTTAACTAAGACTGAAATTGAGAAGAGGCTATTAAAATCTGAGAATGAGAAAGAGATGCTAAAAGATAGGGTAGATGTTCTTGAGAGTCAAATGAAAGTTATATCCGAGTTAGTTCAGAAGGGGTGTTTGATTATTAAAGAAGGGGACTAATCTACTTGGAAACTCGCTAAAGATTTCTTTCTAAATATTCCTTCAGTTGATGGATCATCGGTGCTTTTCGTCCCATACTTGATGTGGAAATTTATTCCTTTTTCCTTGCAAAACTCCTCAACAATTCTTGCACATTCTTCATAGAATGATGTTGCGTCTTGACCTTCAAATAAAATGCATCCCGTTTCCTTACTATAATTTAATTTTCCAAAGATTAAATCATCTACAAATGAAATACTATTCAAGATTTTAATCAAACTTGCATAAGCATCCTCCTCAATTAAATTTGGAGTTGGAAAAGGTTCCATGCTTACCCATGTTTTTAGTCCAGATTCATGAAGTCTTTTGAGAGCTTTTATTCTTCCCATGTATGGAGCACTTCCAGGCTCAAATCTTTTCTTAAAGTTTGGATCTAATGAAACGAGGGTAATTCCGTAATGATTTTCTCTTCCGTATACGTTCGTATTTGCTAAATCTTTTGGATAAATCCCTTTGGTTAAAACACTACATCTAATGTTGCTTTCATTTAATTTTTTAATTATATTCAAGGTTAGTTCTTCTACTTCTGGTTGTCTATACATAAATGGATCTGTCATAAAACAAAGATGCACAAATTTTATCTGGTCTTTATATTTGGGAATTTCTTTGTCTAAAAGCTCTAAAGCATTTTTAACAATTTTTGGATTACACCAATCAGAATATGTTTTAATTTTTCCAAATCTTTTTGCCATTAACATTGCATAGCAGGGAAAAGTGCATCCATGAGAACACCCTTCAACATGATTAATACAAAAGTCCGCATATTCTACTTTGCTTTTGTAAAGAAGACTACTACGAGTTATATAAGAAACACCACCCTCTTTTTTCATAAATTCATTAGGAATTAGAATTATATAAATGTTCTTAGTTAAAAGGTTATTTCATCTCCATTCTCTAAAGATATCCTTTTTTTACCCGTGGGGGTTGTGGAGGGATTTCTTTTTATTAGCACTTTTTTTTCTTTTTCTAACTCGTTTAATGATTTTCTTATATGGGATTCTAAAAAAGGATTAAAAGATCTACAGATATTCTCTTCACATATTTTCGAGAAAGATTTTATTTCCCCTTTTTTATAGTTTTTAAGTACAAATTGTTTGCACCCTTCTAATTTTGCACTTTCTGTTTCATTGAGAGTGAGCTGTTTTTCTCTCCCAAAGAATTCCACTTCCCCATGATTGCATTTAGCAAAGCAAGATTTCATAATGCTACATCCTTTGTAGTGATTTGATAGGTGTATGAGATAATAATAAGTTCTATTTTTATCTTCAAAAGACATTCTGTAAGGGTAAACAAATTTGCAAAATTTTTCAAATTCACTTGTGATCTTTTTTAGGATACAACTTTCTCTTTCTTTTCCAGAAAGAGTACATAGTGTTTTCCAATCTTGTACCCCAAAAAGTTCGTCAAATATTTTTTCAAACTGAGGAAGTTTTAAAAAGCGATTTATTCCATTAAACATGAAGTTAAACATTATTTCTGACTTTGGTTTGGACATTATCCGTTCAAGAGTAGATCTTTTGATACTGAACCCAAAAGGATCAACAAAAAAGAATGTTGGGGCAATATTTGGGGTTTCATCTAAGACTTTATTTATTGATTTATCAAAATCTTCATTGATATACTGAATTTTTGGTTCTAATCTTAGAAATGAAAAAATCTTTTTTAAATTGTTAATATTCTCCGTTTCTTTATCAATTACAATTAAAGAGACCTCTCTTCCTAACGACATTTGATTTTGTTTTATGATTTCAGTAGCGATGATGGGAGAACCATAAAAAATTTCCCCTTTTTTATCTCTATATGCTCCAAGACCGCCAAAGCAATCTATATAATTCAATCCAGAATTCTTTCCTAGAATTTTAACCCACTTGTCAAAATAATCCCTTAAAACTTTGTGTTTATTTTTTGTTTGGAGCTCATAATCTTCCCATACTTTAAAGGGTAATTCTTCCATGAAATTTGAATATGGATAAATATTTAAGTCTTCTCCATAACTTAGGTCGTTAGTGATCGGAGATTCTTTCCTTAGCCATCTTCGCATAATTCTCATCCAACTCAATCCCAACCCATCTTCTTTTCGTCTGCTGGCAGGCTTTACAGGTTGACCCGCTACCGCAAAAAGGATCCAGAATTAAGTCACCTTCCTTAGAGCTGTGCAGTATCATCTTTGTAAGGAGATCTATAGGCTTTTCATGCGGGTGATTTTCTTTATTGTGGTTTATATGACTGCATGTCTGAACATCTGAAAAATCAGTCAGATTGTACTTAGGTTTTCCTTTTTCTAAAACAAGGATTAATTCATACTGGTGCCTGAATGCCCAGCCAAGACCAAAATTATGCTTTTTCCAGACAATTAAGTGCCTGATGCTAAATTTGGTGTACCTTAGAATGAATTCTGTTAAGAAAGGGTAATGTTTCCAGTTAGTAAAAATGTATAAAGAGCTATTTTTTTTCAAAACCCGATAGCATTCTGTTAGAGCAGAGCAGTTAATTAGGGGATTTTCATTGTTTTTAATTGTTTTATTGTTCCACCCATAGGCAACATTATCTCCGTATGGAGGATCTGTGATAATAAGATTAATAGAGTTATTCGGAAACTCTTTCATTATTCTAATACAATCCCCATGAATTATTTTATTTGCTTCCATTTAGTCATCCTGTCAATTTTATATTCGATTCTGTCCAGCTGAAGGCTTGTCTGAAGTTTTAGCCTGCAAAATTCAGAAAGAGTGAGCATTTTCTTTTTAGCTTCCAGTTTTAAATTATTAAGAAAATCTGTCTCTACAACCAGATGCAGATGGGCATTCTTTGGCATTTTTTCTCTCCTGCTTTAATTTTTCCAAAATTAGATTCAATTCCTTAAGCATCGAGATAACCTGTTCTCCAAGGTCTTCAGAATATTTTTCGTTCATGAATTCTTCAGCAATATTTCTCTTATAAAAAATCGGAAATTTTTTTTATATAATAAAAAGGGTAATTTTTTTCTCCGAACTAATTTATAACCTCCTTCAAAAGTGGAGTTATGAAAAAATGCCTTTTTTGTAAAAAGAAAATAAGCGAAAAGAAAGATCTTTGCAATTCCTGCAAGTCCTTTCTAAAATGGAAACACAAAGGAAAATACCCTGTTCATATTGAGAAGATAAAAAATTACTTCTCAAAATCAATTAAATTTCGGAGGGCAAAATGAACGGCAAAATTTTGGCTATCTTTGGTCTTTTGCTTTTTATTGGAGTCATTTGCATGCATTTCGCAAGAAGTGCAGATTTTGACCAACCAATTTCCAGCGAAGATAAAGCAACCTTTGACCAGATACTTGAGCCTGTAATGAAGATTTACAACCTTGTTAAGTACTCTGCAACTGTCCTAGCAGTTTTAGTACTGCTTTTTGCAGGTCTTAACTACATGACTGCTGGAAGCAATCCTGGCAAGAGAGAGCAAGCCAAGAACATGGTCATGTATGTTGTAATCGGGCTTGTAGTAATTTGGGTTGCACCATTGATAGTAAACTTCATTGTAAGCTAAGATGGAAAAAAACAATCTGCTTGCGGGCTTTGGCTTTATTCTTTTTTTGATTCAAAGCCCGCTTGCCTTAGCAGTCAGCTGTAATGGAATATCTTCTGCAAATTATGGCTTATGTATAGATATCCTAAACTCTGGAATAGCTAATCAGGAAAAAGAAATTTTAATTTCAAATCTGGATTATCAGAATAAACTTTTCCCAGACCACGAATATATTTTTAATAAAAACTTAGAAAGAACTATTGCCTATGCTCCTGAAGGAATTTCTGTTTATAATAAAGAATTTATCAAGAATGCATGGATGAAGGTTTTTACTTCAATGCCTTCTGTTATCTATAAGGGGAATACTTATACCCCCTCTAAAACGTCTATTTTCACAGGATTTAATTATAATCTACAGATCCCTAAGAATTACTATAGTCCAGGATATCCCCAAACAGAGCAAAGTTCCTGTAAACTAATTTATTCTCTGAATGAAAAAGAAGATAAAAATAAAATTTATCTTAATGGAAATTACGCTGGAGAAGGGGATTTAGTGGATTTGATTATCCCTAAAAATTCAACAATCATCTCTGAATATGAAATAAATGTTAAAGTTGAAGTAGATTATTACCGATGGAGAAAATATTGTTCAAGTAGAAGAGATGACGGCACTTGCAGAAGATATTCTTATTCCTGCGATTATTCAAAAAACGAATATAAAAAAGAAAGCATCAAAATAAGTGACAATCTGAATGTTAGCTTATATCAAAATAATCCCTTCTCCTTTCTTGAGCCAGTAGATTCTTATGGCGGGGCAACCAAACTTCGACTAAATTACAGCGATTCAATCTCGGTTGGCTTTAAAGATTCTGAATATTCTTTTAATAAGTATCTTTATTCTGTGGAATATTCTTCTCCTCCGTATTACATAAACACCCTTAAGGCAGAGGATTATAATCAAGAAAAGATTTCTAATCTTCTAAAAGATAGAGAATTTTTAATTGTAAAAAATACAGAAAATTGCAAAATAAAATCTTTTGATTTTTTTAAGACCGTTGAGAAAGGATGCAATTCTGATTACGGGAGTATTGATTTTTTTATTAAAACAGATAAGCTGAAGTACGATGCTGGTGAAACAATAAAAGTAAATATTTTTCCAAAAAACATCAGTGTTAAGGTCAGTTATAACGGAGAGACGAAAATCAGAACGGGCAATGCAGAATTTACTGCCCAGAATTATCAGAATAAGATTTCCGCACAATACAATGATCTTAAAGCAGAAACTATAATTTACATAAGCAATAAAGAAAGGATTTTTCTTATCTGGAATTTATTCTTATTTGCATTTCTCAACTGCGTTCTCTATGTATTGCTTAAATATTGTGCAAAGAGGATAAAATGCGAAAACTAAATTTCCTTACAAGCGTATTTTTCTCTCTTCCCTTTGTCAGTGCCAGTGATGAGTGCGGTTTGCTTAATCTTGCTAGTTGCATCCCTCAGAAAATTTATGAATTTTTCTTAGGAGTAATTAATGCACCTATCTCTCCTTTGCTTGACCTTACAAAATCTCTTTTAACTGAGCCGATTAAATTAAGTCTATTTAGTCCGCTGTGGGCAATAATCCTTTATGTTCTTTCATTATTTTATGGGATCCTTATGCTTTACTCTGGATTTAATTTCATGTTCTCAGGTTATGATGCGATAAAAAGGGCAAAAGCAAAGGAATGGTTTATGAATATTTTTATTATGATTGTCCTTATACAAGCATCTTATTTTCTTTATGGGCTAGTTTTAGATCTTGAAAGTTTGCTTACTGCAGGGGTGATTAACATGGTTGATCCTCACTTCTTTTTGCTAACTGCAGATAATATTGTGAATATCGGATTGCAATTCTTTTTTGGGGCATTATATGTAGTCACTCTTATCTTTACGGTCTTGATGCTTTGTCTCAGATACATAATTGTGGCTGTAGGAGTTGCTTTTATGCCGATAGGAATATTCTGTTACTTTATTCCCCCTATCAACAGCTATGGCAGATTAATCTTTAATTTTTTAGGAGTATGCATTTTTGTAACCTTTTTTGATTCGCTGATATTTTTAATCTGCTCTCAAATTATCCAGATTGAAATTTTTGAAAATTTTAAGATTCTTGTCATGATCTCTGCTTTTGGAATGGCTAATCTGATTATGATCTATCTTATGTTTTTCTCTGCGGTTAAATCAGCGTTTAAGACCTATGAAAATGGCTCTGGAACAATTGTCGCAGTAACTAAATATTTTGCTTAAAATGGCATATCAAATTCCCCAGCAACTTGCATACAAAGAAAAAATCATGTTTGGCTTGACTTTTAAGCAACTGATTTATCTCTTCTTATTTGGAAGCATTTCACTTGTAATTTTTAGAAAATGCGATAATCTTACTTTAGGAATAATTCTTTCAAGCATCCCTTCCTTTCTTGGACTAGGTTTTATTTTTTTTAATCTTGATCAGCATATTAAAAATTATTACATTTACTTTAGATGCAGAAGGCTTATTTTTGGAAATCCAAAACTTAC
>Ga0172374_1002954_pt1 | contig 10497 bp, 8 predicted proteins | sample LakKiv3m_FD_114536 | JGI IMG/M metagenome (GOLD analysis project Ga0172374, IMG submission 114536) | Freshwater microbial communities from Kabuno Bay, South-Kivu, Congo - kab_092012_10.3m | ecosystem: Environmental > Aquatic > Freshwater > Lake | place: Democratic Republic of the Congo... | reverse complement strand
GCAATACCAAGCAGTATGAAAAAACAGATATGGGCAACGAGTGGGTTGTTGCCAAGGATATGCGGGATGGCGTCAATCCCTATGAAAAAACGCTGGGCGGCAATCTTCTTGAAAATAACAAATACGCAACCCAGTTTCCACTTTACTATTACTTTATTTCACTTGTTTCGTTACCCTCCGGTACGCGTTTTGACCCGTTTGTCGCCAATTACCGAGTTATCATGCAGATTTTTGAGTACGTCGCCTTTATTTTTCTCTATTTAATATTCAAACAAAGAAATCAAAAGGTGTTTGGTATACTTGCCGCATCGTTTTTCATTTTTAACAGATGGACAGTACTAAGCATTTCAACTTTAAAACAAGATATGGTTGCGATGACCTTTCTATTAGCGGCGTTGTATTTTTTTGACAAAAAAATTAGGTCGTCGTATTTGCTATACGGTCTATCACTTGGAATTAAACACCTGGGTATTTTTGTACTACCAATATTTATTATGCCGATTATATACAAGAAACGCACCCCGAAGGCATTTTTCATAGACATTTCCCTATTACTTGCGCCAATTGTTCTACCGGCTATTTACTTTTTATTTGATAATTTTAAAGCATTTTACTATTCAATGTTATTTAGCTTTACTAGAAAACCGGCAAGTTCTTGTGGCGCTTCCCCCACGGGGTATGAGAAGTTATTAGTAAACTACGACACCTTGGGAACCGGATTTGCAATGTTTTATCTTATGTTACCAAGGTTACCCTTAGCCGTATTTACTTTGTACAACACAGTTTTGTTTTTTGTGAAAAAAGTTAAACCTGCAACATATTTATTATTAGCTTATGTAATATTTGCCGCACTAAACCCAGTGTATTTTGATCAGTACATCACGTGGATCATTCCGTTTGCTATGTTAACGGCAGCTAAGGATTTTTTGATTGTAGGTGACAATACTGTAAATTTGTAGTTATCAGATAATCAGGTACACGCAAATTACATCCCAAGATCTCGATAAACCTTCATTTGAGTATTAATTTCATTTAGTATTTTCGCACTTAAATATACCGATATTAGTATTGAGATGACGGTTAAAACCACGGCGGCTATACCAATTGTTTTAAACTTTTTATCGGTGCTTTTTAAGTATTTCCAAGCGGGCCAAAGGCCTAAAGGAGGCAAAAAGAAACTAACAAGGTAAATAAACAGTTGTTTTGACCAAGCAACTGACAGGGGTTTTTCCTTCAATTGTTTTCCGCAGGCGGGACAAAAAAAATCAGTTTCTGAGATATTGGCTTTGCAATTTGAACATGCAGTTTGTGGTTCCACACCATAATAGTACTCCATGCATTGGATGATACAATCACTTACGAAACCTAATTTATGACTAATTTTTGGACTAAACTTAATAAACCTTTTACTGCCCTTGCCCCTATGGAAGACGTTACAGAATTTGTATTTAGAGAGATACTTTCCGATATAGCGAAACCGGATGTACTGTTTACGGAGTTTACCTGTACCGACGCTTTGTTTACCAAAGGCCACGATGCAGCGGCGAGAAGGTTGTTATTTTCACAGAAGCAAAAGCCAATTGTTGCACAAATCTGGGGAGCAACACCGGAACACTTTACACAAGCTGCTGAGTTTATTGCACAGCTGGGGTTTGATGGAATTGATATAAACATGGGGTGTCCGGCCAAGGATGTAATTAGGAAAAAGTCCGGTGCTGCACTGATTAAACACATAAACTTAGCCGATCAGCTAATCAAAACTACACTCAAAGGCGCCCCTAACATACCTGTAAGTGTTAAAACAAGGCTTGGCAAAGATCGCGAGGAAACTACAGAGTGGGTATCTTTTCTTTTGACAAGTGGTGTTACAGCACTTACTATTCACGGTCGCGACACAAAGTCTATGTCAAAGGGCAGTGCAAATTGGGATGAAATCGGTTACGCAGTTGAACTTAAAAACAAAATTAACCCACAAGTACTAATAATTGGTAACGGCGATGTTGCAAGCTACCAAGAAGTTCTAGACAAACACGATAAATACAAAGTAGACGGCGTTATGATAGGCAGGGGCGTATTTAAAAACCCGTGGGTATTTGACAAAAACCCAATTTCAATAAATCACTCGCGGGAAGAGTACGTAGGCCTTTTACTGAAACATACAAAGTTGTTCTGTGACACGTGGGGCACAAACAAAAACTTTGAAACATTGAAGAAATTTTTTAAGGTATACATCAAGGATTTTAAGGGCGCTGACACCCTGCGCACAAAACTAATGAGCACACAGAGTTACACCGAAGTAAAACGTCAGCTCGGAAAATTTAAATATAGGATTTAGTTACGTAAGGTCTATACCAACGTCATTGCGATGCCTTTTTTTCCTGCCCGGCCTGTTCTGCCTATTCTATGAATATAGTCGTCGTAGGTTTCCGGCATATCATAGTTTATTACGTGGGTGATATCTTCGATATCAAGTCCTCGTGAAGCAACGTCAGTTGCCAACAGAACTTTTATTTCGTTCTTTTTAAACTGTTTTAACACTAGATTTCGCTGACTTTGGCTTTTGTTACCGTGAATTGCTCCCGCCCTGTGTCCCATTGTAACAAGCATGTCACTTAGTTTCTGAACGCCCCATTTTGTTGTACCAAAGACAAGTGCCTTTTGACACTCTTGATCAATTAAAATTTTATTCAACGCATCTAGTTTTCTCTCTCCGGTTGTCAGTCTAACTATTCTTTGCGAAACATTTTTTGCAGTATCTTGTTTCTTTACACTTACTTTCACGGGATCTCTAACAAAAGACAGTAAGATTTCCTCTACTTTAGGAGGTACTGTTGCAGAAAAAAATAGTGATTGTCTGTTTTTGGGAAACAAAGAAATGAAATATTTAATGTCATTAATGAAACCAATATCTACCATACAGTCTGTTTCATCCAATACAACCGCACTAAAATCAGATAGTCTTATGGCACGTTGTTTTATCAAATCTTTGAGTCTGCCGGGTGTTGCAATAACAAAGGAAGGTTGTTTACGAAGCTCTAGTTTTTGTCTTTCTACACTCGCACCGCCTATCAGAACTGCAGTAAAAATATGCATGTCTTGACTAAAGTCGCGAAATTCGTTGTAAATTTGCATTGCTAATTCCCTTGTTGGAGTAAGAATTAGAGTTTTGCGTGATTTGTTTCTGTTCGCAAGCTCTATTAACGGAATTAAAAAGGCTGCTGTTTTACCCGTGCCTGTATTTGCAATACCGATAACATCTTTACCGTTTATAATAGCCGGAATAACTTTGTCCTGAATTGGGGTTGGATCTTTGTAACCCTTAGATAATATGTTTGCTTTTAGTAAAGTTGATACTTCAAAGTCGGTAAAACTGTGTTTGGGGAGATAGACCATCTCTTCTGCTGAAACTGCAGTTTCCTCTTGCGTTGTTCGCACAATACGCTCAAGCTCACTAACCGGCCAACCTTTAACACGGCGCGAACTTTTAGTTCCACCGTAACCGTATTGTCTTTGTTGGTCGCCGCTGCCGTATGTGGATTTGCTGCCAAATCCTCTACGTTTGCCTCCAAATGAACTAAATCTACTACTTTTGCTTCTACTGCTATAAGAATACATATTATGTGCCTTTGGAGGCTGTGAGCTATTAAAATGAGAAGGATTTGTATGGGAAAGTTGCTTATCTAAAAGGTACTATTTCCAATTCAAACGCGTCTTCGAGCTACTGCCTCAAATTATTTGACTCTGACAACCTTAACAGATATCGACGAAAAAAGCAAATTACACAGGCTGAGAAACATAGGTTACACATTAGATACAATGTTATAGAATATACATATGGATGAATTACTAATGAAAGCTAAAGCTCACTTTTGGAGTCTTTTTGACGCAAATAAATCAAAGTATCCCTGGTTTAACAAACATATTCCGTGTGTTGAAAATATTGCTAAGCATATACTTAGGATTTACCGCGACGCAAACGCAGATGTAGTTTTGATGTCTGTGTGGCTTTATAACATCGGTATTCTTACCAAAGGTTTTGAGGTGGACTATGCTGTGAGTTCAGAAGCAGAAGCCCGCAAGTTTTTATCCGAAAATAGCGCGGACTCAAAATTTATTGACGCTGTAGCTCACTGCATAAGATCTCACAGACGAAAAGACATTCAACCCGAAACCATAGAAGCTAAAATACTTGCTGTTGCAGATGCGGCCAGTCATACAGTTGAGCCAACCTACGCAGACATGGCCTCGAGAGGTGATATAACACAGGCGGCAGAACTGTTGGAACAAGATTTGCAGGCAATTGCACTTTTACCCGGTGTTCAGGCGGAAATGACATATGTTTTCGATGCTTGGAAGAAGCTTTTGGAAGTGTTTCCCAAATAGCTTATTCGTAAATTAAACGGCCCTCAATTCTACGACCTATGTTTTGATTTGTCCTCATATATTCTTCCAATACCTCTAAAGCTGATGTAGATATCACTTTGGACTTACCGTTTATGAGCATTTGTTCCTGAGAAACACTTAGAAAATCTGCACAGTTAGTAAAGTGGTAGCCCTGCATTGCTATCGTATAAAACTTTTCAGAATTAATATTTGCGCCGTTTAGCGTAATGGACGTTAGTTTGTGCAATTTATCAGAATACGTAGCTTTAATACCCGAGCTAATTTGATAACATTCACCCTCACCGTCACGATTTTCAGTGCGCATTATATGGTTAAATATTTTTCTCAACTGCTCGCCTGTTACAGTTACCCTAGTAATGCTGTCGTTGTAGGGGAAACACTCTTTAATATTTTTAAGTGTAACAAGCGGTCCTAATGACTTGGATCTGATAGAACCGCTACCAACAAACATTACATCACACTCTGCGGCGTCTCTAAACAGATCGGCAATCAAATTGCCAAGTTCGGTTTCTACAGTCCGCATCTGGTGCGTATGTTCGTGAGCTAGCTTGCATAAAATTACGTTGTATTTTTTATCAACATTTGTTTTAAATTGTTCTATGTATTCTTCCATTTTTTTATCGGGCTCACATATTGCATTTGTTATAGGTATTAATTGCCATTTCCAATCAACAATGCTGTTGGTATCGTCATCAACGACAATATCAAATCTTCCCACCTGATTAGTGCCAACACCGGCCTGTGCAATAAGCACGTTATTAATTTTTTCGGGTTTGTCTAAAACTGTGTGGGAATGTCCGCCTATTATCATATCAACACCCCAGTCGGGGTTGAGCAGAGAAGCAAGTTCTTTATCCGACTCAAAGCCAATGTGAGTTAAAAGTATTGTTAAGTCTATGTCATCGTTTTTGTAGGCATTGCATATTTTACCAACTTCGTTAGATGCTTCCTCAAGAGTAACAAAGCTTCCCACTAAAGGATCTGCCGTAAGCGCGTCCATTATCTTTTCCGTGATTATTCCGGTAAATAATATCGAAAAACCAGCTTTTTCTAATACTACGTACGGTTTCATCAAACGCCTGTTTGGACCCTTGATATATATGTTTGCATTAACAATGGGAAAGTTGGCAAATTTCTCCAGGAACAACAAGTGCTGAAGGCCGTAATCAAGCTCGTGGTTGCCAAGTGTCACAACATCCGGACACAAATAGTTCATGACTTCCATGGTGGATATGCCCTTATACTCTGTGTCAATAATGTTGCCCTGAAGCATATCTCCGGCAATAACAAAAAGTACATTTTCTTCTTCGGATCTAACCTTATTTATGTACCCGGATAAAAGTGACAGACCGCCAATTAATTTTGACTTATCATCTGAGTTTTCGGAAAAAAAATCCCCGTGCATATCGTTAGAATGAAGAATTGTAAATTTCTTTGTATTCATGCAAACATTTTATCATGTAACGCGAGTAGTAATTTTAAGTATTTTGTACAGCTGTTTTGTAAATTTTAAACATGTTATAGTTAAATCACCTGCATTATGAGTTTAAAAAGCTGTACACATTCACTAATCAGAGAATCAAAGAGAGCATTTAACCTTTTGTTTATTCTATTTCGTTTGCGGGTTGTCAAACTATTTTTGTTAGTAACATTGATTGTAGCCATTTATCCACTTATACTTTTTTATTTTCTTAAACCAAAACAAGCACTTCATATAAACTACGGCATTACCTTTAGTCAGAAATATGCGTCGAGTCTTGGCTTAAATTGGCAAGACTCCTATATCAAAATGCTTGATGAACTTAATGTGAGACATTTTCGACTTGTCGCTTACTGGGATGACATTGAACCTACAAAAGGCAAACTTAATTTTGACGATATCAGGTGGCAACTTACCGAAGCCGGCAAGAGGAATGCCAAAGTAATAATGACTATTGGACGCAAAGTCCCTCGATACCCCGAGTGTTTTGAGCCAATTTGGTGGAAGGACATCAGGAACAAAGACGAGAAAGAACAGGAACTTATCAACTATGTACAACGCGCAATTACTGAATTGAAGGGTTATGACAGCATTGTTATGTGGCAAGTTGAGAACGAACCGCAATTTCCGTTTGGAGTTTGCGACCCGATTGATATTAGTGTTTTTCCCAAGGAGATTCAGGCTGCAAAAAAGCTTGATTCTAGGCCTGTGATTACTCAAGACAGCGGTGAGGGCGGGCTGTGGATCCCATATTATAAACTGGGCGATTACTTGGGCATTTCCATGTATAGAAAAGTCTGGTTTGACTACTGGGGACTAGTTGCGGGAAAAAATACATACGTAAAATATCCAATCGCAAACTGGGCTTATAAAATTAAGGCAGATTTGTTAGGAATTCCGGAGGAGAAAATATTTGTAACAGAACTTCAGACCGAACCGTGGGGTAATAAACCGTTAAACAAAATGTCAAAGGCAGAGAAAGATTTAACCCTTTCCGCCCTGGATTTTACCGATACACTAAGGTATGCACAGGGATCCGGATTTACTGACATTTATCTTTGGGGTGCCGAGTGGTGGCTTTGGGAAAAGCAATATAATAACAATTCGTTTTTCTGGGATACCGCTACTGCTTTATTTAATAGCAAATTGTAGACTCCCGCTCTTGGGGTTGCGGCACTGAGTAATTTATCGGCTTGTGGCAGAATTAAAAAATTATGATAACCTTATTACGATCCGGATCTGATTATAAACAGATGTTAAAAAAAATTTGCGGTTGTGACTTTTCTGCATCTGATATTCTGAACAAAATACCTGCCAAAACCAAATGAAGAATTCTTTTTATGCTATTACTATAACTGTTAGTGTAGTAACGATACTGTATTTTGTCAGTTATATACTTAGTTCAAGTTCAAGTAACTACACAAAGTTTTTTAGACCTCAGAATAATCCGCAAACAGAAACTACTGAGATACCAAAGGAAAGCTCGCCCTCTGTTTATATGCCAAAACTTGCCGTTCAACAAATAAATGAAGATCTAAAGCTTATAAAGGAATCCTCGCCATCTGCCACTTACTTTAAACCTCGTTACTACAATATTGGTCAAATAAATTCAGGGTCCTACGCCGGATTTGCTCTAATAGTAGTAATTAAAGACTATCCTCTAATAAGCGATCCGCTGATATCTATTTTGGCAACAAAAGACAACAGGATTTACCTTACGGAAGATAAATTAACAAAGGAACGCTATGACGAAACTAAAGTTAAAGTTGTTGATAATCTGGGTTCTTCCCACCCAAAATATATAAAACTAAACGACACATTTACTCTTTTTAGAGAGGACTTGTTTACTGACTTTGTTAATACTGAAAACAAGGACACGGACGGGTCTTTAATTTTTCAAACACAGATATCCGGCGATCTTTCAGGAACACGTAACCTCGGTAAACTTGGGGAGCTTGATATTTACGAATTTCCCGCGTCCTCGCATAAACTTTTATCTGATGAAGGCGGTGTTACGTACATCTATTATTTAGGCCTTTCAAATAAACTTAATATCCCAAAAACTACACTTGCTAGATCAGAGATAAAGGTTACAAACTCCGTACCTCTGTACAATTCATACGGGGTAGCTGTTCCGGCGGACTGTTCGAAAAACCTGCATACTAAGGTAGTAGATAACGCAGATAAAAATAAGCTGATAAGATTTGGTACGCTTGGTGAAAGCGATTTATACATCTACACCGACGAGCAGTTTTATATGAACCACGATTCGTATGAAGTTAAAATTGCAACACAACTCTTTGGCAATGATGTTGAATTTGAGAAACAAAATAATAGATCAAGACCGAATTTTGAAGCTTACGCAAAGAACAATCCCATTATTTACATGTACGACTACTGGGGGAACTTACTAGCTCTTGGTGAAGAAGAGTACAAGTTACTAAATAAGTGTCAGTAAGTTATCTAAGGCTTGTTGCAGCGTGTTGTAAATAGTTTTCAATCTGCTGCCAAAAAAGCTCAACACCATTACTAAGTGTTTCAAGAGATTTGGTTCTATTGGTTTTACTGTGATTATGCATATTTAGCAACAATTCGTTTTCAAAACACCACCATATAAAAGCAGCGGCTTTATGCGGATTAGTCGGAATTTCTAAGCCACGAATACTATCGCGTAACCCAAATAAATGCTCTGTATCGTACTTTGTGAGTTTAGCTCCGCGTTCAAATTTAGCCATAAGTTCTCTTGTTTCGTGTTTTGGGAATATAAGATTGTGTCGACGCATAAAATCTAAATTATCATATTCCTGTCGACCTACAGGCTGTGAAAAAAGGATGACCGAACCGCCTACTTGTTTTGATGAATACAAGGACTTAAATGCCTGTTCGCTTGGTTTTGTTATTTCCAAAGATATTACTTCACGAACATACAAATCCTCATACAAATCAACAACTTCTCGCTCGTGTATTGAAGTATAAAGACGGGCGTAAGGTAGGGTAGCTATTGTAAAAAGAAAGTATTGCGTGAAAGGTGCGTTCTTTGAAACCACGTGAAATGTAAATCGTTTGGATCTATTGTGAAGGCTGTTCATTACAACTTTGTAGAAATCCATACCAACTGCTGCGCCCGAGACAGGCAGTGCCATGTTTATTTTATTTTCCGCATTAGGATCCAGTTGTTTTTCGCGCTGTTTTAGTTTTGCATCCGATAGGATATCACTCATTTTTAGACTTATAGGGTAGGGTAATATTTGAATATCGATGTGTGGATACTTCATTCTCTTGCCATAGCTAAGAAGCGTAGTCTTTGTTTTCTCGCTTGGAACAAATGTTAAGTCTGCACCGTTGACATACCACATGTGCTGCGGTGAATCGTCTGTAACTTGAACGATTAGATGGACCTTAACACCCTTTTCACTTTCTAACTTATTTTTTATTGCTGCTATCTTTAATCCCAATCCAAAATGAGTAGCAACAAAGAGTATTTCCTTTGGTACGTCTATTCTTTGATCAAAAATCTGAGCTATCTGCTCATATAATTCATCTGTGTCATTCATAAGAGCTCTTCGGTAGAAAAAGGCAAAAATGTCCTCCTGAATACCAACCTGCGCCCACTCCATTAATGCGCGGGTGTATGAGTGAATACTCATAAATTTGTGCATGCTTGAGGTAGCCTCGTCGTGCGAACCAATCAACAGGGGCGTTACAGATTGAGGTAACCCGCCCGATAAAGCATTTGAAACTCTTAAATGCCCGAGACCCGCGGGGGCATAGGAAAAGACAATGATTAAGGATTTTTCTTTCAGAAGGGACAGATTGCTCACAACTTAAGTTTATTTCATAGTAGAGCCAAATGTCAAAGCTTTTTTGTCATATACAAGTCGCCCATTGCAAAGCCAAGCTTTCTGTAATAGTCTCTCGTGCCTACCGCCGAGATAACAGCTATATCCTTATATCTTGCACGCCTTGCTATATCACACGCCTTGGTTACTAACTTGGAACCAACACCGGCGTGCTGAGCTGCATCACTCTGTTTGTCTGACAGCGCAAGGCTTTGGCCGTATACATGAACTTCCCTAATAACTGCATCGCGACCAAGTTCAGATATAAAAGATGCATCTTTTGGCAATAAAAGTCTGCAAAACCCTACCAACAAATCCTTGTCTGTTACATATTCAATAAAATGTTCCGTGCCGATACTCGTAGTATAGTGTGTAACCTTGAGTTTAAGCTTATTTCCGTCTAAAACCTTGTCCTTTATTTCTCTGTGCCGTATTTCTACAATTCTTGTTTTATTTTCAATTAGTAGTTTGTCAACAATTTGTCTAAAGTTAGACTGCTTAGCACCGCATTGGATATATCCCGCCGGTATATCTCTAAATATTCTTGACAACCTGCACCATCTTGGAGTTGCAACGACGCAGCTTGACACAATTTCCGTTAACTCGCTTAACGTATAAGGCGCCCATTTTCCGGATAAATAGTATGTGTATAAAGGTGTGTTTTTTATCAGGGAACATGGATATATTTTTAACTCATCGGGCTTTACATGCCTGTCTCTAAACAACCTTTTATAATCTTGTGTGTCAGCAGCGGGCGTTGACCCAAGTAAATTG
>Ga0172374_1002953_pt1 | contig 10498 bp, 8 predicted proteins | sample LakKiv3m_FD_114536 | JGI IMG/M metagenome (GOLD analysis project Ga0172374, IMG submission 114536) | Freshwater microbial communities from Kabuno Bay, South-Kivu, Congo - kab_092012_10.3m | ecosystem: Environmental > Aquatic > Freshwater > Lake | place: Democratic Republic of the Congo... | reverse complement strand
TCTTCTCCAAAACCTCCTTGCGATCCCCTGTATCTATCAAAATTTGCTTGGATTGAGGCAGGTTAATAAGAGCACTATCCCCCTGACCGACATCAAAAAACACTACTCCCGCACCATTCTGGCGATCGGCACCAACCATTGAGTAAGCCAAAAACCAGATCGCCAGGGCGACCAACAACCCAATCACTAGCAAAGAGTCAAACCCCCGCCTGTATCTTTTTTTCATTTATTTTTCTAATTAACACCTGTATAAAAATAATCACAAAAACGTAGAATACAACAATCGCATAAAAAGGCACCGGCTGAGTTTCGATTTTAGAAAAACTTAAGTTCCCAAAATACCTAATCACACCAACAAAATATCGAAGGAGGATCTCCCCGCCGAAACCAACGAATATGCCTAGGTACATATTTATAAGACCTACTATTGCCGCTACAAAAACCATCAACATGCCCAGAGGAACTAACGGCAAAATTAGCGCATTTGGTATAGCGGAGATAATTGAAGCTTCTTCGAAATGGTAAAGAAGGATTGGAAAAGTAAAAACTTGGGCAATCAAGGTTTCGGGGATAACCGCTAAAGCGGCCAAGTAGACTCTCTTCGTATCAAACTGGAACAAATCGAGTGAAAGGACAAGACCGAGTGTCGCAAAAAACGATAGCTGCAAGCCAACATCAAAAAGCGCAAAGGGGTTTTGCAATATCATCAAAAAAACCGCCACGAGTAGAAGATGGAGCGGGGAAACTTTTCGCCCTAACGCCTTGCTTGCGATAAATAGGCCGCCCATTATTGACGCGCGAACAACTGATGCCGAAGCTCCGGAAATAATACAGAACGCCAACAGAATAACGATGGACGAGGTAAGAGCGACCTTGCGCGAAATCATCTTTCGCAAAAACATAAATAAAACAATAGTAATGATTGAAACATTGTATCCCGACACGGCGACAAGGTGAGTGGTACCGCTAGATTTCATCGCTACTTTAAAACTATCGCTGAAATTTTGCGACCCTCCTAGTATTAGGCCCGAGGCAAGCACTCCCTTGTCACCGATATAAATTCTTCTAAGTATATTTGAAATATTTTCCCGGACGGCGAAAAACGATGTCCAAAAACGGTTGGGAGAAACGGCCTTTATATCAGGATTTTTTACGATTACGCGACTCTGATATCGGGAGAGAAGATATCTACCATATCCGCCCTCTGCAGTTTTTTGGCTCCCTGACTCAAAACAGATTTCGAGACTGTCGCGGTAATAGAAAACTTCTTCGTCCGACTGAATGGCGAATCCTGCCCCTTGATTTGTTTTGAACCCCGCTTCCAAGACGCTACTGGTACTTTTGGGAACAGAAACGATTTTCCCCTCATAACAACCCGGGGTGACTAGATTCGAATTGATGGAGGCGATAAAAAGATGACAATAACAAAAACCAACTGTAAGACATAGCCACAGAGCCAGCACAACAAAATATCTAAACGCCAAAAGCACAAGCGACACAACAAGAGCTATAAACAGAACTCTTGGGTCGATTGGCAAGTAAAAACTGAGGGCCACCCCCAAAATAAACGCCATAATCGCCACCGTCGGCCGCTTGATTTTTTTGACATTAGGGATCATTTCTTTTAGCATAATATAAGGTAATTAACATTAATTTGATAATGACAATTTCAAGGAGATCTGCAAATGTTGCGCTAGTTGCCTTTTTGGCGGTCGCCGTAATTGGTGCTGGGATTGTCGGATACAACGCGCAAATTCAAGCCGACACCATAACACCTGGATTTGCCACAGCCAAAGTTATAATGCAAATAACCGTCCCCGAGGCGAACGACATTTCGATTAACGCAAGTTTCTTTCCCACCGATACCAGAATTAGTAAGTACTATTTCAAAAACCGTGTCTTCGCCGTAAAGCCAGGAATCAACCTAGTCAATTGGTATATCAAAAAGATTCCAGGCGGAACTTATAAAGCATCAATCAAATCCAACATCGCCTCTTTTCAGCCATCTGAAATAGCAATCACGCTTCTAAGCGATGAAGTTACTAATACAGAAAAATTTGTCATGGATCTTGGGATGCCGGCACCCATATCAGAGGAGGAGATGCCAGAGCCAACTGAAGCACCACAGGATGCAACTAATCCAAACTCACCTCCCGTGCCATCACTCGACATGTCACCAACAAGTAACACAACGACCGTACCATCAGCATCGGCAACCGCTACCGAAAGAGTCCCGGATGAAGGAATTCCATCTATACCTTCATTGCCGATATAAGATCTAATAATATAGACAATTTATGAGTTTTTGCTATTATTTTGCGTGATGAAAAATAAGAGTGACAAACAGTTAGAAGAGCTCAAGGCAGGCTGGCAAAGAACCCAGGCCGATTTTGAGAACTTCAAAAAAAGAACAGAGCAAGAGAAGTTGAGATGGCAAGAAGACGCAAAAATCAATGTTTTCTCACGCCTGCTCCCTCTTCTTGATAATATCTCTTTAGCTGCCAAACATACTCCCAAGTCGATAGAAAACGATCCCTGGGTTCAGGGCATCACACACATTTCTCGGCAAATCGATCAAGAGTTGAGTGAGTTGTCAGTAGTTAAAGTTAGCGTTAAACCAGGAGATCAATTCAACCACAATTTTCATGAAGCTATTGAAACCAGAAGCGACAAGTCCTACGATAATGATCAAATAATCGAAGTGCGAAGCGATGGCTATATGATAGGCGAAAAACTAATCAGACCAGCCCGCGTGGTCGTTTGCAAAAATGACTGAAAAAAAAGAGGAAAAAAGTAAGAAAGAGTGGACTCTAAAGGGCAAGAAACTTACTCGATCGAAAAAAGATCGCTTTGTTGCTGGTGTTTGTGGAGGCCTTGGTGAATATTTCGACATTGACCCAATGGTTTTTCGACTAGTTTTTATACTTTTAACGATTTTTGCTGGCAGCGGAGTCATAATCTATATCATTTGTTGGATCTTGATACCCGAATCCGGTGAGAAAAGGTCGGATGAGATCGGTGAAAATATAAAAGAAGGGGCCAGTAAAATGGCCAAAGAGATCAAAGAGAAAACAAAAGAAGTGGATCAGGATGAAAAGGGTAAGAAAGGTAGACTGATTGGAGGATTGCTTGTTCTCACTATCGGACTTGTCTTCCTCTTTCAGAACATTATGCCACAATATGGTTTTGATTTTGGCAAACTTTGGCCGTTAATCATTATCGTGATCGCAATAGGAATTATTATAGATTCGGGGAAAAAATGAATCTAAATAAATTTTTAGGGGGGTTAATTGTCCTGGGAATTGGGCTCTTGCTTCTACTTTCAAACTTCGGATATCTAAACGCAATCTCGATCGTTGAATTTTTGAGGTATTGGCCTGTCATTATCATAGTCATTGGCCTTTCAATACTCTTTAAAGCAATGCCAAAACCACTTGAGATATTTTTTAGTATCTTGCTTTCTCTTGCAATGATTGCGGGCTTGGCGTTTATCATTACAAGTGCCGTTCAAAATAGGAGCGACGCCCGCCTTTCACAAAAGGTCATCGACAAACAACTCGCCGAACCATTTAATGAAGAGGCCGAAAACGCTCAGATTGAGATTGCAACAGGAGCTTCCAAACTGACTATTAACGGTGGCAGCCCCTTGCTTCTCGAGGGAACAATCGAAAGCATTATCGGTTCTCCATCCGTCTCCAGACGATTTATTGCCGCAAGTAAAACAGATGTCATTAAAGTAGCCCAGAATTCAACGTTCTGGTTTGGTGGCTGGGGCAGATCCAACAAGAACGATTGGAATCTCAAAATAAATAACGATATCAAAACTAAACTAGATATCGATGCCGGAGCATCAACTATCACTGCTAACCTGCAAAACACCAGCGTTGATGCGCTTGATCTCGACGCCGGAGCGTCTAAAATGAATCTTGATCTCGCCACAAAATCAGAGTTTTTCAATGGTTCGATAAGCGCAGGTGCCTCTACAATTAATATAAGAGTACCCAAAGATCGGGCTATCAAGGTCGTTATGAATACGGGAGCGTCTTCCAACAATCTCGAGAAACAAGGACTTCTCAAGAACGATAAAACTTTTTCAACGGTTGACTACGATAAAGCCGTGCAAAAGATCGAGATTTCAATCGATGCCGGCGCATCGTCTATAAATCTCGAGCTGTACTAAGCACACCGGATCCTAAATAACCCTTTCAGTATAGGAAAAAATACTATATAATTTTCTTGTAGTAATAGGAGGGAAAATAGGCGAAACTCTGGACCCCTGGAACAAACTCACTAATCAGAGTCGTTATTCTGGTGGTGTTTTTGTTGGTAATCGTAGTTCGGGTTTGGATTGTGGCAGGACTAACAGGCCAAAACTACCCCGTACGGCTATTTATGCTATTTTGAGCAGTTTGCTAGTAATTGCTTTTCTATCACCCGCCTTTCTACCCAAAACAACAAATACAAATGATCATGTAGGCCAGGTTTTGGGTGCAACTGACTGGTATGATTATGATTGGGGTTATAGGACGGCTATAACGATAGATAACACCAAGGTTGATGCCGACCTAACAGATTTTCCCGTACTTGTTAGTTCAACAAACGCTAACTGGGCTGACACCTCAAATGGCGGCTATGTTGAGCAATCAGACGGAGGTGACTTTGTTTTTACTGCTTCCGATAATTTGACCGTCTTGCCATATGAGATTGAGAAATATGACAATACCACGGGTCAATTAATCGCTTGGGTTGAGGTTAACTCATTAGCTAACGCCTCGGACACAACCATCAATCTATATTTTGGCAATGCCGGTTGCGCGGATCAATGGGACATTGCTGGCACTTGGGCGAACGATTTTAATAATGTTTGGCATTTTCAAGACGATCCGACCGGTGGTACGCTAACGGACGCGCTTAGCCACAATAATGGTACGATTGTCGGATCTTGGGATGCTGCGGACCGAGTTGACGCTAAGATCGTTAAAGGATTGAATTTTTCCGGCGCAGCTGACGAGGAGGTAGAAGTTGGTGATATCGATTCGTCTATTTCAACTTCCCTGACATTTTCTGTTTGGTTTAAGGCGGACGTCGCCTCTGGCGCCTATCGAATTATTGAAGGTAATAACGCCAACACTGGTGGCGTTACAATAATAATTGCTTCCAATAACTTATATTACAGGCTAGGCACAGGGGGAGGAATTGCTTCAAAAAATTTTGCTTTTACCGATACGACTAGTTACCACCTGGCGACTCTAACCTGGGACGGAACTAATATGCATGTATATCTTGACGGAGCAGAACAAATGCCTGCTATCGCTGCTGCATCTTATGGCAATACTACGATTCATACTCTGGGTGGCAGAACTACTCCGGATTCGTCTCAGAACTGGGATGGGATGATTGATCAAGCAACTTTTTCCAATATCAACAGATCTGCCGGCTGGATCTCAACCGAATACAATAACCAAAACTCTCCAGCAACATTTTATTCAGTTGCTGCAACCGAAGTTGGCGACTCAACAGCAGCGACTAACCCAACTACAATAGTTGGATATAATACCTCTGGTAAAACCGTTACTTTGACAGATAATAGCTGGGCTAGCTATTCCGCCCCATATTTTGAATTTTCTGGCGCAGGCGATGATCTTTCCGGGCTAGCTGGTTATTATGCATCGTTTACAACCGGCTCTGGCGACGATCCAACGGTTGTTGGGGACTACCAGGCTCATGTTGGTATAGAGGGCGCTACGCAGTCGTATACCTCGTCAACTTCTCTGGTAGCCGGTTCAACTTATTATCTAAGGGTTGCGACTAAAGATGTTTTTGGTAATACTGCCACCGCCGAAACCCTCTTCACCTACAAATACGATCCCACCGCCCCCTCTACCCCTGAATATGTAAATATCTCTCCTGTCGGATGTTCTACTCAAACATCATTTACCTTCACTTGGCCAGAAGCCACAGACACGGGTGGATCGGACATATCGGGATATCAGTACAAGCGAGGCTCAACCGGAACAATTAACGATCTAGGTGATGTCCTAACCGCTACCGCCTCTTCCTATCAAGAAGGTGATAATGTTTTTTATGTGCGGTCAATTGATAACGCTGGCAATGTGTCTAATTGGCAGACGGCGGTTTACTGTTCTACGGCAACAGTACAGGTTGCTGATGGACCAAGTGTCGAAACCGGCCCTTCATCGATAAGTGTTTCATGGACCTCTAATAAGCAGACGACGGGATACGTCGAGGTTTATGAGGGCAACACTTACATTTCCGAGCAGGGTCATACCGAATATACGCTAACTCACTCAGTAACGGTCGTGGGCCTAAAGGCAGAAAAAACATATCGCTATCGACTTTTATGGTCAGATTCTTCTGGTAATTTAGGTGAAAGCAGTTGGTATCAGACGACCACAGCCATCGCGCCAGCAGTTAAGAATCTTGAAGTAACTACGTTATCACCAAATTCCATATCTGTTTCTTGGTCAACCACGCAGGAGGCAAGCTGTATAATCGAATACGGACAAAATGATTACGACAGTTCTGAGTTTCTCTCCGGATACGGGACGACATTTTCTAAAAATTTCAGTAGCCTAACTTCTGGACAGACCTACCAGCTAAGAATCAAGGCAACTACAACTAGCGACAGCACAGAGTTTTTTGCCGCTCGCGACTTTACCACGCCCCCACTTCCAGAAATATCTAGTGTTTCTTATGAAATAAAAGATGGAGGGGTTCCGAGTGCAACGGTTTCCTGGCACACAAATGTTCAGACGACAAGCTCACTATTCTACGGACCCAAGGGTGGATCGAAGATAGAGGTTGCCTCAAGCGAAAAGCTCAATGACCATACTTTATCCATCTCTTCTCTGCCAAACTCGGCAACTTATGAGTTTTATGTCGCAGGAACCGATGCCTATGGTAATTCGACTCAATCATCAGTTCTTTCCTTCTCAACTCCGGCTGATCGAAGACCACCGACTATTTCCGATGTAGCAACTGAAACTTCAAACGTAGGACTCAACAAACAAGACAAAGCGCAAATAGTAGTAAGCTGGAAAACGGACGAACCATCTACCAGTTATGTAGAATACGATAAAGGCCTGACTGGCTCTGACTACACACAAAAAACAGGAGAAGATAAGACCATGACCAACTCTCATCTTGTAATCATTTCAGACCTGGTTCCAAACCAACCCTATCATTTGCGAGTGGTTTCATCTGACGCTGGGGGCAACCAAGCTACAAGCGAAGACATTGCCATAATTGCCGGCGATGTACCAAAATCAATTTTCAACATCATTACCGACACTTTCACGAACGTCTTCGGATGGCTGGGGAAACTAATATAATTAAGCAATGGGGAAAACTGTTGTAATAAAGGCAGAGAATGTAGATAAATCCTTCAAACAAGGCGGTGGCTTTGTAAAAGTTCTGCGCGGAATTGATCTTGAGGTCCATTCTGGCGACTATGCGGTTATATTTGGTCCATCGGGTTGCGGTAAAAGCACTCTCTTGAATCTGGTCCTAGGGATCGATAAGCCAACTAGCGGCGGAATAAAAATTCGTGGAAGTGAAATGGCCCAAATGCCCGAGGATGAGAGGCGAGAGTTTAGAGCGAGCAAAATAGGAATGGTTCACCAGATGCCCTACTGGATCAAGTCCCTGGACGTAAGACACAACACCGCTCTACCACTAATTATAAAAGGAGAAAAGCAGGTCAAGGCGCTGAGAAAGGCGGATCAACTAATACACGACCTAGGCATTGGCAAATTAGGTAAAAAAATTCCCACAGAACTATCAGGGGGTGAACAGCAGAAGGCCGGCATTGCAAGGGCACTGATTTGCGACCCATGGATCATACTCGCTGATGAACCTACCGGTAACCTAGATAGTGTGGCAGGGGAAGAGATTATGCGACTTTTTAAACATTTAAACAGTGACCAGGGGCGTACAGTTCTGCTTGTGACTCACAACGAGAAACACTGGAACGCTGGCAATCGCAGAATTGAGATGGAAGATGGAAAAATTATAAAAGACACTAGACACAAGGATATAAAATAATGGATCCGACATTTCTTCTAAGACTGTCATACAAGAATCTTTCCAAGCACAGGCTCAGGACACTATTGACACTCGGCGCCATCGCGATCGGTATTGCGGCAATTGTCTTCCTGGTAGGCTTTGCCTACGGATTACAGGGAATGGTTACCGAAACGGTAACTGGGGGCGATGCTTTCAAGCTCATAGATGTTGGTACTGAGAATTCCCAGATTATCAAACTAGACGACACATCCCTCAACCAGATCAGGGAGATCGCTTCTGTACAGGACGTAAAGACAATCATCAATGCTGGAGCAAAAGAAACCTCTGACGGCCACGATATAGATAGTGCGTTTTATGGCGCTTCCAATGATTACATACAGTGGGCCGGTATCAAGGTAAGATGGGGAGAAAATTTTTCAGAAGACGGCGCTCGCGAAGCGATTGTCAACAGCGCATTTATATCGCAGCTATCTCTAGAACCAGAGCAAGCCCTGGGCAGGGATCTTAACTTTGACGTTGTTATTCCGCGTGAGATCGCCAGAGATAACAAATACCTTACCAAAAAAGATCAAAAATTTACGATCGTCGGTGTTATAAGAGATAAAAACTCCCCACAGGTTTACATCAAACAAAACGACCTCATGGAGTTAGGGGTCGACAAATACTCGCAGGCAAAGGTACAACTAGCCAACCAGGACAAGGTAAATGAAGTTCGAAAGCAGATCGAAAACCTCGGCTTTAAAACTCAGTACGTAGGCGATACCGTCGCCCAAATCTCACAGCTTTTCGCCATCTTCAAAGTAGTGCTTGCAAGTTTTGGCTTGATTGCACTAGTAGTTGCAACGCTAGGTATGTTTAATACATTAACCATCTCTCTTCTTGAGAGAACCAAGGAAGTTGCTTTGCTTAAAATATTAGGGATGAGGAATAAAAATATTAGGATACTTTTTATGGCAGAATCAGTCATCATTTCTGCCTTTGGAGGAACTCTTGGCATTGTGCTGGGAGTAATAATAAGTAGGATTGCCAATGCAATCATCAACCGAGTCGCCATAAATTCAGGAGGCGACCCAGTATCCCTATTTGTCTTTCCTTTCTGGTTTATTATTTTAATTATTGCCTTTTCATTAGCAATTGGGCTTGGCACGGGACTATATCCGGCTAAGCGGGCAACCAAAATAGATGCCCTAAGTGTCCTAAGATACGAGTAGCAGAACCTATACTGATTTGGCTCTTGACAAAATGTAAAGTGTACTTTACAATTATTTTACAATAATAAAAGTAAAGGAGAACAAATGGGAAAAATAATTGGCATAGACCTTGGAACCACAAACTCGGTTGCCTCTGTTATCGAAGGTGGCAAATCAAAAGTCATCCCAACCGCCGAAGGTGGAACACTTATTCCTTCGATCGTCGCTGAAAGCAAAAACGGCGAAAGATTGGTTGGGCAATTGGCAAAACGCCAAGGGGTAACGAACCCTAAAAACACGATTTTTTCGGTCAAAAGATTGATCGGAAGAAGGTTTAGTGATGAAGAGATCAAAAAGGATCAAAAACTGATGCCGTACGCGATCAAAGAAGGCAAGAATGAGGCAGTTGAAGTCGTGATGGGCGACAAATCATATACCCCGCAGGAAATATCAGCTTTCATTTTACAAAAAATCAAAAAAGATGCTGAAGATTATATCGGCGAGGAAGTTAAGGAAGCGGTCATCACAGTTCCGGCTTACTTTAACGATTCACAGAGACAGGCGACAAAAGATGCCGGTAAGATCGCCGGATTCGACGTCAAGAGAATCATCAACGAGCCAACAGCCGCGGCGCTAGCTTATGGGCTTGATAAGAAAAAAGAAGGCAAAGTTGCCGTGTTTGACCTCGGCGGTGGTACTTTTGACATCACCATCCTTGAAATAGGTGATGGCGTATTCGAAGTCAAATCAACAAATGGAGACACGCATCTCGGAGGCGATGACTTCGATCAGGCAATCATGGACTATATCGTCGATGAATTCAAAAAAGAGCAGGGAATAGATCTCAAGGATGATAGTTCATCTCTCCAGAGAATCAAAGAGGCAGCCGAAAAAGCAAAAATCGAGCTGTCGAACAAACAGGAAACGGAAATAAATCTGCCGTTTATTACCGCAGATGCATCAGGACCAAAGCACCTGGTGATGCCTCTTACTCGCGCTAAAATGCTTTCCCTGGTTGAATCACTTATTGAAAAAGTTGAAAAACCATGTAAAGAGGCGATCAAGGACGCAGGAGTCGACAAGAAAGATATTGACGAAGTCATCCTAGTTGGAGGAATGACCAGAATGCCGGCGATTGCTGAGAAGGTTAAAGAGATATTCGGCAAGGACCCAGTCAAAAGTGTCGATCCCGATTTAGCGGTTGCAATTGGCGCATCAATCCAAGCCGGAGTGCTTGGCGGAGAGGTAAAAGACCTTCTCCT
>Ga0172374_1002952_pt1 | contig 10500 bp, 11 predicted proteins | sample LakKiv3m_FD_114536 | JGI IMG/M metagenome (GOLD analysis project Ga0172374, IMG submission 114536) | Freshwater microbial communities from Kabuno Bay, South-Kivu, Congo - kab_092012_10.3m | ecosystem: Environmental > Aquatic > Freshwater > Lake | place: Democratic Republic of the Congo... | reverse complement strand
GGATCGCGCTTCTCGATGCACCTCAACTACCGTCCCGCGGCGGCCGAGTGGGCGCACCGGCACGCGTGGGCCGACCGCAGCCACGACCCGCACTGGTACGAGTTCGTCGAGCAGGCCACCCCTCGGCAGCTGGAGCTGTTCGGCTTCCCGCCGCCCGGCCACCGCTTCTGGACGGCCGAGACGCTGGACGGCGTGTCCCAGCGCTACCCGGGCCTCGACATGTCCGCGTGGCGGTCTGGGGTCTGAGGCGAGACGGTCAGGGGTGCGTGACCGCCCGCGTGCGGTCGACCGCCCGCACCCACGATCGTCGAACCACCCGCCCTGGCGTGACGGCACCGATGTCGGTGCCCCGGCCTAGCCTGCGTGGCATGAAGCGGTACGTGGACGAGGACCTCGCGGGCGCGGAGTTCCGCGAGTGCGACCTGAGCAACGCCCGCCTGGTCGGCGTGGTCATGCAGGGCGCCGTGATCGACGGGCTGGTGACCGACCTCCTCGTCAACGGCGTCGACGTGATGCCCTACGTCGAGGCCGAGCTCGACCGTCGTCACCCTGTCCGCCCGCTCATCCGCTCGGACGACGTGGCCGACCTGCGTCAGGCGGTCCGACAGCTGCGCACCGACTGGGCAGCGACCGTGGCGCGCATCCGGCAGTCGCCCGGCATCGAGCACGAGAGCGTCGACGGCGAGTGGTCGGCCGTGCAGACACTGCGCCACCTCGTCTTCGTCCACGACTCGTGGTTCCGGCGCTGCTGCCTCGGCTCGACCGAGCTCTTCACCCCGATGGGACTGGGCATCGAGTCCGTGCCCGATCGCGAGGAGCAGGGGCTCGACCCGTCGGCCGCCCCGACCCTCGACGAGGTGCTGGCGGTCCGCGACGCACAGACGGCCGAGCTCGAGCACTGGCTCGACTCGGTCACGTCCGAGGCGCTCCAGGAGCCGGCCCCGGTCCCCGACGACGACAGGTGGCCGCCGTACGCCCGTGGCCGGTCGCTGCGACAGTGCCTCGGCACGGTTCTCGGTGAGGAGTCGGAGCACCACCGGTTCTGCGTGCGCGACCTCGACCTCGCCGAGGGACGGTCAGGTCACTGAGGCATGCGTCGTCGGAGCTAGGTCACCGTGAAGGGGGTCGGAGTCGTCGACCCGTCGGGCGTGGACACCACGAGCGTGTACGCACCGGCGGTCAGCCCGGGCACCGTCACCGAGAACGTCGTCACCGCGCCCACCCGGGTCGGGTCGAGGCTGGGGGACACCGGGGCCATCACCGAGCCGGTGCCGTCGCGGAAGAACACGGTGACCATGCCGGCCGTGAGGGCGGCGGAGGCGTTGACGACCATGACCTGGATGACGGTGCCGGACGTCGCCTGGTCGGGCGTGACCGACACGAGCCGAAGGCCGTTCCTGGTCACGACCTTCGCCCCGACGTACGTCAGCGCGGCCAGGCTGGTGAGCCCGAGGAGGGCCTCGGGGATGGCGGGGAGCTGGATCACGTCGGATCGCTCGCCTGCGTAGTCGTTGAGCGCGTTCACCAGTGCTCCCACGAAGTAGACGATCGCGACGAGGGAGAACACGACGTACTGGGTGTCGGGGAGGGACGTGTCACCCGAGGAGCCGGTGGCCAGGTCGCTCACCTGGGGGCCGTCGGGTGCGGTGTCGGGCGCGGTGCCGACGACGCTGGAGCTCGCGGCCTCGGTGGTGCTCGCTGCCTGGGTGCCTGACTTCCCGGTCACGATCCCCTTGGCCAGGACGGCCGACGCGTAGGGTCCCCCGAGCAGGAGCAGGTAGGAGTTCCAGTCCTGGCCGAACGCTTCCTCGGCCGTGAGCTCGGAGAACCAGGTCATGCCGCTCAGGACCAGCAGCGCGCCGGCGAACACCAGGGTCCACAACCAGGCCACGGCCTTCGAGGTCGACGCATAGCCGTCGGCGCCGATCAGGACCTCGAGGTAGCCGAAGGCGGCGCGCTTGGCGTTGGGGTTCGTCTGCCCCACCAGCTCGGTCAGTGCCAGGAAGCCGATGAGGAAGACCACCACCACCCAGCACGACAGGGCCAGGTCGAACTCGCGACGACCCTCCTGCACAGTCCAGACCACGGCCCCGAGAACCGGTGGCAGGAGCAGGCCGAGCGCGAGGAACACTCGCCTCCTGCCGATGAGACTGGTGTCGATGGCCATCGCGCCCCCGCTCGACGGAGGACGCACGACGCCCTCGGTCCTCCCAAGGTGGCCGATGGTGTTCGCCGCGTCAAGGGATCGCCCGGCCGACACCTGCGACGTCCGTCAGGGGTGCGTGACCGCCCGCGTGTGCCACAGCCACGCGATCCCAGCGAACGGCAGCACGAGCGGCAGCCACCCGTAGCCCGCGCCGTACGCCGACCACACCGTCGCGTCGGGGAAGAGCTCCGGGTCGAGGACGGTCAGCGTGCCGACGGTGAGGACGCCGACGAGCTCGAAGCCGACCGCCGCCCAGGCCAGCCGACGCGGCAACGGGCCGACCTCGGCGAGGCCCAGCGTGGCAGCGACGTAGACGAGGGCGGCGACGGCGGAGAGGGCGTACGCGAGGGGGGCCTCGTCGGCCTTGGTGCCCAGCTGCACGAGCGAGCGGGCGGTCGCGGCGAGGGCGAACACGCCGTAGACGGCGACGAGCGCACGGCCGAGGCCCGACGACGTGGAGGACGTACGGCTCACGGCCACACCGCCATCACGCGCAGGACCACGAACGCCTGCGCGAGGCCGGCCACCATCAGCACCGCCGTCGCGCCGCGGCTGCGCTCGGCCAGCGACCAGAGGAACCCGATGGGCAGCAGCACGAGGCCGGCCAGCAGGTAGCCGAACAGCGTCACCACCCCGCCGCCCGACAGGTCGACGCCGCCGACCTGGACCACCGCGACGACGAGCAGCACCAGCGTCGCGGCCTCGACGACGGCCGCGAAGCCGAGCAGTCCCCAGTCGGGGGTGCGGTCGAGCACGACGTAGACCAGCACCACCGCGGCGAAGAGCAGCGAGGCGACGAGCACGACGAGGGGCAGGGGTCCGTCCACGAGGGTCGATTGTCCCAGAGCGCACCTCACAGGGCCGCCACAGGATCGCGTCAGGTCGCCGACAGGACCGGCCGCGAGGGTCGTGCCATGAACCCCACCTACCTGCTCGCCGCCGTCGACCTCGTCGCCGTGCTGGTCCTCGCCCTTGCCGTCTACTACCCGCGCCACCGCCGCGCCGACCTGGTCACCGCCTTCGTCGCGGTCAACGTCGGCGTCCTCGCCGTGACGATCGTGCTGGCGGGCAGCGCCGCGACGGTGGGCCTCGGGCTCGGCCTCTTCGGGGTCCTGTCGATCATCCGGCTGCGCTCCGACGAGCTCGGCCAGCACGAGATCGCCTACTACTTCGCCGCCCTCGCCATCGGCCTGCTCGGCGGGCTCGGGACGGCCGACGTGGGCCTCTCGATCGCGCTCATGGTCGGGCTCGTCGTCGTGCTCGCCCTCGCCGACAGCCGGCTGCTGCACGCCACCGGGCTGCGGCAGGTCGTCGTCCTCGACTCCGCGGTCACCGACGAGCGCGAGCTCGTCACCCGCCTCGAGATGCTCCTCGACGCCAGGGTCACCCGGGTCACGCCGATGCGGGTCGACCTGGTCAACGACACGACGACCCTCGAGGTGCACTACGCCCCGGCGCCTCGCCCGGCCCTGCCGCGCGCCGAGCGCCACGACGCCCCGGCGGTCACCCGATGATCGACCACCTCCCCGCCGTGTCCCTCGACGAGCTCAACGCGGGGGCCGAGCTGCTCACCCGCGTCGACCGCAAGTACGTCGTCCCGGCCCGCGAGCTCGACGCCGTGGTGACCGGGCTGTATCCCACCGGGAGGACCGGTCTGCGCGTGCTCGAGATCGATGGCCGACGGGAGTCGTCCTACGAGTCGACCTACCTCGACACCGTCGCCCTCGACAGCTGGACCGGTGCCGCCCACCAGCGGCGACGGCGCTGGAAGGTCCGGATCCGGACGTACGCCGACACCGGAGAGCGCTGGCTCGAGGTCAAGACCCGCGGCCCCCGCGGCACCACGGTCAAGGAGCGGCTGCCGTACGACGGGACGGATGTCGCCGGCCCCGCGGCGGACTGGGTACGCGGCCGGCTCGCCGCGGCGTACGTGCCCGACGTCGACCCCGCCGGCCTCGTCGCGACCCTGCACACCGCCTACCGGCGCACGACCCTGATGCTCCCCGCCGACGGCGGGCGCGCCACGGTCGACCGCGACCTCCGCTGGGTCACCGGGCACGGCAGCGCCGAGGTCGGGGACGTGCTGGTCGTCGAGACGAAGTCCGGCGGCCACCGTCCCGGTCCCCTCGACCGGCGGCTGTGGGAGCTCGGCCACCGGCCGGTCCGGATCTCCAAGTACGGCACGGGGCTGGCGCTGCTGACTCCCGATCTCCAGCGCAACCGCTGGCACCGCGTCACCTCGCGGCACCTCGCCGACCACCTCACCCTCCACGCAGGAGTCCTCGCATGAGCAACCGTCCCGCCCACCAGAGGCTCGCCGTCCTCGCCGTCCTCGCCTCGCTCACCCTCGGCGGCTGCGCGGCGGTCACCTCTGCGCCCGACGCGGTCTCGACCACCGGTGCCGCCACGGCGGCGCGCGACGTCGCCGACGGGACGGGCGTCTGGGACGCGAGCGAGGTGCACGAGATCTCGATCGACGTCGACGAGGACGCGGTCGCGGCGATGATCGAGACGTACACCGAGACCGACGAGAAGGAGTGGCTCGAGGCCACGGTCACCATCGACGGCAAGGCCTTCGAGCGCGCCGGCATCCGGCTCAAGGGCAACTCCTCGCTGCGTGGCGTCAGCCAGGACGCCGACCCGACCGACCTGCCGTGGCTCATCCGTCTCGACAAGTACATTGACGTCAATTCACTCGACGGGTGGACCGAGCTCGTCGTCCGCTCCAACAGCACCGAGACCGCGCTCAACGAGGCGCTCGCGCTCGACCTGCTCGCCGAGGCCGGGCTGGCCAGCGAGCACGCGGTCGCGTCGTCCTTCAGCGTCAACGGCGCCGACGCGCGGCTACGGCTCGTCGTGCAGCACCTCGACGAGGAGTGGGAGGCCGAGAACTTCTCGACCGACGGCCTGCTCTACAAGGCCGAGGCGGGCGGCGACTGGTCGTGGCGCGGCGACGACCCCGAGGCGTACGTCGACGTCTTCGACCAGGAGACCGGCGACGAGGACCTGGGGCCGCTCATCGACTTCCTCGACTTCCTCAACAACAGCAGCGACGAGGAGTTCGCCGCCGAGCTGCCCGAGCGGCTCGACGTGGAGGCGTTCGCGCGCTACCTCGCGTTCGAGGAGGTGGTCGACAACTTCGACGACATCGACGGGCCGGGCAACAACTCCTACCTGCGCTGGGACGCCGAGACCGGCGCCTTCACGGTCGTGGCGTGGGACCACAACCTGGCGTTCGGTCAGTCGCCGGGCGGCGGGGCGGGTGGTGGACCGGGCGGCTTCCCGGGCGGCTTCCCGGGCGGGGGGCCCGACGCCGGCATGGGTGGGCCGGGCGGGCGTACGAACGTCCTCGTCGAGCGCTTCACCGCGGTCGAGGAGTGGGCCGACCTCGTCGAGCAGGCCAAGGCCGACCTCACGGCCCAGCTCTACGACAGCGGGTACGCCGAGGAGGTCCTCGACGAGTGGGTGCAGGTCCTCACCGAGCAGGCCGGCGACCTCGTCGACGCGGACACGGTGCAGGAGGAGGCCGACGCGATCCGAGAGGTCATCAGGGCGTGACGACCGGGAACTCCTTCATCGCGTGGTCGGCGATCTTCTTCATCATGAACCCGTCGATGCCGCCGCCGACGAGCCCGCCGGCGAAGGGGACGCCGCGGCCGAAGCGCGCGAGGACCTTCTCGCTGACCCCGCGCATCAGCCGGAAGCCGACGGCCTTGTTGACCATCATGAGCGCAGCTGGCGGCAGGCCCTTCAGGGCGTACGAGGTGACCGCGCTGCCGGCCGACGTCATGCCGGCCTTCTTGAGCACCTCGTCGGCGTCGGACCCGACGAGGGTGAGCAGGATGGCGGAGCGTACGCGCGGCTCGTCGACGTCGTAGCCGCGCAGGACGGCGATGCCGCCGACCATCCGGACCGCCTGGAGGTAGAACTCCGCGACGTTGACCGGCAGCGAGACCGGCATCGTGACGAAGCCGCCGAGGCCGGTGACGAACCCGCCGACGCCGCCGGTGAGCGTGCTGCGGCGGGCCAGCGCGTTGATCGCCTTCTCACGGTCGCCGCCGGCCTTGCGCAGCGCCTCGTCGGCCACCCGCCGGACGGGGCTCAGCGGCCCGCGCCCGTCGAGGCCGACGTCGAGCAGCATGTCGACGAGCCGGTCGATCGCGCCGGGATCGGGTCGCGGGTCCCCGGCGGCCTCGAGGGCGGACTTGGTCGTGGCGGCCTCGGAGCTGCCGGGGGTGAGGAGGTCCTTGAGTCCCATGGGGCAAGCAAACACTACGAACACAACGGTGAGACGCACGTCACATCGCCCTAGCGTCGGGGGATCCGGGCGCACTCGGTCGCCCGTCCCCCCACAGCCGGAGGCCCCCATGCCCCAGTCACCCACGCTCATCCGCGCAGCGGTCGCGGCCGGCGCAGCCGTCCTCGGCGGCGCGCTGCTCGCGCCCCTGCCCGCCGCTGCCGACACGTCGCCCACGCCCGCGACCTGCCCCGCAGGGGTCGCCGACGTCGCCGACTGCTGGACCGGCCGGGACGCCAACGGCGCGTACTACGCCATCGCGGTCCCGCACGACTGGAACGGCGACCTCGTCGTCCACGCGCACGGCGGCCCGGACCTCGCCGCGGCCTCCGACCCCGAGCGCAGCGTCGAGGACCTCGACCGGTGGGCCGTGATGGCACGCGAGGGGTACGCCTGGGTGGGGTCGGCCTACCGCCGCGGCGGCTACGGCACCCGGATGGCGGTCGCCGACACCGAGAGCGCCCGCGAGGTCTTCGAGCAGGCCTTCGGCGAGCCCGCCCGCACCTACGCCCACGGCCAGTCCTGGGGCGGCGACGTCGCCGCCAAGCTGGTCGAGGTGCACCCCACGACGTACGACGGCGTGCTGCTCACCAACGGCGTGCTCGCCGGCGCCTCCCGCGGCTACGACTACCGCGTCGACCTGCGCGTGGTCTACCAGTACTACTGCGGCAACCACCCGCGTCCCACGGAGCCGCAGTACCCCCTCTGGACGGGCCTGCGCGAGGGCTCGACGATGACGTCGGCCGGGCTCCGCGCGCGACTGCAGGAGTGCACCGGCAACCAGTCCGCGCCTGCCGACCGCACGGCCCTCCAGCAGCGCAACCTCGACGACATCCTCGCCGTGACGAAGGTCCCCGAGCGCACCCTCGAGTCGCACCTGCGCTTCGCGACCTTCACGTTCCGCGACATCGTGCACAACCGCCTCGACGGGCGGAACCCCTTCTCCAACCGCGGTGTGCGCTACTCCGGCAGCCATGACGACGAGGCGCTCAACGCGGGGGTCGAGCGCTTCGCCGCCGACCCGTCCGCGAAGCGCGACCTCACCTGGGACAGCGACCTCACCGGTGCCGTACGGATCCCGACCGTCACGCTGCACGCCATCGACGACCCCACCGCCTTCGTCGAGCACGAGTCGGCCTACCGCGCGACCCGCGAGGGCGCCGGCACCGCCGACCGGCTCGTGCAGGTCTTCACCGCCGAGTCCGAGCACAGCTCGCTGAGCAACAGCGGGTACGCCGCGGCGATGGACGCGCTGGCCACGTGGACCGAGACGGGTGCCAGGCCGACCCCGACGTCCGTCGCCGGCGCCTGCGCCGGCTTCGACGCGACGTACGGCAGCGGCTGCTTCGTCGACCCGGCCTTCACCCCGGCGCCGTACGCCGACCGGGTCGAGCCGCGACCGGGTGGTCACCGGTGGCCCACCATGTCGGCCGCCCAGGAGCGGGCCTGGGCACGCATCCCCGGCATCGGGATCGAGCCGTGAGCCGTGGTTGAACGCGTGAGCACCGTCACGGCCGGACCTACGATGTGCCGGTGCTGACGCGACCCCGCCGCCGCGAGCAGTCCGTGGCGCGCCAGGTGCTGGTGCTGCAGCTCTTCGCGGTGCTGGTCCTGGTGGTCACGGCGCTCGCTCTCGCGACGTACGACGCCCGCGCCGACATCCGGGCCGGCGCCCGGGACGAGGCGGTGTCGGTCGCGCAGGCGGTGGCGCGCACCCCGCTGGTGCACGAGGCGATCGCGAGCGGCGACCCCTCCGCGCTCCTCCAGCCGTACGCCGAGGCGGTGCGCGTGGACACCGGCGTCGACTTCGTCGTCGTGATGGACACCGACCGGACACGGTGGTCGCACCCGAACCCCGACCTGCTCGGCCAGAAGTTCATCGGCAACATCGCCACGGCGCTCGAGGGGCGGGTCTTCACCGAGGAGTACGAGGGCACGCTGGGTCCCTCGATCCGCTCGATCGTGCCGGTCTTCTCGACCTCGTCGACCGACGAGGTGGTCGCGCTGGTCTCGGTCGGCATCACGCTCACCCAGCTCGACGACCTGCTGCTCGACGAGTTCTGGGACATCGTCGTCGCGGCGCTGGCCGTGCTGCTCGTCGGCGTCGTCGGCGCCGGGCTGATCGCGCAGCGTCTACGACGCCAGACCCACGGGATGGGCGAGCGCGAGATCACCCGGATGTACGAGTACTACAGCGCCGTCCTGCACGCCGTCCGCGAGGGACTGCTGCTCATCGACCTCGAGGGCAGGGTGCAGCTCGTCAACGACGAGGCGCGCCGCCTGCTGGGCCTGCCCGACGACGTCGTCGGCCGGTCGCTCGACGACCTCGGCCTCCCACCCGCCCTGGTCCAGGCGGCCGCCGGAGAGCGCGGCGCCGACGAGGTCTACGTCACCGGCGACCACGTCCTCGTCGCCAGCTCGAGCGCAGCCTTCTGGGACGGCAAGGAGGTCGGCGCCGTCGTCACGCTCCGTGACCACACCGAGCTCCAGGCCGTGACCGGAGAGCTCGACACGGTCCGTGGCCTCACCGAGTCGCTGCGCGCGCAGACCCACGAGGCGGCCAACCGGCTGCACACCGTGGTGTCCCTCATCGAGATGGGGCGCCCCGACGACGCGGTCGACTTCGTCACCGACGAGCTCAAGGTCGCCCAGATGCTCACCGACCGGCTGGTCGGCGCCGTGGGCGACCCCGTCGTCGCGGCCCTGCTGCTCGGCAAGTCGGCGGAGGCCGCCGAGCGCGGCATCTCCCTGACCGTCACGGGTGAGCTGCCCGCGTCCTTCGACGTCGGCTCGCCCCGCGACCTCGTCACGGTGCTGGGCAACCTCGTCGACAACGCGATCGACGCGGTCGCCGGCAGCGCCGAGAAGCGGATCGTGGTGCACCTCGAGGGCTCGCCGACCCACGCCCGGCTCGTCGTCGGGGACAGCGGGCCGGGGCTGACCCCCGAGGAGGCGGCCCACGCGCTGGAGCGCGGCTGGACCACCAAGGCCGACGCCGGCGGTCTCCACGGCCTCGGGCTGGCGCTCGTCTCGCAGGTGGCCCGCCGCCTCGGCGGCGGCGTCAAGATCGGCCGCTCCGACCTCGGCGGCGCCGAGCTCGTCGTCGACCTGGGGGAGCAGTCGTGACCGCTCACGCGAGCCCGTCCGCGGGCAACGTCCGGGTGCTCGTCGTCGAGGACGAGCCGCTCGCCGCCGAGGCGCACGCGGCGTACACCCAGCGCGTGACCGGCTTCGAGGTCGTCGGCGTGGCCCACTCCGCCACCGAGGCCGCCCGGATGCTCGGCGAGCGCGAGGTCGACCTGGTGCTGCTCGACATGTACCTCCCCGACGGCCACGGCCTCGGCCTGCTCCGCAGCCTGCGGGCCGGCGGTGCGCTCGTCGACGTCATCGCGGTGACCTCGGCCCGCGACGCCGAGATGGTGCGCCGCGCCGTCGCGCACGGCGTCGTGCTCTACCTCATCAAGCCGTTCACGTTCCCGATGTTCCGCGCCAAGCTCGAGCAGTACGCCGACTACCGCCGCCAGCTCGGCGCCGCACCCGACGAGGTGGTGCAGGACGAGGTCGACCGGATGCTCGGCTCGCTGCGGGTCGCGACCTCCGACGGGGCGCTGCCCAAGGGGCTGACCGGCGAGCGGCTGCACGAGGCGATGGACCACCTGCGTACGCCGCCGGGGGTGCTGTCGGCGCGCGAGCTCGCCGAGCGGCTCGACAGCTCGCGGGTCACGGCGCGGCGCTACCTCGAGCACCTCGCCGACGTCGGGCTGGTCGCCCGGGCGCTGCGCTACGGCGGCAGCGGACGGCCGGAGGTCGAGTACCGCTGGCAGCAGACCGCTCCCGGGCGTACGTCGTCGAGCGGTGAGTGAGGCGCCTTTTCGGCCGCCAGAACCTGCCCCACTCACCGCTCGCCGGCGCGGCGGGAGGCGACACGCACGGGGGCGGTGCGTGAGGTGGATTCCACGTGCCGGGAATCCACCTCACTCACCGCTCGGGAGGGGCG
>Ga0172374_1002951_pt1 | contig 10504 bp, 11 predicted proteins | sample LakKiv3m_FD_114536 | JGI IMG/M metagenome (GOLD analysis project Ga0172374, IMG submission 114536) | Freshwater microbial communities from Kabuno Bay, South-Kivu, Congo - kab_092012_10.3m | ecosystem: Environmental > Aquatic > Freshwater > Lake | place: Democratic Republic of the Congo... | reverse complement strand
GGCATCGACATGAATACCGACCACACCCTCGAGGAAGTCGGCAAGCAGTTCGATGTCACCCGCGAGCGCATTCGCCAGATCGAAGCCAAGGCGCTGCGCAAGCTGCGCCACCCGACGAGAAGCGAGCACCTGCGCTCCTTCCTCGACGAGTAAGGCCCAGAACCCCCGGCATGCCGGGGGTTTCTTTTTTCACCAATGCCTATCAAACAGGGCGCTTCGATTGGCGCCACTGTCATCCGCCGTTATAATCCGCCGGCCTTCTGGGGGCCTATAGCTCAGTTGGTTAGAGCAGAGGACTCATAATCAAGAGGTCAGGGCAGTAAGATTGAAGTTTTCGGGCCTATAGCTCAGTTGGTCAGAGCAGGCGACTCATAATCGCTTGGTCGCAGGTTCAAGTCCTGCTGGGCCCACCATAACCCCAAGGTTTTCAATAAGTTACCGAAAACCTGCCGCTACACCCCGACTTGCCACCCCGAGGAAAACTGCCCTCCCTCGGGGCCTTGGCATCGGGCCTTTCTCCAGCGACCTCCGGCCCGCCCCAAAAAGCCGGGGGAGCCGTTGGGGGAGAAAACCCTTTACCCTCCCCCTCGGGCCACGTTCCCCTACATTCCCCCAGACTACAGCAGCTCCACCAGCTCCTTGCGCCAGTTCGACGAGGCTTGCTTGTCCGAGCGGCTGATTGCATTGATGTAGAGAGCGCCCTTGCTCTGGTTGAATACTGCGAAGAAGGGAATGCCCAGCCATTCCGTTTGCCCCTGCCACTGAACCTGTCCGGTTGCGAAGCAGTACGCCGCAAGCCGGGCCAGTGCGTTCTGCTGCGCGACTACATCAGGATCGTGCAGATGAACACGGTCAAGAATGCGCAGTCCGCGATGCGGGCCGTCTGCAATCTCTAGGGTCAGCTCCAGGTATTCGCTCCGGCCCGTCTGCACCATCTGCGCGTCGGCGAGCTTGACGAAGTGTTCGCCTGTAATCGACTTCGGCGCTGACGGGACTGTGGTCGCCTTGTGCAGCGCCTCTGCATAGGCCGCTGCCTCCTTGGCGACTTGTTCCGGGCTCAGGTCTGTGTGCCGTCCAGACGCCAGTAGCCCTTGCAGAGCGGAAGCGGCGAACAGGTCTTGGCGGGTGATTTGCTTGTGCATGATGTTGTTCCTTATTCGAGTTCGATGGTGACGCCGTTGAAGGTCGGCAGCAGGCGGATGGGGCTTTCGCCGCCGTTCCACTCGAGCAGCTTCTTCTCGCGCAGGGTCTCGAGCTGACGGCGGGCGTTCTTGCGCACCGTGTCCTTCTTGTCGGCCGGGCGCTCTTGGTACCAATGGTTGTGATAGGCGATCAGGGGAATCTCGGTGGCGAGGTTGCCGCCAGTCGCCATGCCCGATTGCATGAGCTGGCGTAGCACCTTGACGGCGGTTGCAGTCCAGCCGGTGAGCGGGCGGGCCTTGCCGTCATGGTCATGGACGACCACACAGGAGGTAATCGGCTCCCCGTCCTCGTCTTCGCCAAGCTCCACTTGATCGAGGGCGAACGGCAGCGGGATGTTGTCCTGCCCGTCTTTCTGCTTCTCGACAACGGCGCGGTGTGCGTCGCCATCCTTGCGGCACTGGATGACCGTATCGGCTGCACCTTGCAGGGCCGACGATCCGCGCATCCCCTTGTCCGCGTCCTTGCCGGAGTGATGGACGATCATGACGTGCAGCGTCGGGCACTTCGCCATGAGGGCGCTGATGGCACCGACAAACCGCTTCATGTCCTTGGCTGAGTTCTCGTCGTCGCCTTCGCCGAAGAAGCGGCTCAGGGTGTCGATGATGAGCAAGGCGGGCGGGACGCCGCAGCGGGCCGTTACCTGATCCAGCACCATTGCCATCTTCTCGCCTTCGTCCGGCGTACTCAGGGAGTGCGGCAGGAAGAAGATGTTCGGCGCGTCGCAACGCTTCACTTTGGCGATGGCCTTGCCTCGCATCCGTAGCCCCGACACACCCTCGCCAGCCGCGTAAATAACCGGCCCCTGCCGGGTGTCCCTCCCCATCCATGGTTGCCCCGTGGCGACGGCGTAACCGAGGTCCAGCGCGAGGAACGACTTACCCGCACCGGGGGCACCGTAGAGGACCGACAAGCCGCCTTCGCCGAGGATGCCGCGAACCAGCTTGAGCACCGAAACCTTCTTCTGGATGAACTCGGCGAACGGCTCCAGCAGGTTTGCCGCGAGCGCCTTCTTTGTCGCTTCCCACTTGGCGATGATGACTTGTGCAACCCGGCGACCATGCTCCATCAGGGCACGTTCGCTGTCGCCGATGCTGCGGGCCTTGGGTAGCGTGAGCTTGTCGAGGTAGTCCGGGCGCTTGGTTGCCTTGTCGCGCTGGCCCAGCGCCGAAGCCAAGAACAGGCGCTTTACCTGTTCGTCGTCGCTGGTGAACTCGGCCAGCTTTCCGGCAAGCTCCAGATCGGCGGGCGACTGCGAACCGTCACCGATTCCAAGCTGCTGCCAGTTGCCGTTCCAAAGCGACTCGAAGCGGCGGCCATACGTTGCCCGCGCCTTTGCCAGCACTTCTTCATCGCTGACTTGCAGGAGCGGCGGCACATCCACAACCGGGGCCGCTTGCGGCTTGTTCATCTCCGCGTGCAGCACTTCCAGCATGGGCTGGTAGTCGGCAACCGGGAGCGGGCGCACTACGTCGCCGGTGAAGATCATGAAACGCTTGTCGGAATAGACCTCCACGTTGTCCCGATGGACGCCAGAGGGAACCGCGCCACGCACGACGATGTGGTAGCCGGTGCCGCTACTACTGCGCTCGGTGTAGGACTGGAAGGCTTCCAGAATCTTCTGGTGCCGCGCCTTCTGTTCTTCAGTCGCGGGCTTGGTCGGCTTGTCGTCCAAGTCGATGACGCAGAAGGGGTCATCAGCCGACAGCATGAAACCGACGCGCAAGCCGTACTGGTCGGCATAGGCTTCGGCCTGCTCGAACGTCCCCCATGTGGCCGGATCGGTCGGGTCTGCCAGCCTTCCCGTCTTCGGATCTAGGGGCGCTTTGTCTGCGCGTGCGCAGGCCCATTGCGGGAGCTGCCGCAGCTCCAGCGGTATGTTGTTCTTCATGGCCGCCTCCGCTGTCGTCAGTTCGCAGCGGTCAGGGATGCAGCCTCGCGTTCAGCGATCCACGCATCCACAGTCTCGCGTTTCCATGCGACGCAGTTCGGGCCGAGCTTGATGCCTTTCGGAAAGCGGCCCTTCTGGAGCCACTTGTAGAAGCAAGGGAGGGAGATGTTCAGGAGGACGCAAACGTCAGTTGCGCGTAGGAATGCCTTCTCGGTCATGGTAGTGCTCCAGAAAAACCGTTGATGAATGCGCTACGGTTTCCGGGCACCGCCCTCGTGATGTACATGCGCTAGGAAAAATATACCCCCGGATAATACGCATTGCACCCAGAAAGTAGATCCTCTTATGCACCGCCAGATCGAGCAAATGAGAACCGCTCGTAAGTAAAGAAGGACTCGCGCATCCCAGCCTACCCCCAAGACTGCGGACGAAAGGACGGGCGGGATATGGGGACCCCCTAAAGGGGGAGGTCCCGGACATCCCGGCCCCCGTCCCGCTGGGATATGCCACCCGGGATATGGGATATGAAGAAATATCCCGGCTAGTTCCAGACGATGACGCGACCGCTAGAACGGCATCTTTACCGGGAGCATGTCACCGGAGGAAGACAGGGAGGCCCGCAACGGCGGCACCAACGCCGACCTTTTTGCCCGGCTGGCAGGGCGGGCTGAGTTGAAACCCTGTGGTTTTCAGGCTTCCAGATATGTAGTCGGCTGGTCTGATGGAAAAAGAGTAACTCCAGCAACGAGTTACAGACTTCGCCACTAGCTGGGGGCGTACAGAGGGGCGACAAACAGGCAAAAAGAAACCCCGGAGGGCGAACCCATCCGGGGTTGGAGCAGCGCGCCGGGCTTTGATCGACGCGCCAACCAGTTTCCTCAGGGCGGCTCCGGGGTAGCTGGTAGGGCCAATGTCCCATAAAGCCCAATCCTCGGCACCGAAAGGGATCAACTTTCCCGGTGCCCCACTATTTTTACGGCGGGAACATGGCGGCAACCCTGAATTTTATTGGTTGCCCAGAATGAAAACACCGCCTTGGAAGCTGACGCCGGAAGAACTGGCGAAGCAACAGGCCGAAGCTGCCGCCGCCCCAGCCGAGACAGGCATCGCCAAAGATGCCAAGACCGGACACTTCGCCAAAGGCAACGCGGGCCGTCCGAAGGGCTCGCGCAACAAAGTGACCCTTGCCATCGAAAACATGATGGAGGGCGAAGCCGAGGCCATCACCCGCCATTGCATCGACCTCGCCAAGCGCGGCGACCCCACCGCCATGCGCATCGTCATGGATCGCATCGCGCCCGTTCGCAAGGGCCGCCCGATTCCCAAGCTGGAGAAGCGCGACGGCGAAACCAGCATCGAAGCCCTGCTTCGGGCCGTCCTCGAAGGGGAGATTGCCCCCGAGGAAGGCAAGGAGGTTGTCGGCCTCATTGAAAGCGCCGCCCGTGTGGCTGCCACCCAGATTCTGGCCGACATGCGCCAGCGCCAGATGGAAGCCTTCCAGAAGGCAGCCGACTCCGGCGGGGTTCCCGGCGGCGTCATGTTGGTTCCCATGCTGGGCGGACTGGACGACTGGGAAAGCGCCGTCCTCAAGCAGCAGCAGCACCTCAAGCTCACCGTTAAGGAGTAACCCATGAACATCGAATCGCAGTACCTCGTCAAAGACCCCGCCGCTACCGGCTTCCTCGACAACGCCCAGCTCGACAGCGGCCTGTCCTCCATCCTCGGCGATCCCAAGGGCATCGACGCCCATGTCGCGCCGGACGTACAGAGCGCCCACATCGTCCTCAAGGAGGCCGCCAAGAAGATTGCGGCGCTGGTCGGCGACCCTACCCGCACGGACGTGCAGCGCCATCACGCTGCCAAGCAGCTTGCGGAGAAGGTGACGAACCATCTGGAGAAGTCCAAGGCCGCGCTGGAGGCCCACGCCGAGAAGCTGAAAGCGTCCGCGCTGGCGCAGGCTGATTTGCATCTCGGCCCCAGCTCGGACCGCAGCGCCCTGCATAGCGAGATTCGTAGCTGGGTGCGCGAGCAGGCCAAAACGCCGGAAGGGCTGCTGCAAGTGAAGCAGGCGATGGCGGACAACGACGACGTTGCAGCCATCCTCTGGCACTCACCCTCGTTCCTCGTCGGGCTGGCTCCCAGCGTCCATGAAGGGCTGCGCCTTGAAGCCCTGCAATCCCGCAAGCCCGAGCTGTACGCGAACCTGAGCAACAGCGTCGGCCTCGCCAAGCTGGCGGGCAAGTATGAAGCCGCCATCCGCAAGGTAGCGCCCAGCTTCTATACGCCCAGCCTCGCGGAGCAGGCCAGCAAACGAGTGGAAATCTAGCCCCCGACGAATCCCCCGGAACGAGCGGGCCGACCGGAAGGCGTTGATTGCCTTGGCGGTTTGCCCTTCTCGCCACCGGATAACAAATCAGGTAGCCCGCCATGACCGAAGCCCAGACCCACCTAGCCGCGCTGGCCGACTGGATAAAAGCCAGTAGCGCACCGCGTAAAACGCCGCTCGGCGGCGATACCCTCGTCGGCCCGTTTGCCGTCCTCGTCCCGCTGGCCCTCGACCAAGCGCCCGCGCCGACCTTCGACCCCGAAGCCCTGTCCGTGTGGATACCCGAGGCACAGGCACCCGCCGACCTGCCAGCCATCGACACCAGTGCCCCGGCCAGCCAAGACCGCAAGGCGCAGCGCCTCGGGCATATCGTCTGGATGGTACAGGAGGGCCGCTTTCCGAAAGGCATCAAGCTTATTGACCTGACCGACCCCAGCGAAACGCTACAGGCGGCGCTTGACCGGCAAGCCCCCGGCCTCGACCTCGACCAGACCGCCGCCGTCTTCCTGCCTCGCTGGTGACCGCATGGCCCCGCGCATCACAAAGGAGGGGCCAGACTTGCCGCCGCTGACGCCAGACCTGCGGAACACGCCCGCCGAAGCCATCCATAACCTGTTCGGCGCAGTCTTCATGCAGGCGCTACAGGAGCAGGACCGGGATTGGGTGGAGTCGCCCGACTACCTGCTGATTGCCGACTTTGCAGGGATCGACCTGGACCTAGCGGAGCGGGTGCGCCGCATGTTTCTTGCCGGGCAGATCAGGCCCGGAGCCTTCGCGGGCCTTGCTCCCGCCATGTCACCCGACCGCATCCGTTCTGCCGGGCAGCCTTCGAGCACTATCCGCCCCGTCGAGATGGTCCGGGCAATCGCCGCGACCATGCCCGATGCCAAACCCAGCGAGGTCGTCCGCGCCTGCATTGCCGCTGGGGTCAATCCGGCGACGGCAGCAACCCAAGTCCGCAAGTATCGAAAGGCGCTTGCTGAGTCGAACAATTGATCGTCGTTCGGAGTGCCACCCCTGCGGCTCAGCTTGATTATTCACCTCATAGGCAGGGGAACAGGCCCCCGCCGCCTAACAGGAGAATCATCATGGCAACTCGCAACCGCCGCGCCCCCAAGAACGACCAGCCCGAAGAAATCCAAGAAGCAGCCCCGGAAGTGCAGGCCGAGGAAGTCCAGCAGGAAGAAGCCCCCGCCCCTGTGGTCAAGGCCCGCAATGCCTCCACCGTCGAAAGTCCCGTCAAGCGCGTCTGGGCCATCGCCGACTCGATGCCCGAGGCCAAGCGGAAGGATGTCATCGCCGCCTGCGTTGCAGAGGGCATCGCCTTCTTCACGGCGCGGACGCAATACCAGAAGTGGAAGCAAAATCAGGCGACCTGATTAACCATCCGAGAATCAACGACCGAAACGCCCAATCCTGCCAAGGGGTTGGGCGTTTTGCTTTTCTGGAGGGGTCCATCTGGGGGAGGGGTCGGCCTTGTTACCTGCGATTTTAGGGGGCCAAGGGCCGGGGCTATAGGGTAGGGAGGGCCAAGGCCCGTTCGCCCGGTATAGCGCGGTTACGAGGGCCAGGGGCGGGGTGTTGCCCCCCCCCCCAAGTTATTTTGCCGTACCCCAGTCTTCCGCTTGCTCTACCAGTAACGAATTCACAGCCTCTCCTAGAGTCGATAACAAAGCAACCCCATCGACGAATCGTTGCTTGACGAACATATCCGGGTGAGTGCAAACGACGATCAACTTGCACCCCCCTTTGTTCTTTGCTGCACGCCGTATGGACGCGACAGCATCAATTGCAGTCTCGTTAGCACGCTGGACACGAACAAAAACAGGTAGGCCATCCGAGGTTGCCTTCAAGACACCATCCATACCTTTGTTTCTTTGTACGGGAATATAGTCCAGCCCCTTAAGAATCGTTGCGGCATATTGATCGTGTGTCTCGTAGCTATCTCTCCCCACCTCAAGAAGCCTTGATTCCGTTTTTACTGGGTTGTCTAACCGCTTCTTGGTCAAGGCGATTGCATCTTCGGACTGATCAATTCCAATAAATGCTCTATTAAGAAGCTTTGCGGCGACGAGGGTTGTACCGCTGCCACAAAAGGGATCTAAAACAACATCCCCCTCTGACGTGCAGATTTCGATAATTCGCTCCAAAAGCAAAACCGGTTTTTGTGTTGGATATCCAGTTCGCTCTTTTGCCTTTGGGTTGAGGTATGGGATCTCCCAAACATCAGACAGGGGAACGCCTTGTTTTGCGCCATTCGATATAACCTCCCCCGCTTCATCTCTGTCATACACGGCTTTGCCACGCCCATCTCTGACGCGTCGCTGCATCAATTGGTCTACATTTGTTGAAGAAGAGTAGTCGCCAAAAATTTTGTTGAACTTGTAGTTTTCGCTTGCCGAATACCAAAAGATATTTTGATGGCTTGGTAGCAGACCATTCTTCGAATTGGACCAGCGCCGAAAGAACCAAATTATCTCGGATCGAAAACAGCTTTCCCCAAAGACGTAATCAAGCATCAGTCGAACTAGATGCGATGCCGATTTGTCGCAATGAAAGAATATCGAGCCAGTTGGTTTTAGCTTCTTCTTTAGCTTGACTATTCGATCAAACATGTAAGAAGCGTACTCTTCCTTTCCGGACCAGATGTCGCCAAAGCTAAAGCTATAGGAGCCGCTTCTATCTGAGAGTCGCTGTATTTTCTGCGTAAAAAATGGCGGATCAAGATATATTAGGTCGATGCTTGCATCTTCTATTTGATCAAGCACCTCGAGGCAATCACCAAGATGGACTGAATTATTTTGCACTCTCTTCTACCTCTTGATCCATCTTTTGAAGAATTTCATACAAATCAACACCTGTAAAATCTCTGACCCATTGCCAGGCATTTTCACCCGCATGATATTCTCCTCCTTCTGCCAAGTAAGTCGCCGCTAGCTTAAGTTGTATTTTCTTGGCTTGGAGTCTATTTGGCTCGTAGAACATAACTCGAACGGGCTTATGCCCTGCCGCGGCGATACACTTTAATCGCGTATGTTCTTTACTAATGTGGTCGCCGTCTGTCGTTGCGTCACGCCATTTAACTTCAATAGCCGCCACACCCTCGACAAGCATGTCGATTTCAAATGTTTTTGGCCTGTCACCAAGGGTGTTCGGAATTCGCGTTGTGCGAGCATCAGGGTACCTGCTAGCGATACAAATCTTCGCTGCGTCCTCAAGGAATGAGCCTGCATATTTGTAGAGGAACCGTCCCTTGTTCTGATAGACATCAATCAGCTCACCTTCTTCATGAGATATTCCAAGTGCTCCATAAAGAAGATAATGCGAAGTATCGTCCTCCTTCATTTCCTCGACTCGAGCCTTAACCACCTCATCAAGGTCGCCTGCGTACTTTGCCGCCAGATCCCGAATTCTTTTCTCAATGCTCACGCTTTCCCCCAGGTTTTCGATAAAACCTGGGAGCATAGTCATGAGCCATTTTGCTGTCTAGAGTTTTGTTCTAGTACCCATGCTGCTAACTAGCCCAGTGATGTGACCAGCCCAAGACTGCACCGCCTCAAGGGCCTCGGCATCGTAGTTGTGCCAGAGGTAATGAACAGCGGTCACGTCGTTGGCGTTCGCGGCATGACCCAGCACCCGCTTGATGACTTCCGCCCGGACGCCCAGCATGGCAAGGCCGCTGGCGAGGGTGCGCCGCAAGTCATGCAGCCGCCAGTCGGCTACCGGCTCGCCCAGTTCCTCCGCCATGTACTCGTCTAGCTTGGTCTTCGCCTTGCTCCAGCCAGAGATGGGGCTGCGGCCATTGGTCGTGAAGATGAACTCGCCCAGCTTGGGCATCCCTTCTGCAATGCCTCGGGCAGTCGAGGACAGCGCCACCTTGAAGTCGCGCCCGCCCTTCATCCGGGAGGCCGGGAGGGCTGCAAAGTCCCCGTCCAGCTCGTCCCAGCGCAGGAAGGAAGCCTCGTCCCGGCGAACCCCTGTGGTCATCAGGAACCGGGTGCAGGCACCGAAGGCCCCGCCCATGCGCTCCGTCGCGTGCCACAGGGCGACCAACTCCACCTCGTTCAGGATGCGGCTACGGGGTTGGGACTTCCAGCGGCGGGCAACGCCTGTCACCGGGTTGATCTCGATGACTTCCCGCTCGATGAGCCACTTGAACATCTTGGAGAGGTACGCCCGCAGATGGTTGGACTGCCCCGGCGTCTTGGCGGACACCTTATCTAGCAGCTCCACTATGTCGCGGCGTCGAATGTCGCGGACAGGGCGATCCTTGAAGGCAGGGATGGCGAAGCGTTCAAAGGCCCGCTCGATCTGCTTCCATGTCTTGAGCTTCGGCTTGCAGTACTTCTTGATGAAGTCATTGGCGCACGCCTCGAAGCCGTTTAGCTGGCGCTCGCGCTCTTCTTCCTTCTTGTCCTCCACAGGGTCGCCGCCCCGCTGCACCGATGCGCGGGCTTCCCTTGCCCTGTCGCGGGCCAGCTTCAACGAAACGCCGGGGTACTCGCCCAGCGTCAGGCGGCGGGACTTGGAGTGCATCCGATAGGTGAAGCTCCAGCTCTTCACGCCGGACGCCGATATGCGCAGGGTCAAGCCCGGCACCTCAGCGTCATATACTTCTCGCCTGCCTGTTGCAGGTGGGGTCAGCTTCTCAACCGCAGCAGCGGTCAGCCTTGTACTAGCCATATCCTCAAATCCTCCGGGGTGTAGGTGGGGGAGAAAACAACGGGGTTAATGGGGGAGACCCGTTGATATTTGAGGATAGGGACGATTGGCCTAAAAGGCACCGTAAAACAATGACTTAGTCATCTAAATAGATAGCGGTGGAGTCCCCCCGAGGGTGGAAATTTCCGAACTCATAATCCTTTGGTCCACGGTTCGAGTCCGTGTGGGCCCACCACCTTCAAAGCGGCGCATTGCGCGGCTTTTTCATTTGTGCAGGACACCAGGTCTGCCCTACAGCTGTCGCGCTGGAGTGCCGGCTACTGCCACAGCTCGCTAATAACCAGATCGCATATAAACAGCAGGAAAGGTTTCTGGACTCTCTAAGCTGACCTCTCTATCGTGCGCGCGGGGCCGCTGTTCGGCTC
>Ga0172374_1002950_pt1 | contig 10507 bp, 6 predicted proteins | sample LakKiv3m_FD_114536 | JGI IMG/M metagenome (GOLD analysis project Ga0172374, IMG submission 114536) | Freshwater microbial communities from Kabuno Bay, South-Kivu, Congo - kab_092012_10.3m | ecosystem: Environmental > Aquatic > Freshwater > Lake | place: Democratic Republic of the Congo... | reverse complement strand
TTGAAAAGTATCCGGATTGATCTCGAATTAGTATCTTATCTTGCTTCTTCCAGACCAGACTGGGCATTTCTCCTTGTTGGTCCTGAGGATGAAATATTTAAATCCAGCCCTCTTCATTCAATAAAGAATATAATTTTTGTCGGTGCGAAAAAGGAGAGTGAATTGCCATCCTACATCGATTTCCTTGATGTTGCCATAAATCCACAAAAGGTTAACGATATAACAAAAGGGAATTACCCACGAAAAATTGATGAATACCTGGCAATGGGGAAGCCGGTGGTTGCTACACGTACAGAAGCAATGGAATTCTTTGAAGGATATGTATATTTAGCAAAAGATTATCAGGAATTTTTAAGCGGAATTGAAAAAGCAATTATCGAAGATGGTCCGGAAATATCTGCTTCACGAATTGAATATGCGAGCCAGCATTCTTGGGAGAACAATATTTTACAAATTGAACAACAGATTAACAGGTTATTAAATATTCATCAGACAGACGACAATGGGAATCCTTGAAACAATAAAATCAAAGCCGCAGGTAAAAAGGTTTGCTGGTTATTTGCTTATGCCACAAAATCAGGCACGACCAAGGTTGTGGGTTAAATGGTTTATTAATCCTTTTGTGCATCATAAAGGGAAGAGATCGAAGATTTGCCGGCGAACCAGGATGGATGTCATGCCCTTTAATAAGTTTTTTCTTGGGGAGGATTCAACCGTTGAGGATTTTGCAACGATTAACAATGGTGTCGGCGATATTTATATTGGAGATCGGACAAGAATTGGTTTAGGTTGTACCCTTATCGGCCCGGTTAAAATTGGTAATGATATCCGGTTAGCCCAAAATATTGTGATGTCGGGATTGAACCATAATTATGAAGATATTTCAATGTCAATCTCAAGTCAAGGTGTTTCCACCTCCCCTATTGTAATCGATGATGAAAGCTGGATAGGTGCTAATAGTGTCGTTCTTCCTGGTGTCAATATTGGGAAACATTGTATAGTTGCAGCCGGCAGTATTGTTACAAAAGCAGTACCTGACTATTCAGTTGTAGCGGGAAATCCTGCGAGAATCATAAAGCAATTTAATAAATTGAGTAACAAATGGGAAAAAATTTCATAATATTGGTGTTGATTAAACTTTCAAAAGTTGCGAAAACCTTATGATGGGTTTAGTTATTGTTTTCTGGTTTTGTTTATTTATCGTTTTCTATACCTATATTGGATATGGACTACTTTTATTCTGTCTGGTCAAAATCAAAAAACTACTTGCCCCGGTTCACATTTTAGCAAACACTGATTTTGAACCTCCGGTAACTTTGTTCGTGGCGGCATACAACGAAAAAGATTTTATCGAATCCAAAATGCAAAACATATTCTCCCTTGATTATCCTAAGGAGAAAATTAAAAATGTTTGGGTAACAGATGGATCTGATGATGGGACTCCCAATCTTCTCCGTCAGTATCCTGAGGTTGAAGTTTACCATTTACCGCAACGTGCCGGCAAAATTGCAGCAATGAACCGGGGTATTCAATTTATTAAAACACCTATCATAATTTTTTCTGATGGTAACACACTTTTAGGTAAGGAATCCATCCGGCGTATCATAAAATTATTTTCTGATCCGAAAGTTGGATGCGTTTCAGGAGAAAAAAGGATTTTCTCAAAAGGTACAGCCGCAGCTACAGAAGGTATTTACTGGAAATATGAATCTTTACTTAAAAGTTTAGACGCACAGCTGTATTCCGTTGTTGGAGCTGCGGGCGAACTGTTTGCCATCAGAACACAGCTGTTTCAACAAGTTGAACAGGATACTTTGCTTGATGATTTCATTATTTCTCTTAGAATTGCCCAGCAAGGTTATACAATTCAATATGATAAGGAGGCCTATGCAATCGAAAATCCTTCTGCCAATGTAAGGGAGGAGCTAAAACGAAAAATACGGATTTCTGCGGGTGGAATTCAATCTATTTTCAGGTTAAAACCACTTTTGAATCCTTTTAAATATGGCTGGCTCTCGTTTCAATATATTTCTCACCGTGTGCTCCGATGGACACTTACACCATTAGGACTCCTCTTTCTTTTATTAAGTAACTTTATTATCACTTTACAACAAGGAGTTATAAATTTTTCGAAATTTTATACCTGGGCTTTTTGGATTCAGATAGTATTTTATCTACTTGCATTATCGGGATGGTATCTGGAAGACAAGAAACCAAAGGTAAAATTGCTATATATTCCCTTTTATTTTTTTATTATGAATTTTGCAGTTTATCTCGGTTTTTTCAGATATATAAAAAAACAGCAATCAGTTAATTGGGAACGTGCCAAACGGGGCTGAAATAAATTTATAATCTATGCAGAGACCGCTATCAAAACTTCAAATAATACTTGTAATTCTCCAAATGGTATTGGTAATTTCACAAACCTATGCCCAGCATACAAACTGTAAATTACTTATTGATCCTGCGGTAACTGAAATAAATGGCAGAACAAATGCCTCGACAATCCATCCAGGTGATACCATATGTTTACTTCCAGGTCAGAGATCTCATTTAGCATTATCATATATCCATGGTACAAAGGAGGCTCCGGTTGTCATATGTAATCTTGACGGATTGGTATCAATTGGAGGATATAATGTTGGGATAAGCATTGATTCATGCTCTAATATTAAACTGACAGGATCGGGCCAAAACGGTTTGAAATATGGGATTCAGATAATCAGTGTGGCAGGTGCCGGAATTTCTGTTGGAGATTTAAGCACAGATGTTGAAATTGAACGTATTGAAGTAGGACAGACACAAATTGTCGGACTTTTCGCAAAAACGGATCCTGATTGCAGCTTGAAATCCGTCAGGGGCAGATACACCCTAAGAAATTTGATAATTCATGATAACTATTTTCATCACACAGGTATGGAAGGCATGTACATCGGGAGTTCATTTTACGATGGTAAACCATTTAATTGTAATGGGGTAGATACTATTCTCTTACCCCATCTTTTAAAAGGGGTCAAAGTATATAATAATATCGTTAAACATACGGGATGGGATGCGATCCAGGTTTCCTGCTCAGATTCCAGTTCTGAGATACATGACAACTCCATAGAATATGATAGCGATTCAACTGTTCAGAACCAGATGAATGGTATAATGGTTGGAGGGGGCTCCGTTTGTGATTGTTATAATAATATCATTCAAAACGGAAAAGGTGATGGTATCGATCTGTTTAGTTTGGGTGGACAGAAAATTTACAATAATCTTATAATCAATCCGGGAAAAACGTATCACCCTGATGAAAATTATTATCCCTATTACAAACATGGAATCTATGTTGGAAATAATATTACTTCGCCCCTTGCAGGGTACATGATTTATTATAATACTATTATCTCACCCAAAAGTACAGGCATAAAATTTACAAACCTGTCAAGTAAGAAAAATATCATTGAAAATAATCTGATAATCAATCCGGGGCTGTATACATCAATTGGAAATAATGCGTTTATCGATATAACAGACAATTCCATCGATGTAACTGTTTATAATAATTACCTCAATACAGATTTTCCTCCTGTTAAGTTCGTTGATCCGTACTCTTATGATTTTGATCTGACAGCATTCTCCCCTGCTGTAAATAAGGCAACCAGTATTGACGGATTTTCTTTATCTTTTGATATTTTAAACAGAAGTCGTCCATTTTCCTGGCAAAACGATATCGGCGCTTTTGAATGTCAGGATTCTTCATTACTTAATATACCCGAAAATCTTAATAAAGAAATTCACCTTGAAGAAATTTTTCCTAATCCGGTATCCGATTACTTTACCATTTGTTACACAACAATAACTAAAACAAAAGTAAGGATCGGCATTTATACGATCTGGGGGGCCAAGGTTATGGAGCCGGTAAATACAATTCAAATGCCCGGAAACTATGAAACAAAAATTTCCATCACTCAACTTCAACCGGGATTTTATATGCTTATGCTTCAAACCGATCAAACTATCATCAGCAGAAAAATATTAGTTACATCTAAATAATCTAATCTCTCAATGAAAATTCCATTTAAAAATTACATTCCTTTCTGGCTTGGAAAAAAGCTGAGAGGAGGTATGCAGAAATTTTTGGGATTTTATTTTAAAGGTAACATGTATTATTGCCCTTATTGCAAAAATTCCTTTAGAAAATTTCTTCATGGTGGATTTAATATTCCGGTTCTATTTGAGCAGAAAATAATTGGTGGCGGATTTCGTGAAAACTTAATTTGTCCGCGTTGTTATTCTAAGGATAGGGATCGCCTGTTTTATATATTTTTAAAGGAAAAAACAACGGTTTTTAGAGAGAAGCAAAAAATTTTTCATGTTGCACCTGAGGGTTGTCTTAGAAATCTACTAACCTCATTACCAAATATTGAATATGTGGCAGGAGTTAAATATCTCGAAGGATATTACTACGACAGAATGACTAACCTTGTCGACATTACTGACCTCCCTTATGATGACAATTCTTTTGATGCTGTTATATGCAGTCATGTCCTTGAACATATCCCAGATGACAAGAAAGCCATTAACGAACTTTTCAGGGTTCTCAAGCCTGGTGGGTTTGCTATTCTCCAGTTTCCTGTTTCCAAAATTCTTCAGGTAACTTTTGAGGATCCGTCAATTTCTTCTCCTGAAGAAAGAGAAAAGGTATTTGGACAGTTTGATCATGTCAGAATTTATGGGCAGGATTACAAAACCCGTATAGAAAGGGCTGGATTCACTATGAGACTCTTCAATCCTTACAAAGAAAAGTGGTATGATGACATTGAAAAATATGCTCTCAATCCCGAGGAGGACCTTTTTGTTGGTTATAAATGAATTAATCTCAGCAAGTAATAATTTCTTTTAAAGTGTCAGATATCTTTATTTTCTTTTCAATAATACTTATTTGTCTACTCATTATTGGAGCATTAATCTATTTTCGAACCAGACGTCTGTTGAGCAAAGTAATGTTCGATCTAACTGAAAAAAAAACCGAGTTGGAAATGCTCAGTAAGGACTTATTAGCTTTGAGAGAGAAAGCTAATGAATTTCGCATGGATGACAAGGTTACAGTGGGGAATGAAACTTTAGAGATGAATACAAGAGATATAGTCCTAAAAAAAGCATTAAAACGGGCCGAAGAAGCCAACTTTCTTAAGAATTCATTTTTATCCAATATCAGTCACGAAATCCGGACACCTTTAAATAATATAATCGGCTTTTCCAGCCTTTTGGAGGCAGAGATATCGATACTTGAAAATAAAGAGTTATTCGATTACGCCCGGGCAATTTCGGAGAGCGGTGACCGCTTACTCCATCTTCTCAATAACATCATTGATATTAGCCGTATTGAGTCGAATGATATGCGGTTTTCCTTAACACCATGTAATGTGAATTCTGTTATTGGAAATGCCGCACAATTATTTCTTTTTAAAGCAAATGAGCAAAAACTTAAATTGAATTTTATTGCTGGTGATGTCCCGGAAGCACTGGCTGATGACGTTGGACTTACTAAGGTTTTATCTGCTATCCTTGAGAATGCAATAAAATATACAGAAAACGGATTTGTTAATATCTCCAGTGAATTTATTCCACAAACCAATGAAATATCAATCAGAATAAAAGATTCCGGAGTTGGAATCGATGCGACTTACCTTTCAGAAATTTTCGATCCATTTCGAAATGAAAGTGCAGGGTATTCAAAAGATGCGCAGGGTGCAGGACTTGGATTACCCCTCGCGAAAAGTCTTATCGAGTTAATGCAGGGACGAATAGAAATAGAGTCAACAAAGGGAGCAGGTACTATCGTCACACTTTTCCTGCAAACAAACACTAGAGAAAAAATTTCTTTGGTTCCTAAGTATCTGACAAAAAAAGCAAAATTTAAAACCCTTCAGAATCTTGAAATATTTATTGTAGAAGATGATTTAATGAACAAGATCGTATTATATGAAATGACAAAATCAATGGGGAATGTTGTTTCAGCAGTTAATGGTGAGGAAACCCTGAAGCTTATTGATAAATATTACCAGGACGGTAAACTGTTCGATGTCATGTTATTCGACATTAACCTTCCTCCCCCCTGGGACGGAATTAAATTAATGCAGGAAATTCGGAAAAAATACACAGAATATAAAACAGTCCCGTTTATCGCTCAAACCGCCTATGCCATGGCCGGCGATAAAGAAAAGCTTTTAGAAGCCGGTTTTGATGACTACATTTCAAAACCCTTAAACCAGCAAGCTTTATATTCAATTATGAAAAACCAGCTGAATAAAATCTAAGATGGATCCTGAAAACCAAATAATTTCTTTGAAAAAAACAATCAAAGAACTTGAAGCGAAAATTGAAGAGCTTCGATCGAATATACCTATCGGGGAACTTGAAAAGGTAAAGAATGAACTCATAAAAGCAAAACAGGACGCAAATGAGGCTAACAAATCTAAGACTATGTTTCTGGCAAATATGAGTCACGAGATCAGAACCCCAATGAATAGTATAATTGGTATTTATAATGTTCTTAACCAAACCGACCTTTCTGATGAACAGAAAGAATTTCTCGAAATTATTAATATTAGCAGCCATAACTTATTGGCAATAATTAATGACATACTTGATCTTTCAAAAATCGAAGCCGGGCAGTTGAAACTGGAATATAAACCTTATTTTCTTCATGAAGAGATTCATCAAGTAATTAAATTATTATCCCTTAAAGCAAAGGGGAAAGGGATAGAATTATATTCAAAAATTCAGTCAACTGTGCCTACCTGTGTTATCGGAGACGCCGGTCGGTTAAAACAAATCTTAATTAATCTCACAAATAATGCTATAAAGTTTACTAACGAAGGTCATGTTGTTGTGGCAGTTGAGACATTAGATTTTGCTAATACTGACATTAAAACAAAAAAAGAATATTTCCCGGAAATTATGCTGAAAGAAGGTGATTTGAACAGTGAACTGGTAATATTAAAATTTGATGTTACTGACACCGGGATTGGGATTTCAAAAGAAGAGCAGAAAGATCTTTTCCATGAGTTTGCACAACTTGATAATCCCTTGATCCAAAAATTTGAAGGTACGGGATTAGGATTATCCATCTCGAAAAATCTGACCAGAATAATGAATGGAAGAATTGGGGTCATAAGTGAAAAAGGGAAAGGTTCAACATTTTGGTTTACTCTGGCATTGGAGAAAGGGAATGATGAAATTGTAGAACAACAAAGGGTTAGTGATAGTCATAAACAAAAAAAATCCAGATCATTATCAATTTTGATTGTTGAGGATAATTTGTTAAACCAAAAATTTGCCGTCACCAGTTTACAACGTGCCGGTCACAAGGTTGAAATCGCTGAGAACGGAAAAATTGCAGTAGAAAAATTCAAGAACAACAATTTTGACCTCATCCTGATGGATATCGCGATGCCAATAATGGATGGTATCGAGGCAACTCATATGATTAGAAAGATGGAAGAAGATAAGTTGGATTTAGATAAATTAACGCTTGAAAAAAAAATAAAGATTGTTGCTGTTACTGCCCATGTAATGGTAACGGATCGTGAAAAATGCCTGGCTGCCGGGATGGATGATTATCTTGCAAAACCGTTCCGTCCACAGGAACTAATAAATATAATCGATAATCTTGACTTAGATTAACAGCAAATCCTAAAAAGGATTCACCATTTATTAAGCTTATAGTTGAATGTTTTTCTACCTGATTGGATTTTCAGGAAGTACAATCCTTTTCGCAGAAAAGAAATATCAATTTCATTTAACATTTTCTGCAGGACTATTACCCCGTTAAGGCTCTCCCCTTTTATATCCACTATCTCAACGGATACTGCACCGATATCTTTTGATATTAAAGAAATTATAAGCTTTTCTGACGCCGGATTTGGGTAAATGGAAATGAAATCAAACAGATCATGATCGTTAATTCCAATCGGACAAGTGATAAAGTTAATTATTGCAGTATCCCAAGTCGCACATCCATCTTTTGTAACATAAACCCATATTTTGAATTTACCAAGGCCATGGCCAGTTGAATCGACAACAACAGTCGAATCAGTGCTCCCATTTGACCAAAGATAATTATCGAAATCCGAACCGGCATGAAGTATAATTTGATAATTTGCACATAAAGAAGTATCAGGAAGGGGGTTGATTACTGGTACCGGAAAGATTGACACATTCATTACAGCAGTATCACTGCAGTTAGTTGCCGGATCAGCATATGAATAGGTCAACCGGTTAAAACCAAGATCTGCCAATTCCGGATAAAAGGTATCTCCTATCACTCCTGATGTGCCGGAATATATTCCACCAAATGGCCTACCAAAAAGTGTAACTTGAGGATCATTTTTGCAATATGAAGGTAACACACCCTCAAGGGTAACGTTTGGCCCCTGAACTAAAGAAATTTTTATACTATCTATTCCATAACACCCGTTTTCATCAGTAACGGCTACATAATATTTTGTATTTACAACAGGATGTACAACAATCGATGATGTAGTATCACCTGTACTCCATAAATAGTGTATTCCTCCGGTGGCATTAAGCAGAATTGATTTGCCTAAACACAGTGTTGTATCATTCCCTAAATCTGGATGAGGAGCAGGATATTTGTGAATAACAACGCTATCTCTGAAAATATTTCCTGAAGGATTTATTGCAAGAATCTTATAAAATGTTGTGGTATCAGGAGATACTATAGGATTATATATCCTGGGATTGTTAATGGTCGGATCAAAAGGTACAGATGTCCAAAGTATTGAATCATTTGCAAGCGTGTCAAGAAGAAAAAGTTGTATGGGTATTTTGGCACATTGATATGGGATTTCGAGGGATTGGAATGGAATAAAACAGCTATCTTTAATTCCAACTAAATTTGTCGCCACTGCATATGCAGAATCTTTCCCAACCCAAAATGAAATCGGTTTTTGAATTTTTAAAATATTCCCGGATAAAATTTCAAGCTTTAATGAAGTGTTGCTATGATATGTCCAGGAAACAGTTGACGGATTACAAAGACTATCAATAACAAGGGCATTCAGGTTAATTGGCGGAAATGGATCATTGGCTGTCTCCATTTGTTCCTGATATTTTATTGTTTTTAGAAATCCTGTGGAAATTAATTCAAGTCCGCTAATCTTAATTGTATCCAGAGGCTGAGATTGTCTGTAGACCGAGATAGTCATTATTGAAACCGAATCAGGGATTTTGATCATCTGAGTATATTTCTCCCACTTTTTTGAATTTACCGGACAGTCGTAATGCAGAGAAATACCGTTCTCCGGGAAATAAAACTCTACAGTGATATAGCTGGTGTCGACACTAGTTCTTTTCGTCCATATAGAAAAATTATTGGTTCCCTTCTCAAAACCTGCAAGTTCATGTACCTGACATATATCGCCATTTCCAAAGATTTCAAAAGAACAACCTCCGCTCGAAGGCACACCATCTGTTGTGATGTAATTACTGGCTAATCCACTATAATTATAATATCCATCGGGATAATTATCGTCGTCAAGATCGACACTTAGATTCGGAATCGTATTAATGAAACGATTGGGAAGACTATCATACAGTATAGATTTCCATTGGTGATATGTTTTTACCGGTATGTTCTTTTGAGCAATCCAGTCAAGCAAAACATCCAGTTTAATCCAATAGACATCGAATCCGCCGGGAGGATTATAAAGATTTGTAGCATCAATTACTGTATAATGTTTTGCGATATAATCCGCAATTTGATGTTTATTCCACTGAATACTTTGATTCTCAATAGAAATAATACCAGATTGCATTCCAAACTGTTTTAATTTCAGTGGATTATATTCATTATAACAAATCAATGAGTTGCTTTTATAATTAGTACCATCAACATAGCCAAGGCTATCTCCAAGATTGGTTTTAATCTCAATTTCTGATAAATAGGGCATTGAACCTGCAGGGTGAATCCACGACATTGGTTTTGGAATGACGCACTCCTCATAGATCTTTTTAGAGAGTTTACCTAAAAACCTTATGGAAGCCGGATTCATTGTCACATCGAACCTTGTAAGTTTGTGGTATCTTACATTTAAACATGTTCCATAATCCACTGCCTCCTCCCAGAATGAAGTTATATTTATAGAATCAGGATTATTGGGATTTGATTTTCGGAGATCGTACCATAAACAAACTTTATTTACCGGGGACTCAAAATACAAAGCAAAGAAAAACGGATTAGCATCCAGATCGCTGAATTCACCAGGCAACTGACTTATTACAAGATTATCGAAAATATTTACAAGACCTTCACTGTGACTTACTGTTGTGTCGATGGAAGAATATTTCAGGCATGCAATATTGTTTGCTATATGATCAACCGCAGGATCGCCAACATATGAACTATCATTTCCAATGTAAGCCATTTGAGTTTGATGAGATGGAGTTTGATCCATCAATTCGTTACCCTCCGCAATATAACTTTTTAGTTTAT
>Ga0172374_1002946_pt1 | contig 10515 bp, 7 predicted proteins | sample LakKiv3m_FD_114536 | JGI IMG/M metagenome (GOLD analysis project Ga0172374, IMG submission 114536) | Freshwater microbial communities from Kabuno Bay, South-Kivu, Congo - kab_092012_10.3m | ecosystem: Environmental > Aquatic > Freshwater > Lake | place: Democratic Republic of the Congo... | reverse complement strand
ATATACTGTGTTAATGAACCGCTGTTTGGTCCCTTCGAAAAAAATCTTTCTCAACGTCGCTTTGCCAGTTGCGAGATCAAAGCGAAGTTTCTATGTATTTTTTGTTTCATCGCGGTCTCATTCCTTTGGCCTCGGTTTCGAAACATCGCCCTTAGGAATGGACCGCATTTTTTTCAGTATCCATACTTCATGCCAACACTTTTGAATGCTACCAAATTGTTACTGTTACATAAAGAGTCATCAGTCATGTCTATATGTACCTTCTTTCCACCTGTGGGAAATTCCAAACATAAAGCAATGGGAAAGTTGAAATTTGGGTATAAAGGAGGCGGAAAAAAATGGATAGTGAATATTATTACTCTAATGATGTTTTGAATCCTTTCTCACTGGAACAGATTAAAGAGTACCAGGAAGGAAGACTGAAATCTCAACTTAGATATTGTTACAGCGCATCGTCATTTTATAGAAGGAAATTTGATGAGATAGGGGCTCGACCAGAAGACATCAAAACGTTAGATGATTTAAGGGCGTTGCCCCTATTCATGAACAAGGGGCAAGAGAGGAAAAATGCAACCGAATCCCTTGAGAAAGAGAACCATCCTTTTGGTACGCATTTATGTGCTCCGGTAACTGAAATCTATTTGACAGGTACAACATCCGGCACAACTGGAACTCCTACTTTTTCTTACACATTTACAAAAAATGATATTGAACGAATTGCAAAAGGCTTGGGACATCGTTTTGCCTTCAATGGTGTAAAGAAAGGAGACCGAGTTCTCTTTATTTTCGCCTTGGGCATATATGCAACGACTATGTCGCTTTGGGGCATTAGGAATATTGGAGCTTTACCGATAGATATTGATGCAAGGGCTGGTTCGGACCTCATGCTCAAGTTTGCAGACTTGACAAAACCAAAATTTATGGCCACGACTGTGTCTCTTGCCGAATATTTAATTGGCAAAGCTCAGGGTATTATAGGGAAAGACGTAGGCGAACTTAACCTATATGGTTTGATGTTAACGGGAGAGGTTGGGGTTTCTATACCAGAGGTCAAAAAACGGATTGAAGATGCATACGGATGCCCAGTCTACGACTATTGGGCCCCAGCCGGGCATGCTATAGCGATTAGCTGTAAATCCGATGAATACAGCGGTATGCATGGTGTTTCTCCTGATTTGTGTACGAGTTTTGAGGATATCGTTGATCCAGAAACCAAGGACCCTGTCCCAATAGAGGATGGGGCTATTGGAGAAATGGTGGTCACATCGCTTAAAAGAGAGGCTGCGCCGTTAGTAAAATATGCCACAGGTGACGTGATTCAGGTTTTTACGAAACCATGCCCCTATTGTGGTTTCCCCGGAAAGCGAATCAAACTGGTAGGCCGCTCTGATGACATGTTAGTTGTAAAGGGGGTGAATATTTATCCGGCTGCCATCAAAAAAGTGGTAGAGTCTTTTGCCCCCCAAGTGACTGGCGAGATGCGTATTGTTCTTGACGAAGCTCCGCCAAGGGTAGTCCCACCTTTGAAATTGAAGCTGGAATATGGCTCACAAATGCGAGAACCAGAACTTGATGGCCTGGCAAAAGAAATAAGCCAAACCACGCATAATCAGCTCAAGATCCGACCAAGTATAGAGTGGGTAAAGCCAGGGACACTGGAAAAATCAACAAGAAAGACCCCGGTTTTTGAGAGAAGATATGAAAAGTAGATCAGGGAGAGATGAGAAATGACACGTAAAGTTAAGAGAAATGATGGTATGATAGAAAATACTTGGGCGGTATGATAACCTTCGTTGGTAGACATCAATAGAATTTCACTGACATTTTCTTAGCTGTGGGATAGAGGAAATATTGGAAGGAGGAAAAAGTATCATGCCGGAAGTTTTGTACGAAAAGAAAGGACATTTAGCTTTCATAAGATTGAATCGTCCTGACAATTTAAATGCCATCAATATAGCGATGGCTAAGGAACTCATTAAAATCTGGGTCGACTTTCGGGACGATAAAAACCTGTGGGTTGCTATTCTTTGTGGCGAGGGAAAATCATTTTGTGCCGGAGCCGATCTAAAGGAGATGAGGCGTGGAGACTGGGAGTTTAGACAGTCGCTCCTTTTCGGCGACAACCATATACTTCCCATTGGATATCACGTGTGGAAACCAATCGTCGCTGCCATGCAAGGGAACGTTAACGGGGCTGGACTATTTTTGGCGCTTGACTGCGATATCAAAATCGCTGCAGAGGATGCAAAATTTGGCATAAGGGAAGCTATAGCCAATGTCCCCACAATATTCGCCTCCTTCCTTCGTGACTATATGCCAGCTGCCATTGCTGCCGAGCTTCTGTTTACCGCCAAAACAGTTGATGCCCAAAGAGCTTACCAGGTAGGATTGATAAATAGGGTTGTTGCTCTCGACCAGCTTATACAAACAGCCACAACTGTGGCAGAAGAAATCTGTGAGTGTGGTCCAATATCAATTTGGGCCACAAAGGAGCTGTATTGCCGTGGCTATATAGATCGAGAAAGCGCACTCGCTTTTATGAAGCATGTGGTTACAGGCCCCTTCAATTGTGAGGATTCTATCGAGGGAAAGCAGGCATTTGTCGAAAAAAGAAAACCAGAGTGGAAGGTGAGGTAGATGGTTCTTACGGAGGATATGGTAAAATGAGCTGGCAGAAAGAAATTGATGAATTGAGATATAGGCAGGAACTTGCAAAGCAAATGGGGGGGAAAGAAAACGTTGCCAGACAACATGCCAAAGGAAGGCTTACCGTCAGAGAAAGAGTTGACCTTCTCCTTGATCAGGGCTCATTTAGGGAGATTGGGTCGCTTGCTGGTACCTCCGAATATGATGAAAAGGGTGAGCTGAAATCATTCACCCATGCCAGCCGTGTTTTAGGTTGCGGGAGGATCAACGGTAGGGCAGTGTTCGTTGAAGGAGGCGATTTCACTATCCATGGCGGTCCTGCAACTCCACTCACCCTGGTAAGCCCTGGCGGGTTTTCCGGGCCGAGGCTGCCGTTGGAGCGGCGTATTCCCTACATCCGCTTGATTGATTCGGCAGGTGGGAGCGTCCGAGCGATCGAGGAGCAGGGGCACGCTGAAATGCCGGTTTACCCTGATCGATGGGGCGTCCCGGCGGCACTAATGGCACGGGTTCCGGTTATCTCAGCAGCATTGGGTTCTTTAGGTGGTGCGCCTCCAGTAGAGGCTGCCGCTTCTCATTGGAGTATCATGACCAAAAATACAAGCGAGCTATTTGTTGGTGGCCCACCGCTGGTAAAACAGGCACTGGGTATAGAAATTAGTAAGGAGGAGTTGGGAAACTATAAGGTGCACGCCTACCAAAGCGGGGTTATCGACAATGTGGCTGAGGATGAAAGAGATGCTTTCCGCCAGATAAGGCTCTTCTTAAGCTATTTACCTCCAAATGTCTGGCATCAGCCCCCACGACTTGAGACAGGTGATGAGCCGAATAGAAAGGATGAAGAGTTACTTTCCATTATACCCCATAACCATAGGAGACTTTATGATATACGTGAGGTAATAAGGCACATCGTGGATAAGGACTCTATATTTGAGATTGCGCCCTTTTATGGAAGGTCTTTGGTTACCCTTCTGGCACGTATGGATGGGTTCCCAGTCGCAATTATAAGTAATGACTGTAGGTTTTTTGGAGGGGCGCAAACGGCGGATGGCTGCGAAAAGATGATGAGGTTTGTTGATTTTGCGGATACATTTCATCTGCCTATTATATATTTGGTTGATTGCCCAGGTTTTATGATAGGACCTGATTCTGAGAAACAAGGGATAGAACGAAAGTCGGCTCGGTTGGCAATTGCGTTAACCCAAATCACAGTGCCTGCAATATCAATACTTATAAGAAGGGTATTTGGTGTAGCCGGCGGCCTGCATGCGGCTCTATCCCGCCTGAATCTTCGCTATGCGTGGCCATCCCTGTACTGGGGTTCTTTGCCCATAGAAGGGGGTGCTATGGCTGCGTACCGAAGAGAGATTGAAGCTGCGTCTGATCCGGATGCGAAACGTATTGAGATAGAGAATAAACTTATGAGGCTTTGTTCACCATTCCGCTCCGCCGAGGCGTTTAGTCCTGAAGAGATTATTGATCCAAGAGAGACAAGGCCCATTCTTTGTGGCTTTGTAAAGGACGCCCAGGAGATTACCACAACCCAGCTTGGTCCTAAGGCTCGTATGGGGATGAGGCCATAAGTGATTCGGGTCTAAGCTTATATGAATATCTTCTCGTTCATGGTATGCCAGCCGGCCTTGACACAAACTGTTTTGATGTCATATAATCGCCTGCGATGATTCACAAATTTGAGAAAAAGGTCGTCACAGCAGGATATTGAGTTCACATGAGAATACTGGTTGTTGAAGATGACACAAAAATTGCCTCATTTATCTCAAAGGGACTGAAGGAGGCGGGATTTGCCGTGGATGTGGCCCATGACGGGGTGGACGGTCTTCATCTGGGGCTCACCGAACCTTATGACGCGGCTGTGGTGGACATCATGCTCCCCGGACTTGACGGACTTGCCCTGATCGAGCGGCTGCGCACAAAGAAGATTGCTACCCCGGTGATTATCCTCAGCGCAAAACGATCGGTGGACGATCGGGTCAAGGGTCTTCAGGCTGGCGGCGACGACTACCTGACCAAGCCCTTTTCATTTTCAGAACTCCTGGCCCGAATCCATGCCCTGATCCGACGATCCACCCGGACATCGGAACCCTCCACCCTGACTGCTGGAGAACTGACTCTGGACCTCCTGACACGCCAGGCCAGACGGAATGACGAGGATATCAGCCTTCCGGCCCGTGAGTTCGCCCTGTTGGAATACCTGGTGCGAAACAGGGGGCGGATCGTATCCAAGACCTCCATCTTAGAGCATGTGTATGATTACAGCTTTGACCCCCAGACCAATGTGGTGGATGTCCTGGTCTGCCGGCTCCGCAACAAGATCGACAGGGATTTTGACCATAAGATGATTCACACGGTTCGCGGAATGGGTTATGTCCTCAAGGAACAGTAAGGTCGGGCTGACCTTCAGCCTGAAATTGAGCGTCCTGTATGCGCTCTTTTTTGTGGTCAGTTCCAGCGGCCTGTTTGTCCTCGCCTACTATCTCATCGATAACCTCATCGAGCACCGGGAGCGTGAAATCGTCCGGGACCGGATAGAGGAGTACCGGGCCTGGTACGGGGAGGGGGGACTCCGCGCCCTCAAGGCCCGTTTTGATCAACAGAGCGGCACGGCCAAGGACATCTTCTTTGTCCGCATCGTGGGCCCCCTCGACCAGGTCCTCTTTGTCAGCTTTCCAAAAGGATTCAAGGGCGTTGACGACGGCCGGCTCAAGGCCATGCCGCGTACGGAAGAAGACCTGTGGCTGACCATAAAAGACCAGGCCGAAAAGGAGTCCTGGACCATTGGTGTGGCGGCTCTGCCGGGCGGCCTCAAGCTCCAGGTGGGGAAAAGTTCTACCCAGGCCCAGGAACTCCTGTCGTTTTTCAGGACCGTGTTTCTGATGTTCAGCGTCCCGATCCTTCTCCTCGGGCTCATCGGCGGCGGCCTCCTGACATTTCGCGCCATCCGGCCGATCCGCCGTCTAATCCAGACCGTCAGGGATATTCTGAAGACAGGGAAGATGAGCCTGCGGGTTCCGGTACGAAAAGAACGGGGGGAAATGTATGAACTGGTCTCTCTCTTCAACCAGATGTTGGACAAAAACGACTCCCTGATCCAGGCCATGCGCAACTCGTTGGACAATGTGGCCCACGACCTCCGGACCCCCATGACGCGTCTGAGGGGCGTGGCGGAACTCGCCCTTCAGGACCTGCGGGACCCGAACGCGTGCAGGGAGGCCCTCGCCGACTGCATGGAAGAATCCGAACGGGTCCTGACCATGCTCAACACCTTAATGGATGTGGCCGAGGCGGAGACCGGGGTGATGAGGCTGGAGATAACGGATGTGTCGGTCCCTGAGGTCATTCATTCGATCGTTGATCTCTATGAGGGGGTGGCCGAGGAAAAAGGGATAACCGTGACGACGGATCTCCCCGGTGAACTAACTATCCGCGCGGACCGAACCCGTTTTCAGCAGATCATTGCCAATCTCCTGGATAATGCCGTCAAGTACAGCAGGGAGGGCGGGGGGATCGAGATCTCCGCCAAAAAAGAAGATGCCTGGGCAGTCATCTCCGTTTCCGATCAGGGTATTGGGATTCCGCCCGGTGACATCCACAAGATCTGGGACCGCCTCTACCGTGGGGACCACAGCCGGTCTCAGCGGGGGCTTGGTCTGGGCCTCAGCTTTGTCCAGGCGATCGTGCACGCCCACGGCGGCGCGGTCAGTGTGGAAAGCGAGTTGGGCAAGGGGTCCACGTTCACGATCCGACTCCCCATTGGGATGGATGATTGAAGGCTGGATGGTGGATTAAGGGGTTGGTCAGTTCGTTGGGTTTATTGAGTTCATTGGGTTCATTGAGTTCATTGAGTTTATTGAGTTCATTGGGTTTGTTGAGTTCTTTGGGCTTATTGGGTTTATCGGGCTAAAGAACCCTATGCGCTATGCTGTTGTCCGATAACCGATAACGTCTCTTCCCTTTCAGCTCTGAGCTTTCAGCTTCTAACGCCCTGCGCCCAACGCCTTTCTTACTCCCTCCTCCCCCCTCCCTGCCTATTAAACACCAACGATTTTACCGTCACGGGGAAGACCTGGCCTGCCACCAGGGGTTCTCCGATATCGATCCAGTCCCCTTCTGTCAAGACGAGTTCATCGAGGGAGAGGAGATTCGTCTTCAGGCCGGTCTCCCGGCGGATGACGTTCCCCACGCTGCATGCGATATCCTTTTGAAAGATCAGGATGATCGGCAGGCGGTTGGCAATGGAACGGGGAAGGGCGGCCTCGATGGATCGGGCGAACAGCTCCAGCTCAGGATAATAGGCCCTCACAGGGTCCTTGAAATATAATGCCACGACGTCTTCGCCTTCCCTGAGATCAAATCTCCGGAAGGAGGCGTTTATGGCGGATATGACGTGGTCACGGCTCAGTCGCTCTGCTTTTGCATCCACTCGCAGGACAGGGATATTCTTGATGGGGAATGAGATGGCATCATCCATAAATCCGGACGATCCGGAAATGGATAAGGAATAGGCCCCTGCCCCGATGACCGTAGCCCTGATCTTGCTGACGGGTTCTATCACCGGGGAAGACAATTTGTGGGTAAGCGCGTTTATTTTGCTGGCCAGCAGTTTCCCCATATCATCATGATAGCCGTTGCCGCCGTAGATCAGCTCGGCGACGCCGCCCGAGAACGAATATTCGTCTATCTTATCCGGAAAATGGAGGTCGTCGGTCAGCATGAGTTCCCTGGCCATGGCAGAGGTTGCCGGACCTGTCAGGACCTCAATCAACACCTCGGCAAACGCCCTGGCGATGCTCTCCATATCCTCTGAAGCGATCTGATCCCCCACCCGGTAATGGAGCCCTAAATGGTCCATCACCTTCCGCGCGGGGGCGTCGATGCGCCAGATCTTTCCATCGCCATGGGCGGCCAGAAGCCTCCCTCCTACGGCAACGCAGCTTGTGGAGATGACCTCGCCGTTTCTGGATATGGCCATGTTGGATGTGCCGCCGCCGATATCGCAGGAGAGGATGGTGTTTTTGAGGGCCCGTGATCTGGCGGTCGCGCCCGAGCCAAGGGCCGTAATCAGGCTCTCAAAATTCGCGCCAGCGGTCGCCGCAACAACTTTCCCCGAATCAGTGGAGAGGGCCTCCACAATCTCTTTGGCATTCTGTTTTTTGGCCGTCTCTCCGGTGACAATAACGGCCCCACTCTGAATATCCCGAGGATCGATCCCTGCGCGTCTGTATTCTTCCCTGAAAAACGCCAGCAGGTTTTCAATGTCGATGGTATCCCTGTCCACTAGCGGCGTATCGATGATCGTCCCTTCGTAGATGATATCCCTCTTCCGAATCTCAAACCGCCGGGTAGGCGACCGGTGGTCCCTTTCCAGCAGGAGTCTTGAAAAAACCAGATGGCTGGTTGAACTCCCGACGTCCACACCCACCGAAAGCAGTTCTATGGTGTTTATCTCCACGAGTATGGCTAACCTCCAAGGTGGTTACAGGTTCAAAGGTTCAGAGGTTCCGGGCTTAACGGTATAAGGCCATAAAAAGGAGGAGAGGGATGTCTCAGAATAATTCCCGGAACATCCGTCTCCTCTTTGGAACTGAACCCTGAGATCCGGAACAAAGAAGCACGGGATCCGGATTACATGGCGGCCTGCAGGGCCGCAGCATCTCTCTGGGCTGTGGACAATCGTTCGGCAGCCACCCTCTTTATGCCGATGCTGATGCGGTCCGCGTCCACATATTCGATGGCCTTTACCTCGCAGAACCGTGCGCACTGAGGGTCGCCCCCGCACAGATCGCACTTGAAGACCTTCTTGTCAATGATATTGTAGTTCATGGCCCCGAACGGACATACGGCGACACATGAGCGGCAGCCGATGCACACATCGTAATCGACGGTCACGAAACTGAGGTCTTCGTCGCGGTGAATCGCCTTGACCGGGCAGACATTCATGCAGGGGGCATCCTCGCATTGCTGGCACGACATGGGGATATACAAGCCTTCAGACTCCCATTTCATCACCTTGATCCTGCTTCGCGCAGGATTGGAAACCCCGTCGTGCATGACCGAACATACCAGTTCACACAACCGGCACCCGGTGCATTTCTGGTAATTTATCATCAGGACTTTCTCCATTGATCTCCTCCTTCCAAAATAAGCTCCTCCCCTGTCAGGCCGAGGGGATCTTTTCAGTTGGTTGCTCCGCTTGGCTCATGGACCCTGAAATCCGGGCCGATCTTTCAAGTGTGTCATCGGGGCAGTTCGCAGGCTAAAGCAGGCGGGACGGCTCCTTGTCCAGGCCCAGCCGTTTCAGCGTCTCTGCCGTGGGCACGCCGTTTTCGTCCCAGCCATGATGGGCGTAGTATTCATCGATCATCTTTTTGAATTTGTCGCGATCGATGGTCAGGCCGATGACATCCGGCGCCCCCCGCCTGCAGGGTTCATCAAAATAGCGGTGATTGAGCGTATCGCCTTTCTTAAGGTCATTCCGTGTCATCCCTTCTCTCAGGTTGAAGAGCCGCTCGATGTTGTAACATCTCTCCGCCACGTCCCATATCTCCTTGGGGCTCATCTCTATCCCGGTGTTGTAGTAGAGGACCTTGGCCCAGTCTTCGAAGTTGGGAAGGGTCGCGCCCAGGAAGGTGGTGTGGTACTTGCAAATGCCGAGACAATCCACCCCCATGTAGCAGTTCTCCTGCCAGAAGACCTGCCACGGCTTGCCTTCGTATGCGGTATGTTCGGAACTCAACGGCCCGTCGTAGGGGATCGGGTTGCTGTATATCTGCCGGAGAATCTTTTCAGGCAGATGGTAGAGGTCAATGGCCGGACGGCTCCTGAGATGGTCCGATCCCCTGGAACCGGTTGCGATGCCGAGGGCGAGGGCCGGGGTGGCCCGCTCATCCGAGTGGAGGTTATTCATCCCCTTGACCTGGATCAGATACTCAAAGGAGTTCTTCCCGATCTTCTCAGACGCCGGGATGCCCCCATCGGCCAGGGTGTCCCCCAGCCACCCTTTTCGGTAGCAGATGCGGTGAATCATCTCGATCAGGGCCTCGTCATTGCCGAATCTCAGATCGACCCCTTCCGTGTCCTTGCTGGTCAGGATCCCCAGTTCGTAGAGTTCCATGGCCCAGGAGATGATGCTGCCGATCTCCAGGTTATCGATCCCGTACTGGTCCACCAGGTGATTCCCGGTCAGAACGGTCTCGGCGCTTTTACAGTCGGGCTCCCCGCCAAAGGCGCCGAGGGAGGTATATTCCGGTCCTTCGTCATATTTTCCTGCATAGGGACCTGAGGGAATCTTGTACTGGGCCCGGCAGTGGACCTGGCATCCGAAGCAGCCGGTCATATGATAGGGGCCCATGGTCTCCGTGCAGATCTCGTCGATCCGCTCGGGTTCGATATCATCGGCATTCTCGCACTGGTTATACTGGAAGTTGCGGGTCCGGATGCCGCCCCAGCAGTTGGTGGCCCCCCAGATAAACGGGGTCCCCAGGGAGCCCTGGGTCTGGTTGACCTTGGCGCTGGTGATCTGATCGATGAATCGCTTGTTGTATTCCAGTGCATCCACCGGGTGGGCGATCTTGATGTCCATGGTCCCCCTCGCGGCAATGGCCTTGAGATTCTTGGACCCCATGACGCAGCCCATGCCGGTTCTGCCTGCGGCGTTCTTGATGCCTGTCATGACATTGGCATACGCCACCAGATTTTCACCGGCCGGACCGATGACCGCGGATTTGATGTCTTCGTCTCCCAGTTCTTCCCGAATGGCCCACTGGGTTTCTGTGGTGGTTTTTCCCCAGAGGTGCGCCGCGTCTCGAATCTCGATTTGGCCGTTGTGAATCCAGAGGTAGACCGGCTTTT
>Ga0172374_1002945_pt1 | contig 10515 bp, 7 predicted proteins | sample LakKiv3m_FD_114536 | JGI IMG/M metagenome (GOLD analysis project Ga0172374, IMG submission 114536) | Freshwater microbial communities from Kabuno Bay, South-Kivu, Congo - kab_092012_10.3m | ecosystem: Environmental > Aquatic > Freshwater > Lake | place: Democratic Republic of the Congo... | reverse complement strand
TAGTTGCGCATGGAACGCAGCATCCCGATCTGGGCGTCCTTGGTGAACTCGTTCTCGATCTCGCGGTCCCTGGCGATGACTTCCCTCCGTACGTTGTCGATGTCGAGGGCGGAGCCGCCGGGATGACTCTGCATGCGCTCCAGCAGCGACTCCAGATCGTTCTCGACGAGGAAGTCCGCACCCTCGTCGAGGAAGGACTGCACCGGGCCGGTCGGTCCCTTGGCGAGACGCGATCGGAGCAGCAGGGCCACGTCCTTGCCCGTCAGGTCGGGATTCTGTTCGCTGCCCGAGAGCGCGAACTCCTTCTCGACGATCTGACGTGACGTGACGAACCAGGAGTGATCATGCCCTGTCGTGCGCAGGTGCGCGAGAGTGCCGAGGGTGTCGAATCCGGGGAACAGCGGAACCGGAAGACGCTTGCCTGTCGCGTCGAGCCAGAGGGAGGACGGCCCCGGAAGGATGCGGATGCCGTGTGAGGGCCACACGGGATCCCAGTTCGTGATGCCTTCGACGTAGTGCCACATCCGGTCGCCGTTGATCAGACGCGCCCCCGCGGCCTCGCTGACGGCCTGCATCGAGCCGTCGACGTAGGCGGGCACCCCCGTGAGCATGTGCGCGGGCGGTGTGCCGAGGCGCGATGGCCAGGCGGCGCGGACGAGGTCGTGGTTGCCGCCGATGCCGCCGGATGCGACGACGGTCGCCGCGGCGATGATCTCGAACTCACCGATGCTCTGCCGTGTCGTCGCCTCTCCGCGCCGGGCGCCGGTGGAGGCGAGGATGGTGCCGCGCGCGCCGGTGACCGATCCGTCGGTGACGGTGAGCTCCGACACCCGGTGCCGCGGGAGGATCGTGAGTCGTCCCTCCCGTTCCCCCTGCTCGACGGCAGCGGCGAAGGGCGCCACGATCCCGGGACCGGTTCCCCAGGTGATGTGGAACCGCGGCACCGAGTTGCCCGGGCCGATGGCCCCGTATCCGCCGCGTTCCGCCCACCCGACGACGGGGAAGAAGCCGACTCCGCGATCGCGGAGCCAGGAGCGCTTCTCGCCGGCGGCGAACTGCAGGTATGCCTCCGCCCAGCGCCGTGGCCACTCGTCCTCAGCGCGGTCGAAACCGGCGTTGCCGAACCAGTCCTGTGTGGCGAGCTCGAGCGAGTCCTTGATGCCGAAGCGTCGCTGCTCCGGCGAGTCGATGAAGAACAGGCCGCCGAAGGACCACCAGGCCTGGCCGCCGAGGTTCGTCCGCGGTTCCTGGTCGAGCAGGATGACACGGCGCCCGGCGTCGAGCGCCTCGGCGGCCGCCACCAGGCCGGCGAGCCCCCATCCGATCACCAGGACATCTGCGGACAGGGGCTTCGTCGTCATGAGTTCTCCGTTGATTCCTGACGTGATCGGGTCTCGAGCGTGGGGCGACCGCCGGGGGCGGCACCGATCCCGGACGGCTCGAATGTGTTCACCATGGCATATGCCGCGCGCTCCAGGTAGTCCCACAGCGTCGATTCGTGCAGGGGGGACAACTGCGCCTCGTCGACGGCGGTGCGCATGTGACGAAGCCAACGATCCCGGGCATCGGCGTCGATGTGGAACGGCATGTGCCGCATGCGCAGCCGCGGGTGTCCGCGCGTGTCCCCGTAGGTCGTCGGCCCTCCCCAGTACTGCTCGAGGAACATGCGGAGACGATCCTCTGCGGGGCCGAGATCCTCTTCCGGGTACATCGGCTTCATCACGGGGTCGAGGGCCACCTCGCGGTAGAACACCGACACGATTCTCCGGAAGGTCTCGTGTCCGCCGATCTCGTCGTAGAACGTCACTTCTGGGTGCTCCCGTCGTCGGTCTGCTTCTTGCGCCGCCAGATGCCGCGGTCGGGGATGACCGGCACACCTGTGACGGCGTTCGGCCGGGTCTTGGGCGGGTTCGCGCCGCGCACCCGTCGCGCGCCGTCGAGTCCGGTCGGAACGACGTCGGTCATGCGCGGGACGCCGATCTCCTTCTCGAGGAGGGCGGCACGGAGACGTCGCCGAAGCTCCTGGGCCACGTCGTCCTTGGCGTTCGCGCGGGCCTTGATCACGATCCGGACGACGAGGGCGTCCCCGTCGATCGACTCCAGGCCCCACAGCTCCGGCTTCTCGATGATGCGGGTACGCCACTTCGGGTCCTTCGCGAGTCCCTGGGCGGTCTCGAGCATGATGTGCTCGACCTGCTCGAGATCCGAGTCGGCCGGCACCCCGAGGTCGATGATCGCACGCGCCCACCCCTGCGACATGTTGCCGATGCGGGTCACCTCGCCGTTGCGCACGTACCAGAGCGTGCCGTTGACGTCGCGGACCTGGGTGATGCGGACGCTGACGTACTCGACGACACCGCTCGCGAGCCCGAGATCGACGACGTCGCCGATGCCGATCTGGTCCTCGGCGACGAGGAACATGCCGTTGAGCACGTCCTTGACGATGTTCTGGGCGCCGAAACCCAGTCCGGCGCCGACGGCTGCCGTCAGCAGGGTCAGCGAGCCGAGGAGGCTCTGATCGAGGGCGTTGACGATCAGCACGATCGCGATCACCACGAGCATCACGTTCACGATGTTCTGCAGGATCGTCCCGAGCGTCCGGGTGCGCTGCACCAGCCGCATGTCCGCGAGCGGCGACCGTTCGAGCGCCTGTGTGTCGTCGACCGACGCCTTGTTCTTCGCGCTGTCGACGATGCGGTGCACGACGCGGCGGATGACCAGGCGCAGGATGAGTCCGATCACCACGCAGCTCACGATGATGAGCGCGACGGCGAGAGCTTTCATCCCGACCTTGCCGAGCACATCGAGCAGACCGACCAGCCAGTCGGGGAGCGGCGTGGGTTCGGGTGCGGGGGTGGTCTGGAAGGGGAGCATCATCACTTCCAGATCCTAGCGATCGGGCCTCTGCGCGGGCTGGACGAGCGTGCAACGGCAAGACGGAGACCGCCCCTCGCGCGCCGGCGCGTCACGGTGGACGCGGTCCGCGCGAGGGGACGATCTCCGTCTCGGAAGGGAGGGATCAGTCCTCGGCGTCGCGGGCCTGTGCGGCCAGCGCACGCTCGACGTCCGCGAGGTTCTCCAGCACCAGGCGGCGCAGGGCGGGCGGGGCGTCCTGGTGGGCGGAGAGCCAGCCGCGGGTGGCGTCGCGGAGGGCGACGTCGGCCAGCGCGGTCGGGAACAGTCCGACGATGAGGTACTGGGCGATCTGGTAGGTGCGCGACTCCCACACCGGGAGCAGCATGTCGAAGTACTTCGGCACGAACTCGCCGAGCACCGACGCCCCTGCGGGGTGGACGAACCCGAGCGCCGCCGAACGCACGATCGTGTTCGGAGCATCGTCCCGCACGATCAACGCGTCCCACGCGGCGTTCTTGGATGCCGAGTCGGGGAGCGAGGCACGCGCCTGCGCGGCGAACTCGGCGCCCTTGGCGGTGTTGTCCGCGGCGAGGGCGGAGTCGATCGTCGCCGCATCCGTCGCGCCGATCGTGGCGAGGCCGACGAGCAGCTGCCAGTTCAGGTCGGCGTCGATCTCGAGTCCGGGGAGCGTCTCCTCGCCAGAGCGCAGACGCCCCACGATGCCGGCGTGCTCGGGCGTGACGAGCGCGTTGGCGAACGCGGTGACGAACTGCAGCTGGCTGTCGCTGCCAGGCTCGGCCGCCTCGGCCAGGGCCCACAGTCCATCGGCCACCTTGAGACGGGCTGCTTCGCGCTGTGCAGGTGCGACGTACAGGGTCGCCGCGGTGCGCAGCTGCGCGAGCGTGGTGCGCACCGTGGTCGACTCGGTCTCGCGGCCGATGTTGCCGAGCACGAGGTCGATGTAGGCGGACGCATCCGTCTCGGCGTCGCGGGTCTGATCCCACGCGGCGCCCCACACCAGGGAGCGGGCGAGCGGGTCGTGGATGTCGGCCAGGTGCGCGATCGCCGTGGCCAGGGACTTCTCGTCGAGACGGATCTTCGTGTACGCGAGGTCGTCGTCGTTGAGGAGCACGAGGTCGGGCCGCGCGATGCCCTGCAGCTCCGGGATCTCGGTGCGGTCGCCGTCGACGTCGACCTCGAGGTAGTGCGAGCGCGTGAGGGAGCCGTCGGTCAGGGTGTAGAAGCCGATGCCGAGGCGGTGGGGGCGGATCGTCGGGTAGTCGGCCGGTGCGGTCTGCGTGATGGCGAAACGCGAGATCGTGCCGTCATGGCCCTCGGCGATGACCGGCTCCAGCGTGTTCACGCCGGCGGTCTCGAGCCACTTCTTCGACCAGGTGCTCAGGTCGCGGCCGCTGGTGGCCTCGAGCTCCGAGAGCAGGTCGCTGAGCTCGGTGTTGCCCCAGGAGTGCTTCTGGAAGTACTGCGAGACGCCGGCGAAGAACGCCTCGATCCCGACCCACGCGGCGAGCTGCTTCAGGACGGAGCCGCCCTTGGCGTAGGTGATGCCGTCGAAGTTGACCTGCACGTCTTCGAGGTCGTTGATCTCGGCGACGATCGGGTGGGTCGAGGGGAGCTGGTCCTGACGGTAGGCCCAGGTCTTCTCCATGGCGTTGAACGTGGTCCAGGCCTCTGTCCACTCGGTCGCCTCGGCGGTCGCGATGGTCGAGGCCCACTCGGCGAACGACTCGTTCAGCCAGAGGTCGTTCCACCACTTCATGGTGACGAGGTCGCCGAACCACATGTGCGCGAGCTCGTGCAGGATCGTGACGACGCGACGCTCCTTGACGGCGTCTGTCACCTTGCTGCGGAAGACGTACGTCTCGGTGAACGTCACGGCGCCCGCGTTCTCCATGGCGCCGGCGTTGAACTCCGGCACGAAGAGCTGGTCGTACTTGGCGAACGGGTACGGCACGCCGAACTTCGACTCGAAGTAGGCGAAGCCTTCGCGGGTCTTGTCGAAGATGTAGTCGGCGTCGAGGTGCTGCCACAGGCTCTTGCGGCCGTACACGCCGAGCGGGATGACGCGGCCCGAGGCGCTCGTCAGCTCCGAGAAGGTCGACTCGTAGGGACCGGCCACGAGCGCGGTGATGTACGAGGAGATGCGCGGCGTCGGCTCGAAGCCCCACGTCGCGGTCACGTCGTCGTCGTGCACGATCGGCTCGGGCGTGGGGGAGTTGGAGACCACCTTCCACGCGGCAGGCGCGGTGACGGTGAACTGGAACGTCGCCTTCAGGTCGGGCTGCTCGAAGACCGCGAACACGCGGCGCGAGTCCGGCACCTCGAACTGGGAGTAGAGATAGACCTCGCCGTCGACCGGGTCGACGAAGCGATGAAGGCCCTCGCCCGTGTTGGTGTAGAGGCAGTCGGCGTCGACGACCAGCACGTTCTCGGCCTGCAGGCCGGTGAGCGCGATGCGCGAGTCGGCGAAGACCTCGTTCGGGTCGAGCTGCTCGCCGTTGAGCGAGATCTCCCGGACATCGCGGGCGATGAGGTCGATGAAGGTGAAGCTCTCCGGCGTCGCGGTGAAGCGCACGACGCTGCGGGAGCCGAAGACCTCGGCGCCCTTGGTCAGGTCCAGGGCGACTTCGTAGGACTGCGTATCGATGACGCTGCGGCGCTCCTGCGCTTCGATACGGGTGAGGTTCTCTCCAGGCACAGCTGTACTCCCAGGGGTGAGGGGATGTCACCGGGGCTGGGCGCAGTTGGCGCCGACGGCAACCATGACAGCCTACGCCAGAGCGGTCGGTGCGCTCACGTTCCCTGATCGGATGCACGGAAACGACAGACGCGGACGCAGGCCCTCTGCAGAGGTGAAAGGATGGGAGGGTGACTGCGATCGAGCCGAATGTCGTTCCCTTTGCTTCGCCTGCTGCCGCCGACGGCGCGCCCTTCGTGACCACTCCGGTCGCCTATGACGCCATCCTGCTGGCGAGCTTCGGCGGCCCGGAAGGCCAGGAGGATGTGATCCCCTTCCTGCGCAACGTCACGCGGGGGCGCGGCATCCCCGATGAGCGGCTCGAGGAGGTGGCGCATCACTACCGGCACTTCGGCGGCGTGAGCCCGATCAACGGGCAGAACCGTGTGCTCAAGGAGGCGCTCGAGAACGCTCTCGCAGAGCGCGGTATCGACCTCCCCGTCTACTGGGGCAACCGCAACTGGGGTCCGTACCTGGAAGACGTCATCCCCGAGGCCGCTGCCAACGGGCACACGACGCTGCTCGCTTTCGCCACGAGCGCGTACAGCTCGTTCTCCAGCTGCCGCCAGTACCGCGAAGACTTCGCACGGGTGCTGACCGAGACGGGCCTGGGGGAGAGCGTGACGATCGACAAGATCCGTCCCTTCTACGACCACCCGGGCTTCGTCGAGGCCTTCGAGGCAGGCGTGCGCGAATCGGTGCAGGGCTATCTCGACCAGGGCATCGCACCCGGCGACATCCAGGTGCTGTTCTCCACGCACAGCATCCCCACCGCCGACGCGGAGCGCTCCGGCGCCAGGGACATCGACTGGGGCGCTGAGGGCGGCGCGTACGCCGCCCAGCACCTCGCCGTCGCCGCGTGGACCATGGACCAGGTTCGCGCGGCACTTCCCGGTGCCGCCGATGTGCCGTGGGAGCTGGTGTACCAGTCGCGATCCGGCCCCGCGTCGCAGCCGTGGCTGGAGCCGGATGTGTGCGACGTCATCGGCGCGCTGCCTGCGCGGGGCCGCAAGGCTGTCATCGTGGTTCCCGTCGGCTTCATGAGCGACCACATGGAGGTGCTGTGGGATCTCGACACCGAAGCCGCGGAAGCCGCGGAGGAGGCCGGGCTCGCCTTCACCCGCACGCCGACGCCGGGTGTCCGCCCTGCCTTCGTCGACGGGATCGTCGACCTGATCGAGGAGCGACTCCAGGGGCGTCCGAACGAGGAGCGTGCGCACGTGACCACGCTCCCGGGAGGCTTCGACGTGTGCCGCCCCGGATGCTGCGAGAACGTCCGTGCGGGCTTCAAGCCCGCAGCGGCCGGCGTCGCCCCGTGACACGCCGCTGAGCACCCGCGACTTCTAGGATGGAAGCCATGCGCATCCACATCGCCACCGATCACGCCGGTCTCGACTTCTCCACGCAGCTGCAGGAGCACCTCCGCTCCGCTGGCCACGACGTCGTCGACCACGGGCCGGTGGAGTACGACGCGCTCGACGACTACCCGGCATTCTGCATCCGCGCCGCCCAGGCGGTCGTCGCCGACCAGGCTGCCGGTGTCGAGGCGCTCGGTGTCGTGTTCGGCGGCTCGGGCAACGGCGAGCAGATCGCCGCGAACAAGGTCGAGGGCGTCCGCGCCGCGCTGGTCTGGAATCTGTCGACGGCGGAGCTCGCGCGCGAGCACAACGACGCGAACGTGATCTCGATCGGCGCACGTCAGCACACCTTCGACGAGGTCACCGCATTCATCGACCGCTTCCTGCAGACGCCGTTCTCCGGCGAGGAGCGGCATGTGCGACGCATCCGACAGATCGCGGAGTTCGAGCGCGACGGTTCGCTGCTCCCGGACCCCCGGGCCTGACATGCCCGAAGGCCATTCCGTCCACCGGATCGCTCGACAGTTCGATCGGAACTTCGTCGGCAAGGTGCTCAGCGCGTCGAGCCCGCAGGGTCGGTTCGCGGAGGGCGCGGCCGTCCTCGACGGACGCGAGGCGGTGAGCGTGCAGGCGGTCGGGAAGCAGATGTTCCTCGAGACCGAGGGCGACGTGTGGCTCCGCGTGCATCTCGGGCTGTACGGGGCCTGGGACTTCGCGGGCGAGATCCTGGTCGACCCCACGATCGCCTCGTCCAACGGGCGCATGGGGCAGACGAATCAGCGCGGGACTGTCCTCGATCAGCCGATCCTCGACGATGCCGGCGAGAATTCGCTGGCCTCGATCGGGGCGCCGCGGCGCACGCGAGTGCACGTGCGCATGTCGGAGCAGACCATGGGTCTCGCCGACGAGGGCGCGGAGTGGCCGCCGCCCGTCGTCGGACAGGTCCGCCTCCGCCTGATGACCGACATCACGGCTGCCGATCTCCGCGGCCCGACCGCGTGCGTGCTGCAGACGCCGGAGGAGATGCTGGCCACGATCGCGAAGCTCGGGCCGGATCCGCTCGTGGGCGATCCGGTCGAGAACGAGGAGCGTTTCGTCCGTGCGGTCACGAAGAAGTCGACCCCGATCGCGCTCCTGCTGATGGACCAGAGCGTCGTGAGCGGGATCGGGAACGTTTACCGCGCCGAGATGCTCTTCCGCCAGCGTCTGAACCCGCACACTCCGGGCCGGGACGTGCCGGAGGATGTCGCCCGCGCCCTCTGGCACGACTGGGTGCGCCTGCTCGCTGTCGGGGTGGAGACTGGGCAGATGATGACCATGGACGGGCTCACCGGCGCCGACTACCGTGCGGCCATGGCCAACCGCGACGACCGGCACTGGGTGTACCACCGGGCCGGCCTGCCGTGTCGCGTCTGCGGGACCGAGATCGCCCTCGAGGAGATCGGCGCCCGCAAGCTCTACTGGTGCCCGCGCTGCCAGGCCTGAGTGCGCGTCTCCCCGACACGCCCGTCGACGCGCGCCGCGAGCCGCGGTTCCTGTGAATATGGTGACAGCGTTTCCGCGCCGTCACCGACAGGAGCCGATATGGATCTCACCGCCCTCCAGTCCGTCCTCGAGAGCATCAGCGGGTTCATCTGGGGCCCGTTCTTCTTGATACCGCTGCTCCTCGGGACAGGTCTGTACCTGACGATCCGCCTGGGCGGTCTCCAGTTCGTGCGCCTCGGTTCCGCACTGCGGCTCGGGTTGCTCACGCGCAAGGACCCCGGGGCTGACGGGGACATCTCCCAGTTCCAGGCGCTGACGACAGCGCTGGCGGCGACTGTGGGAACCGGCAACATCGTCGGCGTCGCCACCGCGATCGGCATCGGTGGTCCTGGAGCGCTCTTCTGGATGTGGGTCACCGGGCTGCTCGGCATGGCGTCCAAGTACTCCGAAGCCTTCCTCGGAGTGCGCTTCCGCAAGACCGACGACGCGGGAGAGAAGTCCGGCGGCCCCCAGTACTACCTCGAACGGGGCATCCGCGGCCCGTTCGGCAAGGTGCTGGCGCTCTCCTTCGCCGTGTTCGCCGTGATCGCCTGCTTCGGCATCGGCAACATGACACAGGGCAACTCGATCGCCCAGAACCTCGAAGCGAGCTTCGACGTGCCGACCTGGGTGACGGGCATCGTCCTCACCGCGTTCGCGATGATCGTCCTGGTCGGCGGCATCAAGTCGATCGGTCGTGTCACGGCCGGTCTCGTGCCGATCATGATCATCTTCTACGTCCTCGGCGCGCTGTACATCCTCATCGCGAACGTCGGCGCGCTGCCCGCCGCTTTCGCGCAGATCTTCTCCGAGGCGTTCACGGGAACGAGCGCGGTCGGAGGGTTCGCCGGCTCCGCCATCATCGTCGCCGTGCAGTTCGGCGTCGCCCGCGGCATCTTCTCCAACGAGTCCGGCATGGGTTCCGCGGCGATCGCGGCCGCGGCGGCGAAGACCAGCCACCCCGTGCGCCAGGGGCTCGTGTCGATGACCCAGACGTTCATCGACACGATCATCGTCGTCAGCTGCACCGGCCTGGTCATCATCTCCACCGGCACCTGGAAGGAGATCGATCCGGAGACGGGTGAGCAGCTGAGTCCGGCCCTGATGACGGGGGCGGCGTTCTCTCACGGGCTGCCGGGCGACTGGGGCCACATCATCGTGACCCTGGGACTGGTGATGTTCGCGGGCTCCACGATCCTGGGATGGTCGTACTACGGGGAACGGAACATCGAACGTCTCATCGGCCGACGCGCCGTGATGCCGTTCCGGATCATCTTCTCGCTTGTGGTCTTCATCGGCTGCACCGTGCAGCTGGGCGTCGTCTGGGCGTTCTCGGACGCCATGAACGGCCTGATGGCGCTCCCGAACCTGATCGGGCTTCTGATCCTGTCCGGGCTCGTGGCGAGAGAGACGAAGAAGTATCTGGACAACGATCCGAAGCTCCGTGCCGACCGTGACCAGATCGAGTCGTTCATGGCCGGCACCCCCGGGTGGGAGGAATGGAAGACGCAGGCCGTCCCTGTGGTCGGGCGTCGCGGCGACTGACGCGAGATCAGCGTCGTAGGCGGCCCTAGGCTGGTCATATGCGACAGAATCCCAGCTTCACGCTGGCGGATGTGACCGAGATGCGCCGCGTGATCGACGCGAATCCCTGGGCGACGATCATGAGCGCGGGCGACGACGGACTCGTCGCCTCGCACTACGCGGTGCTGCTCGACGCGGCGAGAGACGACCTCACGATCGTCGGACACGTGGGGCGACCGGACGACCTCATCCACGGCATGGGGGATCGCGAGATGCTGGTCGTGTTCCAGGGGCCGCACGGGTACGTCTCGCCGGGCTGGTACGGCCACGCGGCGGCCGTGCCGACCTGGAACTACACCGCCGTCCACCTCTCCGGCGTGCCGGAGATCCTTTCCACCGAGGAGAATCTCGCTGTCCTGGACCGCCTCGTCGAGCGGTTCGAATCCCGGATGCCCGACCCTCGCCTGATGTGGGAGCGGCCGAATGACGAGGCCTTCG
>Ga0172374_1002942_pt1 | contig 10520 bp, 10 predicted proteins | sample LakKiv3m_FD_114536 | JGI IMG/M metagenome (GOLD analysis project Ga0172374, IMG submission 114536) | Freshwater microbial communities from Kabuno Bay, South-Kivu, Congo - kab_092012_10.3m | ecosystem: Environmental > Aquatic > Freshwater > Lake | place: Democratic Republic of the Congo... | reverse complement strand
TTCAAAGCTGGCTTTCCGTTTTTGAACTCTTTTTTCTCACCTTCACCATCGGCCCGTGGACCCGGAAAATCGCGAGGGCCATCCAAAAGGAACGTAAGACGTATCTCTGGGATGCCCCCCGGATCAAGGAACCCGGGGCCCGGTTTGAGAATATGGTGGCGATTGAACTGTATCGCGCGGTCAACGGGTGGAATGATATGGGATACGGCGCCTTTTCATTGCACTTCATTAAGAATAAAGAACAGCAGGAAGTGGACTTTGTCATCGCGAATGATGGAGAACCGGTTGTTCTGATCGAGGCTAAGCGAACAGATGTGGAACCCTCCAAGGCGCTTCGAAAATTCCAGGATTTCATCAAGACGCCGGCCGTTCAGCTTGTGGAAGAGGCCGGCGGCTACCGGCTGATCCCGAACGGCGATCAATCCATACTCGTTGCACCGGCCTGTCAGTGGCTTTCCACATTGCCTTAGGTCCATGGGTGCAATGAATGAAGAATGAACGCGGAACGCGCAAGTCGCCCGCCTGCAGCGCCATTGCGCAGGCAATGCGGGCAGGGAACGCAGAGCTGAATGAAGAGTGAAAGATTGTCAGGCGGCCTTCGGCCGTCAAGGGTGGTCATGCGCTGCGCTGAAACGGAGTGGTCATGAAGTGGTCATGGATGGTCATGAATTTGTTTTTCGATCGTCAATCATCGATGTTGAGGTGACGTATGTTGCTTGATATGAGAACGGTCCTGCTCAGCAGTGTGGTCACGGATATCATGTGCGTCCTGTTCGCCCTGATGCTTTGGGTTCAGAGCCGAAGACGGTTTGAAGGCATCGGTTTTTTTGTAGTTGATTTTTCTTTTCAGACCGTGGCCCTGTTTCTGATCGCCCTGCGCGGGACCATTCCGGACTATATCTCCATGGTGCTCGCCCACGTTCTGATCATCTCCGGCGCCATGCTCGGATATATGGGTCTGGAACGCTTTTGCGACAAAAAGACCTCGCAGGTTCACAACTATATCATGATGACGGCCTTTGTCCTTGTTCACACCTATTTTTCACTGGTCCAACCCAGCCTGGCGGTCAGGAACCTCAACACATCCATCGCCTTGCTGATCATCTGTTTCCAGTGCATGTGGCTCCTCCTTTACCGGGTGGAGACCGCCATGCGCCCGTTGACCGTGGGCGTGGGGTTTGTGTTTGGGGGCTACTGCCTGATGAGCGGCTTGCGGATAGCGGCCTTCTCCTTTGGCGGGGATCCGGGAAACGATTATTTGAAGCCGGGCATATTCGAGCCGCTCGTACTCATCTGTTACCAGTTGCTGCTCATCCTCCTGGCCTGTGGTCTGGTTTTGATGGTCAACAAACGCCTGTTTGCAGATATCCAGACCGAGCAGGAGAAATTCTCCAAGGCTTTTCACTCCTCTCCCTATGCGCTCACCCTGACGCGGTTATCTGACGGACAGATTGTGGAGGTCAACGAAGGTTTCGTGAATATCGCAGGCTACCCAGCCCCAGAGGTCCTGGGACAGACAACCGTGGGTTTGCACGTCTGGGACAGGCAGGAAGACCGTGTGGCCGTGTTCAAAGAGCTGTCCGAAAAAGGCAAGATCCATGGGCGAGAATTTCCCTTTCGAAAGCGGTCTGGGGAGGTGCTGACGGGTCTTTTTTCGGCGGATGTCATTTACATCAACAACGAGGCATTTGTTCTTTCGAGCATCAGCGATATCACGGAGCGGAAAATGGGGGAGATGGAGGGGGAGAGGCTCATCCACGCGCTTCAAGAGGCCTTGGCCAAGGTGAAGAGGCTGAGCGGCATGCTGCCGATCTGTGCCTCGTGCAAGAAAATACGAGACGATCAGGGCTACTGGACCCAGATCGAGGCCTATATCCGGGACCATTCCGAGGCCGAGTTCAGCCACGGCATCTGCCCGGAATGTATGAAGAAGCTCTATCCGGAATTCTGTAAAGAGGATAGCGAATTGAAAACCGGGGATTGAAGAATTAAGAAGGAAGAGTGAAGAAAGAGTGACAAAGAAAAGATGATATGGTTTGAGGGAGTTCTCCATCCTTCAACGTTCAATTATCCTTATCCATTGATGATGGTGGTCATGAACCGTCATGAGGCCGTCTTCAGCGTTCCGGCCTCCAAGCCCCGAGCTCCCAGCATCCTGCTCGAACCGTTCCGATTTCCGCGTTCCGAGTTCAGATGGTGGTTATGTCGCTTGGCTGGCTTGATACAACGTATCCGCAACCCATTTATTGAGGCTTTTGCCGCTGGTCTCGGCTGCCGTGGCAATCGCCGCGTGAACCCCCGGTGGAATCCGTAGCGTCAGTTTTCCGGAGTAGGGTTTGTTCGGCGCATCTCCCAGTTTGGCGCACGTGGCAAGATAATCATCGACCGCCTCTTTGAAGGCTGTTTCCAGTTCGTCCACGGTTTCGCCGTGAAATGTGATGATATCTCGTATGCCTGACAGACGGCCGAAAAAAATACGATCCACGGCGTCAAACTCGATGCGAGCGGTGTAGCCTTTATAGGTCATGGCGTTGTTCATGGCGTAACTCCTATCAGCTTAAGAAAATCGCGGGCCGCGCTGACGCGATAACGCAAAGCGTCCTTGCCGGGATGCGGGCGGTGAAAGGCCGACTTTCGGCCCTTATGTAAGACGGTGATTCTGGAACCGCTGCCCTCGATGATTTTACAGCCTACGGCCTTGAATAAGGCCTCGATCTTTGACCATTCGATATTTCCAGCGAGCGGATCGGCAAAAACTGCGGCCAGGGTCTTGCGGTGTTTGCGGTTCATGGATCATACGATATCACTTTTTGCCACCATGTCAAGGGGGTTGGAAAAATGACAAAAGAAGAAGGAACAATGAACGCGGAACGCGCAAGTCGGAACGCTGAGCTGAATGAAGAGTGAAAGATTGTCATGTGGGCTTCGGTCGTCAAGGACGGTCATGCGCTTCGCTGTCATGATGTGGTCATGTGGCCTTCGGCCATTATGAAGTGGTCATGAAGTGGTCTTTAATCTTCCGCGTTCCGGGTTCCCCGTTCGGAGGGGGACCATGAAACAGGCTGTCCCGTGTTGACATTAATCGGAATATCGGATATTCTGAAAATCGGAGGTACAAGGCCATGCAACAAACGACAATTCGGGTCGGTGCCCGGGGCACGGTGGTCATTCCTGCAAGTATCCGACATAGCTACCGATTTGACGAAGGGACGCTGATTATTGCAGAAACGCTGCCGGAGGGGGTCCTTCTGAAACCGATGGTGGCCCTCCCCGTGGAATTGTACTCTAATGAGCGGAAGGCCGAATTTTTATTGAACAATGCCGTTACTCCGGAGGACTATGCTTCGGCTGTGGCAGAGGTCCGCAACATGGGCCTGTCTCCTGAAGAGATCCCCCATAGAAAGACGGCCGGTCAATGAAAAGGGACGTCGTCTTTCTCGATGCGAATGTCCTGTTTTCTGTTGCCTATGGGAGCGTCGGATTACGCCAACTATGGGAGCTTTCCAGAAAAAGGGCATGCACGCTCATCGCTTCCCGATACGTCATTGAAGAGGCAAGACGGAATCTCGCCGGCAGCGATCAACCAAGAATGCTGGATGAATACCTTGCCGAAATCGAAGTGGTCCATGAGGCAGATCCCGATCTATCCTGCCCCATAGACCTTCCGGAAAAGGATGTCCCGGTTCTGATGGCCGCTATTTGCGCCGGGGCTGACTACCTCCTTACCGGCGACCTCAAACACTTTGGAATGCATTTTGGCGAAACCGTGATGGGAGTGCGCATCCTCATGCCACGAGACTATCTCCTGCCCAGGATCCAGCCGCAATGAATGGGAATGTTTTGATCGCGGAACGCGGAGCTGAAGGAAAAGTGAAGAGTGAAGAATGAAGAGTGACAAAGGAAAGATGATACGGTTTGAGGGAGTTCTCAATTCTTCAATCTTCAATCATATTTATTCATTCTCCACGGTCTCGTTCCCATAAGCGGATCGAACGGCCTGCTCGAGCGTAGCGATTTCCTCATTGGACAGGAAATCGAAGTGGCTCGCGCGTTTCCGTGCTGAAAGGCGGCCGTTGTTTTGGAGGCAGAAACGGATGAAGAGATCGATTTGCCGGTCGGGCATGTCCACGATGTCCTGTATGGCTTTTTTGGCCTTGTCGTAATTGGCCAGGAACGCCAGTTCGCTGACGAGTTCGGTATCGATGGTCTGATCGATCAATCGAAAAAGCGCCTCCGCCTGGAGTGTCAAATCCATAAATCGATACCATACGGCTGTGTCGTTATGAACCATCATATGACCGTTTTCATCGATTGTGTATTCCACCAGGGGCATGAGTTGCCGTGTGAACCCTTCGAGGGAGGCGTCATACTCGGCGGGATGTTTCAGCATGGATGCCGACATGGGGAACATGACGCCTTTGGGCGCGAACCCTCTTCGGACGAGAATGTTGTGAATCAGGAAGCGGTGGATTCGACCATTGCCGTCCTCAAACGGGTGCATAAAAACGAATCCATAGGCGATGACGGCGGCCTGAATCACCGCGGATACGCCTCCGGTGTTCATGCGCTCGTGGGCCGCTGTCAGACCACCCATAAGGTCCGCCAGATCCTCTGGCTTCGGAGAGGCGAAATGGATTCGCTCCCTTTGCCAGGCGACCGACTCGCCGACATAATTCTGGCTCTGCCGGTAGTCGGCATCGCGGAATCGTGCATCCACAATTCGGTTTTGGAGCTGGATCAATTGTGGCTTTCGGCAGAAGTCCTCCTGTTCCGCCAGTTGAAGCAGGGCGACGAAGCGCTCAGTCCGGTTCGAGGTGGGGTGGATCTGTTCAATTTCAAAGGAGGATTTCGTCTCCCTGGTGTAAAGGTATCCAAGCGCTCGCTTCAATATCTCCGGAGAATAGTTGGCCACCACTCGCCGGCAGCGTCCAGGCAGGTCCGCGGTTTCGAAACCGGTAAGGGAATCGGTGCGACGAACCGTCGGGCAGAACCGATGGTCACCGAGGAGGTTGTCGTTGATCCGCTGTCTGCGAACCCGACACACCGGGATAACCGTATAGTATTCATCCGGTTCGAGCAGATCAATGTAGTTGCCCTGCCCCAGGTCATCCAGCGGGAGGGCTTTTCCGGTCAGAAACTCGTACAGGAACCACAAGCGCCTGGCATACTTGCCCGTGGGTTTGGACCGGACGTATTCAAGGAGATCTTCCTTCCCTGCCTTCTGAAACAAGATGCTGAGGATGGCGAGGTTCGTCCCGTCATACTTGAGCGCGAATTCGAGATGGTCGCAAAGCCTCTCCCCCGGCCAGTACTTGGATGGATAGACCTCCTCGACAACGCCTTCTCTGGAATCTATCCGGTGGATTCCGCTGGTCGTCACCAGGGACTTGTGCCAGTTCGGTATGACATCGAGGTCGTACCGTTCAATAAGCGCCGCATATCCTGCAGGTCTATCTATCGATTGATCGTGTTCATTTCCAACCATGGCTTGTTTCCTCCCTGCCTGCGCAGTTTCGGGAGGCAGGCGGAAAAACGTTTACGACACGAGATTTACCGTTATATTTTAATGCAAGTCAAGAAAAATAATTACGGACTCGCGGGCCAAAAACGCTCGCTTCAAAGAGGCCAGCGTCATGTCGGGCGACCATGGCGAATGGCCCCAGGTCTTTCTGGGGAAGCCCTAAGGACTCGATGTTCTGCGTAAGGCCATCGGCCGGGGAGACGGGAGACAAGGAGCACAAGCGGAGGGTTTACAGGTTGAAAAAATTCTGGACGCTCGATGGGCCCCTGTTGCCGGTTTCAGCCATCAGATTTCAATGTTGATAGCTTCTTAGCAAGTCGTCACACCGGTGAAAACTGAGGTCCAGACCGATTTTGACGATACGATGTTGCTGGATTCCGGCTTTCGCCGGAATGACGAAAACGGCCGTTTTCTCGCTTAATACGAGACCATCAATGTTGCCTGGTCATTCAGGCCGGTTGAGGGAAGGGGGGGATAGCAGAGGAATTGGCATTTAAGTTGCATTTTGTCTCACAAATAGGCAGACTCTCTGTCTGGGTATTTTGACAAGGTTTCATAGAACATAATTTGTCTCAGGTGACAGCAATTCGTCCGGCAGATGCTGAGCCGGGGGACATGAACCAGGAAAGGAGGATGTTATCGTATGAGAATTCAATTGAAGAACATCTTGTGTACCACCGACTTTTCGGATTTTTCCAATTACGCTGTCCCGTATGCCATTCGGCTGGCCAAGGAATTCAATGCAAGGCTTTATCTCTGCCATGTGGTGGATATGACGCCCATTGCCGCCTATGATGGGGCGGTGGTACAGTGGGTGGACCAGCAGAAGGCTCTCACCGAATATGCCCAGGAACAGCTCCAGCAACTGATCGGAGAGCAGCCGGTGGATGTGGAGCCGATTGTCGCCGTGGGCCACCCGGTGGGGGAGATCACGCGGCTGGTTGGGGAAAAGCAGATCGATCTTGCGATTGCCGCAACCCATGGCCGTTCCGGGTTGAAACGGGTGATCCTCGGGTCTGTCACCGAGCGGCTCGTCCAGACCCTTCCCTGCCCGGTGATGTCCATTCGAATGCCGGAAAAAGAGATCAAGGCGCCCTCGGCTCAGAGCATTCGGATCAAGAAGATCCTGGTGGGGTGTGACTTCTCCGCAGACTCCCTCCTGGCCTTTCAGTATGCGCTCAGCCTGGCACAGGAGTTTCAATCGGAACTCCACCTGGTTCACGTGATCGAACCGCCCATCTACAAGCAGCTATTTGCCGAGGATGTGAAGCCGTCCGAAGATCTTCGGGAGACCATCCGGCAACCCCTGGATGCCATGCTCAACAAGATGATCCCCGAAGAGGCCAGCCACTGGTGTCATCATCAGACGGCCCTGCTGGCGGGACAGCCGCATGAAGAGTTGACTCAGTACGCCTCGATTAACGATGTCGACCTCATCGTACTGGGGATTCGAGGCCACCGTCTGGTGGAGGCATTGCTGGTGGGTTCGACCACGGACCGCGTGATCCGTCAGGCCCAATGCCCTGTCCTTTCGGTGCGTCCCATAGCCGGGGCTGCATGAAAAGGTCTTTTTCGATAACTGAATTCGAGCAATGAGCTGTGCGTTGCCAGCCAAGAAGACGCGGCATTTAGGCTGGAGGTCCAACAAGTCCCGGGCATATAGGGGCCGCAAAGGAGTGACAATGCCATGGAAAAAATGAAAGTGCGTGATCTTATGATTCCGACGGAGAGGTTTCCAAGGATATCCGACAGCGCCACCTTTTATGAGGCGCTTGTGGCCTTGGAGAGCGCCCAGAAAAAATATCTGTCCGGAGAATCCGAGCAGAGAATCCTTCTGGTTGAGGACGGGGAGGGAAAGGTCATAGGAAAGCTCTCTCCCATCGATCTGCTTCGGGGACTGGAAACGAACTATAACAGGATGGATGCCCAGAAGATCCTCGCCCGCTTTGGGCTCGATTATATCTGGAAATCCATGCAGGAAGATTATGATCTTTGGGGAAATCCATTCGAGGATCTGTGTCGCAAGGCTGTAGGCCTCCGAATAAAGGATTTTATCAAGGCCCCGTCCGAAGGACAATGCGTCGGTGTGGATGACACCCTGGTGAGATGCTTTCACCTGTTTGTGATGAATCGTCACGACGCGCTTGTTGTTCTTGATGGGGATGAAATCGTGGGGCTGTTGAGGTTTTCAGATGTATACAGAAGGGCCTCCCAGGTCATGAAGGAATGTGCTGTTGAAACGGCCCTGCCGTAGCGTGGGGGAATCAGGGCCTCCGAATGCCTGCTTTGATAGCTGGATCGATAAATTTTTGGGGAACGAGAGTGACCCTCTGAAAATCCCCTAACGGGCTCTTGTCCACCAGGAGGGGACATCCATAGGCCGCTTCAAGGGTCTGAAAGGTGAGGACCTCGGCCGGGGGACCGATGCTCACGACATGCCCCTCCTTGAGGAGCATCAACCGGTTGCCGTACAGGGCGGCCAGGTTGATGTCATGGGAGGACATCAGAATGGTCACCTTTTTTTCATGTCTGAGACGTTCCATCAGGTCCATGACCCTGACCTGGTGCGCCAGATCCAGGGATGCGGTGGGTTCGTCGAGAAGGATGATCCTGGGTCCCTGGCAGATCGCCCTGGCGATCATGACCCTCTGACGTTCCCCGCCGCTCAATTGATCCAGCCTGCGGTGGGCCAGCGAGGCGACTCCGGTAAAATCCATGGCCTGACGTGCCCTCTCAAGGTCCTGTTGATGCTCCACTCCCAGGATGCCCAGATGGGGGGAGCGGCCCATGAGGACCACCTCGGTCACGGTAAACGGGAAATCGACCGGCGCTGTCTGGGGCACCAGGGCAATGGACCGTGCCAGGGATTTCCGAGAATAGGCCTGAACCGCGGCGCCTAAGATCTCCAGACGGCCTGTTCGCGGCCGCAAAATCCCCGAAATACATTTCAAAAGAGTGGTCTTTCCAGAGCCGTTGGGTCCGATAATAATAAAAAAATCGCCCTGTTGAACGGAAAAAGAAACGTCTTCGAGACCGCGGAGATGCCCGTAGGAATAACTGAGCTGTCTGGCATTTATCACGTTTTTCATCATCCCGACCGTTTCAGCAGGAGGATGAAGAGGGGTACGCCGATCATGGCCGTGATCACGCCCGCAGGCATTTCCCCCTGGTCCGGGAGGGTCCTTGCGAGAAGGTCGCACAGGACCATATACGCGCCCCCGCCGAATATGCACGCCGGCACCAGCACCCGGTGATCCGGTCCAAAGGCGAGTCTCAGGACGTGGGGCATCACAAGCCCCACAAAGCCCACCGGGCCGCAGAACGACACGGTGAGGCTGACCATGAACGAGGTCGCCACGAGAAGGGTAAGGGTCGCGGCCTTGATGTTGAGACCCATGGTCTGGGCCAGTTCCCTCCCCATGAGCAAGAGGTTCATGCTGTTTGACAGAGCGAAAAGGAGGACAAAACAGGGGATGAGCGCGATGGCGACGATGCCGACTTGGCTGAGATCCGCGGCAGAGAGATCCCCCATGAGCCAGAAAAGGATGTTGTGGAGCCGGGAATCCTGGGTAATGGACATCAGGAAGGTGATCAGGGCTGCACAGAAGGCGTTGACCATCACTCCGGAGAGGAGGAGGGTATCCTTTTTCAGAAGGGTCTGCCCTGAAGACATGACGAAGAGGAGGAGAAGGGTTCCCATACTTCCTGCGAAGGCCGTGGCGCTGACCCCTGGAAAACGGGGTAGGCCTGCCAGAATGCCGATGATGGCGCCGATCCCCGATCCGCTTGAAATCCCCAGGATATAGGGCTCGGCCAGTGGGTTCCGGAGGAGTGCCTGAAAGACCAGTCCTCCGAGGGACAGGGCGGCCCCCACCAGGATGGCGAGGATCACACGGGGGAACCGAACCTGCCAGATGATGGTATGTCGCATGGGGTCTGTCGCCTCCGGCCCGGAAAACAGGGTCGTCAGGGTTTCGCTGATGCCGCTTCCGGTCGATCCGATGGAAATGCCGAAGAACACGGCCGCAATCAGAAGGATGAGCAGCAACACCGATACCCTGAACAGGCGTTTTAGAAGGAGAGGACTTTCCATATTCTCACTTTTCTCCCTCGAAAAGCTCGGGGTGGATCGATCGCGCAAGGGTTTCGAGGGCGGTCACCAGCCTTGGACTGGGCCGGTCAAAGAGGTTGGAATCGACCATCAGGACGCGATGGTTTCGGACCGCAGGAATGGAGGGCCATTGGCTCCATTCCTTCTTGACCTGATCAAATCTGCCTCCTCGCGCCATAGAGGTGATAATGAGCACGTCCGGTGCGAGGGCCAACACCTGTTCCCGGCTGAATCGCGGGTAGGGTGCGGAACCCTTGGCAAGGTTGATCCCGCCCGCCATCTCTATGAGCTCATTGACAAAGGTCTGTGCGCCTACAGAGACAATGGGGGAGATCTCGATCTGAAAAAAGACCCGTGGCCGGGAGGGGGCTGTTGCAATCAATGCCCTGACACGGTCGATTCGGGAAAGCATCTCATGGACAATGGCGTCTGCCCTGGGGGCGGCGTTGAGGACATCTCCCATGCGGAGAGTGGTTTCCATGACCGCCTCGAGGTTTCTGGGGTCCACCACGTAGACGGGGATACCGATGGCGGTCAGGCGAGTGACGACATCCTTGGGGTTGCCGTCTTTAGTGGCAAAACAGAGATCAGGCTTCAGGGCCACGATCTTTTCTATGTCCAGGCGAATATAGGATCCGACCGAGGGGAGTTGAGTGGCCTCGGGCGGAAAGTCGCTGAACCGGCTGACCCCTTTCAGACGGTCTTGCCTCCCCAGCGCAAAGATGATCTCGGTAATGCTGGGCGCAAAAGAAACGATGCGCCTGGGATCATCCGGAATGGTCAGAGAGCGACCTGTTTCATCGGACACCGTCCTGGCGCTCGATGGCCCTGGGAAGAAAAGGAAGGTGCAAAAAGTTATCAAAAAGAGCATGTAACGGATCTGTTTCA
>Ga0172374_1002940_pt1 | contig 10522 bp, 8 predicted proteins | sample LakKiv3m_FD_114536 | JGI IMG/M metagenome (GOLD analysis project Ga0172374, IMG submission 114536) | Freshwater microbial communities from Kabuno Bay, South-Kivu, Congo - kab_092012_10.3m | ecosystem: Environmental > Aquatic > Freshwater > Lake | place: Democratic Republic of the Congo... | reverse complement strand
GTCCATGTCGTCGGTATCGGATCGCCGCATCTGGCGATCGGCACGGCGGCGATCGCGGTGGCGCTCAACGCCGCTGCATCGCTGGTCGGGCATTGGCGCGCGGGCACCGTCAAATGGCGCTGTGCGGCGGTGTTCGCCCTGTTCGGGGTCATCGGCGCGGCGATCGGCGCCGAAATCGGCAAGGCGATCGACGGGCAGGCCCTGCTCGGACTGTTCGGGTTGCTGATGATCGGCGTCGGCCTGTCGATGCTGCGCAAGCGGCGCGGCGATCCCAGAGCCGATGTGCGCCTGACCCGCGACAGCGCCCGCCACCTGTTGCCGCGCCTCATCCCGATCGGCAGCGGAGTCGGGCTGATGGCCGGGTTCTTCGGCATCGGCGGCGGCTTTCTGATCGTCCCCGGCCTGATGCTCGCGACCGCGATGCCGCTCGCCAACGCGATCGGCACTTCGCTGGTCGCGGTCACCGCGCTGGGCGCGACGACGGCGACGTCCTATGCGCTGTCGGGGCTAATCGACTGGACGCTCGCCGGGGTGCTGGTCGCGGGCGGAGTTGTGGGCGCGGGCCTGGGGATCGCGCTCGGCAAGCGGCTCGGCGCACATAAGCGGGCGATGGAGGTCGGCTTCGCTACGGTGGTGGTGCTGGTCGGGGCTTATGTGGTTTGGGGGGCGGTGGGATGATAAAAGAGCGCCGCTAGGGTCGCATTGCGCTCGACATGTCTTTTTCGCGCCGGGAACGGGTCACCAATTTTCGAACGAGCGCATCGGGGATTGGTTTCTTGGCCGAGAACGTCACTCCGGTCTTGGTCGATTTGAGCTTCGAACCAGTGATCTCGTCGGCATGGGCGGCGATCGCGGCGGGATCGACATAAAGACCGCACTGCTTGCTGAAGGCCGCATAGCCCGCAACGATCGCTCCTTCGATCTCGAAGCCAGGCATGTCGTATTTGATGACTTCTTCGGCGTCCGGCAGTGCTTGCGCAATCTGAGCGCGAAGCTGGCTCAGTATCGCATGAAACTGCTCAGGCGCAGCCGCGATATATGCATTGTGAGACTTTATCGCCATAATGCCGCCGTTATGCCGGGCGCGCTTGGTTGAGGCAATGATGGCCTCGGTCCGTGGGCTGGCCAGCGCCGACACGGGGCAAGCTCGTGCCGTCGGTCGGTTCGGCTGACGGCAAGGTCAGCCGACCGCCGACCGGGGATGATGCTGGTCTTCGGCTAAGCTGCGCTTAGCCTCAGGCATCATCCCCCATCCTCAGCGCAGCAATAAACGCCTCCTGCGGAATGCTCACCGAGCCATATTCGCGCATCTTCGCCTTGCCCTTCTTCTGCTTGTCGAGCAGCTTGCGCTTGCGGCTGGCGTCGCCGCCATAGCATTTCGCGGTCACGTCCTTGCGCATCGCGCTGATCGTCTCGCGGGCGATCACCTTGCCGCCGATTGCCGCCTGGATCGGGATCTTGAACAGGTGGCGCGGGATCAGTTCCTTCAGCCGCTCGCACATGCCGCGACCGCGCGTCTCGGCGGTGCCGCGATGGACGATCATGCTGAGCGCATCGACCGGCTCTTCGTTGACCAGGATGCTCATCTTGACGAGGTCGCCGGGGCGATAGCCGATCTGGTGATAGTCGAAGCTGGCATAGCCCTTCGACAGCGATTTCAGCCGGTCGTAGAAATCGAACACCACTTCGTTGAGCGGCAGTTCGTAGGTCGCCTGCGCGCGACCGCCGACATAGGTCAGGTTTTTCTGAATACCGCGCCGGTCCTGGCACAGCTTCAGGATGCTGCCGAGATATTCGTCGGGGACATAGATCGTCGCCTCGATCCACGGCTCGCGGATTTCGGCGATCTTGTTCGGCTCGGGCATGTCGGCGGGGTTGTGCAGTTCGATCTGCCCGCCGTCATGCGTCAGCTCGATTTCATAGACCACCGACGGCGCGGTGGTGATGAGGTCGAGGTCGTATTCGCGCGTCAGCCGCTCCTGGATGATTTCCAGATGCAGCAGCCCCAGAAACCCGCAGCGGAAGCCGAAGCCAAGCGCCGCGCTGGTTTCCATCTCGAAACTGAACGACGCATCGTTCAGCCGCAACCGGCTGATCGATTCGCGCAGTTTCTCGAAATCATTGGCATCGACCGGAAACAGGCCGCAGAACACCACCGGCTGGACTTCCTTGAACCCGGTCAGCGCCTCGGCGGCGGGGCGCTTTGCATCGGTCAGCGTGTCGCCGACGCGCGCCTGCGCCACGTCCTTGATCTGCGCAGTGATGAAGCCGACCTCGCCCGGACCCAGATCGCTCAGCTGCTCGATCTTGGGGCGGAAGCAGCCGACCCGATCGATCAGATGGGTGGTCCCGGCCTGCATGAACTTGATCTGCTGACCCTTGCGGATCGTGCCGTCCATCACGCGGACCAGGATGACGACGCCTAGATACGGATCGTACCAGCTGTCGACCAGCATCGCCTTCAGCGGCGCATCGGCATCGCCCGTGGGTGCGGGGATGCGCTCGACCACCGCATCCAGGATCTCGTCGATGCCGATCCCCGACTTGGCGCTGGCGAGCACCGCGCCCGATGCGTCGAGGCCGATCACATCCTCGATCTCGGCACGGACCTTTTCGGGTTCGGCGGCGGGCAGGTCGATCTTGTTGATGACCGGCACGATTTCATGGTCGTATTCGATCGACTGATAGACGTTGGCGAGCGTCTGCGCCTCGACGCCCTGCGCCGCGTCCACCACCAGCAGCGCGCCTTCGCACGCCGCCAGGCTGCGGCTGACTTCATAGGCGAAATCGACATGGCCGGGCGTGTCCATCAGGTTCAGGACATGGCCCTTCCAGTCGAGGCGCACGGTCTGCGCCTTGATGGTGATGCCGCGTTCCTTTTCGATGTCCATATTGTCGAGCACCTGCGCCGACATTTCGCGCTCGGTCAGCCCGCCGGTGCGCTGGATCAGTCGGTCGGCAAGCGTCGATTTGCCGTGGTCGATATGCGCAATGATCGAAAAATTGCGGATCTTGGATTGTTCGGTGGCCATATGCGCCGCGCGTTAGCACCGCGCGGGGGACTTGCGAAGGGGGATGCGTGAGCGCAATCGTTCGGACATGAAGATGCTGATCGGACTGGCGGCGCTGGCCGCGATGCTTGCCCCCGCGCCCGCGCCCGCGCAGGCAGCCGCACCGCGTTACGTGATGCGGCATCTCGACACGCCCAAGGGCGAGCGCGATCCCGATCCGCTGCCTGCGGGTGCGCTCAAGGCGAAGGCGCTGGTCGCGTGGTTCGAGGGCAAGCCGCTGGCGGCGATCTTCGCCACCCCCTATCGCCGGACGCAGCACACCGCGGCCCCGATCACAGCGGCGCGCGGGCTGACGGTTGAGACCTACGACCCCGCCGAACCCGACGCCTTGATCGCGCGGGTGAAGGCGATTGCGGGACCGGTGCTGATCGTCGGGCACAGCAACACCGTGCCCGACATCGTCGCCGCACTGGGCGGCGAGCGACCGGGAGAGCTGACACATGAGGATTTCGGGGATGTCTGGACGGTGAGTTCGAGCGGGACGATGCGGGAGAAGCTGACCCCGTAAGCCGCCGTGCTCCAGTGCCGCACGCGTCACGCTCGGTTACCCTGGGCTCCCGCCTGCGCGGGAGCACGGCGTTGGGTGGGCAAGGGGCTGACCTTCACCTCATCCCATTGTCGCGATAGGGTACGGAAAATTCCTCGGAGAATTCCATGCGCGCACTTGTCCTCACCGCCGCCCTGATCCTCGCTTTGCCTGCCAACGCACAGACATTGGTGATCGGCAACAAGGGCGAGGATTCGGTCAGCTTCGTCGATCTGAAATCGGGGCGAGAGATACGCCGGGTGGAAACCGAAAAGGCGCCGCACGAAGTCGCGATCTCGCCCGATGGGGCACGGGCAGCGGTGGTCGCCTATGGCGGGCAGACGATCGATATTTTCGATGTGGAATCCGCAAATCTGGTCGAACGGATCGACATCGCACCCAATCTTCGCCCGCATGGCCTGGTCTGGCTGAAGGACGGGCGGATCGTCGCGACGGCAGAAGGCAGCGATTCGATCGCGGTGGTCCGCGCGGCCAAGGACGGCGCGGGCGAACGGGTGCGTCAGGTTTCGACCGGTCAAAAGGGATCGCACATGGTCGCCGTCTCCCCCGACGGGCAGCGGGCATGGGTCGCCAATATGGGATCGAAATCGATCACCGCGATCGACCTGGCGGCAATGCGGAAGATCGGCGACACGCCGGTCGGCAAGGAACCGGAAGGGCTGGCGCTGTCGCCCGACGGACAACGATTGTGGGTGGCCGACCGGGGCGGCGACAGGGTCCATGAATTCGACGCGGTGACGATGAAGGAGTTGGGCAGCGTCGCGGTCGGCAAATTCCCGATCCGCATCCTGGTGTCGCCCGACGGACGTCATGCGGTGACGTCCAATCTCGAAAGCGGCGACCTGAGCGTGATCGACACCGCCACGCGCACGGTGACCAGGACGATCCCGGTCGGCCGGACCAAGGAATTCGGCCAGGTGACGATCCTTTTTTCCGACGACGGCACGCGAATTTATGTCGCGGAAACCGGCATCGACCGGATCGCCGAGGTCGATTTCGCGAGCGGGCGGGTGCTGGGGCGGCTGCCTGCGGGGAAACAGGGCGACGGGATCGCCATCGCGCCGGTGACGGTGCGACAGGCCGCGCCCGTGACGGATTGATATACTGTCCTGATCCGTCATTGCGAGTGTAGCGAAGCAATCCAGTCCATTCCGTACACCGCCGCTGGATTGCTTCGCTGCGCTCGAAATGACGTCGGGTTTGCACCGTGTGCGCCCGCCCCTTGCCACCCCCGCCCCATCCTCTAGCATCGCCTCCGATAACGGGAGAGCGCATCGATGCGACATATCGCGGTGATCGGGTCAGGACCGGCGGGCTATTATACCGCAGAGGCTGCGCAAAAGGCGTTCGGTGAGAATGTGCGGGTCGATATCATCGACCGCCTTCCCGTGCCCTTCGGCCTGATCCGCACCGGGGTCGCACCCGACCATCAGTCGATCAAGGGCGTGTCGCGCCGCTATGAGGCAACCGCGCTGACCGACAATGTCCGCTTCGTCGGCAATGTGACGGTGGGCAGGGACGTGACCATCGACGAGCTGCGCGACCTGTACGACGCGGTGGTGCTGGCCACCGGGGCGCCCGCCGACCGGCCATTGGACATTACCGGCAGCGACCTGCCCGGTGTGGTCGGATCGGCAGCGTTTGTCGGCTGGTATAACGGACATCCCGATTTCGCAGGGTTGGCGCCGCCGCTGAACGGTCCGGGGGCGGTGGTCATCGGTCATGGCAATGTCGCGCTGGACGTGGCGCGCATCCTGGCCAAATCGCAGGACGAACTGGCCGCATCGGACATCGTCAACCATGCGCTGACCGCGCTGGCGGGGGCAAAGATCGACACCATCACCCTGTTGGGCCGTCGCGGCCCGCACCAGATCGCGATGACGCCCAAGGAGCTGGGCGAACTCGGCCATCTGGAGCGCGCGACGCCGGTGGTCGAGCCCGGCGACCTTCCACCCGAGGGCGACGACGCGACGCTCGAGCCAGGCCAGCGCAAGTCGGTCACCCATCTGCGTGATTATGCGGCCAGGGGACCGGACGCCGCCAAGCCGGTCGATATCGTGTTCGACTTTTTCGCCATGCCGGTGGCGATCGAAGGCGACGGCCGCGCCGAACGGATCATCGTCGAACGCACCGCGCTCGACGCCGATGGCCGGGCGCACGGCACCGGCGACACCTATGCCATTCCCGCCGGGCTGGTCGTCAGCTGCATCGGCTATCGCACCCCGCCGATCGACGGCGTCCCCTATGACGCCCGCGCCGGTCGCTTCGCCAATGACGAGGGGCGCATATTGCCGGGACTCTACGCGGTCGGCTGGGCGCGGCGCGGGCCTTCGGGGACGATCGGCACCAACCGGCCGGACGGTTTCGCCATCGTCGAAAAGATCGCCGAGGATGTGGGCGACGGCGGCGACAGAAAAGGCCGTCCCGCGCTCGACGCCTTGCTGGCGGCGCGCGCGGTCGATGTGGTCACCTTTCGCGACTGGCAGAATATCGATTCGGCGGAAATCGCCGCCGCACGTCAGGGCGCCCCGCGCGAGAAATTCGTCGGCCTCGACGACATGCTGGGTGCCGCGCGCGCGCCGACGCGCGGTTGAATACAGAATCCGGCGCGCCCACTTGCACGCCGCTGGCCCGCTTTGTATAGGCGCGCCTTCCAGCAACGGTCCTGCGGCCAACGCAGCACCGGGACTCCGTCGGGGAGTAGCTCAGCCTGGTAGAGCACTGCCTTCGGGAGGCAGGGGCCGGAGGTTCGAATCCTCTCTTCCCGACCACGCTGCCACCCATAGCGCCGCGATCGCAGCCGGTACCCGCCGCGCAGTATCGCGCGTCGGGTCCGCATCGTCCCGTCAGACGGCGATGACGCCGCCATCGTCGCGGCGCACCACGACGACCGCAGGACGCGGCGGCATGTCAGGGCTGAAATCGGGCCAGCGATGTGCGGGATCGACCGCGGTGGAACGGCGGGCAAAGGGTGCCCATTCGTCCATGCCGTCGGCGGCAGGATGCTGCACGGCCAGGAACAGGTGGCGACCGTCGCGGGTAAAGCGCGGCCCGCACATTTCCGCACCGGCGGGAACGCGAAAGAACATGTGCGCCTTGCCGCGTCCTTCGCCATGGGTCTCCATCGCCCATAATCCGTCGGCGGTCCCGCTATTGGACCAGTTCGACCCCTGGTCGGTGGCGATCCATAGTCGGCCCGAGGGATCGAAAGCGCAATTGTCGGGGCACGAAAACCAACCGTTGTCGGAGATGTCCGGGTGCCAGCGCGCCCCGACCGCATCGGCGTCGGGTCGTCCGCACAGCACCAGGATTTCCCAATCGAACCGGTCTGCGGCATGGTCGCCGCCGGGTGCCACCAGTTCCAGTATCTGACCGTCGCGATTGGCGATCCGCGGATTGGCGACATTGGTCCGGTCGCGGTTCGCATTGTTGGTCAGCATGACATAAACGCGACCGTTGGTCGGATGCGCCTCGACATCCTCGGGCCGGTCCATCGGCGTCGCGCCCAGCAGGGTGCCCGCGCGCCTCGCCTCGATCACCACATCGGCCTGGCTGGCAAAGCCGTTTTCCGCCGTCAGCGGCCCCTGGCCGTGGACGAGCGGCACCCAGCGCATCCCGTCTTCGTCGAAGATCGCGACCGAAAGCACACCGTGATCGAGCAGATCGGCATTGGCGGCGCGGTCGTCGCTCACCCGGTCGCGGCTGACGAAACGATAGAGGAATTCGTTGCGGGCATCGTCCCCCATATAGACCACCAGGCGACCGTCGCCGTTGACGATCGTCTCCGCCCCTTCATGCGCGAACCGGCCCAGCGCGGTCCGTTTCCGCGGGATCGCATTCGGATCGAGCGCGTCGATCTCCACGATCCAGCCGAAGCGATTGGCTTCGTTCGGGTCCTTGCCGATGTCGAAGCGCGGATCGAACGCCGCCCAGCTCAGTCTCCCCTCGCCGGGGCGCGTCGGTTTCCCGTCGCCGCGCACGACGCCCATGCGTCGATGATTGACCGTCTCGACATGACCGGCAGGCAGCGCGCCCGAAAACGCATAGTCGAAATTCTCCTCAGCCGTCAGATAGGAGCCCCAGGGCGTCACGCCGCCCGCACAATTGCCATAAGTGCCGATGACCGTGCGCCCCGCCGGATCGGCCACGGTCCGCATCCGCGCGTGGCCCGCTGCCGGCCCATGGATCGCGACGCGGGTCGACAGCATGTCGACCTTGCGGTTCATCGTGCCGATCACCGGCACCCAGCGCCCGCCTTCGCGCCGAACTTCGGTCATCGAGACGCCGACCGCGGCACGCTCCGCTTCCGAATGGCGGCGTTCGTACCGACTACGGTCGAGCGTTCCATCGGCGCCGTAAAGATCGGGAAACATCAATTCGGGCAACGCATATTCATGGTTGACCCCCAGCATCATGCGATCGGGCGACAGGGGGATCAGTCCAACGAAATCGCAGTTATAGCCGAACTGCATCGATTGCGCCGCGCCGGTCTGGTTCATCGGATCGAACGCAGGCGCGCCCGGCATCACCGGATCACCCCAGCGCAACAGGATATCGGCGGAATAGCCCCGCGCGACATGGTGGCGTTCGTCGATACCGTGAGTGATCGGCGTGAAGGCGAAGGCGGGCGAGCGATCGCGAACGGTGCCGCGCGACCCCATCCCGCCATAACCGCAACTGGCCAGCATCGCGGTCGCGCCCAGCCCGCCGATGCCGGTCAGGATCGACCGGCGCGAAAGCCGCGCTTCGACGATGGTTTCGAATGAACGGGTCATGAAATTCTCCGGCCGGAAACAGGATTTCGCCCGGCCTAGAAGGTCAATGTGGCAGTTCGGTGAATCCGCGCCCCCGTTCTCGGCGAGCGTTCCTCCCGGCAAGCGCGATTCCGGTATCCTCGCCCGGCGCCCGCGTCATCCATAGGCGATCCACCGCCCCAATGTGCCGATCGCCAGCCACAGCAGCAGCGACAGCCCCGACATGATCCGCGCGGACATCGGCGCACGATCACCCCAGCCGTCGATCCCGCTGCCGTGAATCCACCGAAATGCGGCCGCGTTGACGAGCGCGAACAGGATCAGGACCAGCTTTCGCTCGAACACGGCCGATCCGGCCAGCGCCTGGCCATCGGCGGCAAACAGCACCACGCCAGTCGGTACGATCACGGCAAGGCCCGCGACGGCAACCGGGGTCAGCGCGCGGGACAAGGCCGCCAGTGGCAGCCGCCTCCACAGCCCCAGCACGCGCAGATCGAGGATGCCGATCCCGCCCACCAGCATGACAAGACCCAACAGGTGCAGCGTGTTGGCGACGGGATAGACCCATGCCCCGCTGCGCGCCCACGGTCCCAGTCCGATTGCGTCGAGCCAGTCCGCGGCCGCCAGGATCAGCGCATCCACGCTTCGGGCGTCAGCGCAGTTCGACCGTCTTGTCGCCCACCATCACGCGTTCGATCCGCATTTCGGCCGTACCGTCGCGACGGGCATAGCCGGTCATGCCGATCCGCTGGCCCGGCGCGATTTCCGCTTCGGCCAGCCCGCGCGCGGTCATCCGGCTGACGGGCGCCAGGATCACGTCCCATTGCTGCCCGCGCCACCGCATCGTCGCGGTACCATGCGGATTGGCCCAGGTGACGGCGGTCAGCGTGCCGTTCAGAGTAATCGGTTTGGTCTCGTCATAGGACGACCAGCCATGATGCGCGAGCGCGGGCGCGGTGATCGCGATGGCGGCGACGGCGAACAGGGCGAAGCGGCGCATGGTGTCTCTCCCGGTTTGGATGCAGACAGGATACGCATGAATGACGGTAGAGTTCAAATCCCGCCTATTACCCCCGTCGTCGCATAGCGGTGGAAGGCGTTCGTTTCGCGCGCGCCGAGGGATAGCGGCGCCGGGTTGAATGGTTCGTCGCGGAACTCAACCGGTCCGGCTGTCGCCTACGCGAAACCATCGCCCGCACGATCGAACTCGAACGTCTGCGCTGAGCGCGCCGGATCAATAGGCGCGCGCCACCAAAATCCGCTCGACGGCCGGGTTGCCGCTGAAGATACACGCACCGTCCGCAGCCGCCGCATCGACCGGCACATTCCGCACCGTCAGCTTCAGCTCCTTCAGCCGCGCCACGACCTTGTCGAGTGCGTCACCGGTCGGCCTGTCCCACTGAACCTCGACCCAGCCGGGATATTTGCCGCCATTTTCGAAATGCGCCTTGAGCGCGTCGAATTCGGTCACGCCGCGGGTGATGCCGCCGTCCAGGCGTGCCTTCGCATCGGCGTGAAGCGCGCCCTGAATCTCCTCCAGCAACGCCCCGACCGATCCGGCGAAGTCGTCGCGGCCCTGGCCGTTGCTGTCGAGCTTGCCGTCGTCGCGATAGAGCCGGTCTCGGCGAATCACGGTCACCTGATGGCCTGCCATGTCGCGTCCGCCGACCTCGACGATCACCGGCGCGCCCTTTTTCACCCAGCCCCAGCGCTTGGTCGCGGCCTTGGCCGGGCGCCGGTCGAGCAGCACGCGCACCGGCTCGCCCAGCGCGGTCTGGCGTGTCAGCGATGCCTGCAACTCGGCGCAATAGGCCATCAGGGCGTCGTCCTCCGGCACGTCGCGCAGCATCGGCACGATCACGACCTGCCACGGCGCGACGCGCGGCGGCACGCGCAGCCCGTCATCGTCGCCATGAACCATGATAAGGCCGCCGATCATGCGCGTCGACATGCCCCAGCTGATCGTCTGTGCGAGTTCGAGCTGGCCTTCCTTGTTCTGGAACCGGATATTCTGCGCGGCGGAAAAATTGGTGCCTAGGAAATGCGAGGTGCCGGCCTGCAGCGCCTTGCCGTCCTGCATCATCGCCTCGATCGAATAGGTCGCCTCCGCACCCGGAAACCGCTCATGCTCGGGCTTTTCGCCAGCGATC
>Ga0172374_1002938_pt1 | contig 10524 bp, 10 predicted proteins | sample LakKiv3m_FD_114536 | JGI IMG/M metagenome (GOLD analysis project Ga0172374, IMG submission 114536) | Freshwater microbial communities from Kabuno Bay, South-Kivu, Congo - kab_092012_10.3m | ecosystem: Environmental > Aquatic > Freshwater > Lake | place: Democratic Republic of the Congo... | reverse complement strand
TAGCCCGTCAGGAGGAAAGACCTGCTCACGCGTTTTTTTTGACCGAAGGATATGTCCCCCAGTGCAACTTTTTCCACGATGGGCAATTTCCGGGAAAAGTATCTTTTCATTTTTGCGTGTATTGATTATAATGAATTGCCTTATTGTAATCATGCGTTTTTCGGGATTTTACCAGTTATTTTCACCTATGCATAAAGTAGTCATCGTACGGCACGGCCTCTCTGTCTGGCCCGACAAATTTACGGGATGGACGGATATCGATCTTGCTCCGGCCGGCATCACGGAAACATACAAGTATGGCGCGAAGCTGAAAACCCTCGGATACACGTTCGACAGGGGATATGCCTCCGTTCTCAAGCGCGGCATCAAAACGCTCTGGACGGTGCTCGACGCCATGGACCTCAATTGGATCCCTATCCAAACCGCGTGGCAGCTGAATGAACGCCATTACGGCGCCCTCCAGGGCCTGAACAAGGCGGAAACGGTCGCCAAATACGGCGAAGACCAGGTCAAGCTCTGGAGGAGAAGCTATGATGTGCGCCCGCCCCAGATATCCCCGTCCGACCCCGCGCATCCGTCACACGACCCCCGCTACGGGGACGTGGATCCATCTCTCCTTCCCGGGGGGGAGTGCCTCAAGGATACCTATGCGCGCGCCATCCCCTATTGGGAAACCGTCATCGCGCCCGAGGTAAGAAACGGCAAGCGGGTCATCATTTCTGCACACGGCAATTCTATCCGGGCATTGGTGAAATACTTCGACGGTCTTTCGGAAGAAGAGATAACGGCCGTCAACATACCCTACTGCATCCCCCTCGTCTATGAGTTCGACGATGCCATGAAGCCCGTCAGGCATTATTATCTTGCCGATGCGGAAGAAGTCGCACGGGTTATAGAAAGTATCAAGAACCAAACAAAAAAATAATATGCGCGTCATGCCGTCCCTGCTCGAAAAAAATACGGGGGAACTCTTCGGCCACATCGAAAGGATGCGGTCGTATTATTCATTTTTCCAGATCGATATCGCGGACGGTGATTTTGTTCCCAACCGCACCCTGCAGCCCGAGGACATCGGTGCATACCTCAGGACAAACTCTCCGCCGGTCAAGGACCTGGTTTTTGATATCCACCTGATGGTCCGCGATTATGCGTCGTATATGCAACGGATCCTGCGCCTGCGATTACTTCTTCCCGTCCGCTGCGTCCTGGTTCATTTTGGCGCACATCTTCACGAAGAGGATACGAAAAAAGCCCCGTTTCCCGTCGGCCTGGTACTCAATCCGGGGGATGAAATCGATGATGTAGTAAAAAACTATAGTTCTCTTGATATCTTTCCCGAAATACAGCTGATGACAGTTGAACCCGGATTCCAAGGAAGCCCTTTTATAGGACAGTCGCTTAATAAAATTGAACAGCTTAGAAACAACAATTATAGGAATGAAATCCTCATCGATGGAGCGGTGAATCCGGAGACAGCAAGCATCATGTCAAGGCTCCCTTGTAAGCCGGACACCATTTGTCCCGGAAGCTACCTGACGCGAGCGCCGGATCTTGCCCGCGCCGCCAAGACCCTTGCGGCAATCACGGAAGAAGCTTGAGAAGAAGCCCGGGTTTGGTTATGGCAGCCCACAGATCGTCTCCCCCGAACTTGCCGTCACGGTTGAAGTCCAACGGATACATGTTTTTGAACTGGGCAATGTTATTTTCTCGCTTGAATACGACATATGTCTGACGCGGTAGATAGTAAGGCCTGAGGATGACAATGCGGTATTTTTTCCCGAGGACAATATTCTGTATGCTGTCGGCATCGATGACGCCATTTTTTAGCGCAAGCCCGCCCTTCTTATACACGATACCCTCTTTGTCGTCAAATATCTGCAGCTCAAACCCGTCCCCGCTGCTTATGAGCTTGGGAAAGAGAGAGACGCTTACCCTGATTGCCGGGAGGGGAACTATTTCGAATTGCCACTGGGCTCCGGTCGCGACGGCATCACCGTTTTTCATAAGCGAGATCCGCGCCGTATGGAGGCCGGCGGTTTTTCCCGTCTTCACGAACAGCGTAAGGTCTGTCTCCTCCTGCGGTTTTACTCTTTTAATGTCCGAGAACATGTATTCGAAGGGGATGTCCCCGTCGATGCTAAGGGCAAGCTTGTACCCGTCCTCCTTGTCCCAGATTGCCTGTCCGGCGTTACGCAGGATGAGCGTGAACCGGTAACTGGAGTCGGCGACGAGGTCCGAAAACAGATCTATACCGAGCTGCCCTTTCTCGCGTATCTCCGGTCTTCCCGCCTCCTTTTCCATGCGTAAAACGGCTTCATATTGCGGATAATACTCATTGGTTCCTTGCTTTTTCCACGAGAACCCCAAAAAGGGAGAACTCTGATAATCGAATACAAAGGGTGTTACCGCCCGGACCCGCGCATCACTGAGCCATACATTCTCAAACGCGAACACATAGTTGCGCGCCATGGTCTCCCTGTCGAGATTTCGGTCATCCCACCCGGTCTCAGTTATGAAAACTGGGAGCTCCTTGGTTACCCCGAGCTCCGCAAGCAACGCGAGCTCCCATCGGTATCCCGTTATCGTCTTTCTCCCCGCGTCCCACGGTTTGCCGGAAAAGGCGGGATTGGGATATGAGTGCGATGCCCATGCGTCAACATAGCGGAAAAGTTCATCGTTGACGATGCGTCTCAGAAAGACACCCTCATCTTCGTATTGTGTGGGGTACGACGGGGCCGATGCATCAAATCCTGCAAGCATGATGAAGAAATCGGCGTTAACTTCCTTTAGTCTTTTTGCAAACGCAAGCGCAACCTTTCCATACCCCTCCGGGTCCGTCTCTCCTCCCCATTCGCTCGCATGGTTCGGCTCATTGAAAAGAACGACATATCTTTCTTTGACAACCCAGTTCAGCGAATTAAGAAACTCCGCCCATCCGCCCGCTTCCTCGGGAGTCGGCCGTCTCCACACTTCCCCTTCGGGTCGTGTGGCAAGACGGATTATCGGGATGAGCCGCGCTTCCCGAAGCTCGTCGAGCAGTCCCTGCCATTTCACCTTGTTCCGGTCGTTTTCCTGTATGACCAGCGTGGCATATCCCCAATCGCCGCCACCCCCATTCACCATACGTGCCGCCGCTTTTATGTCATCCGGCGTCGGTTGCAGAAGAGATATCCCGACCTTGTTGTTGGGGAGCCGTTCCCCCGCTTCAACGGGAACGAGAATAACGGCGAACAACAAGATGATGAATATGACTGTGCGTTTCATTATTTGTATTTCTTCAATGTGGCGCAGGAGAACTCACACCTTCGGCAACACGATGGTCCGCTGATGCGAATAGATACCCGCAAGGTCCTTGTAGGTCTTGTCACACTGTTCGTCCGCTTTGAAAAAGAGAATCTCAGCTATCCCCTCACCCGCATAGATCTTCGCCGGCAACGGGGTCGTGTTTGAAATCTCGATGATAAGCTGGCCCTCCCATTCCGGTTGAAGCGGCGTCACATTCACGATGATGCCACATCGTGCATATGTGGATTTGCCTATGCAAAGCCCCAGAACATCTTTCGGCATACGGAAATATTCCACGCTTTTTGTCAATGCGAATGAGTTCGGAGGGATGATACATTCTTTTCCCTTGACCGATACCAATGATTTTTCATCGAACCTCTTCGGATCGACAACGGTCGAATAGACATTCGTGAAGATATTGAATTCCTCGGCTGCGCGCAGGTCATATCCATATGAAGAAAGACCGTACGAAACCTTTCCGTCGCGCACAAGTCCGTTGATAAAGGGCTCGATCATGCGATGTTCTTTGGCCATGCGGGCAATCCAGGAGTCGGGTTGAATGCTCATACTGTATTATACCCCTCATCTTCTGTCCGCGGAGGATATCGTTTTGTATGTCGTTGAAGAAATGTAAGCGATGGTGCGTTGAAGTGCGCCCCAGTCGTATCCGCGCGTCATCACACAAAGCAAATAAGGTCGTTTGACGTAATACACGATGCCGCAGTCATGGAGTTGTTTGGTCCCTCCGTCATAGACGCGCTCGCCGAATTTGTGCGCCACCTTCACGTCGCCCGGGACGCCCGCAACCAGTCCTGCGCGGTACTCAACCCGCGTCAAAAGGTCAAGCGCCCATTGGGAGTTCTCTCGGTCAAGATAGGACGCATTGTACAGGATACGGAAAAAAGTCGCATACCGGCGGACTTTCATGAAGTCCTCCCGCCGGACAATTCCCGGCACCTCGATACCCAGATCGTTATATACTTCGTCCATGTTGACGTCCGAGAGCGTAACCAGGAGAGTGTTTTTCGCCCGGTTGTCAGAGTAGACAATCATCGCCTCCAAAAGATCTCGTATCATATATTCCTGCCCCACTTCGTATTTGCGCGTGGGAACGATATCCTGGGTGACCCCGTCGTTTATGTCCCTATAGGGTATTTTTTTGTCTAAAAATCCGTCTTTCTGATCGGCATACTTCAGGATGCTGATGAGAAGAGGAACCTTGAGCAGGCTTGCCGGCGAAAATTCCGCGTCCTCATTGATGCCAAACCACGGGCCGTTATTCAGGTCGCGGAAATAGACCGATACCTGGAATGCGTCCTCTGTGTGGGCCGCGGCATAATCGCTTATGTTTTTTTTGAGAGTAAGCAAATCGCCTTCGGACGCCTGTTCGGTCAAGTCGACATCTATGAGGGGATTGATGAGGCGGTATTGGTTATGACTGCCGGAACGCTCAACTGAAAGGGATGGGCCGTGGGTATCGGTTGTCCGGGCAACGCCATACCCAACCGCGATTCCGCAGAGAAAAAGAAGAATGATTGCAATACCGATAATGACTCGTTTCATAACACCATTCTAATACCGTCGTGTCGGAGTGGGCGGACTTGAACCGCCGACCTTACGCACCCCATGCGTACGTTCTAGCCATCTGAACTACACTCCGTTTTCCTGCCTGCTCTATTCTACCAAATGCCAAGGCATTTAGCTATAATGCACGTAGAAAACAGATTATTTAGTTATTGCGCGTCCCACCGATGAAGATAATGACATACCGGGAGGCTGTTTCCTTTTTTGCTTCTTTCATCCCGAAGAAAGCACAACTGTATGCGGGTCAATTTGGCCTTGACCGGGCGCGCTTTCTCCTCGGACAGCTCGGGAATCCCCAGGACCGGATACCGGTCCTCCACGTCGCGGGCACATCCGGAAAAGGGTCGACTTCTTTTTACATCAGCCGCATCCTTCACGCACACGGGCTGAGGACCGGCCTCCATGTTTCTCCCCATCTCCTTGATGTCCGCGAGCGGTTCCAGATAAACGGAACGCTGATACCGGTCCCGGACATGCTCCGTTACCTTGATATGATTATTCCCGCGATTGAAAGAACATCCGTTTCACACTTCGGCAAACCCACATACTTCGAAGTGCTCATCGCGCTCGCATTCACGGTTTTCTCCGGACACAAGGTCGGTGCCGCCGTCATCGAGACCGGCATGGGAGGGCTGCACGACGGAACGAATACCATCTCATCGCCCGACAAGATTTCCGTCCTTACCCGGATCGGCTTGGATCACACCCAGATTCTCGGCAAAACCATCGGAGCCATCGCAAGACAAAAATCCGGGATAATCCTCCCCCGTTCTTTCGTTGTTGTTTCACCCCAGACCAAGGAGGCGGAGTCGGTCATCGGACAAATCGCAAAAAAACGCATGGCACGCATAGAATGGGCTCCTGTTTCCAAACCTCTCCCGGCGTCACCCGGCTTTTGCAGGTTTTCTTACCGGGACAGCAACCTCTCGGTTCCGGATATCACGCTCCCTACCCCGGCCCGGTACCAGGCGGAAAATGCGACTCTCGCCATCGCCTCATGCATCCGGTTTGCCAGGCAAACGAACCTGTCCCTCTCTCCCTCGGTAATACAAAAAACTCTTTCATCTTCGCGGTTCGCGGGACGCATGGATATATTCCGGAAAGGAGCAAAAACCGTTATCGTGGACGGTGCCCACAACCCCCAGAAGATGACCGCCTTCATGACGAGCCTGTCTTTGTTCGCGCCGGGCAAACGGCACATCTTCGTCGTCGCCTTCAAGGAAGGCAAGGACACAACCCCCATGGTCAGACGCATCATCCCCCATGCCAAAAAAATCATATTCACTTCTTTTTTTCTCACCAACCAGGACGTGCAGAACATGTCCGAGAAGCCGACGGCCCTTTCCGAAATAGCCCGTCAAACCGGGTTCTCTTCTTTCGCAATAATCCCCGATACAAACAAAGCATTCGCCGCGGCTTTCAGCGAGGGGGATTCTGTCGTCGTGACGGGCTCTTTGTATCTTGCCGGAGAACTCTATCCCGCCATTTCCCGATGGTCGGATTCCACATCCTGATATAATGGTTGCATGGATTTTTTATCCGTCAGCTGGACTGACCTTCAGGAAAAAACATTCCTCCTTGCCAAGAAGGTAGGGGCCGAGTCCCGCAAGCCCGACCTCATCGTCGCCATCGCGCGCGGCGGCGTCACGATAGCCCATATCCTGTCAGACTTCCTCCATCTTCCCATAACGACATTCACCATCAGCAGCTACAAGGACCTTAAGCAGCAGTCCGTCCCGAAAATCACGCTCAACCTCGGCGACAAACTGCATAAGAGGAATATCCTTCTTGTTGATGACGTCTCGGACACCGGCAAGACGTTCGTCAGGGGAATGGCATACCTGAGAGACCTCGGCGCCGAACACATCACGACTGCCGCCGTTTTCACCAAACCGTGGACGACCTTTCTTCCGGATCATCATGTCGCAGAGGTCAAGGAGTGGATTATGTTTCCCTATGACATACGCGAGACCATCGAGGCTCTTAACAGCAAACTTTCCAGGGAAGGAAAATCCAAAGAGGAAATTACCAATATATTGAAGGGCCTCAAGATTGCCCCGCAATACATCCGGACATACCTCACATGAATTCACTCGAAACTACGGCCGCAATCATCCGCAAATCCATTCCTTCGTTTCCCGAAACGCTTTGTGTGTTGGGGTCGGGATGGAACAAATTCCTTGCCGGCAAAACGGTAGAAACCGAGCTCTCATATGCGGACATGTTTGGCCGTTCCACATCGGTGCCGGGCCATGACGGAAAACTTGTTGTCGTACGGATGGGAAAGAAGCGGATTGCCTGCATGGTGGGGCGTTTTCATTTGTATGAAGGGTATACCGGCGAAGAGGTCACCCTCCCTATCCGCGCCTTCGCGTCGCTCGGCGTCAAGAGTCTCGTCCTGACGGCTGCATGCGGCGCACTCAACCCCTCTTATCGGGTCGGCGACTTTGTCATCCTCTCCGACATGACGACCTTATTCCTCCGCAACAATCCCTTGGTCGGTCCTCAATTCATCGATGTGTCCCGTGTGTTTGATAGTGATATGACCCGACAGGCGAAGCAAACAGCAACGGAACACAACATCCCTCATCATGAGGGGATATATGTATATTATCCGGGCCCCAACTACGAGACGCCCGCCGACAAGCGCGCCCTGCGTACGCTCGGGGCTGATGTATGCGGGATGAGCATCGTTCCCGAAGTGCTTGCCGGGCGCCTGCTCGGTCTCCGTATCCTCGGCCTGGCGTTCGTCACCAATCTTGCATTCGTCAAGCATGATCATACCGAGGTCGTGGCGCAGGCGAATGCCGCATCCGGCCGCATGACCACCCTCCTTTCCGGCATCGTGTCGGCATAATCCCTTGCGTTCCGCAGGTTTTCTGCTATTATTTACTATGGAGCCCCACGGAAGAAGCAGACCAAAACTCGCGGAACTGCACTTTCATCTCGGCCAATCGGTCGAACCCGCTATTTTATGGAGCATCGCTCATGCGCAGGGCATCAAACTTCCGACCAAAGACTACTGGGATTTCCACGACATGATAACGCTTAACAAGAAGCATGTCACGTGGGAAGATTATCACAAGCTGTTCACCTGGACAGAACTCATCCAGTCCTCGCCCCTTGCCATGGAAAGGTCGGTTTACGAAACAGTAAGCGGCGCATACCGCGTCAACAACATCACCCTCATGGAGCCGGGTTTCTGCCCCATGTTCCGCAACCGCAAGGGAGAGCAGGACCTTGATCAAATCATCCTCGCCGCCCTGACCGGCATGGAAAAGGCGCTTGTAGAATTCCCGCAGGTGCGGGCGGGTATCATCTTCATGCTGGACCGCCGTCTTCCTTTCGAAAAAAACAAGATAATAGTGCAGAAGGCAATGAAATATTCCCGCCGCGGCGTCGTCGGCATCGACATAGCCGGACCCCACAAGGAGGGATTCCATTATCGCGATTATGCGAAATTGTTCCGCGAGGCGCAGGAATCAGGGATCCACACGACGGTACATGCGGGCGAGGACGGCACCACGGAGGAAATGGAGCATATCGTCGAGTGCCTGCCGGTCGAACGCATCAATCACGGCATCAAGGCGGTCGGCTCGAAGCGGCTCATGAAAAAACTCCGGGACAAGAACCTCACCCTTTGTTTGTGTCCGTCATCGAATCTCAAGGTCGGCTTCGTTAAAGATGTTGACCACCTCAAGTCAATCGTCCAAACCCTCTGGAAAGAAGGAGTTAAGTTTTGCTTCAACACCGACAACCCCTCCATGTTGAAGACAAACCTCCGCAACGAAATAGACATCGTCAGGAGAGCGGGCATACTTGACGAAAAACAAATCGAACAAACGGTCAAATGGGCTTTCGAAGCATCATTTATTAATTTACCCCACCACCATGAAAACATCTATCTCTGATAAAAAAATCATTCCCGGCGAGGGGTTGACATTCGACGACGTCCTTCTCCGGCCCGGCCGCAGCGATTTCCGCCGGGATGATATAGATCTTTCGTCCAAGCTGACGAAACGAATAACGTTAAAACTCCCCCTCGTATCCTCCCCCATGGACACTGTCACCGAAAGCACCCTCGCCATCGCACTTGCAAAACTCGGGGGCATCGGCATCATTCATCGCAACATGACGGCGGGGAATCAGGCGGAAGAAGTTGCCCGGGTGAAAAAGGAAAAACTCCTCGTCGGTGCCGCCATTGGCGCAAACAAGGGATTTGAAGAAAGGGTCGGCGTACTCGTAAAGGCCGGGGCCGATGTTGTCGTCGTTGATTCGGCTCATGGGTATTCCGAAACAGTCATCGCGGCGATTGCATACATCAAAAAAACATTTCCCGGCATCGACGTTATCGGCGGCAACATCGCGACATACGAAGGCGCCATGGCGCTCATCGATGCGGGCGTCGACGGACTGCGTGTCGGGATGGGACCGGGCGCCATTTGTACGACGCGCATCATTTCCGGCATGGGCGTCCCCCAAATCACGGCTCTTTTCGAAACGGTTGCCGCAGGAAACAAAACAGGTGTCCCGGTTATCGCCGACGGCGGCATCAAGTATTCGGGCGATATGGTGAAGGCAATCGCCGCGGGCGCCTCGACCGTCATGATGGGCGGATACTTTGCATCCTGTGAAGAGGCGCCGGGAGATGTCATGGAACTTACCAAGGAACAGGTACCCGCGCGTTTCAAAAGCATCTTTACGAAAAATCAGGAACTGTACCGTTTCAAGGCGTACCGGGGCATGGGCTCTGTCGGCGCCATGAAGCAGGGTGCCCGCGTCAAGTCCGAGGATGAGTTCCATGGCAAGTCATACAAGGATCGCGTTATGGTCGCCGAGGGAGTGGAGGGATTGGTGCCGGTCCGCGGAAGCGTTTCCACCCTTGTCGCGCAGGCGGTCGGCGGCATCAAGTCCGGGATGTATTATGTAGGTTCCCCGACCATCTCGCACTTGCAGGAGCATGCACGATTTCTTAAAATTACCCAGGCGTCGCTCAAGGAAAGCCACCCGCACGATGTTCTCATTACCAATCCTGGAGAAAATTATAAATAAGAAGTATGCCGGCTGAGCATTATTTTAGCAGGAGCACCATCCAACCTCCGGGCCGGCTGGCCGAATATGACCCACCCCTTTCGTTTGATCGTTCGGTTGCCTGTATCGGCGAAGCCCTTGAGCAACGCGCCATAACAAGAGGACAAGCGGGTATCACGATGGGGCTTCTCGAACATGGCGGGATTGTACAATTCCCGGGCGGCCTTGGCATCGACTATGACCGAGTTTTCAAAAACACATTCGATACGCCGGCTGCGATGCCAGCCATCCGCGAGCTTGCGCAGCAAGTGAGCGATCTTGGTGTAAATGTGCTCGTGGCACCGGAGCACTCTGCCATCATTCCTGCCGCCATGTTGGGAGGACTCCTTGAAGTTCCGGTCATCAAGGTGAAAAAAAATGGTCCCACAGTCCGTCCGGGATTTGTAAGCGCACAAGTAGATTCCTATACCGGAGGCGAGCGGGACACGCTCACCCTGGATACCCGCGGCATTCTCTCCGCCATCCCTCATCTTGGCGGCGCACGCGCGATCGCGGTTGATGAAATCATCGACACCGGCGCGATGACGCAGGCGGTCCACTCCTTGGTCGGGCAACTCCGGGAAG
>Ga0172374_1002935_pt1 | contig 10528 bp, 6 predicted proteins | sample LakKiv3m_FD_114536 | JGI IMG/M metagenome (GOLD analysis project Ga0172374, IMG submission 114536) | Freshwater microbial communities from Kabuno Bay, South-Kivu, Congo - kab_092012_10.3m | ecosystem: Environmental > Aquatic > Freshwater > Lake | place: Democratic Republic of the Congo... | reverse complement strand
ACGACCCCGTGGCGGTGACGAAGCCGGAGTTGACGAAGCCGATGAAGGCGATGAACAGACCGATGCCGACCGTGATCGCGATCTTCAGCTGGAACGGCACCGCGTCGAAGATCGCCTTCCGCAGGCCGGTCGCGGCGAGCAGTACGATCACGACGCCGTTGATCATCACGAGCGCCATCGCCTCGGGCCAGGTCACCTGGCCGACGACGGAGAACGCGACGAAGGCGTTGATGCCGAGACCGGCCGCGAAGCCGAACGGCAGGCGCGTGACCAGACCGAACAGGATCGTCATCACGCCGGCGGTCAGCGCGGTTGCCGCGCCGACCGCGTTGAACTCCAGCACGTCGCCGGCGACGTCGGGCTTGCCGGAGAGGATGATCGGGTTGAGGATCACGATGTAGGCCATCGTGACGAACGTCACCAGACCCCCTCGGATCTCGGTGCCGATCGTGGATCCGCGCTTGCTGATCTCGAAGAAGCGGTCCAGGGAGTTCTTGGGCTCGGTGGGTGCCGGGGCGGGCGGGGCAGTTGTCATCGGGAAACCTCCGGAGAAACGCTATCGTGTCGCCGACCCCACGCGCGCCCCCGGGGCTTGCAGAGGAACTCGTCGTAGTCTCGAAGCGCTATGCAACGCCTCCTCGTCGCGCTCCTCGCCGCCTTCGACGCCGCCATCGCCGCGGCGGTCGGTCTCGTCGTGCTTCTGGCGCCGTTGACGCTGCTGTGGACACTGGCGTTCGGCATCACGGCGGACTGGGGCGCGCTCTGGCCGCTCACCGGAACGCTGTGGCAGTTCGGTCACGGTGTTCCGCTCGCCGTGACGATCCCGGCTGAGCTTCTGGTGACGCTCGCGATCCCGCCGGAGGCCGCGACGTTCGCGGTGTCGGTCACCCCGCTCGCGTTCCTGCTCTTCACGCTCCTCTTCGCCGCGCGATCGGGCCGCCGGGCGGCGTCCTCCGGGGCGTGGCTGCTCGGGTCGCTCTCCGGTGCCGTGGTGTTCTCTCTCATCTCCGCTTGTGTCGCTCTGACCGCACGGCTGGATGCAGCGCAGACGCCGCTGCCTCTAGCGATCGTGCTCCCCGCCGCCGTCTATCTCGTGGGGGCGCTGTGCGGAGCGGTGCGGATCGCCTGGGAGGACGGCGACGGCGGTCTCCTCGATCGGCTGCACGATCGGGTCGACGCCCGTGCGGACTGGGCACCGGTTCCGGCAGCGGTCGTCCGCGGTGCGGCGTTCGCCCTGGTGGGCGTCGTCGGGGCGTCCGCCCTGGCCCTCGCGCTCACGACGCTCTTCCGCGGTGGCGAGGTCGTCGCGCTGTTCCAGTCCGCGCGCGTGGATGCGCTCGGCGCGACCGTGCTGACTCTCGCGCAGCTGCTCTACCTGCCGACGATCGTCGTGTGGACCGCCTCCTGGCTCGCCGGCCCGGGGTTCGCCGTCGGCGTCGGCACCGCGGTGTCGCCGGCCGGGACGCAGCTGGGCGTCGTCCCCGGGATCCCCGTGTTCGGACTGCTGCCCGAGAACAGCTCGATCTGGATGCTGATCGTGGTCATCGTCCCCGTGGCCGCCGGTGCCTTCGCGGGCTGGGCGGTGCGGTCGCGCCTCGTGTGGGAGGGCACCCCGCTCGGCATGGTGCAGCGCGCCGTGATCGCCGGAGGCATCGCCGCCGTGACGGCAGGGATCGCCGCGCTCGCAGCCGTGTTCGCCCACGGTTCGATCGGACCTGGTCGGCTGTCGGACGTGGGTCCTTCCGTCGGCCCGTTCGCTCTCGCGCTCGGGGTGGAGGTCCTGATCGGAGCAGCGATCCTGCTGCTCTCCCCGCGCAACCGTGACGAGCTGGCCGAGGAGCGCACCGACCGCTGGCTGGCGGAGATGACCGAGCTCGAGCCGTTGCCGGAGACGCCCGCGCCCGCTTCCGACGTGCCGGTCCGCGAGGTCACGGCCTTCGATGACACGGCACCGCTCGACGATCTCCGCGGGTTCACCGCCCCGCCCGTCGACCCGGCCGACCGGCGCGACTGAACGGGCACCGTGGGCGCGACCGGCGGAGGGAGCATCGCGCGTCCCCCGCTAGACTGGGCGCGTGCTCACGGTCGCCGTTCTCATCTCGGGCACCGGCTCGAATCTTCGCGCCCTCCTCGAGGCCGCTCGTCATCCCGATTTCCCTGCCAGGGTGATCGTTGTCGGCGCCGACCGCGAAGCCGAAGGGCTCGCCCACGCCGAGGAGTTCGGCATCCCCAGCTTCACCGTGCCGTGGCATGAGCATGAGAGCCGCGAGGCCTGGGGCGAGGAGCTGGGCCGCCAGCTGGACGTCTGGAAACCCGACCTGGTCGTGCTCAGCGGTCTCATGCGCCTCCTGCCCGCGTCGCTGGTCGCCCGGTACTCGCCGCGCCTGATCAACACGCACCCCGCCTACCTGCCGGAGTTCCCCGGCGCGCACGGCGTGCGCGACGCGCTCGCCGCGGGCGTGACGCAGACGGGCGCGAGCGTGATCGTGGTGGACGACGGCGTAGACACCGGACCGATCCTCGCTCAGGAGCGCGTGCAGATCCGCGCCGACGACACCGAGCACTCCCTGCACGAGCGCATCAAGCCCGTCGAACGTCGACTCCTCATCGACGTGGTCCGGGGCATCGCCACCGGCGACGTCTCTCTGGACCCGGCACCCTGACCTTCCGCAACCGAACTCCATCCCGAAGCCCCCGCATGAAGGAGCCCATCATGGCCGGCCCCCGCCACGACCCCACGCTCTACCGCGATCGCGACGCCGTGCCGATCCGGCGCGCACTCGTCTCGGTGAGCGACAAGACCGACCTGCTCGTGCTGGCCGGCGCCCTCGCCGACGCCGGCGTGGAGATCGTCTCCACCGGTTCGACGGCTGCGACCATCCGCGACGCGGGATTCGCGGTCACCGACGTCGCTGCGGTCACCGGCGTCGCCGAGATGCTCGACGGACGGGTCAAGACGCTGCACCCCAAGATCCACGGCGGCCTGCTCGCCGACCTGCGCCTCGAGGACCACGAGCGTCAGCTCGCCGACCTCGACATCACGCCGTTCGAACTCGTGGTCGTGAACCTCTACCCGTTCGTCGAGACGGTCGCCTCCGGCGCCCAGGGCGACGACGTCGTCGAGCAGATCGACATCGGCGGTCCGGCGATGGTGCGCGCCGCGGCGAAGAACCACGCCAACGTCGCCATCGTCGTCTCGCCGCAGTCCTACCCCGGCATCATCTCCGCGCTCGACGCCGGCGGCACCTCTCTCGCCCAGCGCCGTGAGCTGGCTGCCCGCGCCTTCGCGCACACGGCCGCGTACGACACGGCAGTCGCCTCCTGGTTCGCCGAGGGCACGCTGCAGGACGACGGCGACCTCCCCACTCACCTGACGATCCAGGCCGAGCGCCTCGCGACCCTCCGCTACGGCGAGAACTCGCACCAGCGCGGCGCGATCTACACCAGGGCCGGCGGCCACGGCATCGCCCAGGCGAGGCAGCTGCAGGGCAAGGAGATGTCGTACAACAACTACGTCGATGCCGACGCGGCTCTGCGCGCGGCCTACGACATGGTGAAGCCGGCCGTCGCGATCATCAAGCACGCCAACCCCTGTGGCATCGCGACCACGGCCCCGAACGCCCTCGACCCGATCGCCAGCGCGCACCTGCGCGCCCACGAGTGCGACCCGGTCTCGGCGTACGGCGGAGTGATCGCCGCGAACGGCACCGTGACGCTGAAGATGGCGGAGAACCTCAAGGACATCTTCACCGAGGTCATCGTCGCACCCTCGTTCGAGCCGGCTGCGCTCGAGGTGTTCAAGGCCAAGAAGAACCTGCGTCTGCTGCAGCTGCCCGAGGACTGGCAGCAGGAGCGGATGGATGTGCGTCTGGTCTCCGGGGGGCTCCTGCTGCAGGACGCCGACCGCTTCCCCGACGACATCGTCTCGGTCGCGAAGAACTGGGAGCTGGTCTCGGGGGAGCGCCCGAGCGACGAGGAGATGGAGAACCTCATCTTCGCGTGGAAGGCCTGCCGCGCCGTGAAGTCCAACGCGATCGTGCTCGCGAAGGACAACGCCACGGTCGGGGTCGGCATGGGCCAGGTCAACCGCGTGGACTCGTGCCGCCTCGCCGTGGAGCGAGCGGGCGATCGCGCGGCCGGATCCGTCGCCTCCTCCGACGCGTTCTTCCCGTTCGCGGACGGCGCGCAGGTGCTGATCGACGCCGGCGTGAAGGCGATCGTCCAGCCCGGCGGCTCCGTGCGCGACGAGGAAGTGATCGACGCTGCCCGCAAGGCCGGAGTCACGATGTTCTTCACCGGAGAGCGTCACTTCTTCCACTGAGCCGAGACCCCCGGTTTCCGTCGAGACCCCGGTGTGCAGACGTCCGCACGCCGGGGTCTCGTCGCGAGAGCGGGGTCTCGGCGAAGCGGCACCGCGATGTCCGATTTCCGCCAGTCGAGGTCGGTGGCGCGTGGCAGAGTGGGGGGATGAGCCTCCCCCTGGTCGACTTCGATGAGCGGTACCGTGCGATCAGCGCGCGCGACACCCGCTTCGACGGACAGTTCGTGACGGCCGTGCGCTCGACCGGAATCTACTGCCGACCGAGCTGCCCTGCGCGCACGCCGAAGCCCCAGAACGTCACCTTCTATCCCACCAGCGCGGCTGCCCACGAGGCCGGCTACCGCGCGTGCAAGCGCTGCCTTCCCGAAGCCGCGCCCGGGTCCCCGGCGTGGGACGTCCGCGGTGACGTCGCGGCGAGGGCCATGCGCCTCATCTCCGCCGGGGTGGTCGAACGCGAAGGCGTGCCGGGGCTCGCGGCGCGTCTCGGGTACTCGAGTCGGCACCTGACCCGCCTGCTGTCCTCGGAGCTCGGCGCTGGACCGCTCGCGCTCGCCCGCGCCCACCGCGCGCACACCGCGCGGATGCTCCTCGTCGGCACCGACATGCCGATCTCCGACGTCGCGTTCTCCGCCGGATTCGCCAGCATCCGCCAGTGCAACGACACGATCCGCGAGGTGTTCGGCCTGACCCCCGGTGAGCTCAGGGCGCGTCGCCGGACCCCCGCTCCCGCGGTTCCCGGCTCGATCGACCTCGTGCTTCCCTATCGGGGGCCTCTCGATGCGAGTGGGATCTTCGCCTGGATGGATGCCCGTGCCGTTGCGGGCGTGGAGGAGGCGGGCCCGAGCTCGTTCTCGCGACACCTGCGGATGGCCGGCGGCCCCGCCTGGTTCGAGGTGCGACAGGACGAATCGTCGCGCCTGCACCTGCGGGCCCGCGTCGCCAGGCTCGGTGACCTCGCCCCGCTGGTCTCGACCGTGCGCCGCATCTTCGATCTCGATGCCGACCCGCTGGCGATCGAGGAGGCGCTGTCCGCGCATCCCGAGCTCGCACCGATCGTGGCCAGGACCCCCGGGATGCGCGTGCCGGGGTCTGCGGACCCGCACGAGATGCTCATCCGCGCCATGATCGGGCAGCAGATCACGGTGGTCGCAGCTCGCACGGCGCTCACGGCGCTCACCGCGGCGCTGGGGGAGCGCGCCGAAGACGGCCTCCTCTTCCCCACGATGGACGCGATCGCCGAACACGGGGCCGAGGTGCTCCGCGGTCCGGCCGCGCGGATCCGTGCCATCACCGGCGCTGCCGCCGCCCTCGCCGACGGCTCGCTGCCGCTCACGGTGGGCGACGACGGCGTGGAGCAGCGGGCCCGGCTGCTGGCGATGCCGGGGATCGGCCCCTGGACAGCGGACTACGTGCGCATGCGGGTCCTCGGCGACCCCGACGTCCTGCTGCCGGGGGATGTCGCCCTCCGCGCCGGTGCCGCCGCCGTCGGACTCCCCGCCGAGGCGAAGCCGCTCACCGCCTGGGCGGAGCGCACGGCCCCGTGGCGCAGCTATCTGAGCGCCCACCTCTGGCGCGCCGCCCCGGTGCGTCCGGCTGGCCCTCGGCGAGCAGCATCGCCCTCGGCGCAGCACCCCATCGCAGACACGTCCACGAAGGAGAAGTCATGACCGCTCTCATCCAGACCATCGAGACCCCGGACGGGGCCTTCACGATCCTCGCCGACGACCGGCAGCGGGTGCTGGCATCCGGCTGGACCTCCGACGTCGAGGCGATCCTGGCGAGACTCTCGCCCGCCGTCCGTCCGGAGCATCTCGCGGACGGCGAGACCGAGGCGGCAGCGGCGACGCACGCGTACTACGCCGGTGACGTCACGGCGATCGACGCTGTCGCGGTGAAGCAGACCGGCACCGCGCTCCAGCTCGCGGGTTGGTCTGCGCTCCGCGGCATCGCGCCGGGAGAGCCTCTCACCTACACCGGCTTCGCGACCCGGCTCGGAAGCCCGACGGCGGTGCGCGCCGCCGCGTCCATCTGCGCGCGCAACGCACCGGCGCTGTTCGTGCCCTGTCACCGCGTGCTGCGCACGGACGGCAGCCTGGGCGGATTCGCCTGGGGTCTCGACGTCAAGGAGCGCCTCCTCGCCCGGGAGGCCGCCGCCCGCTGAGTGAGCCTCGCCGAGGTCCCAGGCGTTTACCTGGCCTGCAATACATCGCTTTCAACGGCAGTAGCGTGTAATACTTTGCACGCCACCACCGAATCTCGATCCGAGTCCCGAAGGAGCGCACTCGCCGATCATCGCCTTGAGCAGTGTTGCCGCGGCTCGCACCGAAGCGGGGAAAGGTGCGTCTCGCGCAGGGCGTCGGTCGTCCCGGCGACGGTTTCGTTCCTGAGGGGCCGCGACAGCGAAAGGCGTGCCATGCGAAACACGATGAGAACAGGGAAGAGGAGCGGGGTCGACTCCCGCCTGTCGGCAGCCGCGCGTCTGGTGCGGCGTCGACGGCGGAACGGTCCGCTGCGGTCGATCTCGCTCCTGGTCGCTGCGGCGATCGCGCTCCCTCTCGGAGTGATGGCACCGCTCGCAGCGCCGATTGCGCAGGCGCTCGACAACGGCCTGGCGCTCACTCCGCCCATGGGGTGGAACAGCTGGAACCAGGTGCACTGCAACGATCTGTCCGAGGCAGCGGTGAAGTCCGCCGTGGAGGCGATCGTGGACCGAGGACTGAAGTCCGTCGGATACGAGTACGTCGTCGTCGACGACTGCTGGCAGGGCGGACGAGACGACCATGGTGAGCTGTTCGCTGACCCGGTCCGGTTTCCCTCAGGCATCGAAGCCCTCGCGACCTATGTGCACGACGCGGGGCTGAAGTTCGGCATCTACAGCTCTCCCGGAAGCGAGACGTGTGCGAACTACTGGGACGGCTATCCGGTCACGGGCATCGCGAGCTTCGGACACGAGACGCAGGATGCCCAGACCTTCGCGGACTGGGGCGTGGACTACCTGAAGTACGACTGGTGCCGCGCCGACGTGACGAACGGACTCGAGCGCCCCGCGGCGTTCGCGAAGATGCGCGATGCTCTTGCCGCGACCGGGCGGCCGATCGTCTACGGCATCTCGGAGTACGGCGAGACCAAGCCGTGGACGTGGGCCGGACCGGTCGCGAACCTCTGGCGCACCACTGGGGACATCGGCCCTCGCTGGTCGTCTGTCCTCTCCATCATCGACTCCCAGGCCGGGCTGTCCTCCTACGCCGGGCCGGGCGCATGGAACGACCCGGACATGCTGCAGACCGGAAACGGGTCGATGACCCTGGCCGAGAACAGGAGCCACTTCGGGATGTGGGCGATGCTGGCTGCGCCGCTGTTCCTCGGCACCGATGTGTCGGCTCTCAGCGCAGACGTCCTCGCCGTCGTCGGGAACAGGGAGATCGTCGACATCGATCAGGATCCCCTCGGAGCTCAGGCCGAGCGCATATCGGACGTCGGGGGAGCGCAGGTGTGGGCTCGGCGGCTCGCGGGCGATGAGCTGGCGGTCGCCCTCCTGAACACCGCGGATCAGGCGCAGACGATCACCACATCCCTGTCAGCCGTTCACGCGTCGGGGGATGCCTACGTGGTGCGGGATGCCTGGGCGCAGAAGGACCTGTACAACGCGACCCGGTCGGTGAGCGCGCGCGTCGGCGCGCACGACACCCTGATCCTCCGCCTCGCTCCCGGTACCGACCCCGCGCTGCCCGGTCTGGTCACGGCCTCAGGTGCCTGGACGCTCTCGCAGGGTCGAACCGGCGTCGTTCCGGTGGTCGTGTCGAATTCAGGCGCCGTCCCGCTCGAAGGGGCGACCCTCACGGTGGGTGGCGTCGACGGTGTGGACACAGGAGGCGCCCCGTATCCGATCCCTTCCGTACCCGCGGGCGGGGAAGCGACGGTCGACGTGAGCGTCTCGGTGTCGACGTCGGTCGCGCTCGGGGAGAAGACGCTGCCGTTGAAGCTGTCCACGGGCGGCGACGGGTCCGTCTCGGTGACGGTCGTGCCGCCGGCGCCCTCGACGAACACCCACGTGTCCGACCTGACGTTCGTCCGCGCTGAGACCGGTTGGGGCCAGGTGCGGAAGGACGTCAGCGTGGAGCAGCGGCCGCTCACTGTGAACGGAACGGTGACGCAGAAGGGGATCGGAAGCCACGCGAAGTCCGCGGTGCAGGTGTGGTTGGGCGCGCAGTGCAGCCGGCTCGTCGGCGCTCTGGGCATCGACGACGAGACGTCGGGCGGGGACACGACCTGGGGTACTCCGTCGATCGGAGGGGAGATCAGCGGTGATGACCGCACTCTGTGGCGAGCCGACGGCGTCATCGGCTACCGACAGCGACAGGACTTCCGTCTCGATGTGCGGGGGGTCGAGATGCTGACACTCGTCGTCGACGATGCGGGGAACGGCAATGCCTACGATCACGCCGACTGGCTGGACATGCAGCTCGAGTGCGCGCCGGTGCCGCCGCCCGTGGTGACCTCGTCCGCTCCCGTGCTCAGGGTGCGAGAGTCCGCGACCGTGACCGCCGCGCATCTGCGGCCGGGATCCACGGCGACGTTCGAACTCCACTCCGACCCCCGCGTGCTCGGAACGGCCGTCGCGGATGAGGAGGGCGTCGCTCGACTCACGTTCACCGTGCCGGCCGTCGACGCCGGGACACACGAACTGATCGCGATCGGTCAGGACGCCGCCGGAAGCGCCGCGCGCGCCTCCGTCACCGTCACCGTGGAACGGCGGACGAGCGCGAGCTTCCCGTGCCCGCGCGGTCACGGCGCGGCGCACCCCGGGCGCGGACTCGGCCCCCGCTGGCTTCCGCCGGCGGCGTGGCTGCGTTGCTGCTGACCCCGCACCCCGTCACGTCGATCATCGCCGGTCGGTGGGCGTCCTCAGCGACGCACCGAGCGCTGAGTCAGCCGCGCCGATGCGAGCTCAACACTCGGATCGGGAATGAGTCTTGTGTTCAGCTGGTTCACAGCAATAGGCTGGTGGGCTGTCGCGCCAACCGGACGACATCGCCGAGCCCCTGAGGAGGACACCATGACCACGATCGCCACCGCGCGGATCGCAGCTCTCGGCTCGACCCCGGCGCGTCCGCTCTCCTAGAGCCACCCCGCCCCTTCTGCATCGGATGCCGGACCCTGTGGGTCCGCTCTCGCATCCGTCCCCTTCCGCAACCGCTGTCCATACGAAACTCGTCTGAGAGACATGTCCTCCTCGCCCTCCGTGCAGAATCCCTCCCCTTCATCGACCCTTTCCACTCCGGCCGCACTGTGGCGCCTGAAGCCCTTCGTGAAGCCGGTCATCTGGCGGCTCGCCGGCGGAGCAGCCAGCGCGCTCATCGCCGCCGTCATCGCCCTGATGATCCCGATCGTCCTCGAGCAGATCATCAGCGGCCCCGTCCGCTCCGGCGAGATCAGCGCGATCGTCTGGGGCGCGCTCGCCGTGTTCGCGCTCGCCCTCGGCGAGGCGCTCATGGTGTGGCTGCGTCGCCAGTTCGTGCTCAACCCGGCCACGCAGGTCGAGTACAGGATGCGCACCGAGCTGTACTCGCGGCTGCAGACGCTGCCGGTGTCCTTCCACGACCGGTGGGGGTCGGGACAGCTGCTCAGCCGCATGATGCAGGACATCGGCCTCATCCGCCGCTGGCTCGCGTTCGGCCTCGTGCTGCTGGTCGTCAACATCCTCACGATCATCATCGGCTCCGTGCTCCTGTTCCGGTGGCACTGGCTGCTCGGCACGATCTTCCTGGTCACGGCGATCCCGCTGTGGATCCGCGGCTACCTGTTCGAGAAGCGCTACGGTGCGCTCACCCGCCGCAGCCAGGATCAGGCCGGCGACCTCGCGACCAGCGTCGAGGAGAGTGTGCACGGCATCCGCGTGCTCAAGGCCTTCGGCCGCGGAAAGCACGCCCTGAGCCGCTTCAGCCGCCAGGCCGAGACGCTGCGCGAGACCGAGATGAGCAAGGCCCGAGCCATCGCCTCGATCTGGTTCTGGCTCGACCTCATGCCGCAGATCGCCTTCGGCCTGAGCCTGATGTCCGGCATCTGGCTCATCTCGCAGGACGCGATCACCTCGGCGGAGCTCTTCGCCTTCTTCGCGATGGCCGTCGTGCTGCGCTGGCCGATCGAGTCGATCGGCTTCCTCTTCTCGTTCATGCTGGACGCGCGCACGGCGACGGACCGCGTGTT
>Ga0172374_1002934_pt1 | contig 10533 bp, 12 predicted proteins | sample LakKiv3m_FD_114536 | JGI IMG/M metagenome (GOLD analysis project Ga0172374, IMG submission 114536) | Freshwater microbial communities from Kabuno Bay, South-Kivu, Congo - kab_092012_10.3m | ecosystem: Environmental > Aquatic > Freshwater > Lake | place: Democratic Republic of the Congo... | reverse complement strand
GGGTCTCGTGGTAGTAGCTGAGCGACAGGTTCAGCACGTCGATCGGGAAGCCTGTCGTCGGGTCCTCGCGGTGCCGGCTCAACAGCGTCACCACCTGGGCCACGGTCTCCAGCAGTGTGCTCTCGTCGATCACGCCGAGCGCTCCGGCGACCCGGATCGAGAGGATGTCCGCGTCCGGAGCCGCCTGCCGCACGACTCCCGCGATGAAGGTGCCGTGTCCTGCCACCGCATCGATCTCGCCGTCCAGCTGCCCGTACAGGTCGGGGTACCGCTCCGGATCGGCGTCATCCGTGAGTCCGACCGGCACGCCGTCGAGGTCGATCCTCCGCGTGACGATGTCGTCCGGCAGCCAGGAGTGCTCGCCGCAGCCGGTGTCGAGCACCGCGACCACGGGCCGTCGTCCGCGCTCGGGATCGGGGCCGCGCGCCGGGGCCGGACCCAGCCAGGTGACGGGCTGGCGCGCCCCGCGCCCGGGCTCGAGGTAGTCGTCGCTGCCGCCGGCACCGCCTTCGCCGCGCACGGGGTTCGTGCGGGTGAAGGGGTTGGTGCGGGTGAACGGGTTCGTCCGCGTGAACGGGTTGAGGCCGACCGGGTCGATGGACAGCACGTGGTCGAGGCTCGTGCGCGGCATGGGCGAGCGCGACATGCGCCGGGCGCGCTGCAGCACACGCCAGGCATCGGGAGCGACGGGGGACTCGCCGCGGACCGGCTCGTCGGGCGTGCGCAGCCGTGCCCTCAGGAAGCCGGGCACGCCAGGAACGAGCTCGCCGTCACCGGTCTCTCTGGCGCCGTCCTCGATCTCGAGCTGCCATCCGAAGGTGTCGGCGGCATCGCGAAGGGTCCGCACCTCCCGGTCATAGGCCTCCTGGTCCGCGAGGGATCTGGTGATGAGCAGACGCTCGGGCAGATAGGCGGTCGGGAAAGCGCGGATGCCGTCCACCGGCTCGGTGCTCGGGTCGAGGGCCGTGCCCCGACGGATCGAGCCTTCGGCTCTGTCCTGCCAGGTCCATCCCCTGGGCTGGTCCATGCGTCATCCTCTCCGTGCGGGTCGCCCCGCGGCATCATCTTCGACGGGCGGAGCCCGCGGGTCACAGCTCGAACTGCGGGGTGGAGAGAGTACGGGACTCGTCTCCGATCACGGTCGTCAGGCGCACGCGCGTGAGGCCGGGAGGCACATCGTCGAACACGAAGCGGCCGGTCTCCTCCGGCGAGGTCGACCGCGATCGCTCCCCCTGCGTCAGCACGATCTCCGCCGCGGCGGTGTCGACCCAGCCGTCCACCCGGCGCCGCCCCGACGCGGTGGTCGTCACATGGAGCAGGATGCTGGTCGAGCCGTCGCTGAACTGCAGGGTGAGCGCATCGGACTCGCCGCGCACCGCCCCGAGCTGCCCTTCGACGAGGGTGAGCAGCGCGTACTCGCGGTTCAGTCCATCGGCGGCGACCGTGGCGACCATGCGGTCGATGAGTCCGGCCGGAACCGGATCGACGTCGTTCCAGAGCGACCGGAGCCGCGCGAACATCCGGGCATCCTCCTGCTCGGTCATGCCAGCCCCCCTGTCTGCGGTGTCTGCGGCGCTTCCAGCAGCGTGCGGAGCTTGGCGAGACAGCGGTTCCGCGTGGGACCGATGCTTCCGACGGGCATCGCCAGCTCCACGGCGAGTCGGGCGTAGTCGGGGCGGTCGTCGAAAGCGATCACGCGCAGGAGCCGCTGGCAGCGGTCCGTGAGCCGGCGCACGGCGGCCCACAGGCGTCGGTTCTCGTCGCCGAGGGTCGCGTGCTCCTCGGCGGAGGCCTGCTCGGGGAGCAGAGTGTCGAGGTCGTCCGTGTCCGTGGTGTCGACGCGGCCGTGCGCCTTCGCGATCTTCCAGGCCTCTCGGCGCGCGGTCGTGGTGAGCCAGGCCGACACGGCCCGTGGATCGCTGATGGATCCGTGGCCGCGCACGAGCCGGAGCCAGGTGGTCTGCACGACGTCCTCCGCGAGGGTGCGCTCGAGTCCGTATGCGCGCACCACGTGCCACAGCACGGGTGTCATCAGGCGGACGAGCTCGTCCATCGCGCGGCTGTCGCCCTCTCGCCATGCACCGAACAGGTCAGCGGCGCGCTCCCAGCGTGCGCGCCCGTCATCCGAAGCAGGATCGAGAGCAGCGCCGGGGGCACCGTCGATCATGAAGCCCATTGTGATCACACCTACCAGGAGCACGGCAAGAGCTTCCTGATACATGTCGCCGTCCAAGAATTCGCGCGGATGATTGCGCGCGTTCGGTGTGTCAATGCTGAAGCGGGGGGCCGAGCTTCGTGCAGCGTCCCGCTAGACCAGGAAGTACAGAGCCACACCGATGACGACGCACACCGGGGCGACGTTGGCGACGGCGCGGTGCATCCGCTTCGCTCCGCGTGCGATCAGAGTGTCGACCAGCAAGGCCACCCAAACGGCCCAGAGAACCACGAGGCCTGTGGTCAGCACGGCGGGGTGCGTTATCTCCGCATTGGCGAGGTAGTAGTACGTCGCGAAAGCGTTGAACGCGAACGTCAACGACAGAAGTGCCCACCGTTTCGCCCGCTGAGTCCGGCCGTCGTCATCGTCCGACACAGTGTTCTCCAGGTCAGACTCCGCAGCACGCATAGGTCCACCTCCGACAGTTCTGCGAAGCGCACAGAGAACACATGATGATTGCGCAAGACAGGAGCGCGATCGGATTTCCTCCCGCCCATGCGCAGCCACCGCAGCAGGTGAGAACCGCAGCCGTGTTCAGATCAGAACACGTGCGGCACGAGTGTTTTCCTGGAGGGCAAGCCTTTGCGGTTGCGGCAACCCTCGCGTCGAACTTCGCTCGACTCGTCATCGCTGACCGCGCATCCACTCCCATGGAATCCAAGTTCATGTTTCTGCCATCCTCCGAGACCGTGAAGGTCGTTGTCGCAGTACGCAGGACGGTGTCGTCAGATGCCAACTGCGGGCAGTGGAGCGTCTTCCTTTGCCGTGTGCTGGTCCGGTGAGAGCGCCCGAGTTAGACCAGCGAGGGTTGCCACGCCGACGAGACACCCTCCGACCCACCCTTCGATCAACGCCGCTGGGGGCAGAAGAATGGAAGGCAGCAGGGCGAGCATCATGACCACGTTGCGCCCGACCACGACCCCGTTGGCCTGTGATCTGAGAACTGAGCCGAAGCACCCGCAGTCCGTCGAGATCTTTCGGGCTATCACCGAGATCACCGCCGAGGTGTAAATCACGATGAGCCCAGCGGCCGCGAATGGCCAGGGTCCCGCGATTCCAAGGACCAGGCAAAGCCCAACCGCCAGTTCGATCGGCGGGAGGAAGGAAGCGGTCAGTCGCACCATCGACGGAGGAAGGACACGGTACCTCGCGATCGTCTCGCCGAGCTTGCGTCCTTCTCGAAGCTTGAGGACGCCAGTGAAGACGAGAATGAGCCCGACGAGCGCTGACAGTGCGTAACCCAATGTTGACACAGCCACTCCTTCGTGAGCGTTTAACATCTAAAGTGTTACTGCTCCAAACTACCTCTTCTCTTCCCACCGTTCTGTCCCTCTTTGGGGGACAGCTCGATCTCGCGCCGGTGTTGAGCGGAAGTGCGAAGCGTCTATGACGGCAAGGCTCAGATGATCGGCCCATAGATGAAGTCGATAGCGTGAAGGGGTGATCACCCTCGCCGTCGTGCTGTTCCTCAACGCCGCCTTCAACGCCCTGGTCTGGCCGCAGTTCTACAAGCGTGTGTCCAAGGACCCGCGGGCGCGGGATGAGAACGGTAAGGCCACGGCGTTCCTCAAGGTGCATGCCGTCCTCATCGCGGTCGCGCTCGTGCTCGCCCTCGTGTCCCTGCTGGCGGGAATCGCCGCACTGACCGGAGCGCTCTAGCCCGATCGCACTCCCCTGGGAGCTCAGCCCTTCTCGTACTGCTTCGCGTGCTCGGCCCAGCGGGACTCGACGGGCAGAGCGCGCAACGCCCGATTGCTGACAGCCATCACTACGGCGACGAGGCAGAGCGCTGCGCACACCAGGATGGTCCACTCTCGGCCGATCCAGGCGAGGCCGAAGCCGGCGATGAGTGGTGCCAGCGGCATCGCGCCCATGCCGAGAACGCCGGCAGCACTGTTGGCACGCCCCAGCAGGTGGCTCGGGGTCGCGACCATGAAGTAGCCCATCATGCCGGCATTGAGCGCCGGGACCAGCAACACCGAGACGCCGAGCACCACGGCGATGATCAGCGGGTCGGTGACCATCGACAGCACGATGGCACCTGCCGAGATCACGGAGAGCCCCGCGATCGCCAGGATTCCGGCCTTGATGCGCGGGATGAGCAGAGGGGCCACCACGGCTCCCGCGAGCATCACGGCGCCGATCGACGCGCTCAGGGTGCCGATCAGAAGCTCCGAATGTCCGTCCTGCTGGAGGGCGTACATGATGGTGGTGATCGTGGCGTTGAAGCCGAGGTTGATGACCGTCGTGATGAGCAGCACCCCGCCGAGGTCGGGACGGGAGAGCAGCCACCCGAACCCCTCGCGCAGCTCCTTCCACGCGTCGGGCTTCGCCGCGGGCGGGGTCGTCGAGGTGCCGAAACCCAGACCATCCGCCGTGCCTGCGGCGTGTTCGGGCTCGACGCGTCGCGCAGCACGCAGGTGGTCTGGGTTTTCGCCCGCATCGACCATTCCGGTGCGACACGCCTGACGCCCCAGCATCCACGCGGTCAGGGCCGCGATCACGTGGCAGAGCGTCATCACCGCGCCGACCAGCCATCCGCCGACGCCGAGCAGCAGGCCGCCCAGGGGGCCGCCCGCGAGCTGAAGCACCGCGTCGCGCCCCTGGTTCGCGGCCTGCGCGCGACCCATCGCCTCGTCGGGGACGATCTCCTTGATCGCGCTCTCGCCGGCGACGTCGAAGAGGCCGCTGCGTGCCGCGAGCAGCACGTCGATCACGAGGAGCGAAGCGAAGGTCAGCGCGTCGCCGAGCGCCAACAGCGTGAACCCTCCGGCGAGCACGATCCCGATCAACGAGCCGAGAAGCATCAGCGCGATGCGGCGGTGACGGTCGGCGAGCACGCCCCCGGCGAGGGTCATCAGCAGTCGCGCGACCATCCCGGCGCCGCCGATGATGCCGGCCTGGGCGGGATCGTTCGTGACGATGAGGGCGAGCAGCGGGATCGCGAAGCCGAACAGGGCGGCCGCGAGGCCCTTGCTCGTGTCGCTCACCAGCCAGGTGAGGTAACGGGCGTTGCGCCACAGGCGATGGGTCTCGGTCACGGTGGTCATGCGACGAGAGTAAATGCGCAAGAACAATTGCGCAAGTTATATTGCGCAATTGCGGCTGCGAGTAGGATCGGCACATGACGGAGGACACCGAGCGGAACTCGAGCGACGATCCGGTGTGGATGACCTCGGCCATGCTCAAGGCCTATTCGCACCCGCTGCGGCGGCGGATCCTGCGCCTGATCTCCCGCCACGAGTTCCTCCGCGCGGCGGACATCGCGACCGAGCTCGACGTGCCGGCCAACAGCGCCAGCTTCCACCTGCGCGCGCTCGCCGAGGCCGGCCTGATCGAGGAGGCGCCCGACAAGGCCCGCGATCGGCGGGATCGGGTCTGGACAGGGCGGAAGGGCGCGCTCAACCTCGGCGGGCCGGAGAACCCCGTCGCCGACGAGGCGCTCGGCGTCGCGGTGGTGTCGGCGCTCGTCGAGGACCATCAGGACCTCGTGCGTCGCGTGGTCGCCTGGACCCCGGAGTACGTCTCCGGCCGCACGGCCGAGGTGCACGCGGCCTTCACCCAGCGCACGATCCGCCTCACCGAAGCCGAGTTCGAAGCCGTGATGGGGACGATCAACGACGCCCTCTCCGCCGCCGACGACGCGCACGACGACGCCGATCCCGACGGCCGCTACTGGCAGATCGACCTGGTCGCCGCGGACGACACCGTCTGACCGGCGACTAGTCCTCCGGGTCCTCCTCCGCGTTGGAGGGGGGCGCGCTCAGGATGAGGATGCGGCGCAGATGCATGGCGATCAGGACGCCGGGGCCCATCGAACGGCGCGCATCGATCGTCCGATCGTCGACGCGCTCCAGCAGCAGGCGCACCGCGCGGGTCGCCTCCCCGCGCAGGCGACGGGACTCCGGGGCCGACGGGTCCTTCAGGGCGATCACGTCGGCCACCGCATGGCAGGCCTCGGACAGCGGTTCCGGCAGTGCGGGGTCCAGCGCCAAGCCGCCGGGCCGGTCCCAGATGGTGTCGGCGGTGGCGTCGGAGATGTCGCGGATGAGGTGAGCGATGCGGTCGAGGCTCGCGAGATCCTCGTGGATATGCCCCGTCTCGGCGCGACGGCCCCGGGCGCGCGGATTGCCCCGTCGGCTCTCGTCGGCTTCCGCCAGCGCCGTCCGCAGCGAAGCGGTGGTCTCGGCGAGCGAGGCCGCGTCGTCCGCCCACTGCTCGTGCTCCGGTGGCCAGGACTCCGAGACGGCCGAGCCGATGTCGTGCAGGTGCTCGCCCAGCTGTGCGCGGAACGCGTCGACCCTCGCTGCCGCCGCCGCCGTCAGCGGAGCCGGAGCGATCAGCATGTTCACGAGAAGTCCGACCACCACGCCGACCGCCATCTGCGTGAGATAGCCGAGGGAGTAGTCGTCGGCGTTCTGGCCGCCGATGATCAGGACGAACAGCGCCGCCATCGGGACGTACTCGCGGCCCACCCCGAACCATCCGGTGCCGGACACCAGCACGCCCAGGCCCACCACGAGCGGGATCGACCACCACGTCGGGCCGACGGTGACGACGATCAATGTCGCCAGGGCGATACCGGTCGCGAGGCCGAGCAGTGTCTGCAGACTCGACTTCGCCGAACCCATGAGCGTCGGATACATGCTCACCAGAGCGCCGAGCGGGGCGTAGTACGGGTACTCGTCGGTGACGCCGGGCATGTGCGGCGCGATCGCCCAGGCGAGCCCGACCGCGAGCATCGTCTTCACGACGAGCAGCAGGCGCGCCGGGCGGACGGCGTCGTGCACCGCGCGGGCGACACCCGACGGGCGCACCTTGAGACGAGAGGGGACCTTCACGCGCAGTGAGCCTAGTCGTCGCGCCCGGTGACCGGCATCGGGTTGATTCTGCGACGCGTCGGGACTAAGAGCCTGCGGTCGAGGCCCGCCCCACACGACGGATGCCGCGACCGCACGAGGTGTGCAGCCGCGGCATCCGCCGGCGGACGGGGCCGATCAGGGGATGGTCCGGCGGAACGCGAGGAACGATACCCCGGTGAAGACCGCCGTGAGCAGGAGGCCCCAGAGCGCGAGCCCGACGGCTCCGAGGTCCATGATCGCAGCGCCGATCTCGTTCCACAGATCCATCCGCGCCGCCACGAACAGCAGCCCGATGAGCACGAGGGAGAGTCCGATGCTCACGATGAGGAGCACCAGCTGGCCCCAGCTCTTGTAGATCGTCGCGCCGGTGAAGCCCAGCACGAAGAAGAACAGCGCGAGCGTGAAGTACACCACGAAGGCGCCGAGCGGACCGGCATCCCACAGCCACGGCAGGTAGAAGACGTACCCGTTGACGCCGTACCCGTTCGTGGCGACCTCGATGCCGCCGCCGATCAGGAACAGCACGCCCATGAGCGCGCTGGCCAGGATCGCGGTGAGCATCGTGCCGAAGAAGAACTCCCGTCGGGTGATGCTCATCGCCTGGGAGAACGGGAACGTCAGGGTCATCGCCGACATCCCCACAGCGAAGAAGTACCACAGCGGTGCCTGCCCGCCGCCGCCGTACTTGGGGGTCTCGACGGGGATCATGGCGTAGATCAGGACCGAGACCACGACGGCGCCGGCGAGGATGATGAGCGGGTACCAGACGAAGGTGCCCTTGTTGATCAGCTGCAGGCGGATGACGTTGAACGTGCGCATCAGCGGACCTCCTCCTTCGGGGTGTCTGCTCTGTCGGCGGAACGCGCCTCCGCCTTCTGGGTGAGCCGGACGATGAGCTGCTGCAGCGAGACCGGGGTGAGGTCGAGGCCCGCGGCGGTGACGTCGGCGCGCTCGGCGGCCGACAGCGTGCCGAAGACCGTGATGGATGCGACGCGACCCAGTGCCTCGCGGTGCAGGATCTCGCGTCCGGTGGCCCAGGCCTCGACCTTCGCGGCGTCGCCCACGATCGTCACGGCGCGGTCGCGCACGGCATCGGTGTCCTCGTTCAGGAGGATCCGGCCGTCGTCGATCACGATGACCTTCTCGATGAGGTTGGAGACCTCGTCGATCAGATGCGACGACAGGATGACGGTGCGCGGGTGCTCCGAGTAGTCCTCCACGAGGCGGTCGTAGAAGATCTGCCGGGCGACAGCGTCGAGCCCGAGGTACGGCTCGTCGAAGAAGGTGATCTCGGCCCGCGAGGCGAGTCCGATGATGACGCCGACGGCCGAGAGCTGACCGCGGGACAGCTTCTTGATCGTCTGCTTCATCGGCAGCTGGAACTCGGCGATCAGCTCATCCGCGAAGGCCTGGTCCCAGTTCGGGAAGAACATGCTCGCGGCCTTGAACGCGTGCTTGGGGTAGGCGTCGTCCGGGTACTTCTGGCTCTCCCGGACGAAGCAGATGCGGCTGAGCACATGCGCGTTCTCGTAGGGGTGCTCGCCGAACACCTTCACGGAGCCGGAGGACTCGAAGTTCTGCGCCGTGAGGATCGACATGAGCGTCGTCTTGCCGGCGCCGTTGCGGCCCAGCAGGCCGTAGATCGCGCCTCCTTCGACGGCGAGGGAGATGTTGTCGAGCGCTCTCTTCTCCTTGTAGCGCTTGGTGAGGTTCTGCACCTCGATGACAGCGGTCATGCGGGGTTCTTCCCTTCTGGAGTGGGGGTCTGTGCGGCGCGCTGCCGGAGCAGGTCCGCGAGGTCTTCCGCGCCGAGCCCGAGCGTGCGGGCCTCGGCGAGGAGCGGATCGATGTAGCGGTCGGCGAAGGCCGCGCGGCGTTCGCCCAGGAGCAGGTTCCTGGCGCCGTCCGCGACGAACATGCCGATGCCGCGGCGCTTGTAGAGCACTCCCTTGTCGGTGAGCATGGCGACTCCCTTCGCGGCGGTGGCGGGGTTGATGCGATAGAACGCGGCGACCTCGTTCGTCGAAGGCGCCTGAGCCTCCTCGGCCAACGAGCCGTCGAGGATTGAGTCCTCGATCTGCTCGGCGATCTGGAGGAAGAGGGGCTTTCCTTCTTCGATCACGGGTCCTCCGCTCTGGTTGGTGGGTTACTTACTTGACTAAGTAACCACGGAACCCCCCCCGTGTCAAGGGCCCTCCTCGCCCTCCTCCATGCACAACTTCGGAGATCCGAAGCGACACGCCGCGTCCCGGCGCTCATCCCCGGCGTGTCGTCCGCGGTCTCCGAAGTTGTGCCGGCTGGCGGGAGTGGCGGCGGGCGGGAGTGGCGGCTGACGGGAGTGCCGGCTGGCGGGAGTGGCGGATCAGTCCGGGGTGCGGCGCAGCTCTCGCCAGTCCTCGACGATCTGGAGCATCCGCGTGGAGAGGAAGCGGAGGAACTCGGCGAGCTCGACGGCCCTGGCCTGGGCGCCCCGGTCGTCGTCGTGTGCGGCGGCGATGTCGTCGATGTACTCCGAGAGTCGGGAGTACACCGGCATGTTCCCGACGATCGAGCGGTAGAACGGGTCGTGCACGAACTCGTAGCGATCGCGACGGTCGCCGGGTCGTGAGCGGCGCTGGATGAAGTGCAACTGCTGCAGGTAGCGCACGGCGCCGGAGACCGCCGCGGCCGAGACCCCGAGGCGCTCGCCGAGCTGAGCAGCCGTGTAGCCACCCTCGGGCGCGGCGACCAGCGCCATCATCACCCGGGCGGGCATCCGCGGCATCCCCGCAGCGGTCATCATCGCCGCAGCCTGTTCGGCGGGCTCCATCCCTCGGTGCGACGCGCCCGGCTCGATGGCGGCGGGGCCCAGGTCTTCGTCGTCGGGCATCGCGCTCCTCCTAGGCGCCGGGGGCGAGCTCGCGTCGCCGCATCAGGGTCAGTGCGGCGGCTCCTCCCGCGGCGAGGACGAGCACCAGCCACCACAGGCCCCGCGCATCCACCCCACCGCCGTCGACCACGGGCGTCACGGCGAACGGCGAGAGATCCGCGGTCCACTCCGGCAGTCCGAACAGCGGCCCGAACATGCCGAGCAGCGCCGCCAGCAGCACCAGTCCCCACGCTGCCGCAGCGGTCGCGCGGGGGAGCAGGACGAACACCAGTGCGGTGAGCACGGCGAAGACGGCTGCAGCGGCCGCCTGGCCGGCTCCGGCGACCGCGACGATGCGGAAGAGCTCCGGATCGCCGGAGCGGGACCACACCCCGACCCACGCGGCGACGACGGCGGCGGCCACCACGATCACCACCGCGGCGACACCGACGATCACGAAATCCGCCAGCCAGCGCACGCGACCCACCGGGGCGGCCAGTATCGCCTCCGCCGTACCGCGCACCTCCTCCTGCCGGGCGCGCACCACCGTCTGCACCGCGCAGCACGCGGCGAGGATGCCGAGCAGAGTGAAGAACACGGTCACCACG
>Ga0172374_1002930_pt1 | contig 10542 bp, 10 predicted proteins | sample LakKiv3m_FD_114536 | JGI IMG/M metagenome (GOLD analysis project Ga0172374, IMG submission 114536) | Freshwater microbial communities from Kabuno Bay, South-Kivu, Congo - kab_092012_10.3m | ecosystem: Environmental > Aquatic > Freshwater > Lake | place: Democratic Republic of the Congo... | reverse complement strand
TGATGCGTCAACGCCGCCTGTTCATCTTCCAGCGCGCGTTTCTCATGGATCAGTTTCCACAACTCCTCGACCACCTCGCGCGGAGAGCGGCCCGATGAGGCGCGATCCGACTGCGGCGTGAGAATTTCAAGCGCGGTGCGAACATATTCGTATTCACGCCGCGTTTCCTCAACGCTCTCGCTCTCGCGCTGGCTGACCGGCTGGAGATGCACGATCCCGAGGTCGCGCAACTGTTCCAGCGTTGCATCGCGCGTGTGCGCAAGGCAAAGCAGCGTCACCTTTTTCATTGGAACAATCATGCGGTGGCCCTCACCTTCTCGACCGTCTTCGATTTCGCAAACTTCGACCGAACTACATCGGCAGTCATCTGGTCGCCCAGCACGATGCGGATGACGCGGATGTTTTCGCGCGTCTCCGGGATTTTCACATTCTCAAACAGATTCACGCGTTGCGTGGTGATGCGCAGTTCCTCGCGGAGACGGTTGAGTTGTTCCTCGATGATCTGCGTCTCGACACGGAGCCGGATGAGGCGTTCGAGCATCTTAATTCCATCGTCCACCCATGCCGGCGTAGCGAACAGGTCGGGTGTCGTCCGCTCGAACTCGATGGACTCGAACACCGGGAAGTTCACGCCGGCGATGTTGCCGGTGGACGTGTTGATGCGGCCGACGCGAAGGTATTGCGAGAAATCCACCGGCTCGGAGAAGAGTTTGACCCACGACGCGAGATCGCGGCGCGCAGCGGCTTCCTCGCCGCGTTTGGCGTCGAGCGCAGCTTCCGCGTGGCGAACTTCGATCTGCATCTGCTGCTTCTTCAATTGCAGCGTCGGCAGATACCGCCGGAAACGCGCCAGCGCATCGCGCTGCGTCTTCAACTCATTCTTCGTGTATTTGATCTTGGCCATCAGGACTGTTTCTTCGGCCAGAACTTACTGGTCAGTTTCGTCGGGATGCCGGTCTCCTCGGCGTCGAAACAATCGGCGAGGATTTGCCAGCCGAGGTCAAGCGCCTTCTCAATCGGGATATTGACGCGCAAGTCCATCATTTCGGCCTCAAACCGCTGGCCGTATTTGAGAAGTTTTTGATCCCAGCCGCTCATACGGAAGCCCATTGCCTGCTTTTCCAACGTCTCTTTGTAGCCGGCGTAGAGCTGCACCATCGTGTTCATGATGGTGCGATGGTCTTCGCGGGTCTTGTTGTTCACAAGCTGCTTCAGGCGGCTCAACGACCCGAAGGGCTCGATGCGGCCATTGCGGAGGTAGAACTGTCCCTCGGTGATGTAGCCGGTATTGTCGGGCACCGGGTGCGTCACGTCATCGCCGGGCATGGTCGTCACCGCGAGAATCGTGATCGAGCCAGCACCCTCAAAGTCCACCGCCTTCTCGTACCGGGCGGCCAACTGGCTGTAGAGATCGCCGGGATAACCGCGATTCGACGGCACTTGTTCCATCGTGACGGCGATTTCCTTCATCGCGTCGGCGAAGTTGGTCATGTCGGTCAACAACACGAGCACGCGCTTGTTCTGCAACGCGAACCGTTCTGCGACCGCGAGGCTCACGTCCGGCACAAGCAGACATTCGACAATCGGGTCGGCGGCGGTGTGAATAAACAAGACCGACCGTGATAGCGCGCCTTGTTCTTCGAGTGTGTCGCGGAAAAACAGATAGTCGTCGTGCTTCAGTCCCATTCCGCCGAGGATGATGATGTCCACTTCGGCCTGCATCGCGATGCGGGCAAGCAACTGGTTGTATGGCTCGCCGGCCACGGAGAAGATCGGGAGCTTCTGCGATTCAACCAGCGTGTTGAACAGATCAATCATCGGGATGCCGGTGCGCACCATCTTGCGCGGGATGATGCGTTTGGCCGGGTTGACGGATGGGCCGCCGATGGGCGTCATGTTTTCCGAGATGGCCGGGCCTTTGTCGCGGGGCTGGCCGCTGCCGTTGAACACGCGCCCGAGCAACGCTTCCGAAAACGGAATCTGCATTGTGTGCCCGAGGAACCGGACCTGCGCATCCGTCGGGATGCCGCGGCTGCCGGCGAACACCTGCAAATCCACGCGACCGCCTTCGAGTCGGATCACCTGCGCCAGCGACGTGCCCTGCCGGGAGGTGACTTGCGCCAATTCCCGGTAGCCCACATCGTCCGCCTCCACCGTGATCACGCTGCCGGCAATCTTGTCAACCTTGCCATAAACCTTATGCATAATCCGTCACCTCCGCGACCGACTTCTCGATTTGTTGCTCCAACGCCGCGAACTCCGGTGTCTTCATTTCGACACGGTTCCAGTCCTTCGTCATCTGCGTCAGACGCAGGAAGAAGCGGCGCGCGGTGTCTTTGTCGGGAAACTTCATTTTCGTTTTCAGAATCTTGTAGAGCCGGTCAAACACATGATGCTGACGCTCGGATGGCGTGGCGGCGTCAATCTCATGATAGGCGTCCTGCTGCAAATAAACCGCGTCGAGATATTCCGCTTTCAGATACAACAGAAAATCGTCCATTGGCGTGCCTTCTTCGCCGACGACTTTCATCATCTGGTTCACTTCATTGCCGTCGCGCAACACGCTCCGCGCAAACTCGACTTCCTCCACCGGCACGACGCCAGCATATTTCGACCAACTTTCGAGCGGATGAATCGCGGGATACCGGCGTTGGTCGGAACGCTCGCGCGAGAGACCGTGAAACGCGCCGACGACTTTCAACGTAGATTGCGTGACCGGCTCCTCGAAGTTGCCACCGGCAGGGCTGACCGTGCCGCCGATGGTGATCGAGCCGGTCTTGCCGTCCTTGAGTTTTACCAAGCCGCCGCGCTCGTAAAACGCCGCGATGACCGATTGCAGATACGCCGGGAACGCTTCTTCGCCCGGTATCTCTTCCAACCGGCCCGACATTTCGCGCAATGCCTGCGCCCACCGTGAAGTGGAGTCGGCGAGCAAGAGCACATGCAATCCCATTTGCCGGTAATACTCGGCAATCGTCACGGCGGTATAGACGGACGCTTCGCGCGCCGCGACTGGCATGGAACTGGTGTTGCAGATGATGAGCGTGCGTTCCATCAAACTGCGGCCGGTACGGGGGTCGGTGAGTTCGGGAAATTCGCGGAGCGTTTCGACGACTTCGCCCGCGCGTTCGCCGCACGCTGCAAAGATGACAACGTCCACATCGGCGTGCCGGCTGGTGATTTGTTGGAGCACGGTCTTACCGGCGCCGAACGGGCCGGGGATGCAATACGTGCCGCCGCGCGCGACAGGAAAGAAGGTATCAATGCAGCGGATGCGCGTGACCATCGGCTCGACCGGGCGGAGACGTTCCGCGTACGCCTTGATCGGCAGCTTGACCGGCCAGCGTTGGGAGAGCTTCGCTTCCTGAGTTTGGCCGTGTTCGTTGCGGAGTTTGGCGATGGTTTGTTCGACGGTGTATTCGCCGGCAGGGGCGACTTCGATGACTTCCCATGCGCCGCGCCACTGGAAGGGGACCATGATGCGGTGTTGGAAAATGCCTTCCGGTACCGTGCCGAGAGTCTCACCGGCGGTGAGACGGTCGCCGTGCTTTGCGACCGGGGTGAACGTCCATTTCCTATCGCGCGGCAACGCGATTTCGTATATGCCACGTTGAAGGAAGAAGCCACAGTGTTTCGCAAGTTTCGGCAACGGATTCTGGAGGCCGTCGAAAATCTGCGTGAGCAGGCCGGGGCCGAGTTCGACGGAGAGCATTTCGCCGGTGAACTCGACTTGGCCGTTCTCGCGGAGGCCGGTGGTGTCCTCGAAGACTTGCAGTTCGGCGTAGCGGCTGCGGACACGGATGACCTCGGCTTTGAGGCGCTGGTCGCCGGTAACGGCGTAGGCGACTTCGTTTTGCGAGACGGGTTTCTCGAACTCGACCATCAGCAGGTTGCCGCTGACACCGACAATTCTTCCAATGTTCGCACTCATGCTTGACTCTTCGGTAGGGGCGAGCCGCCGGCTCGCCCGTCGGGGGATTGCTCCTGCAGCGGTTGCGGACGACCCCGCGGGTCGTCCCTACCCTCCCAGCGCGCGTTGGCGCCGACAAATTCTTCGACGGCTTGTTGCCCGTTTTCGTTGCGCATATCCGCCCAGCGCTCAGCCATGCGCAGTTTGACGGCAAACGCCAGAATCGTCTCCAGCCGGAACAGGTCTCCCTGGGCCAGTTGCTCCGCGATGTGCCAGCGGCACCGGTCCAATTCGCGTTCGCGTTCCAGTGGATTCTCCTTTGTGTAGGCGTTCGTGACGGCGTCTTCAATCTCCATATCGTAGCCGGCGTGTTGCCGCAGATGAGCGTGCACCTCGACACCGAGTTGGGCGGCGCGCGCGCGGGCTTTGGCGTTGCGAAGCTGGGTTTCCTTGGCCTGCCACTGGTCGGCAAACCGGCAGCCGCTGATATGACGCCCTTCCAGAAACGCGTCCACGAAAACCAAGTCTTTTTCCGGCAAGACACCTTGTAGTTGGCGACGCCACTCCGTTGAACGCACCGGTGGCGGGTCGCCGAAAAACATCAGCGGCAAACTGGCAACGACGTAGTAGTAACTCACCGTGCGTGTTCTCCCGTGGCGCGGGCCGCGTGTTGAACGATCTCGGCCATGTGCGGGCGCAGGAAGTTGCACAACGCTTCCGCGATGGCTTCGTCGGTGAATTGATGCTCGACGTGCTGGTCCACCATCCGCACCTTGAACCCCTTGAAGATGTTGTTGTCGGCGCGGATATCCACGCCGCCAATGAGTTTTTGCCGGTACGCTTCAGCGAAAAAAGCGATGATTTCTTTTTGATCCTGCTCGCCGACCAGCAGGGCGATGCGGTTGCGCGGGCCTTCTTCCTTGGCGTACGCCTGTGCAAGCGGCAGCATCATTTCTTTGAGCGTGTCGGTGTCAAGCGCTTGTTTGGTGGCTTCGCTGACGATTTCGTCGAGGATTTTCTCAATGCCTTGGCCGACGGTGATCAACAGGTCGCGGGCAGCCTGTTCGAGCGTCTTTTGTCCGCGCTGGACAAACACCTGCGAGTCCCTTTCCGCCTGTTCGAGGATCGCTTTGGCTTGTGCCTCGGCGTTCTTCACGAGGGTCGCGGCCTGTGTTTTTGCCCGCGCGACAATTTGGGTGGCTTCCATCTCCGATTTTTCGATGGCTTCCCGCTGGATACGGTCAATCAAATGTTGCAGTTCTTCGGCCATGGTAAACTCCTGTTGCAAATATCTTTCTTGAAACAGATGTCTATCCTAGACACCATCGGAAACAATACAAGTCCAAGTGTAATGTTTTGCCCGCGCCCGCCTCAGCCGACCGGCAAGATTATTCTCCCGTTGGTCATTCGCACGTTGAAGCTGTGCGGCTCCGTGCCCGGCACGGCGTCCAAGCGTCCACCGGCTTGTTCGAGAATGAGTTGGCCGGCGCAGATGTCCCAGAGTTTGATGCCGTACTCGATGTATCCGTCGAACCGGCCGCACGCGACGTACACGGTGTCGAGCGCCGCCGCGCCCATCAACCGCATCTTGCGCGCCCGGCGGATCAACCGGTGAAAATCCTCCAGCCCGCGTCGAATTGTCTCCTCGCTCTTGAAAAAGCCGATGCCGACAATCGCTTCGGCAAGCTCGGCGCGCTCGCTGACGTGGATCGCGCGTCCGTTCAACGTCGCCGCCGCGCCGCGTTCCGCGGCGAACATCTCATCGAGTTCCGGCGCGTACACCGCGCCCGCGACGGTCTGCCATTCGTTGCCGACGCGTTGTTGCGCGGCGATGCTGGTGGCGTACATCGGGATGCCATAAAAATAGTTCACCGTGCCGTCGAGCGGGTCAATCACCCAACGCACCTCGGCGTCGGCGCGGCCCGACACGCCTTCCTCGCCGAGAATGGCGTGCTCCGGGAAATCGGCGAGGATGATCTTCGTGATGGCCTTCTGCGCCTGCACGTCGAGCTCCAGTTTGATGTCGTGGTGGGTCGCCTCGTTGACGACGGGCGGCGCGCCGAAGTTCTGGCGCAACAGTTTTCCGGCGGCGTAGGCGGCTTCGATGGCGGTTTCCAACATGGCCGATTCTTGTAAACACTTCGCGGCGGCTGTGCAACGGTGAAGTTTGGAGTCGCTTGACGGAAGGGTTGTGGTAAGCTGCGTGCCAACGAGAGGAATTCATCATGGCAGAGACAATCGAATTACCCGGTAATTGGCGCTATCTCAAGTGGCGCTTCGGCAACTTCGCGAGTTCGCTCGGCTGGCTCATCATCCTTGGCGGACTCGGCTTGTGGTTCGCCAGCGGCGTGTACACTGTCGAGCCGTCCCAGGTCGGCCTGGTCAAACGATTCGGGAAATTCACGGAGTCCACCGGCCCCGGCTTCCACTACCGGCTGCCCGGTCCCATCGAGAGCGTGGTGATTGTGGACCAGCGTTCGGTCCGCACTGAGGAAGTCGGTTTTCGCAGCCGGGCCGGCACGCCCAGCACACACTACCCCACGCACGAGGCAGAAGCGTTGATGTTGACGGGCGACTTCAACATCATCCGCCTCGAAACCGTCGTGCAATACGACATCACCGACGCCGAGATGTTTGCCTTCCAGATCGAAGACTCCCGTCGTGTGATCCGCGAGGCGGCGCAGGCGGTCATCCGTGAGAGGGTCGCGCTTCACAAGGTGGACGAGGCGCTCACGGAGAAGCGCGAGGAGATCGCCAGCCAGATCCAGAAGGAACTCCAGGAACTGCTCAAACAATACGGCACCGGCCTGCGCATCATCAATGTCCGCCTTCAGGAAGTCACCCCGCCCACTAAACAGGTGGCCGCCGCCTTCGACGACGTCAACAGCGCCGTGCAGGACAAGGAGCGGCTGGTTTTCGAGGCCCAACGCTACACCAATGAGCAAACGCCGCGCGCCGAGGGCCAGTCGCAGAAAATCTTCAATGAGGCCGAGGGCTACAAGCAAAGCCGCATCCTCACCGCCCAAGGCGAGGTCGCCCGTTTCGCCGCCGTGCTGGACCGCTACAAACTTGGCGAGGATGTCACCCAGACCCGGCTCTACATCGAGACGATGGAGTCCATCCTGCCCGGCCTCAACAAGGTCATCGTCAGCAAGGAGGCGGGCGGGACGCTGAAACTGTTGAACCTCGATGGATTCGTCGCACCCAAAGGAGGCGCGTCCAAGAAATGAAGACTTTGATTACTGTGCTCGTGATTCTGGCGGTGATGTTCTTCGGATACCGCGCCTTCCTGTTCAGCGTGGACGAAACAGAGAAAGCCGTTGTCCTCGAGTTTGGCAAGATCGTCCGCGTCATCGAAGCCCCCGGCCTCTACGCGAAAAAACCGCTCATCCAGAACGTCGTGTACCTCGAGGACCGGTTGTTGAGCGTGGACATCAAGCCCGCGCCCGTGATCACCGTGGACAAACAACGGCTCACGGTGGACAGCTACACCTTGTGGCGCATCAAGGACCCGCGCCGGTTCACCGAGACCATGCGCGGCCTGCGCACCAACGCCGAGCAGCGGCTTGACGACATCATCTACTCACTGTTGCGCGATGTGCTCGGCCAGAAAACCTTCGAGGACATCCTGAAGCGCGAGTTCCTTTCCGAGGTCCGCGACAACGCCCAGAAACAGGTCGCCGATTTCGGCATCACCATCATTGATGTGCGGATCAAGCGGGCCGACTTGCCCGAGGCCAACGAACAAGCCGTTTACCAGCGCATGATGAGCGAACGCAAACAGATCGCCGAACGGTACCGCGCCGAGGGCGACCAGGAAGCCCAGCGCATCAAGGCCGAAACCGACCGCAAAGTCCAAATCACCCTTGCTACCGCTCGCAAACAAGCCGAGGAACTCAAGGGCGAAGGCGACGCGCAAGCGCTGGAGATCTACGCCAAGGCCTATAATCGCGATCCGAAATTCTTCCAGTTCTGGCGCACCCTGGAGTCCTACAAACTATCGCTGGCAACGAACACCACCTTGATTCTCTCGACTGACTCCGATTACCTGAAGCTGCTGGACACGATGCAGCCCAAATAGTGGAACGGGCGTCCTGCCCGTTCATGCCGGATGAGTTTCCCAACAAACGGGCGGGACGCCCGTTCTACTATTATCGTCGTGATCCCGATGGCGCGGTCGTGTGCAGGCTGACCTGCACCGCCGTCCACGGCGCGTTGGAACTGGCGCAGATCACGTAAACCGGGTCGCCGATCTTGAAATCGCTGAGTGTCGCACCGGTAGGTTTGGCTGGCGTGACGAACCGGCATTGCGGGGCACACTGGAAAGTCCGTTGCTCTTCCGAGGCGACGCTGGAGGACGCCACAATAAACGAGCCCAGAAACCGGGGGCCTTGCGTTTGGGCTTGGACGGATTGGCCTTGCGACTTCACCGTGACCGTGAACATGCCGGCCTTCGCATCCATTGCCGAGATCGGTCCGATGCACCAGATTTCCTTTGGTTTGTCTGCCATTTTCGGCTCCGGTTGAGGAGCCGGTTTGCGCGCCGCGATGGCTAGCACCGCGGCGGCGATGCAAATCCAACTTCGTTTCATGTCCAAATTCATGCCACAACCGGCGGAGAATTCCAGATTTGTTTTGACACCGCCGGACGCGGCAGTAAAGTGCCGCCCGGTCGTCACCCCACCCGCGACCACACAAGGAGGAAGTTGTCATGCTGCCGTTTCTACAGTCGTTGTGTGATCGCGCGTCGGCGTCGCTGGGCGCGCAACCATTGTTTGCCGTTCTGCTGGGCGCCGCGCTCGCCGCCGTGTTCCTGCAGGCCGCGCTGAAAACTGACGCCGCGCCGTCGCTGGCGTGGGCCGTCTGGACGCGGCTGGGCCGGTTCGTTTGGGCGGCGACGCTGGCCGGGTTGCTGCTCGGCGCGGCGATGGGATTATCGAACTACCTCGACCGCACCGCCGCCAATTTCCGACACGACCACGGGCGCGTGACCGAGGCCAACCAAGACGCTGTCCGCACCATCTGGGGGCCGGAGCAGGCGCAGTGCGAACTCAGCGTCGCGTTGCGGTGGGAGGAGGAACAACTCGAAGGGCTCGAATCCGAGGACCCGACCAAGCCGACCGTCACCCGCAAACGCAAAGTCATCCACACGATTGACGAGAACCCGTTCCTCAACGCCCGCCACGCCGTCACGCTCCGGCAAAGCCCGCGCAAGAAAGGTCCGGCGGTGTATCCCGGTTATGGAACCGAGTGCAAGTTCACGTGGCGGCTCCGCAATCCCGTGCCGCGCGACGTGATGGCGACGTTGCGGTTCCCGTTGCCGGCGGCGTCGGCGATGTACGATGACCTCGCCGTGGCGATCAACGGCGCGAACGTCCGCGACCGGCTCCGCATCCGCTCCAACGCGCTCGAACTCGAAAAGCCGCTGAAGCCCAACGAGGAGTTCGGCTACGAAATCAGTTTCAAGAGCCGCGGCCTGAGCTATTGGTATTTTCAAGTCCGCGAACCGCGCGAGATCCGCGACCTCGAATTGAAACTCACGCTGCCCGACACGCCGACCAAGAGCCTGAACTATCCCGAAGGCTGCATGACCCCAACCCAAGTGACGGCCGCCGGCCGCGGTTCCGTGTTGACCTACCGGCTCGACCGCGCGCTCTCGAACAAAGGCATGGGCATCGAGATTCCGAAGCTCACGCAGCCCGGCGAACTCGCCAGCGCCGTGCTCGACGAGGTCCGCAAAGGCTGGGTGCTACTCTTCGCCGCGCTGCTGCTTGGCGGCACGCTGGCCGGCTACAAACACACCGCGCTGCTCACGACGTTTGTCACGGCGGCCGTCGCGTTTGCCTTCGCGCTGCTGGGCGATTTCTGCGACACGCCGCTTGGCTTCTGGGGAACCGGCGTCGTGGTGGTGTTACCGATCTTCGCGTTGCTTTTGGGCGTGCTCCAACGCGCCCTGCCCGGCGCGGAAGGGAGCGTGTTGATGCTGGAACTGGTCGCGTTTGGCCTGTGGTATCCGTGCCTCGCCGGGCTGGATGACAAACGACAGTTGCTCTACTTGAACGTCAGCGCCGTGTTGTTCCTCGCCGTGGCCGCGTGGCAGTTGACCCGCCGGCTCCGGACCACCCAAACCGCCCAAACATCGCCTTGACATTGCCGTGCAAACAAGATGCGTTCGGCGCCGCAGCTAGAACAGAATTTGGACGGGTAACGGCAGTAAGAATTTCGAGAAAAAGCTTTTGGCGTACTCGACTGTGGCTGGTGCTGTCTTGACAGCCACACTGTCCAGCGATCCTTCCATCTACTCGATTAAGATCGGTAAAGTGCGAAACTGGACCAGATCGAATCATGTTGCCAGCACATGGAGTGCTTGGTTGGGAATCAACGCCGTAGCCGGCGGCACGCTCAACGAGGCCACGATGACCGGTGAAATGAAGCCAGAACTTTACCGGGACAAAAGCTAAATCCGACCGTTGTCTTTCAGGTAACGCAGAATCTGCTCGACGCACTCTGCGGGCGTGTGCTGCTCGGTGTTGACGACAATCTCCGGCTTCTCCGGCGCTTCATACGGCGCGGAGACGCCGGTGAACTCCGTGAGTTTTCCGGCGCGTGCTTGCTTGTAGAGACCTTTCTTG
>Ga0172374_1002928_pt1 | contig 10545 bp, 12 predicted proteins | sample LakKiv3m_FD_114536 | JGI IMG/M metagenome (GOLD analysis project Ga0172374, IMG submission 114536) | Freshwater microbial communities from Kabuno Bay, South-Kivu, Congo - kab_092012_10.3m | ecosystem: Environmental > Aquatic > Freshwater > Lake | place: Democratic Republic of the Congo... | reverse complement strand
GATCCTTCTCTTCCTGTGGCACGTCCCCTCGGCGCTGGTGCCGATCGTCACGATCCCCGTCTCGGTGCTGCTGTCGTTCATCCCCCTCTACTACATGGGGGTGACGGTCAACATCATGAGCTTCGCCGGCATCGCCATCTCGATCGGGGTGCTGGTGGACGGGGCGATCGTCGAGGTCGAAAACGCCTACAACAAGATCCACCACTGGGACACAGGCGGCAGGAAGGGCGACTTCCACTCGGTGCGTCTCGAGGCGTTGAAGGAGGTCGGTCCCTCCGTCTTCTTTTCGCTGCTGGTCATCGCCGTGGCGTTTCTCCCCGTCTTCACGCTGGTCGACCAGGAAGGGCGGCTGTTCAAGCCGCTGGCGTATTCCAAGAACCTGGCGATGGCGCTGGCCGCGATCCTGGCGGTCACGCTCGACCCGGCGCTGCGGATGATGTTCGCCCGGATCGACCCGTTCGTCTTCAAGCCGAAGTTTCTCGCGAATCTCGCCACGCACGCGCTGGTCGGAACGTACCATTCCGAGGAGAAGCACCCGATCAGCCGCGCGCTTCACCGCGTCTACGAGCCGGCGTGCCGCTTCGTTCTTCGTCGCCCGAAAACGGTCATCGCGGTGGCGCTGGCGATGGTTGCGGTGAGCGTTCCCGTCTACATGAAACTCGGCAGCGAGTTCATGCCGCCTCTGAACGAAGGCACCATGCTCTACATGCCGACGACGCTGCCGGGGCTTTCCGTCGCGCAGGCGCAGGATCTCCTGATCCGGCAGGACAGGCTGCTGAAAAGCTTTCCCGAGGTCGAGCGCGTCTTCGGCAAGGCGGGGCGCGCCGACACGTCCACCGACCCGGCGCCGTTCTCGATGATGGAGACGACCGTGGTGCTGAAAGACCCGTCGAAGTGGAGCGCGAAGGAGCGCTGGTACTCTTCGTGGGCGCCGGATTTCCTGAAATCCCTGTTCCGTCCCGTCTGGCCCGACCGCATCTCGTGGGACGAGCTCGTGGCGAAGATGGACGCCGTCGTGCGTTTCCCCGGCGTCACCAACGCCTGGACGATGCCGATCAAGGCGCGCATCGACATGCTGACGACCGGCGTCCGCACGCCCGTGGGCATCAAGGTATACGGCAACGACCTCGCCGAGATCCAGCGAATCGGGGAACACCTCGAACACTTCCTGAAGGATATCCCGGGCACCCGCTCCGTCTTCGCCGAGCGAGTGACCGGCGGCTACTTCGTCGATATCGAACCGAGGCACGACCAGCTCGCCCGATACGGACTCACGATCGAGAAGGTGCAGGATGTGATCATGACCGCCGTCGGCGGCGAGAACATCACCACAACGATCGAGGGCCGGGATCGCTACGCCGTGAATCTTCGCTACCCGAGGGAACTGCGGGAGGATGTCGACCGGTTGGGGCGGGTTCTCGTCCCCACGGGGATGGGTGTGCAGGTCCCCATCGCCCAGCTCGCCGACATCAAGATGGTGCAGGGGCCGGCGATGCTGCGCGACGAGAACGGCTTTCTGGCCGGCTACGTCTACGTGGATATCGCGGGCCGCGACGTCGGCGGCTACGTCGAGGAGGCGAAGAAGGTCGTCGCCTCGAAAATCGCGCTGAAGCCGGGGTACGTGCTCCAGTGGAGCGGCCAGTACGAGAACATGATCCGCGTCCGCGAGCGCCTGAAGCTGGTGATCCCGGTGACGCTGGCGCTGATCTTCATCCTGCTCTACATGAACACTCGAAGCGCGTTCAAGGCGTCGATCGTCATGCTCGCCGTGCCGTTCTCGGCCATCGGCGCGATCTGGCTCTTCTATCTTCTCGGCTATAACGTTTCCATCGCCGCATGGGTCGGGATGATCGCTCTCATGGGGCTGGACGCCGAGACCGGCGTGTTCATGCTGCTGTTCCTCGATCTTTCGTACGACGAAGCGAAGAGGCGGGGGATGCTGCGGAACCTCGCGGAGCTGGACGAAGCGATCATCCACGGGGCCGTGAAGCGGGTGCGCCCCAAGATGATGACGGTGGCTGCGGCGTTCATGGGCCTGCTGCCGATCATGTGGTCCACCTCCGCCGGCGCCGACGTGATGAAGCGGATCGCCGCGCCGATGATCGGGGGACTGGTCACATCTTTCATTCTCGAACTTCTGGTCTATCCGGCGATCTACAAGCTGTGGAAGCGGCGGGAGCTTGAGCCGACAACAACGGCGGCGTAGAAGTGCCGCCAAAAACGAGAGGAAGGCAGGGAAGATGCGAACGATCGGGAAAGCGGTTCGGACGGCGGTCTGGGGTGCGGCGTTGATGCTCATGGCGTTGCCGGGCATTTCGGCGGCGGCGGAGCATGGCGGGATGGGAGGGATGCAGCACGGCGATCACTCCGGCATGAAGATGGAAGGGCACGACCACTCCGCCCACCGCGGACATGATGCGAGGAACGGCGAAAAGATCTTCTCCGGGAAAGTCGGGCCGTGGACGGCCGAGGCCCGGCTGGTCGACATGAAGACGCAGATGGAGAAGTCCGGTGTGTCGGCTGCTACCGCCGCGAAGTTCGCCGGGAAGCGGCACCTGATGCTGTTCGTCACCGACCCGAAGACGGGTAAGGCGGCGTCCGGCGTGGCGGGAACGGTCGTCGTCACCGGACCCGGCAAGGGGGCTCCCGCGAAGGTCACGCTCGTCGGCATGGGCGAACACATCGGTGCGGACGTCGACATGCCGGCTCCCGGTAAGTACACGTTCAAGGCGGAGATCGAATCGGGCGGTAAGAAGGGGAGCGCCACGTTCCCCTACACGTTGAAGTAGGCCGAACGGTTTGCTTGGGCGGGCGGTGCGGTTCCGCGCGCCGCCCGCTCCTTGCTTCAAATGAACGGGAGGAATCAGTCCCTGAACTTCGCGTGGCAGGAAACACACGCTTCGAGGACCCTGCCGTAGGCCAAGGACGTCTTCAGAAGGTTGCCGGCCTTGGCATCGCCCGCCAGCTTCGCAATTCTTTTCTTCAACTCTCCGTAAAAGGCCCGGAATTCCTTGATCCGCGAACCGTTTTTATGCGGGATGTCCTTCTCGTATCCCCGGAGTGCCCCCGCCAACCGTATTGCGTGATCTCCCGCGTCTGTTATGTCCCCATGGATCACGGCTTTGCCCAGGTCTACCATCGCCTCCTCGAAATTCCCCATCCGCTCGTGCTGCGCTTTCATGGCTTCCTCGTCCTGCACCGCCGCAGCCATTTCGTGGTGGCCGGAAGGTCCATGGGCGGCGGCGGGAAACCCTGTGGCGAGGGTGGCGGCCACAAGAAAAACGCCCGGATAAGCGAGTGAAAGATTCATCGGAAAGTCTCCGTTCTGTTTAGTTCCCTGATTATACCGCGCCAGCGGCGATGCTACCGGGACCTTCCTGGTGGGTGGGTCGAAACCGTGCGGCGAATCTCCCGCCGAATATTCTCCGGTTGTTCAAGAGTGGGTTTCAGCATTATGTAGTCACATCGGTTGGAGATGTAGATGTAATTACAAGAAGACACATAAGCGGTCTTATAAGTGGTATTATGTGACTACAAATGACTCTCTATGGAGGCGCAAGCAATGATCGCCGTCGGAATCCGGGAGTTGAAGATCCGGCTCAGCGAGTATGTCCGGAAGGTTTCCCGGGGAGAGGAAATCATGGTGACGGCCCGCGGCCGGGAGGTCGCTTCCCTCGTTCCGGTGACAAGAGAACGCCGAACACTGAAGCGGCTCGCGGAGGACGGCAAGGCGAGGATGCCGGCGGGAAAGCCGCGGGGTGCACGCGGTCTTTCCGTCAAGGGAAAACCGCTGTCGGACACGGTCATCGAGGATCGGCGGTGATCCTCTACCTCGACACGAGCGCACTGGTCAAACTGTACGTGGAGGAAGCATACTCCGACGACGTCCGCGGGTGGGTCGACGAGGCGGAGATCGTCGCCACGTGCCGGATCGCATATCCCGAGGCCGTGTCGGCGCTGCATCGACGCATGCGGGCCGGTGACATTCCGAAAGCCGGGTACGGAACCGTTGTCCGCGCGTTGAGGAGAGACTGGAGTCGGCTTGCGGTCCTCGAATTCGACGAGATCGACGCGGGGCGACTGGCGCAGAAATACGGCCTGCGGGGATACGATGCCGTCCACCTCTCGTCCGCCGCGATGATGGCCGCCGTTCCGTCCGGTCCCGATATCGTCTTTGCGTCGTTCGACGTCGCGCTGAACCGCGCGGCCGAAGGGGAAAAATTGCCTGTCCTGACCTGCGGATGATGTGTATCGTAAAGTCATCGGATTTTCGAACCTGGCGCCCGGGAGGCTTGGATGATCCGCGACGCGGAGGGACTGCGGCGTTTCGAGGATGAACTGGCCCGGGGGGAAAGGACCGATTTCGCCCGGACCCTACGGCTCGTGGATTCCCTTCACCGGGAGGCGGTCCAACTCGGCGTTTCTCCGAGGAAGGATCCGATGGATGGGATCGAGGTCGTCCTGCGCATCGCGAAGGTGTTGAATCTTGTACGTAAGACTGCTGCGTAGCCTCGCGGAGGGGCTGGCGGCGTCCGGCATCCCCTACATGGTGATCGGGGGGCAGGCGGTTCTCCTGCACGGTCAACCGCGGGCGACCCTGGACATCGACATCACGCTGGGCGTCGATGTCGAAGCGTTCGGTCGGGTCCTCGATGCAACGGGAACGATCGGGCTCGATCCGATCCCGGAAGACCCGGAGGTGTTCGCGCGGAAGACGATGGTGCTGCCCGCTAAGGACAGGGACAGCGGAATCCGGGTCGATTTCATTTTCTCTTTCCTGCCGTACGAGCGTCAGGCGATCGAGCGGGCGACGGCCGTGGCCATCGATGGGGTTTCCGTCCGGTTCGCCTCCGTCGAGGACCTCGTCATCCACAAAATGTTCGCCGGGCGCCCGAGGGACCTGGAGGATGTCCGGGGCGTCCTGATCCGCCACCCGGAATGCGACCGCGAATACGTCGAACGGTGGCTGGCCGAATTCGAGGGCCCGATGGACATACCTTACAGGGAACGGTTCCGGAAAATCGTGTCGGACGCAGACGGCTGACCCCAAGGAGGTGTCCGGGAATGCCTTTCGTGAACATCAAGATCACGCGCGACGGCGTGACGCCGGAGAAGAAGGCCGAGGTCATCCGCGGGGTGACGAAGGTGCTGGTGGACGTGCTGGGGAAAAACCCCTCGACCACGATGGTCCTGATCGAGGAGGTCGAGACGGACAACTGGGGGATCGGCGGGGAGACGGTGACGTTTCGCCGGAAGCAAGGGAAGTGAAAGGAAGAGGCCGGGCGGGAAACGTTCCCCGTCCGGCCTCTTCGGCCTTCCGTTTTTCGCGCCGTGATCAGCCGGCGCTGGCGATCTGCTGGTAGAAGTCGTTTCCCTTGTCGTCCACCAGGATGAACGCCGGGAAGTCCTCGACCTCGATCTTCCAGATCGCCTCCATCCCCAGCTCGGGGTATTCGAGCACCTCGACCTTCTTGATGTTCTCCTGCGCGAGGAGCGCCGCCGGTCCGCCGATCGACCCGAGGTAGAACCCGCCGTGTTTCTTGCATGAGTCGCTCACCGCCTTGCTCCGGTTCCCCTTCGCGATCATGACGAGCGACCCGCCGTGGGACTGGAACAGATCGACGTAGGAGTCCATCCGTCCGGCGGTGGTGGGGCCGAACGAGCCCGACGGCATCCCCTTGGGGGTCTTGGCCGGGCCCGCGTAGTAGATCGGGTGATCCTTCAGGTACTGCGGCATCCCCTTTCCCTGGTCGATCCGTTCTTTCAGCTTCGCGTGGGCGATGTCGCGCCCGACGATGATCGTCCCGTTGAGGGAGAGCTGCGTCGTGACCGGGTATTTCGTGAGCTCGGCGAGGATCTCCTTCATGGGCCGGTTCAGGTCGATCTTGACCACCCCGTGCTCGTGCTTGCCGCGGTACTTCGCCGGGATGAGCCGTCCCGGGTTGCGCTCCAGCTCCTCCAGCCAGATCCCGTCCGCGTTTATCTTCGCCTTCACGTTACGGTCCGCAGAGCAGGAAACGCCCATCCCCACCGGGCAGGAAGCGCCGTGGCGCGGCAGGCGGATGACCCGGACGTCGAGGGCGAAATATTTCCCGCCGAACTGCGCTCCGTACCCGGACTTGTGCGCGGCCTTGAGGAGTTTCCCCTCCAGCTCGACGTCGCGGAACGCCTGGCCCCCCTTGTTCCCGGAAGTGGGCAGGTGGTCGAGGTACTTCGTGGAGGCGAGCTTCACCGTCTTCAGGCACGCCTCGGCGGATGTTCCGCCGACGACGAACGCGAGGTGGTATGGCGGGCACGCGGCGGTCCCGAGCGTCTTCATCTTCTCGACGAGGAACTTCTCGAGGGAGGCGGGGTTGAGCAGCGCCTTCGTCTCCTGGTAGAGGTACATCTTGTTCGCGGACCCGCCTCCCTTGGTGACGAAGAGGAACTTGTACTCGTCCCCCTGCGTCGCGTACAGGTCGATCTGGGCGGGGAGGTTGGTCCCGGAGTTCACCTCTTCGTACATGGTCAACGGCAACGTCTGCGAGTACCGCATGTTCTCTTCCGTGTACATCTTGTGGACGCCCTTCGAGAGGTACTCTTCGTCCCGTGCGCCGGTCCACACCTGCTGCCCCTTCTTTCCGACGATCGTCGCGGTGCCGGTGTCCTGGCACAGGGGGAGGACGAATTTCGCCGCCACTTCCGCGTTCCGCAGCAGCGCGATCGTCACGCCGCGGTCGTTCGGGGACGCCTCGGGGTCGTCGAGGATGGAAGCCACCTTCTCGAGGTGCTCGGGGCGGAGCAGGAAGGATACGTCGCGCAGCGCCTGGTGGGCGAGGAACGCGAGTCCCTCGGGATCGACCTTGAGGACATCCTTCCCGTCGAACGTTGCCTTCGAGACGTACTCCTTGGTGAGAAGGCGGTACTTCGTCGTGTCCTTCCCCAGCGGAAACGGGTCCTGGTACGAAAATTCCGGCATCGGGCGGCTCCTTCCGAAGATGGTATGAGGGGGGCGGAAAACATCCAGAAGATAGTCCCGGGGAGTGGCGATGTCAATGGATACAGTGTACAAAGGGGCGTGGGATCGGCGGCGGGGCCAGGACCGGGACCACGCTATAATTACGACGGGGTTGCCCGGCGGGCCCTGCAATGGGAAGATTAAACAGCGTCCGCTGCGCGAGTCGCTCGGAAGCGTGCCGGGTTGAGGCGGCATTGAAAAAGATGACCCGGGAGGGGAAACTGGACTGGGTACGTGGAAAATCCCTTGTTCGGGAGTGAATATGGCCAAAGTGGCGCGCGTCAATAAGGGGTGGACGGCCGTTTCGGCGCTGATCCTCGTTTCGGCCCTGCTGTCCGCACCCGGTTGCGGTGGGAGGAAGGATGTCCGCCCGGAATCCTCTCCGGTGGTCCTCCCGCCGGGACCGAAGGTCGCCGTCGCGCCGATGGATAACAAGACGAACGACCTGTCGGGGTCCGACATCATCCGCGACGCGTTCGTGGGAGGGGTGGCCGTGAAGGGGTTTGCGGTGATGCCGGTGGCGGAGAGCGACCGGATCCTGCGGGAGACGCTGGGGATCAGCTATGGGGGACAGCTCCCGACCACCTCCCCGGAGGAGGTATGCAAAGCGTTGGGTGTCGAGGCCGTTTTCTACGGCGACGTGCAGGAGTGGAGGAAAACGACGGCGGGTATATACAACAGCTCGGTCGTCGCGGCCGCGTTCCGGATGTACGGGGCGGACGGGGCGCTCCTGTGGGAGGGGAACGACCGCCAGATCCGGCAGGAGGTCCCCCGCGGGGGGGGGAACCTTGGGGCCGAGATCATCGCGGGGGCGTTGGGCAACCTGTTGCTGAACCCGATGACGCCGCAGGGAAAGCGGGTCGGGTCGAACATCGCCCGGAAACTGCCGGCGGGCGTGCTCGACAAAATAGTGAAGTAACCCAGATGGATACAAGGCGCAGCCACGAAAGGGGTGGACCGATGAGGAAACGGATTCTATTGGGGGGGATTTTGTTCATGGGCATCGCAGCCGCCGGGTGCGCGGGGGCGCCGCCGGTCACGGGGCCGTCCACGCGCGACTCCTCGCCTGCGGCGGAGTACGGGTACCGGAAGTCGGCCCAGGCGGCTCCGATCGTTTCGAAGGGGCCGAAAAAGCGGGTGGCCGTCGTGAAGTTCCAGGACAAGAGCGCCTACGGCCGCGGCCGCCTGGGGAGCTCCGTCCAGGACGTCCTCACCACCGAGCTGGCGCGCTCCGGCCAGTTCATCATGGTCACGCGGCAGGACCTCGACCTGCTTCTCGACGAGCAGGACCTGGCCAAGGGCGGAACGATCAAGGCGGGGACGGGCGCGAAGTCGGGCGAGGTGCTGGGCGTCAACGCGATCGTGACCGGCGTCGTCTCCCAGTTCGGCGTCAAGCAGAAGTCGGCCACCTATCTCGTGGGGGCGAGCAAGACGCAGACGGCGGAGGCGACCGTCGACATCCGTGTCGTCGACGCGACCACGGGGCAGATCATCTACGCCGAGAGCGGGACCGGCGTCCACGAGACCTCATCCACGGAGGTACTCGGGATCGGCGGCCGTACCGGCTACGACGAGACGATGGAGGGGAAGGCGTTCCGCGCGGCGGTGTCGAAGTTCATAGACAACCTGATCGCGAAGATGGCGTCGATGGAGTGGACCGGCAAGGTCGCATCTGTGGAAGGCGGCGAGGTCACGGTCAATGCGGGGAAGAAGACCGGGCTCGTCGTCGGCGACCGCCTCCGGGTGTACGGCGAGGGACGCGAGGTGATCGACCCCGACACGAAGGTGTCGCTCGGCCGCCGGCCCGGCCGCGAGAAGGGCGAGATCGAGATCGTCGACTTCTTCGGCGAGGACGCCGCGATCGGCAAGGTTCTCCAGGGGAAAGGGTTCGCCGTGAACGACATCGTCCGGTTCGGGAAATAGGGGGGAGGCGGCCATGAGAAAATCGATCGTTCGTTCCGTTTCCGTCATGTCGCTCGCCGTCGGGTTGCTTGCCGCCGTCGTGCTGCTCGGCGGGTGCTACCCGAAGAGCCAGATCTATGGCGTCGGCAACGAGGGCGGGCTCGTCTTCAACGTTAACCCGCCGGATGCCGAAGTGGTCCTCGACGGGGTGGCGCAGGGGCCCGCGTCGAGTTTCACGGAGGATCGGTACCTGAAGGTGTCCGCGGGGAAGCACGTCCTCGAACTGCGTTTCCCCGGGTACGAGACGTACACCCGGGAGTTCTACATGGCGAATTCGCTGCTCCGGATCGAGGAGGGGCTGATCAGGAAGTAGACCCGGAAAAACGGGACGCCACGTGGCACAACCCTCCGCCGCTGCAGGAATCGTCCTGCCGGTGCCGGCATTCGCCGCACTCGGCGAAGACTCCGGCTCCACGGGACCGTATCTCCTCGCGCATTTGGGCGAAATGTGAGGTGATCTCCCCCATCGAATCGAATTCGAGCAGGGATCTTCTCCGGTAGCGCGAGAGCGGAAGGCAATGGAACAGGTCCATGTCCGGGGAGATGTCGACGGACGGACGGCAGCGGAACACCGCACGGCAAGAGAAACACCGCAGCCATTCCAATTCCCGGTCGGAGAAGCTGCAGAGGGTGAAGCCGCAATCGAGGCCGGGTTTTACACGTTCGCTTTCGAATGTCCCGCGATAGGTGAAAAGCCGCTCGACGACCCGCCGCATGTCACGCGGCCGCACGAAGGCGGATTTTCCTTCCATGGGCGGATGCGCGATGCCGAGCCGCAGGTATCTCCTCAGCCCGTAGGTCCGGATCAACCCGAAAAGGAACTCCAGGGTGAAATCCGTGCGGTAGATATTGAAGCCGGGTGTTATCAACGGCCCCATCGATGAAAGGAACTCCCGCAGGCGGGTTTCACCGGAGGATGTCGGCGGGTCGAGGATCGGGTCGTTCAGATTGCACACGACGTTGAACCGCGCGGGGGGGGCATCCTTCAGGGAACGGCCGAATTCTTCGAGGACGGGCGCGTCGAGAAGACCGTTCGAGAAGAGCGTCACGTTGAAGTCGTGTTCGAGCAGATACCGGATGATAGTGACGCAATGGGGATGGAGCGTCGGCTCGCCCCCTACCAGTGAAATGTCCTTCTGCCCGATTCCCCGGAGGAAATCGGCGATGCAGGTGAGGTTTTTCCAGGAGATCCGTCTTGCCGTCCCGCGCGACATCTCCTGTCGGGCAAAGCAGTACCGGCAGGTGCGGTTGCACTCGGTGGTGAGCAGGATATTCGCCATGCGGCCCGCCTCGACTTCGGACTTGCCGAAGTATCGCCGGATACATGCAGCGAACGGCTCGCGCTCGGTTTCTGGTTACCCCCGGGAGGATGTTCCTCCTGCAATGGAGTCATCGTAGCACTCCCGGCAAGTATTTTCATGGATTTCGATACGCTCTTTCCGCACCGCAACGGGGGCGGCACTGCGACGGGGGTTACTTCCTGCCGCCCCACCAGCTCTTGAGGCGTTCTGCGATCACCTTCTCGTGGCCCGCATCGGACGGCTCGTAATATTTCCGGCGGCCGAGCGTCTCGGGGAAGTAGTTTT
>Ga0172374_1002927_pt1 | contig 10545 bp, 14 predicted proteins | sample LakKiv3m_FD_114536 | JGI IMG/M metagenome (GOLD analysis project Ga0172374, IMG submission 114536) | Freshwater microbial communities from Kabuno Bay, South-Kivu, Congo - kab_092012_10.3m | ecosystem: Environmental > Aquatic > Freshwater > Lake | place: Democratic Republic of the Congo... | reverse complement strand
CGTCGATGGCTTTGACGACGTCTTCCAATGTCTTGAAGCTGGTCATCTCGTCATTTTCGAATTCGATCTTGAATTCTTTTTCCAATTCCATCATCAATTCGACGAGATCGAGCGAGTCGAGTCCGAGTTCCCGTAATTCGGTCTTCGGATCGATGGCCTCGACCTTGACCTTTTGTGCGAACAGTTGCTGGACTTTTTGAAGCGTGCTCATTTATTCAATCCTCGTTTCGTTTCCATATTATAGCAATATTAATATCATAAATGAACAGCGAAAATAAGCAACAAAAAAGGGCCGTGCGGCCCCTTCCCTCAGGCGTATAGCTGATCGGATACTTTCGCCGAGATGTTGTTCGTGGCGTTCGTGAAGATTGCCGAGAAAGCGACGGACATCGCCGCGAAGATCGTCAACACCAGCAGGATTCCGAGGATTTGGCCTTTGAGTTCGGACATACGCGCTCCTTTCTAGTTGTAATATCCAATCACCGCCATGCGGGTGACGCTGACGGAAAGTGGGCTATCGGAAATAATCATCGCGTCATAGCTCGTCTCGAGGCGGAATTCGAGCGTGTCGCCAAAACGCGGGCTGCAGTTCTTAAGGCAGGTTATCGCGATATTGTGCTCCGTCAGCCAAGTCGTCGTCGCCTGGTCGATCCTTCCGGCTTGGGCAATCCGGAACGAGGTTGTTTGGCCGATGGCGTCAAGATGGCCGTACACGAGCTGCAAAGCAAAGATGTCACCTCCGAGAATGATGATTTGGACCACAAACACCAGCGTCAATATGAAACCCAGCTTATAACTCACTGATTGCCCTCATGATAATCTCGACGACGCCGATAAGAAGGTTGACGGCGATGATCCCGGCGCCCAATAGCGGCCACATGTTCATGGCATCGAGGCGTTCTTCATACCGCCGTGTCTGATCGCGCTTTTGCTCGGTCCGGAATTGGGCGAACATATATTCGAATCCCTCGATGTGGCGGACGCTGCCGCCCTCGGTGTCGTATTGGTATAGAGCGACCAACAGTTGCTCGATGATGTTGGTGGAAAAATAACGGGCGAAGCTGATGTACGGTTGCAGCGATTTGTCGCCGTCGATATCCTCGATGAGCCGCAAAAGCGGTTCGCGAAGCGCCGGTTTCACATATTTAATAGTCGCCTCGAGCGACCGGTAGACATTCAAACCGTTGAACAAAAAGATTTTGAGGATGTCGAAGGCGTCGATGAAAGCCTCAATCCTGGCGGCGTTTTGCGCTTCTTCGAGCGTCTGGTAGCGGAATGAGATGTACAAAGTGACGATGATGCCGCCACCTGCGAGACTCCCCAATCCCCACATAGGCGAAAAACCGAACGCGGCAAACAAACCGACGGCTACCGCAAAAAGATAATAAATTCCGCATAAGATGAGTTCCTTTTGCGGATCGAGACCAAGATTGGCAACTCGTTTTCTCCATTTAGCCATCGTAAGTGACTTTCGCGAAACGGGTGACCCAGGCGTGAACGGCATAAAGCGCGAACGCGAAGTACGAGCCGATACCTGCCAAGAACAGCGGGTTTTGCGCCATCGTTTTATAAAGGTCGCTGACGCCGAACCGCGCCATCAGAAGGACAATCGCCGTCATCAGCCACAAAATGACGTAATTCGTCAATTTGCGGCGTGCGATCAGCATTTTGTGGCGGTAGCCGTTTTCCTGCTCGCGCAGCGTCGTCAACAGCAGTTTCGTCATCTCGAGAATGGAACCGCCTTGATTGACATATAAGTCGATGATGGTCAAAAACATCTCATAGGACGGAAACGGAAACCGTATTTTCAAATGGTCAAGCACGGCGGTGGTATCGATCGTATTCAGATTGTTGATTTCGGATCTTAGTTCGTCGGGTAATTGCCCCATCAACGATTCCAAGGCGGCGTTGGGTGTCTTTTTTACGCTCATGGCAATCACGAAACCGTTGATGAATTGGTAACATTGGCGAAAGTCACGCTCACGGCGGTAAAACCGCCGCAACCGACGCGGCAACCAATAGGCAAAATAAAACGCATATAACAATCCGAGGGAAACGGTTATATAGATGTTTTCGGCGCAAAACCAAATAAATACGGCGGCAAGCGCCGGAACGATATATAGAATCTTACTCATCGGTCGGCGCTTCCTTTTGGATGAAGGGCGCGATATCTGTCACTTCAACGCCGAGTTTTTTTCTGAGTTTTGCCGATATTTTATGGAATTTGGCTGTTTGCCCGTCCCACTCGTATATCAGCTTGACTTTATGGGCGCTCGAACGCATCTCGGCGATTTGGTAGATCTCGCGGCAGGCGACGCCGTGCTCGTCTTCTCGTTTCCGAAGATAAACGAGAATCGGAAAATGATCCTTGATGTCGGCCAGCGTTTCGGCATAGCGGAGCGATGGTTGGTTGGCCAGCACCATCCGCGCCATGCGCGCCGGCAAAGTGGTCACGTCGAGACTGTGGACCGTCGTGATGATCGGATGGCCGGTCATCGCCGCTGTCAGCGCTTCCTTCATCTCGCCGCCGCGGGCTTCGGCCACGATGACCCAATCCGGGTGCGAACGCAAGCCGTTTTCAATCAGCGCCGCGAATTCGCCTTGCCGAAGACTGGGGTTGACCTGCCAGATGTTGATGTCGAGAGGCTCCTCGGTGGCGATGGCCTCGAGTTCGAGAACGTTGTCGATGACGATGACGCGGGCGTATTTCGGCATGATGGAAATCAGGTATTTCTGAAATTCGGTTTTGCCGCTTCCGGTTTTCCCGCCGATGACAATGGAAACGCCTTGCCTGACGAGATGGCGAAAGAAATGATCGAGGACCGGTTCCGGTTGGAACCTGATCGTCTTCCGATCGTCTTTGACATGGCCGATGCGCAATGAGAAAGTCACTGTTTTGTCATAGTCGAGACGGGCAATCGAAGGACCAACGGCGTTGAGACGGTAGTGCCCGACCGACACGTCGAGTATCGGGTTGGCGTATGAGAAATGCTGGTCGGTCAGATTGGCGATCTGACGGATGAACGCCATGACTTCTTCTTCGCTTGGACTCGGTTCATGGCGGCGCCGCCCCCATAGATTGTGGACGTAGTGCAATTGCCGCCCGTTAAAAGTGATGTCGGTGATGGCGGCATCCTTGAGGAGCGGTCCTAGAAAGGAATGTTCGAAATACTGAATCAGTTTGGCATTCATGTCACGGTTGCTCGGCAATCTCGAACGACAGTTCAGCTTGATAATCAAACCATGCCGTCAAGGGAGCGTTGAAAGCAATCGAGACCCCTTGGCAGGCCTCGGAACAAACCAAAAGATTGGCCGGATCGAAATAATAGAATTCCAACGTAAACGTTCTTATATTTGGGAAAAGATGCCGACTCATGAAGAAGACGATTTTGGCTTCAAGCGCGTCCGCATCGAAACAAGGAGCAGTAGCCGCGGTATCGAATCCGGGGATGCGGATGGCGGTTTCGACCAAATGCGGACCGATGGCGGCAAATGTCCGATTGGCCAACCCATAGAGGCGGCTGAATTGGAACGCTTGAAGCGCCATGAGCAGAAAAACGAAAACGACGGCGATGTTAGCCATAGGTGACCGTGACGACTTCCGGCACCCCGCCGCCCGTCAGTCCCGTGGTCGTCGTCACGCAGTACCGGGCTTCGAGACACGGACCAATCAGAGCCTGTTCGCTGAAATACGTCGTCTCGTAATTGATGGCGAAAGTGTTGTGCATCGCAATGTCAAAGACAATCTGGATGGCAAGATTTTGCAATGTGCGGAAGCGATCCTTGGGAAAATACAGCTTGGCGCTCGGCACGAATCCGCCGATTGGCCATAAGGAAGTGAGAAACGTCGTCGGTTCGACATAAAACGTGGAAGTAAAACCGATACCGTAACCGCCTTCTTCGGCGACGATAGCCAGCGGCACGATCGCCTCCAGGTTATCGGGTGTCCGCGGGAAAAGCGGAAGAGCTCGAAAGGGGTCCCCTATATATAGATATCCATTAAAAAATCGGATTGGTTGTCCGTCTGGTTGGCTGACACGGAACCGAAGTGGTTCCAAGTCCAAAGCCAAATAGGTGTCCGTCGACAGCAGGGCGGTGTATCCTTCAAACGTGATTTCTTCGCCCAGGCACACCGACGTGCCCGTCTCGTCAATGCGGCAATAGTTGGCCAAACCGAACGACTGGACGGCTACGTCGGCGAAAGCAGCGATGTTCAACCGCGTCGCCCGATAAAGAGGCAGCGTTTGAATGATCTGAAAATCATATCCCGTCGCCTGAAATTCCAATGCGGCGGACGAACCCGCCATCAGAAACGAAGGAAGCGTCAGCGACCCCGCGAAATCGAGCGCCCGGCTTACTTGCAGCGAATACACGAGCACGTCTTTATATGACGCCGACGAAAAGAAAATATCGAAACGTGTGCTTTCGGCGACCGGACTGCGGTACTTGAAGTTGACCAAGTATTCCTCGGCCTCGTGGTAAGGGGGACCCTCGACGTTGAAAAAGAGCCGTTCGAGCGGTTCGGGATCGGGAGGATCAACGATAATGCCGGCCATTGAGATGGCCACGAAGACGGACAACGGCAACTTCATCAGCTATAAAAATAGGAAGTGAACTGCTGGAGCGCCTTGTATTTCTGGCGGTAGTAAGTGCTTCTGGCGTACTGCACCTCCCACCAGAATAAAAACTGCTGATTGATGTAATCGTTGTAGATGATCATCCGGTGATGCGGAAGTAGCGAGTTGAGTGCCATCTCGAACGCCTCGATGTAGTGGCGATGCGGACTTTTGGCCTCGTCGGTGACGGGGGTGAGGCTGTTAGACTCAGCTTGGCTCAGTTTCTCGCGGATTTGGGCGGTGCGATACCTCGTCGTGATCTCGCTGACGCGCATCGAAAGGACGCGCATCGGCACCTTGTTAACATTGTTCATTTTTTGCTCCTTTCAAACAAGTGATCGTGCGGTTATCTACTCAATAGGGGACTAATATGAAATTCAACCAAATTATTATTGAAAATTTAACCATTTTTCAGAATTTCGAATATAAATGGTTATAATTATGAAAAGGTAAAGATCATGATTCTGTTATGCGGGGCATCCGCCAGCGGCAAAACCGAGGTCGCCAAGATTCTCTTTTCGAAATATGGCATCCGCAAGGTCGTCACCCACACGACGCGCCCGATGCGGGATGGGGAGAAGCCTGACGTCGATTACCATTTCGTCGACAAGGAAACCTTCTTGTCTTTGAAAGGACAAGGCCATTTCGTCGAGACGACCTTCTACCACGGCAATTTCTATGGCACGAGCTTCCCGGAAATCGGCGACGACAAAGTTTTGATCGTCGATCCCAACGGGCTCAAAGCGTTCCTCGCGCTCAACAACCGGCGCATCGTCACCTTTTTCATGGACGCCAGCCCGGCGACACGTTTCAACCGCATGATCTACCGCGGCGACAGCGTCGCCGACGCCCGCCGGCGCATCGAAAACGACGAAGTCGACTTCGACGAATTCCACATGGAAAAAACCGACTTCACGATCGATACCGGTCAAATCAACATCGAGCAGGTCGCCAATCTCGTCTACGAACTTTACACCAAAAAAATAAACGCTCTTGATTAGGAGCGTTTTTTATTCCATCAGCGTCTTTTCCAATTTCTGGACATAATGCCCGACGTCGTACATGAATTGTCCGGAACCTTGGACCATCCATTTGGGGAACGGGCGTTTTTCCGGCATCCCGGAAATCTCGAACAATCCGCGCGGGACGTAATACGACCCGTTGAAAACATGTTTGGAGCCCGCCAGATAGACGATGCCGAGGGCGGCTTTGTCGCTATGGTGGACGAACAAGGTCAAAAAAGCCCAAGCCAGGCGCTGGAACCACTTCGGGAAATTATGGATGATGTTGGTGGCCGTGACGCCCGGATGCATCAAGAAATAGGATACGTTCTTGCGATCCTGAAAATCGTAGAGATTCATGCCGTTGGCCAAAACATGGAACAATTTGTTGATGGCCAGTTTCGAATTCGCGTATTGCTGGAACAGCGTCTGCCGATGGTTGAGCAGGTAGTCCCAACTCCGGTGGCGCTGGTGATATGCCGAGATGGACGAGACGAAAATGACTCTCGTCGGGGCACCGGGCTTGTCGATGTAAGGTGTCATCTGCCGCAACAGATAATAGAGGCCGATGAAATTCGTCCCGATCGTCAACCTGAGGTCGTGATCCATGACTTCTTTTCGAGGCGGAAGATAGATGCCGGCGTTGCAAACGATGGCATGGATGCGCGGATACCGCTCTTTAAGCGCCTTGACGAAATGGTTGATTGAGGATAACGAGGCTTGGTCGTATTCCAAAATGTCGAGTTTGGCGGTGGCGTTCGTGGCGACGATTTTGGCTTTGGCCTCCGTGGCCTTCTCCAGGTTGCGGCACGCCATGACGACGGTCGCCCCTTTGAACGAAAGCATGCGGGCAGCTTCAAAGCCGATCCCGGAATTGGCGCCCGTGATCACGATGATCTGCCCGGCGAGATCGGGAAGATAAGTGTCCAAATAAGTTTGATATCTCATGAGTTGATGATGATAAGCAATATGACGATGGCTATTGCCATCAATAATAACCCAAATCCAAGCCAAGCGACGACCATTTTGAAAAAACGAAGGTCGCCGCGCCGGTTCTCGCGGTAGACGGCAGCTAATTTTTTATCGGCTTGGGGCTTTTTCCTCATCAGTCGTCCATGACTTCGGGCCGCACTTTCACGTTGATTTTTTCAATCGTGAATTCGTCGGCTTCGGCGACCGTGATCAAAAGACGGTGATATTCGAATTGGTCGCCGACGACGCCGAAGCGGCCTAACCGTTCCTGGCACCAGCCGCCGACGGTGGCGTAGTCGCTTTCCCCTTCGTCGCGGCATTCGAACCAATCGAAGAAATCCTCGATGTGCATCGAACAATCGACAAGGAAAGTGTCCGGTCCGATGGAGATGACGGCTTCCTTCACCTCGTCGTTTTCGTCCCAGATCTCGCCGACGATCTCCTCGAGAACGTCCTCCAAGGTGATGATGCCTTCGGTCCCGCCGTATTCGTCGATGACGATGGCGATATGCTGGTGCGTTTCCTTGAACAGTTGCAGAATCGAGGAAATCGTCTTGCCATGGGGAACGAACAGCGGTTCGATCAGTAGTGAACGGATATCAACCGGTTCTTTGTTCAAAAGATATGGATAGAGATATTTCGTCGGCAATATGCCGATGACGTTGTCGATCGTTTCCTCATAGACGGGGATGCGCGAATAGGTGAACGTATCCGGATCGTCCAACAATTTCCGATAATCGTCTTCGATGTCGAAGGCTTTGACATCGACGCGCGGCGTCATCACTTCGAATGCATCCGTGTCGGCGAAAATGATGGCTGAACGGAGGAGATCGCCTTGTTTCTCGTCGATGAGGCCTTCCGCCTCGATCATGTCGACCATCTCCACGAGCTCGTCTTCGGTCACCGGTTCCGGAACGGCCTTCCGTTTCCAGAGCGGTTCGATCAGCTGAACCAAGCGGGAGACCAAAAAGACAATCGGAGCAAAGAGATACCGGAAGAAGTTGACGAAGGGGTAAAGCCCACGCGCCAGTTTGTATGAATAGCGGCGGCCGAGCGTTTTCGGCGTGATTTCACCGATGGAAACGATCAAAACGAAGATGATAGCCGAGGCGACCAAGGCGGCGCTGGACCGTCCGATCGCCGATTCCAAAACCACGATTCCGATCAATGTCGCCATGGACGAGGCGGCGATGTTGACCAAACCGTTTCCGAGTAAGATGACGGCAATCGTTTTATCAAAATTTTGGGCGATCTTGAGCGCCCGCCGCGCCTTGAAATCGTTGTTATCGGCCGCTTTTTGGAGCCTCGTCTGATTCACGGAGGTGTAAACGAGTTCGCTGCAGGAGAAAAGGAAACTCAACGACAGTGAGATGAGCAAAACCAATAACGGTAGCCAAATCTTAGGCCACATGGCCCTTGCCCCTCCGTTTCGGAGTCATTTCGTTAATCGTCCCGGCGATTTCCTCGAGGACGTCTTCCATCGTGACCATGCCGACGACTTTGCCTTTGCCGTCGGTGACGATGGCGATGTGCGTCTTGTACTTGCGGAACCCGTCGAACAGATCGTCAATCAAAATCTGCGTCGAGACGAAGTAAGGTTTGGCCATGACATCCTTGATCACGAGTTTCGGGTGGTTGCGCAGCTGTTTGAAGTAAGTCCGGACATGGAGGACCCCGACGATGTTGTCAACGGAATTCACATAGACCGGCAAACGCGAGAACGATGTCTCCAACAATTGCCGATTCAAAGATTCCTGCGTCAGATCCGTTAAGTTGATGCCGACGATCTTATGAAGCGGCGTCAGCACGTCCTTGACCGCCGTTTCGGCGAAATCAATTGCCGATTGGATGATTTCGCTGTCTTCCTCGCCCAATGCGCCCGACTCCTCGGCTTCGTTCACGACGGTCACTAGATCGTCGTCGGTGACTTCAGGCTCGCTCGGCGTTTTGAAGACAATCTTAACGAGATGGTCGAGGCCTTGGAATATGAAAATGATGGGGAAAAAGAGCACGATGAAGAATCGGAGAATGACCGCGCTTATCTGGGCGATGACATTGGGAAGGGCGCGCGCCATCGATTTCGGAATCGTGTCGCAAAACAAATAGAAAAGGACGGTGGAGACGGCCGTGGCCACGAGACTCCCGAGGCCTTCGTCAGCAAAAACGCGGAGAAAAAAGAGCGTCGCCAACGACGAAATGAAAACGCTGACGATGTTGCTGCCAATCACCGTCGCGATGACCGAAGTCTCAAACTTTTCGATGTATTTGACGGCTAAAGCCGCGGCGCGGTTGCCGTTATCGGCTTTGACCTTTAGTTTGATCTTGTTGGCGGCTGCCAGGGCTGTCTCCGTAGCGCTGAAGAAGGAACCGAAAATAACGAGTATGACGATAATAAGCCATATCAGAGGGTCATCCATCAATAATCACTCCACCTACTCATAGGTAAATATAATAACATATCCGGACGGATAATCAATTAGCGACGGGGGACGTCATGGCAATGGCGGCAGCGGGCTTCGTAGCTTTCGCTCGCCCCTACTTTGATGATTGGATCATCGTAAAACGCCGGTTGTCCGGCGATGATGCGCTGCGTCCGCGTCGCCGGGGCGCCGCAGACGACGCAAATGGCCGCCAGCTTTTGGATATATTCGGCGATTGACAGGAGCTTGGCGACGACCAAAAACGGCTCGCCGCGAAAATCGGTGTCGAGTCCGGCCAGGATGACGCGCAGCCCTTTCGAAGCCAGATTGCGCGCGAGTTCGATAATGCCTTCGTCGATGAACTGCACTTCGTCGACGGCGATGGCGTAGGTCGTCGGCGTCAGATGCCGCATGATGTCGGCGGCGCGGTTGATGTTGATCGAACGCGTTTTCAATTTAGAGTGGCTGACGACCTCGTCGTTGGCATAACGGTCGTCCAGCGTCGGTTTGAAGACGAGAACTTCCTTTTTCGCGTATTCCAACCGCTTGACGCGGCGAATCAGCTCTTCGCTTTTGCCCGAAAACATCGGGCCGCATATCACTTCGATCCATCCGGGCTTGATGACAGGTTCCATATTCAGCTCCTGAATTATATTTTAGATTAATTGATGGCGCGATTAAACAAAAAGAGATGCCGAAGCATCTCCCTTTGCTTATTTCTGGTTCTGTAAAAACAAAGGTGGAGTAAAAAACAACACTCCACTTTAAACTTTACAGGTTTGATTGTTTCAATGAATAAAAAGGTCTCCTCTATAATTGAATTGTCAAAGATTCAAAAGATAGGGGAGACACTATGGATTTTAACATATTTTTATCAAGGTTCGGTTTGGACCCGAACAATTTCACCAATGTACCTTTCGAGCCAATTAAAACAGATTTCGGATTCGTTTATGAAGTTGAGCAACGAACCGATCAGCGAAAATGTCCTCGATGTCAGTCACAATCGGCTTACGTTAACAACTACTTCTATGTGACAATCAATTGTTCAGAAAACAATCATCTTCAAGATATTCTCAGAGTCAGGAAAGTTCGGTTTAAATGTAATGACTGCCATGTGACGTATACTCCGCCGCTACAGGGCATCAAACCGCACACCCATGTCTCGGATCTGCAACGTCAACTAATCATAAGTGACTTCATGGGGAAATTGACTTTTACGCAAATCGCTAATAAGTACCATCTATCCAAAACCCGCATCATCCAATTGTTTGATCAATATATCAAATATGTGCCGCGCATCTCGATGAGTCGCGTCTTATGCATCGATGAAATCAAATTCAGCGACGAGCTTGATCAAAAATATATCTGTGTCTTGACCAACTTCGATAATGGAGAAATCATCGACATTCTCAGAAACCGGCAAATGGCTTATCTTCGCGAATATTTCCCTTCCATCCCTCTCTTAGAGAGGGAAATCGTCAAGGTGTTAATTTCTGATATGTATGAGGCGTATGACATAGTCTGCCGTCAGTACTT
>Ga0172374_1002923_pt1 | contig 10557 bp, 21 predicted proteins | sample LakKiv3m_FD_114536 | JGI IMG/M metagenome (GOLD analysis project Ga0172374, IMG submission 114536) | Freshwater microbial communities from Kabuno Bay, South-Kivu, Congo - kab_092012_10.3m | ecosystem: Environmental > Aquatic > Freshwater > Lake | place: Democratic Republic of the Congo... | reverse complement strand
TTAATCCCTACCTATCCAAAGAGGGAAGGCGGATATAGGTGATTTTATTATAAGCTTCAAATCACGGCTTAAAGTTTAGTCGGCTTATCCAACTGTCGCTTTTAGAGCCTATCCGCCACCAAACAGCACTGACTTGGTTTCCCTCGCTATGAAAGCAATTTAGGGATTACTCCCCTCTCTGGATAGAAATTACATTGTTTTTTCATAATTTTATGTTAAATTTCTCCGTGTCTTTGATAGTCGTAAATAGCATCTTTCTCAATTTCCGTAACTAAATCTTGAAAAGCATTGCAGGTTTCATCGGTTTTAACACCGACCCTGCCCCACTGATAAACCATATCAAACAACTCTTTGTATTTATTTCTTGGTTCTATTTTATTTTCCATAGTAGTTATGTTAATTATTCATTCCCACAGTTATTGAGATGTGGACTCGTTAGTTAGTTTTAGTGTTTTCATATTTATAAATTTATTTAATTAGAAACCCATAAACTTACCTACTTTATACCATAATGCTTTCTCCATTTGTTTTGATTTTTCTTGTAGTTTATCAAAGAATATTTTATCTTTGTATTCATTAACGGCATTATTTTTTTCATACTTTAACCAAGTTTCCCATAAATCAACCCAATTGATGTCATTATCAGCTTCTATGTATATTTTATTTCCCATAAATGTTCCGAGTAATTGTTTCTTCATATTATATTATTTATTTAATTATACTCTCTGGAGTTTTTAGTATGTTTATTAACTTCATAATTAACTTATCATTATGCCATTTACCTCCTCGGGATGGCACAATGGAAGGAAACTAAAATGTAATTCTTTTAGTCCAGTCGCCTAGCGGACAAATTCCGTTAGTGCTGACACCCCTCACTTTGAAATAATATCCGCCTAAACCTCCAATATCGTATTTTCCATTATCGGGAGTTCGGACATTATACAGGAACTTTTTGTTGGCATCATAAACCCTGATGTCAATCCACTTTGCTCCTCTTTTCTCGTTCCACTTAAGCAAAGACATTCCGAATGGTCTGAAGCCGTTAATCTTTCCAATGCCATCGCATTCTCCATTGTCTTTATCCTTGACTGGAACAATGCAGGCAGGAGTAGCCTCACAGACTTTAGTTCCACCTTGACCATCAGCGACTTCGCTTGATAACTTACCACATTCAGTCGGGCAGATTCCTTCTGGTTCACACTGTTTTACTTCTTCAACCTTGCAGTCTTTAGTCCAAACCTTAGCTTCTTTGCATTTATTGATTCCCCAGGAATTTACCGAATTGCAAGGAATAGTGTAGGTAATCTTTCCAGCTTCATTTCCGCATTTAATCTGTTCGCATTCAGAAACTTTCATTTTTCCCCATTCGTTATGCGGTTTATGGAAAGTCGCCTCGGCAGTTCCTGTGAAAACAAATAATCCGATTATTGCAATTAAATATTTCATATAACACCCCCTTTCATTTTTTCTTTTGTCTCTCTCATATTTCAATTATTCAACGGCATTAAAACATAAAATATAAACATTCCAGCTAGATAAATAGATATAACAGTTCCGATAAACAATAGGGCTAGATACATTATAAAATTTTTCATAGTTTTTTAATCTTACGCATTTTAGGATGGTTCTTACCTTGCCACACTAGGGTTATCTTTTCGTTGGGATTATCTTCGTGCATAGCACAGAATATCTTCCACTTAATCCGCCAAGCACTATCCGCCCAGCCTTTTGTTTCTACATATTCCACTGTCTCATCATTGTTATAAACTACAAAATCTATCTTATAATCTCCTATGTGATAACCATTGACTTCTAGTGGCATTGAAACATGGCAGTCATAACCTGCAATATCTTTGGCTTTTAATCTCATTTGTAATTCTTGGGCATATCCACTTTCAAATTTACTATCCCACTTCCCGAGTTCATTGACTACCTTTTTTGTATTAAAATAACGGTTCTGTTGACTCCACATAGGTTTCAATTACTATTTTATCTGCCCCATAAATATTTTTAACCTTCCTGTCTGCCTCACGGATATTTTCAGCATAGATGTATTCTTCTTTTATTTCATCGTTAGGGTAGTAATATGTAATTTTATATTTTATTTCTGCCACGGCTTTGTTTTTCTAAATAAACTTATTAAATAATTGCCTTTGTTATCTACTTTTTGACCAAACTTTTCATAACATAGGGCTACCTTACCTTCTAAATAACATTTATTCCTTTTGGCATACTTCCATATTATTGATTGATAGGGCTTATTTATTTTAAACTGGTCTATTACTTTAATAGCGTATTCTTGGAATGGTTGTAATTTAGAACTGGTCTTATTTATCTTTAATTTATACCCTTTAAAACTAATTTTTTCCATATTTTTGTTTCATTTCTTCCCATTTATTTTTTTTATTAGGCTTTCCCTGAAAGCCCGAAGCTTTAGCTTCGCTAAATATACTATTCTTATCTAATCTAATCTTATCTATACTATACTCTTCTATACTATACTGGTTTAACGATTGTTTAGCACTTGTTAAACTTTTGTTTAACATATGATATTTATTGGCTGAAAGTGATAAAAGTGCCTTTTCTGCCTGATATTTTGTTTCTCTCATCCTGTTTTTATCTAAATAGTTATTTTCGTGCCAATCAGTGATTACAACAACGCCACTTTTAAATTGAATTACAAAACCCTTAGCTATTAAAACTTTTAAATCATCTTCATTACCTCCATAAATTCTTATAACTCTTTTTGGTGAAACAAAACCCTCATCATCAGCTTCCATACCAAGCAAGAAATACAATGCCTTGGTTGGCATAGGCATATCCATAAAGTCATCAGTTTCTATTATATTTTTAGCGAACATTCTTTTACTTGCCATATTTGTTTTAGCAAATTAAGAGGCTGGACACCTTGCGAGAATCCTTTTATATTATTAAATTCCCTTTTCCAAGGTTACATTCCTCACAGCTTGTTATTAAATTTAATTTATTATTTAAACCTCCTTTTGATTTTGGCTGGATATGGTCAATGTGTAAAATAACATTTGGTGCTTTTCTTCCGCAATATTGGCAAGTAAATTTATCACGTTTAAATATTTCAAATCTTATTTTTAATCTTCTTTTTCCAGATTTTAACAGATACTTCTCCCTAAATAATTCGTCTGTTTTGTATTTTTCTTTAAATTTTTCTCTATTTCTTTTTCTAATTTTATCTCTATTAAGTTTAAAATATTTTTTCCAATACTCGTTTTGTTTTTTCTTATTTAACCAAGCCATAATTTATTATACAAAAGGGTGGCTCTAACGGAAATTAGTAGCCACCCTTTTATGTCCGTTAGATTTAATACTTTTTCCCTCTTAATCGCAAGGTAATTATTATACCTTAATTATAAACCCCTATTGTTTTTTTGTCAAATTTTAACTACTTAAATTTTAACTCCTAAAAATAAAGCCACAAGCTCGGCATTTTAAGGTCGGTCTATAAAATATCAAAGCCAGTAAACTAATGGGGAAAAAACATATAAGAAATAACAGAAATAAACATCCGTAATTCTTACTTGTTGCTCCCATACATTTTGGACAAGATAATTTCATATTTATTGTTTTATTTTATTAAGGTATTGTTCTCCAATTTTTTCTAATTGGCTGGCTCGCCAAGTATCAAAGGGTTCTTTAATTCCACGTTCTTTCCACGATACAAACATCCGATTAAATAAAATTTCACTAGGCGACTTGCGACCTATTTCTGCCTTGTCTTTTGGTATGTCGCTTTCCTGAATCTCATTCGGGCTGAATAATAACCAGCCTTGGCTTTGCCACGCCTCGTCAATCATATCCCTTTGCTCTTTGCTCATTTCCAAATCAGTAACAAAAGTTAAAGAATAACTGCGGTCTTTGTTGCGGTGGTATCTATCCATTACTACTGGTAGTTTTAATTGCATATGGGTTTTTTAATGGCTAGTTCTATTGGAAAATACCATTGGGCTTCCTGTCCTACCTGTTTTAATCTGCCAGATATCTCAACATCATAAACTTTAAAAGTCCATTGTTCCTTTTTTCCCCTGTCAATATAAATCATTTTTTCTACATTGTTGCGGATAAGGTTATCCAATATATCTCTTGGTATAGATAACTGTTTGTCTTTCCACAGAACCGCCTTGCTAAACTTAACTATTTTCTCGTAATTATTGTCGGCATTTATTCTGCCTTTATTGATTTTCATATTCTTTTGTTATTGGGATAAGTTTTATATAACCTTTGGTGAGTTTTTCTTTCCGCCCAAGGTTAAGAGTATTTAAAGTTTCGCCTTCAACTCTTGCCTTAATAATCCAGCCTTTTAGTTTAGTAGCATCAACCTTTAAGAATTGCAGGGAGTTTTCCATACCCAAGGCTTCAATGACTTGCCCTGGTCGGTATTCTATCCGCATTGACGGCTCAACCTTTAGCACTTTGAAATCTCCAAAGATAATTTCTTTTAAATTATCCTTGCTCATAATCTCACTGCCTCTGTTCCGCACCTTTTCCTTAATCATTTCGGCAAAGTTTTCCAGTTTCTTGGCAAAGATTAAAGCCTCAGCAAAAGATTTTTCATCCTTGATGTAAAACCTTATGCTTTCTTCCAGTTTTTTTAAGGTTTCATCATATTTTGTTATTTGGTTTTCCATATTTTTTATATTCCGTCAGTAATTAAGTCCGAATTAACCTCTGGAATGCTGTCAAAAGGATTTTCGCCAGTAAACAAAGCTTCCAAATTTACTGTGGTTTCAGCTACAAGTTGTTTTTCTTCTTCGGTTAAATCTTTATGTGGGCTAGGCTGTATATTATATTCTGTTTCCAATGATTCGCCAGTCCTAGTAACTGTAATGTCATACTTTTTCGGGTCGCCCCAATCAGCGTTATCCACTAAAGCCTTGATAGCACCTTGGATTGTAGACTGGGTTAGTTCGCAAATCTTAATCCGCTTATCGTTCCTGTCTAATACTGTGAAAGCCCAAAAATGTTTTATCTTAGAATCCTTACGCATATTGGTTGGAATCTGTTTTGGCATTTCTTTAACTCTGACTGGCTTGTTTTCGTCAGTCCAATATTCGTAGCCTACAATAGCGGAACTTACAATACGGAACTTATTTTGTCCTTGCTCAAATTTTAGATAGTTGCTCTGTGTCTTTGGCACAGAATAATCTTTTGGTAGAAACTCTCTCATTTTTTTGTTCTTAATAATTAAAATTAAACCTTGTTCCAATCTCCTGCTTCCCACTTGGCTAGGAACTCAATAAGCCAAGAGCCTTTTACATAATATCTTAAGCCCTCCCCCCTTCCTAGAATATTGCCTTTTAAAAGTTTCCTTTTAATCAGCATCTTAATTTTGTATGGCGTAGTAGCCATTGGCAGTAATTTCAGCTCGTGAATTTCTTGAACTGAATACCACCGATTTTTATCAAACATAAATTTATTCTTAATGTTAGTTATACCCTTTACTAGTATTATAAACTACTTACAAAACTTGTCAAATATATACCAACTAAATAGAATGTGCTTTACCGTGACATTTTTCACAAAGAGTTATTAGATTACTTATATCATTAGTTCCATTATTTATTAAAAAAACAATGTGATGAATTACCAAATTTACATCATTTCCACAGTGAACACATTTAAAATTATCCCTTTCAAGACAAAACTCAACTAAATTCCACCAGTCTTTGTATGTTGGTCTTTTAATTTTATTAAAATACTGACTACAATCATTGCTACAAAAAACCTGTTTTTTATTATGTGCTATAAATAAATTACTACATTGTTTACAAATTTTTTCTATTGAAACTTTCTCTTTTTTTTTATCAAGTCTATATCTATTAAAAATTTTTGACTGGATAAGTGCTAAATTTTCTTCTTTTTTTATCATATTTTTGTAATTAAATTTAATCAGATTTGCCCCTAGGAACGCCTATATTTTTTAATCGGTATAATTCCCCAACTCTTGTCAGAAAACGCTTCCTGCGTCAAAATCTAGCCAAATTACAGGTATGACAGGTAGCCTTTGTCAGTATAGCAAGTCCATTTCCCGAAATTACCGCTCCTGTCAAAAATCTGCTTGGCGTATTCTATATTTTTCTTGTAGTCTTTCATCTCATTTTTAAACTGCTCAACTGTCATTCCCAAGGCTTTGGGTCTGCTCCAAATATTCCCGTTCTTTTCTTTTCCGCCAGTCCGTATTTGGAATACCCCGATACTCTCGCCCAAGGTTTCCCCATTATAATCAAAAGCCAAATGTCCATCTCCAATCCTGTCTGTTTCCAGTTTGCTTTCGCATTTAGCAATCGCTATGGCTAGACATGCTTGTTCTCCGAATACCTTTTTAATTTCTTCTTCTACTTTATTTTCCTGAACCGCAGGGGAAGCTTCAGCCTCCCCATTGGTTGCAGGCTCAACATATGGCAAAGCTTCTACCGCAGGGGGTTGAGGTATAACCTCACCATCGTTGATTGAGTTATCTAAAATGATAACTTTCTTGGATGTTGCTGACAGGTCAATCGTTTTCAGCTTTTCAATTCCACAGTTTAGCAGAAATAATATTCCGATAAAAGCCAGCAAGGTCTTAACCAGTCTTTCAATATTTTGTTTTATTTTGTTTTTGGTTGTTCGTTTTTTGTAGATACGCATTTTTTAATTTTGCCTATCACCCGTCAGCGTTTATTGTTTAGTCTATACAAATTGAATAAGCATTTGCGTCTTGGTCTAGGATGAAATATCTTACCCTGTCAAAATCAGATACCTTGGTTCTATAATCTCCTATTTCATATTGGTTGCTGGTTGCATATACCCACTCAATTAAGCATTTAATTAGGGGAGTGGTTTCGCAACTTCCGCCACTAAATCTATTTTCGGCAACTACTTTTCTATCATCTTTCAATAATTCTTCATAAGGAATACCGCAACGATTGAAAGTATTTATGACTGATTGTTTAATTGGTTTCATTTTTTTAATATAGTTAGTTAATTTTTTGCTGCTCATCAAACCAAGCATTAAGGTTGGCTTGTTCCAGTTCTCTTTCTTTTTCTTCTTTTTCTAAATCTATTACATTTATTTTAGTCGGTTTGCCTAAATAATTTTTCCAGTCCCTAGGTTCTAACATATCTTCTAATTCTTGAGCCTGGTCTAGAAGAGTTTTATGCCTTGCACTGTCTATTGTTTTTTTCATAGTTTTAAATTTAAGTTGATTATATCCTTTCTATTTTTCTAATAGAACCAGCATTGAATTTTTCTAGAAATTCTTTCACTGTTTTTGCTTTCAATGTTTCACTAGCATCAAGCAATACTGAAAGCAAGTCTTGTAATTCTTCTTTGTTCATATTTACACCTGCCTTTCTAGTTATTTTTATTATTTAATTAACTATATCTATTATAATCCCTTTTTTAAGTATTGTCAAGTGCTAAAAGTCAAATTGTCGTTTTTTGGCTTGGTTGAGCCAAAATTCGGTGGTATAAAATGACGACTTTTTTTCTTGCTAAAATAAAAAAGGCTATTAGAATTGAACAGCGAAAGTTGGAGTTGTCCTGTTATCTTATAGCCTTTTTTCCTGTAATGCGGTTGCCATTTAAGTATTAAAACTGTTAACAGCAAACGCTTTTTTTTGTATTTATTTTTGTCTATTCAAACCATTCAAATTGTGTGCTATTCTTGAGTGCATCCCTGCTGTTGGAAACCATCGTAAATTTTCAAACCTATTATCTTTCCTGTTTCCATTTATGTGGTGTATAACTTCTCCTCGTTTCAATTTCATACCAGTATTTTTTTCGTAAATCAGTCTATGTTCTGCCATATACTTTCTATCAACCTTTACATATGTATATCCGCTTCTATCTATTTTACCGCCATTCCATCTGTTTGCTTTTTCTCCAGTCCAATATCCACTTCTGGCTCTTTTCAAATAACACTTCCTACCACAATACTTTTTATTGATAAATGATTTTGAAGTGCAATGTGCATATAATGTTTTACCATTCTTAATTCTAGATAACACCAAAAATTCCTTTTTACATACTGGGCATACTTTAGTATCCATATTTTTAGCATAATAATTATATTCTTATTATACACTATGGATACCGACCTGTCCAATTTACTCAAAACTCGGTTCAGAATAACCATTATACCCGTTATTTATTTTATTTTCCCATCCTTTTTCCCTGTATCCCAAATGCAAGTGAGCTCCAGTTGAGAACCCTGTATTATCAGTCAGTCCGATTGTCTGTCCTTTATTTACATACTGGTTTACTTTCACATAAGTTTTATAAAGGTGTCCGTAAACTGTCTGTTCGTTGCCATCGTGTTTCAGTCTGATAAAAATTCCATATCCTGCACCGCCTTGGTTGCCTATCTCAATTACTACTCCGCTTAATGAAGCCATCACATATCTCCTGCCCAAAGGGCTATCCCAAAACTTTGTTCTGAAGTCCATTCCGTTGTGTCCTTTTAATCCAAACTGCTTATAGATAGCTGGGTTCTCCCCGAAGTTTTGAGTGATGTAAACTTTGTCTATCGGATAAGCTATTTTTCTACCCATAGATTGTTCGTTAATAGTTACAACCCCATACTTTTTCAGCGAATCTAAACTTCCATTATAGGTATCTAAATCTACATTGCCAGTAATTCCTTTGACTGAACCTTTGGAAGTATATTGCCATATTGCGTAGAAATCCCACGCACCAGTATCGGGTTTCGTATTCATTTGTCCATTATTTATTCCATATTTTGCTACCCATAATCCGTAGTTTCCATCCACGACTGGCTTCCAATTCAGCGACTTTACCCTTGCTTCATTGGTATATAAAAAGGGTCTAACCCCTGAACGGGAGTATACCCTGTCTAAAAATTTTTTGCACCAATCAACTGGATTACTGTGGCTGATTTCCCAATCCAAGCACATCAATTCTCCTTTTTTAAGAGCTCCGATATTGGCTACATAAAAGTCTGCTTCCTGTATCGGGTCTCCGCCATTAGCAAAATGATAACTTCCAAAAAGTATATCATTAGCTTGGCAACTGATTTTATTGTTGTAATATTTTGCATCCTTAAAACTATTGCCTTGAGTGCATTTAGCAAAAGCAAACTTAATATTATCATTTTTAACCAAGCTCCAGTTTATAGTTCCCTGCCAATGGCTACAGTCCAATCCTCTTATCATATAATTACGAATTAGGTTTTTTATTATATTGTTATACCAGTCCAGTTGGGGAGAGAGAGAAAACCCCAACTAGACAAGTCCAATAATATAAAATGGCGTGGGTCGCCTGGCAAATGCTCTTAGGAAGCAAATGTTTTTTTCCAGGTCAACCCACATATCTTTTTAAAAATTCTCTTGCTTTTCAAGGAACTTTTGGGCGTGTTGGTTAGCTTCACGGGTGCAACTACCGCACAAATTAAATCCGAATAATCTATAATATTCAGTCATTTGGCAATAATGCTCCCCAACTTTGCATAACCTTTTGCCACACCCATAGCACAATACTTCGTGTTCGCAATTATTACATTTCATAATCTACTCCTCATCTGCAGGTGTATGCACCAACTTCCGTGATTGATTCGTGAACAATGCCCGCAAGCCCACGAGTTTTTAATGTATAAACATTTCTTTTTACAATAATAACGCTTGTGCTTGGCGTGTCTCATTTTTCCCTCCTATTCAGGATATTGGAAATTTTGTGAGGTTTTTACTATTGCATAACCGCCTAAAATAACAATCAATGAATCGGCTGCCGAAGGCTCAATATAACCTATTCCTTTCAGATAACCTATTACAGCTATACCTATAATCGCCCAGAACCTAGTTGAACCTAATACATGTTTTAATTTAGTCCACATATTTATTTATTTTAGTTAATTTATAAAAGTCTTCTTGTTTAGATTTCGTATTCTGTTCCTACATAAATATATCTTGCAGAGCCATCAACCCACGAAGCATAATTATACCTTGCTATCTCTAATAAAGAAGCTCCGCTGAAATATGTAACAGCAGATTCAATAGTGCTTCCAGTACTGGGGTTGTAACATCCCGCATATCCGAAACTACCCTCTGCATCAGCACAAGTAAAGGGCATACTAAATTTGACATTTTCAGCTGCACTTGCATTTGAAATAGTCCCGTGAGTAGACACCTTTACAATTATTGAACTTCCTTGAATACGATATTTTTTATAATGTTCTGTGACCGAGGTATAAGTTAAATTTCCACCTCCAGTATAAACTGGTTGATATTCCAGCCATCTCGTTTCATAAATAGGTCTTTGGATAAGATTAGAAGCCGTGAAAGTTGGGACACTCCAAGTATATCCAGCAGCACCAGAATTAGTAGCAGCAAATCTTCCTATATTTACAATGTCATAGGTTTTTGCGGTAGTAATAGTGTCTGAACTGATAAGAGATTTTTCAAAACTCCAGTCTGAAGATGTAAATTCAGCTAAATTTGTATAGTATGGTATTCTTGCCCATCCAATCCCAACTGCTGATGTATCAGTGTTCCAATAAAGATATACGAAGTAATCTATTTCTTTAGTGG
>Ga0172374_1002921_pt1 | contig 10566 bp, 8 predicted proteins | sample LakKiv3m_FD_114536 | JGI IMG/M metagenome (GOLD analysis project Ga0172374, IMG submission 114536) | Freshwater microbial communities from Kabuno Bay, South-Kivu, Congo - kab_092012_10.3m | ecosystem: Environmental > Aquatic > Freshwater > Lake | place: Democratic Republic of the Congo... | reverse complement strand
GCGGATCGCCTCTTCGGTGAGGGTTGAGATGGTGAAGAAATCCGCATGGGGGAAGTTCCGGGCAAAACGGTCAATCGAGTCGGTAATGTCGGGGTTGTTGAGTTCCGCAAACTCAGGCACAATCTTGCGGTGGTTGATGTCCTGAAAGAAGAGCAGGAGCGCACCAAGAAAGAGCGTCAGCTCACTGCGCGTCAGGTTTCGGGCACTCTCTTCAGCGGCCATAACAGCTTCATGGAAGCGGTTCGGCGTGAGCACCTTGCGCAAATAGTCGAGCGCCTGGTTACGCAGGAGCATGGTTGGCGTCTCAGCTCCATTGCTGTCACGGTTGTTGATCAGCTCCCATGCAAGCCGGAGGTTTCCCCTTGAAAAACTGACAATAAAGCTCAGTTCGGGCTCCAAAATTTCGGGGCGGTTTTCCATCAGCCAGAGGCGCAGTTCCCGGGCGGTTACTTTTGAGAACCGGACAGTCTGGCATCGTGAGCGTATGGTCGGAAGGAGCCCGTCCGGCCTTGAGGTTACCAGAATAAACAGCACATGAGCAGGTGGTTCCTCAAGCAGTTTCAGCAGCTTGTTTGCTGCCGAGGGGTGCAACCGGTCAGCCTGCGAAATAATGAAGATCTTTTTGCTTCCCTCACCCGGCATAAAGGATGCTTTATGCTGAAGCGCGATAATCTGTTCGGTCAGAATGCCCATGGAGCGCTCCATGGCGGGAGAGAAGTAGGGATTCTCTTTTTTTTGTTCAAGCAGCGCTTCGTAGCGTTCCCTGGCCTCGGTAAACTTTTTGTTCTCTTTTTTTGCCCCCTCCCCGGGGTCAAGCAGGGCTGATTCGACAGGAAAGAGATACTCAATATTCTGGTGCATGAAGGAGCGAACCTGCATACAGTCAGGGCAGGTTTCACATGAGCCCTCGCCGTTCTGAAGTGAAGCAGTGCGGCAGTTGAGAATTGAGGCGAGTTCAAAGGCAACGGACTCTTTTCCCGACCCTTCCGGGCCGGTAAAAAGGTAGGCATGAGCAAAGCGGTCTGTTTCAAGAGCTTTCTGCAGAACACGGATCTGCTGTTTCTGACCGATAATGTTTTTCCAGCTCATGCCTTCTCTGTCACCGTCATATAAAGGTCAGCCAGTTGTAGGGATCTTCGCCGGTCTGAACGATTTTCAGGTAGTGGTGCTGCAGGGCTTCGGTAATCGGACCGCGCCGTTCATTACCGATCGGATATTTGTCGATGCTTCTGACCGGGGTGATCTCTGCCGCCGTACCGGTCAGAAAGACCTCATCGGCAACATAGAGCGCTTCACGGGGAATAAGGGTTTCACGAACCTCGTAGCCAAGCTCTTTTGCGATGTGCATCACGGCGAAGCGGGTAAAGCCGGGCAGGATTGACTGACCGGACATGGGGGTATAGATAATGCCATCGCGGACAACGAAGATATTTTCACCGCTTCCTTCGGAAACATAGCCGTTAACGTCAAGCGCAAGGCCTTCGGCATAGTCATCCATCAGGGCTTCCATTTTGATGAGCTGCGAGTTCAGATAGTTTCCTCCGGCCTTGGCCCAAGAAGGCAAGGTGTTCGGAGCCGGACGGGTCCAGGATGAAACCCGGACGTCAACACCGGTTTCAAGAACATCCTCTCCAAGATAGGTGCCCCACTCCCAGGTGGCAATGGCAACTTCGATGGATGCACGGTGAGGGTTGACTCCGACTGCCCCCTGTCCGCGGTAGACCAGCGGACGGATGTAGCAGGCTTTCTGACTGTTGGCGTGGATGGTGCTGATGACCGCATCTTTCAGCTCCTTTTCGGAGTATGGAATTTCAATACGGTATATTTTCGACGAGTCCCTGAGCCGTTTGATATGTTCGTCAAGAAAGAGCACCGCCGAGCCTTTGAGGGTCTCATAGCAGCGGATCCCTTCAAAAGTGGATGAACCGTAGTGGACAACATGTGACAGGATGTGGATTTTGGCGTCATTCCAGTCAATCAGTTCGCCGTTCATCCAGATTTTTGCAGACTTGTTCATGATGCGGGTATTGGATGTTAAATCGTTACCGGTCTAAAACTCAAAGATATATTGTTTTGAGTTTTTTGAAAGTAAATGGAGCTGTTTTTCTGTAGTGTACGGGTAGATAATCTACTTTATCATCCGGTTCATGCAGCCGGATGTGATACGGAAGAGGTGCGAGAGGAAACAGCAAACCCGCATGGTATTGCGGGTCTGCTGTTCTTGAATTGGTAACGCTCAATAGATTCTTTCGTAAACGCCGTCCACTTCACGAAGAATCGGCTCATAGAGGCTGGCTTTTCGTCCGAAGCAGATGCCGAGCGCTTCATACATGGCGACATGGTCAAGATCGACATGGCGCTGGACAATAGCTTTGCTCGATTCAATGTATTCGATTTTACGACCCCTGACTTTGGATATCGTCACTCCTGTTTTGCCGTCAAGAAGGAGCAGAATAGCCGCCGCTCCGGCTTCGAAGCCGAAGTTGACATCGTAAGCCGAAGAGCTGCCTGAACTGACAAGGTGGCCGGGATGCACCTCACGCACTTCGGGAATCTCGTAGATTCCTTCAACGAACATACCGGTCTCTTTCATGAAAATCGGCATGGCCGGGTCGGTTTTCATTCTTTTCTGGATCTGCTGGCAGGTGAATTTGCCTGCACCGGCAAGTTTCTTGTGGCCGAAAGCATCAACGCCGGCTGATTCATCAACAATGTCGCTGCCATCGGCATTTTTTATGCCTTCGGCAACCACTATGGTATAGGTACCGCTGTTGACGTCGCTCTCCCTGATTCTGCGGGTAAAGCGCTCCTTGAGGTGTTCGTAGACAACATCCCAGTCTGCCGGAATTTCCGGTATGAGAATACAGTCGGCTTCAGCTGCAACACCGCTGCGGAAAGCGGTATGTCCGGCATACCGGCCGAATACCTCGGTTACGAGTACACGGTTGTGGGTTCTGCCGGTGGTTTTCAGGTCATGGACAAACTGCGCAATGCGGTTGATCGTGGAGTCTCCGCCGACCGAGTAGGTCTGGAGGTCGAGATCCATGGTTTTCGGCGCATGGATGCACTGTATGCCATTCTGGTTGAGGTCAACCATAACGCTTCCGGAGTCGTCACCACCGCTGATGACAAGAGCGTCAAGGTCAAATTTTTTCATGCCGGCCTTGATGCGGTTGTATTTTTCAGGATTGCTTATTGCCTTGATTTTAACTCTCGAATGACCGGCTTCGGATCCGGCAAAACTGGCATCGAACAGGTCAAGTCGACTCTGGTCAAGACGGACAATAGATGGCTGATCAATGAGGTTGTAGAGTCCGGCGTAGCCGTTTGGAATGATATAGAGTTCGAGGTCTTTTGACAGAGCCATCATTGCTGCGCCCTTAAGCACTGCATTGAGTCCACCACAATCTCCTCCGCTGGTCAGTATGCCTATTTTTTTCACAGTTATGCTCTCCTTTCAATGCCCGGGTTAGTTTTTAATGGCTGAATTTAGTTATTTAACTGAGGAACTTGTTGTTCCTGCTTCTGGCAATCAAGATAGATTTTTTGTCTGATTTTTCAACGCAAAGCTGCAAAATTTAAATAGGTGAGGATGCATCCCTTAATGTCAGAATTACTCATTATTTCATGAATTATCTGGACCAGGCAAGGATTGCTTTCGTGCATCTCAGGGAGAGAAAGCGCCAGACACTCCTGACCGCTCTTGGTGTTGCTGTCGGTTCAGCCATGCTTGTGACCACTATTTCGGTGGCTCGGGGTTCTTCGTCGAATGTCATAGCCAAGGTCATTGATACCATGCCGCATGTTATGGTGACAGCCGAGAGAGTGGTGCCGCTTATTCCGGACAATATCATCGGTCAGAACTCCCGGCGGATTGCCATGGTGACGAAAAATATCACACCGGACAAGCAGGAGGTTATCAAGAATTATGCCGGGGTTGTTGAGAGTATTCGTTCAGTCAAGGAGCTGCAGAGTATTTCACCGTTTGTTCTCAGCAAACTCCTTGCCCGCAACAAGACACGATTTACACCCTGCGTTGCCCGCGGGGTTGTACCGCAGCTTGAAGGGGAGATTGCCGGTCTTAAAAAGAATCTGATTGAAAAAAATGCTCTTGAGGAGCTCTCCTATACGCCGAATGGTATTCTTGTGGGAGATCTTCTGGCGAAAAAACTCAATGCAGGCTATCACTCAAGAGTTGTGCTGGTGACTAAAAACAGCGAGGAGTTCCCGGTAACGCTGGTGGGCCGCTTCAGCAGCGGATTCAATGCCAAGGATGAGCGGGAAGCCTATGTTAATCTTGCCCTTGCCCAGAGAATGGAGGGAATCGCATCGAACTCGGTGACCGGTATCGGGATGAGAACAGCGCATGTTGAGCGCGCAAATGAGACAGCCGCAGAGGTGCAGACGCTGAGCGGTTATAAAAGTGAGAGCTGGGATGAGACCAACCGGAATGTCATTGAGTTCTATAACCGGAATGCCCTGATTACCCTTGTGCTTGTCGGTTTTGTCTTTATTGTTGCAGGCCTCGGCGTCTCTTCGGTTATGACCACCGTGGTACTGCAGAAGGTGAAGGATATTGCCATCATGCGCTCAATGGGTATGCCTGCGGGGAACATAACCCGGATATTCATGCTTGAAGGGTTGATGATCGGGATTCTCGGGGTGCTCATCGGAAGCCCGGTGGGTCATGTGATTTGCCACTTTGGATCTTCCATCCGCTTTGAGGCCAGTACGGCAGGCGTGCTGAAAAGTGACCGGATCAATCTGATAGAAACGCCGGATGCGCACCTTATTGTGATTGTTTTCGGCATCCTGATTGCCGTGCTCTCATCCATGAGCCCGGCGCGAAAGGCAACACGTTATCAGCCGGTCCGTATTCTCAGGGGCGAGGTAGGCGCTTAGGGTTATGACCGGGAGTCCGGATGCTCAGGAGCAGTGTACTCAGATTTTTTGGATGATGCAGACAGCATGTGCGGCCGCACCCTCTTCGCGTCCGATATAGCCGAGTTTTTCGTTTGTTGTGGCTTTGACCGAGACCGTTCCGATCTCCATATTGAGACATCGTGCAATGTTTTTACGCATGTCGGTGATGTAGGGAGCGATTTTTGGCGCTTCAAGCAGCAGCATGGCATCAACATTGACCGTCCGGTATCCGTTTTTTTCAAGCAGTTTTCCCACATGCTTCAAAAGGATCATGCTGTCGATATCCTTGAATTCCATGCTGGTGTTGGGGAAGTGCAGACCGATATCTCCCAGTGCCGCAGCACCAAGCAGTGCGTCACTGACCGCATGGAGTAAAACATCGGCATCGCTGTGGCCTTCAAGTCCTTTTTCAGCAGCAATTTCAACACCGCCGATAACCAGTTTCCGGCCCTCTGCAAAGGGGTGTACATCAATACCGATTCCAATACGCATGGTCATAGAGAGTTTAAAGGGTTATGTCAGCAGGGTCTAAAGATAGAATAAATCATGAATATTTGGAACAGGGAGGCTTGTTGAGGCGCAGTAAAGCCTGAAAACAGCGTTGATTTCGCCTGATTTGCACTTTTACCGCCCCTTTTCTATGAAATGAATAAGATATTCCGGAAATTTCCGTAACAAGTGGCGCCAGAGAGATCAATGAGCGTGCATATGAGTACCATGACCTTTTCCCGATTACAGCGTTTTTTCTGGATCTGCTCCGGAACTCCGGTTTCAGTGATTGAAAAATATCCGACCGAGCACAGCAAATATATCGGTATCGGGGCAACCATATTTTTTACCGCGTTTTTTGCCGGTCTTTCCGGTGGATACGCACTCTATTTTGTTTTTGCCGGTTCTGCTTTTGCCGGGTTGTGGGCTCTTCTCTTCGGCCTCATCTGGGGGCTGGCAATTTTCAATCTCGACCGGTACATTGTTTCAGGCATCAACAAAAGCTCCAAAGGGCTGAAACAGTTCTACCAGGCATCCCCCCGTCTGATATTTGCCGTACTGATTGCCCTGGTTATTGCCCGACCCCTCGAACTGAAAATATTTGACAAGGAGATCCGCGAGCAGCTTCGTCTTCGTTATCTCTCGGATCAGAGGGAGATGATTGTAAAGGTGCAGGGCTCATTCAGGGAGAAATATGCTCTTGAACTCGGCCAGATTGCTGCCTATCAGAAAGAGTATGACAGTCTGAGCAGCGACGTGAACCGGTTACGGGAGGAGCTGAAAGCTGAGGTGTTCGGTTCCCATACCGCCACGACTTCCGGTGTGGAGGGATATGGTACCTATGCGAGAAACAAGGAGCTTGTTGTGAAGGCCAAACAGACAAGACTTGAATTTCTTGCGGCTCAGCTTGCCGGACTTCAGGAGTATATGAACCGCCAGAAAGCCGCTGAGGGGATCAACGCCCAATCGATACAGAATGAAAAAGAGATGGATCAGGCCATCGCTGTTGCCGGTTTTGCCGACAGAAACTGGGCACTGGGCGAGTTGACCCACTCGGCAAACGATGTGAGCCGCTCTTCGGCAAATGCAGTTACCTTTATCACCCTGCTCTTTATCGCCTTCGAATGTGCGCCGCTCATTGTCAAGCTGCTCTCCGATATCGGACCTTCTGATGTGGATATCAGGGAGTCGGAGTCCAGAATTATTTCGCAGTTGACCAGCAGCACATTTCTGTCACGCACCCGGATTGTCCGCGAGTACCGGACTCCAGGCTCCAAAAAAGGGGGGCGGCGGGCAAAGCGGTATCTCTCCAACAAGAGGTGGTAGAAAGAGAGCGCCGGCTAACCGGTAACAAGACTTCCGCTGTACTCTCTGATGGGTATCGCTCCCGGCGCCGAGAAGTGCTGCTCTATGGCTGCCGCCACCTTTTCGCTGATGTCCGGGTAGACAAAGTTCATGGTGCCGATCTGTACCGCCCGCGCTCCGGTGACGAGGAACTCCATCGCGTCTTCAAATCCGGCAATACCACCCATACCGACCACCGGAATTTTGACGGCATTATAGACCTCCCAAACTTTTGCGAGTGCGATCGGCTTGATAGCCGGTCCGGAGAGCCCTCCGGTGATGTTTTTCAAGAGCGGCTTGCGGGTTTTGTAGTCCACCGCCATGCCGACAACGGTATTGATGAGTGAAACCGAGTCTGCACCGGCCTCTTCTGCAGCAAGGGCGATAGAGCTGATCGAGGTGACATTTGGTGTCAGCTTGATCATAAGGTGACGGTGGGTTATTTTTCGCAGTTCCGAAACGATTTCAAAGGTCGCGTTCGGGCTGACACCCATAATCATGCACTCCCCCTTGACGTTCGGGCATGAAAGATTGATTTCATAGCCGTCAAGTCCATCTACCCGGTCCAGTTTCGAGACAACTTCACCGTACTCATCGATCGAGCGGCCGGCAATATTGACAATAACGGACGTATCAAGGGTTCTGAGAAACGGAACCTTCTCCTCTATGAACCGTTCAATGCCGACATTGGCCAGTCCGATGGCATTGATCATGCCCGAAGGGGTCTCTGCAATCCGTCGAGGGCGGTTGCCTGCCCGGGGTTCAAGGGAGATGGCCTTGGTAACGATGCCGCCTATTGTAGAGAGGTCACAGAGCCGACTGAGCTCTTCGCCGTAGGATACGGTACCCGATGCAAGGAGCACCGGAGATTTCAACTCCAGTCCCCGGCCAAGGGAGACCGATGCGCTTGTGGCCGGCTTGGCGCTACCGTGTTGGCTCATGATGGTCAGTGCTTGTTTCGGCACTCTCCTGAACCGGACTTGATGATGATGGTATCAGTCCGGTTCAGGAAGCGCAGAATGAGTATCGTTTACTTTTATGTTACTTGTTCAGATAGTAGCGGGTTGCGTAATCCCTGACCATTCTGTGGGTGTTGTATTCCGGTGCAATGGTGGCAATGGCGTTCCGGATTTTTTTGATCCACTCGGTCGGAATATTCTCTGCGTTGCGTTTGTAGAATGTCGGGATGATCTGGTTTTCCAGTGTCGAGTACATCTTTTCGGCATCGAAACGGTCCTGTTCCTCATGATTTTCGAAGAATTCACCGTTGCCTATTGCAAAGCCGTTCTCGCCGTTATAGGCTTCAGGCCACCAGCCGTCCAGCACACTGAAATTCAGCCCGCCATGCAGTACGGTTTTCTCGCCCGATGTTCCGCTTGCCTCCATCGGCCTGACCGGGGTGTTCAGCCAGATATCAACGCCGGAAACCATCCGTTTTGCCACACCGAGATTGTAGTTCTCCAGGAAGATAACCTTGCCGGTAAACTGCGGACGGCGCGAATGATGAACAATCTGGCGGATATAGTCCTTTCCTGCGTCATCGTGCGGATGGGCTTTTCCTGCAAAGACGATCTGCAGCGGCATATCCGTATTATTGATGATCCGGTCGAGACGGTCAAGATCACTGAAAATCAGCGGTGCTCGCTTGTACGTCGCAAATCGCCTTGCAAAACCGATGGTCAGCACGTCCGGAGAGAAGGTGTTTTTCGGAGAGCGCATCACGTCATACTCGTTGTAGAAGGTATTGGAGTGCTGGTGAAACAGCTGGTTTGCCAGGTAGCGGTCGATAAAGTCGAACAGATTGCGCTTCAGGCTGTAACGCAGAGACCAGAGTTCGGAATCGGAGACTGTTGCAAGCGCAGCTTCAGCCGCTTCACGTGAAAGGGTCATCTCGTCGATACTGCCGGCATGGTTTTTCCAGAAACTGTCGGTCAAACCGCATGTCCAGCTGCTGGCGTGCACGCCGTTGGTGATATGACCGATCGGCACTTCTGCAACCTCTTTGTCTTTGTAGAGGTGCTGCCACATGGTGCGAGAGACCTCTCCATGCAGTTTTGATACTCCGTTTGCCGCCCTCGACAGATTGAGTGCAAGCACCGTCATGGTGAAGAGTCCGTAGATATTATTCCGGTCTTCGGAGCCAAGCAGCATAAGATCATCGAACGTAATGCCTGTAGTTGCCAGGTACTTGTCGAAAGTGTAGTGCATCATCTCTCTTGAGAATCGGTCATGACCGGCAGGAACAGGTGTGTGCGTAGTGAAGACGCAACGCGAACGGACACTTGCCTTTGCCTCCTCTTGTGTAGCTCCTTTTGCATGCTCCATGGCCAGCAGCTCAAGGGTGAGAAATGCGGAGTGCCCTTCGTTCATGTGATAGACTGCGGGTTTTTCACCAAGCTCTTCAAGCAGCTTGACGCCGCCGATTCCGAGGACGATCTCCTGGTTGATACGCATGTTCTGGTCACCGCCATAGACTCGACAGCAGATATCGCGGTAGTGGGATTCATTCTCCGCAATATTGGTGTCAAGCAGATAGAGTGTTGCCCGGCCGACCTTTAAACGCCATGCCTGTGCAAAAACTTCGCTTTGTGCTATATTAACGGAGATGACAAGATCACTGCCGTCAGCCCGTTTTACTTTTTCTACCGGAAGATGTTCAGGGTGCTGAAGCGGGTAGTCTTCCATCTGCCATCCATCGTGATTGAGGTACTGGCGGAAGTATCCCTCCCTGTAGAACAGGGTGATGCCGATAAAGTTGATGCCAAGGTCACTGGCCGATTTGATGTGATCTCCGGCAAGAACCCCGAGTCCTCCGGAATAGATTCTGACACTTTCATGGATACCGAACTCCGCGCTGAAGTAGGCTACAGGACGCTCAACAAGTTCCGGAGCGTTTTTTGCCGCCCAGGTCTCTTTTTCGTTCATGTAGGCGGTAAAGCGGTCGTGGGCGGCATCTATTTTTTTGCCGAAATCGCCATAACTGCGAGCTTCCAGTTCATCCTAGGAGATATGCCGAAGCAGTTCTACCGGATTGTGGTTGTTCCGTTCCCAGAGCAGAGGAGAGAGCTCCTCAAAAATCTGTTTTGCTTCTGTATCCCAGGACCACCAGAGATTTCTTGTGAGTTCGTTAAGAGAGACTATTTTTTTTTGCATAATGGATTATGAAATGCTTTGCTTTGCTGCAGCAGGTTGAATGAGAGGCAGAATCTTACAGCATTAAGAGACTTTTGCGGCTTTTGACGTTTGCCCTTGTGAATGAAAATATGGCTCAATTTACTGTTTTAGAATAAAAAACCGCAAACATAACGATTTGAATACAGGAGAGGTGAAAATAGCGCACCTGTCGGACCTTCATGTTTCCGGCAGAAAGGACCACCGCCAGCTCGAAGATCTTGATCGTATGCTCGATCATCTCAACACCGCAGGCTTTGATCATCTGGTCATTTCCGGGGACCTCAGCAATACAGCAAATTCCGGTGACTGGGGGGTGGTGAAAGAGAAACTGGAGAAGCATGGTCGCTACCATTGGGAGAAGACCACCGTTATTGCCGGTAATCATGATTTGATCAATCTTGAAGAGGAGATGCGTTTTTATAACGCACTGAATCCCTTGCCGCTTCTCAGAAAAAAAGCATTTGATCGCAAGCTCGCTGATTTTTGCCGGTATTTCCGGGAGTTGATTACCGGAGAAGAGGGTGGCTCTCCGATCTATCCGTTTGTCAAGATCATCAACTATCCTTCCGTGAGAATTGCCATTACCGCATTCAATTCAGTGTTCCCCTGGTATCCGGCTGATAATCCTTTAGGGGC
>Ga0172374_1002918_pt1 | contig 10568 bp, 10 predicted proteins | sample LakKiv3m_FD_114536 | JGI IMG/M metagenome (GOLD analysis project Ga0172374, IMG submission 114536) | Freshwater microbial communities from Kabuno Bay, South-Kivu, Congo - kab_092012_10.3m | ecosystem: Environmental > Aquatic > Freshwater > Lake | place: Democratic Republic of the Congo... | reverse complement strand
GGGGTTCATCGGCGAACCGCTCGCCTATGCCAAGCGCGCCGCCGACGGTGCGTCACCGCGCGAGATCAATCCGCTAAGCCCGAAATACCGGTTGCAGGTTGCGGCCTGGCAGAAGCTGCCGATCGCCATTGCCAACCGCATCGGCCCCTGGATCGCAAAGGGGCTCGGCTGATGGGCGACATTCTCTTTCTGTGCCACCGGATGCCGTATCCGCCCAATCGCGGCGACAAGATCCGCGCGTTCAACATCCTCAAATATCTGTCGAAGAAGCGGCGCGTTCACCTCGTCACCTTTGCCGACGAATGCCGCGACATGGAGCACAAGGCGGCGCTCGCCCGCTATACCGCCAGCCAGTCGGTGGTGTGGCGCGGCAAGAGCGACGAGGCGGCGGCGCTGGAGGCGCTCGTGCGCCGCAAGCCGGTGTCGCTGACCGCGTTCGAGAACCGCGCGCTGCAATCGGCAGTCGATCGGTTGTTCGAACATTCGGACATCGACACGATCTACTGCTTCTCGGGCCAGATGGCGCAGTATGTGCCCTTCAGGCCGCGCGGGCGGTTCATCATGGATTTCTGCGACGTCGATTCGGCCAAATTCGCGGATTACGCCAAGACCGAAGCGTTGCCGAAGAAGCTGATGATGAAGCGCGAGGCGCGGCTGCTCGGCGCCTATGAGCGCGGTATCGCAGCCCGAGCGCGCGCCAGCCTTTTCGTTAGCGAGGCGGAGGCCGCACTGTTCCAGAGGCGTAGCGGGGCGGAACGGGTGATGGCGGTGGAAAACGGGATCGACACCGGCCATTTCGATCCGCGCGCGGCGTTCCGTGCGGTGGAGGAGGCGGGGCCGCTGATCGTCTTCACCGGCCAGATGGACTATCCGCCCAATGTAGAGGCAGTGCGCTGGTTCGGGAACGACATCCTGCCCCGCATCCGCGAACGGCATAAAAAGGCGCGTTTCGCGATTGTCGGGCGCAATCCGACCGAGGCGGTGAAGGCACTCGCATCCGACAGCGTGATCGTGACCGGCGAGGTCGAGGATGTGCGCGGCTGGCTTGCCGCCGCCAGCGTCGCGGTCGCGCCGCTCAAACTGGCGCGCGGCATCCAGAACAAGGTGCTGGAGGCGATGGCGATGGCGTTGCCCGTCGTCGCGACGCCATCGGCGGCGGAGGGGATCGACCATGACGGCACGATCCTGGTCGGCGGCGACGCCAGCGACTTCGCCGACCAAGTCGCCGGGCTGCTGGCCGATCGCAAGCGCGCGCGTGCCAAGGGCAAGGCGGCGCGCGAGCGGGTGATCGCACGCTATGGCTGGGATGCGCGGCTGGCGGCGCTCGACGATCTAGTGGGGCAGGGGCGACCGCAATCGGCAAAGCTGCGCGACGCGGCGTGACGGTCGCATTTCATCCCGAGTTCGCGGCAAGGGGCGACGCGCACGCGATGCGCTGGCGTCGTCACCTGATCCTGCTGGCGGCAAGCTGGGCGGCGTTGCTCGCGATCTTTCACCGCGACGTTGTCGATCTGGCGGGCATCTATTGGAACAGCACGACCTATGGGCACTGCCTGTTCGTGCTGCCCGTCGTTGGCTGGCTGGTTTGGCAGCGAAGGGATGATCTGGCCAAGCTGACCCCGACCGCCTGGTGGCCGGGACTGACGCTGGTCGGCGCAGGAGCGTTTGGCTGGCTGATCGGTGATGCCGCGGCGGTGGGGCTATTCCGCCACGCAGGCCTGGTGCTGATGCTGCAAGGCGCGGTGGTGACGTTGCTGGGGCCGCAGGTCGCGCGGGGGATGCTCTTCCCGCTTTTCTATCTCAGCTTCCTCGTCCCTTTCGGCGACTTTCTCGAAAAGCCGCTGCAAGACCTGACCGTGGCAATGATCATGCCGCTGCTCCACGCAGTCGGCGTGCCCGCGACGGTCGATGGCGTGCTGATCTACACCCCCAGCGGCGTGTTCGAGGTCGCGGAGGCGTGTTCGGGATCGAAATTCGTGATCGCGATGGTCGCTTACGGTGCGCTGGTCGCCAATGTCTGTTTCGTGTCGTGGCGGCGACGAGCGGCCTTTCTGGCGATGGCGTTCGTGGTGCCGATGATCGCCAATGGTCTGCGCGCGTGGGGGACGATCTATGCCGCGTGGTGGACCTCGATCGAGCAGGCCACGGGGATGGATCATATCGTCTATGGCTGGGTGTTCTTCGCCCTCGTCATGGCGGCGGTGCTCGCGATCGGCTGGCACTGGTTCGATCGTGATCCCGATGCGGCGTGGTTCGATGTGAGCGCGCTCGACCAGCCCATATCGCGGCGAATCGATTCGGTGACCGCGACCGGTGCGGTGCTGGGCATCCCGGTGCTGTTCGCGATCTGGGCGAGCGTCATCGCGCAACGTGCCGACGCGCTGCCTGCACAGATTGCGTTACCCGATGTGCCGGGCTGGCAACGCGTGCCGATGAACGCGCGCGCGCCGTGGACGCCCTATTATCCCAATGCCGACCATTTCCTGATCGGCCGCTATGGCGATGGGCAGGGGCGGGCGGTGGACCTCGCCATCGCGGTCTATGACAGCCAGCGCGAGGGCAAGGAACTGATCGCGTTCGGCCAGGGTGCGATCCGCGAGGAAGGTGAGTGGATTCGCGTGCAGGACCTGCCGCCGATCGCAGGCGGATCGGTGGTGCGGATGGTGCGACCGGGACCGGTGGAGCGCGACGCGGTGACGTGGTATCGCGTCGGCGATGTCCTCTCCAGCAGCGCGAAAGCCGTGAAGCTCGAAACCCTGAAAAACCGTATGTTGGGCGGCCCGCAATCGGGCGTCGCGATCCTGGTCTCCGCCGAGCGGACCGACGGCAGCGCGCGCGACGAGATCGAGGCGTTTCTGGCCGCGCTCGGGCCGCTCGACACGCTTGCCGATACCGCCGCCGGGCGCGCCGACTGATGTGCGGCATCGCGGGGATTTTCTACCCCGCTATTCCCAAGCCGGTCGACCCTGCGCGCATCGCCATGATGACCGATGCGATGGCGCATCGCGGCCCCGACGGTTCTGGGGTATGGACTGCGCCGGGCATCGGCCTCGGCCATCGCCGCCTGTCGATCATCGATCTGGGCGGCGGCGCGCAGCCGATGACCGACGATGCGCTGGCGGTCAGCTATAACGGCGAAATCTATAATTTCCGCGAAGTCCGCGACGAATTGGAGGCTAAGGGCGCGCGGTTCCGCACCAAGAGCGATACCGAAGTGTTGCTGCATGGCTGGCGCGCCTGGGGGCCGGATTTGCTGTCGCGGCTGAACGGCATGTTCGCCTTCGCGCTTTATGATGGCGAGCGGCAAACCTTGTTCCTCGCGCGCGACCGGATGGGGGTGAAGCCGCTCCACCTCGTGACGATGTCGGACGGCGGCATCGCCTTCGCGTCTGAGTTGAAAGGGCTGCTCGCGCATCCGCTCGTCCGCCGCTCGCCCGATCTGCGGGCGATCGAGGATTATCTGACGCTCGGTTACGTCCCCGATGATACGTGCATTGTTGCGGGCGTCGAGAAATTGCCCGCCGGTCATTTCCTGATGATCGAACGCGGCAAGCCGGTGCCGCGACCGACAAAGTGGTGGGACATCGACTTCTCGAAGCGGGCAAAGGGTTCGACCGCCGACCTGACGGCGGAGTTGACCGAGCATCTGCGCGCAGGGGTGCGGTCGCGGATGGTCGCGGACGTGCCGCTCGGCGCGTTCCTGTCAGGCGGGGTGGACAGTTCGGCGGTCGTCGCGCTGATGGCGGAGGCGAGTCGGTCGCCGGTCAAGACCTGCACCATCGGTTTCGACGAAGCGGGACATGACGAACGCGCGCACGCCGCGCTGATTGCCGAACGCTTCGCCACCGATCACCGGACGCGGACGGTGCAGCCGCAAGATTTCGGGCTGATCGACACGCTGACGACCGCGTTCGACGAGCCGTTTGCCGATGCTTCCGCGCTCGCCACTTATCGCGTCTGCCAGCTGGCACGCGAGCAGGTGACGGTGGCCTTGTCGGGAGACGGCGCGGACGAGGCGATGGCCGGATATCGCCGCCACAAATTCTTCGCGGCGGAGGAGCGGGTGCGCGGGCTGATTCCCGACGCCCAGCGCGCGCGGTGGTTCGGCAAGCTCGGCGCGCTCTATCCCAAGGCCGACTGGGCACCGCGTCCTCTGCGGGCAAAATCGACGCTGCTGGCGCTCGCCGCGACCAGCGGTCAGGCCTATGCCGACGCGGTCGGGGTGACGACGCAGGCCAACCGCCAGCGTCTTTATTCGGACGCGATGCGCCGCGCGCTCGGCGATCATCGCGGTGAGACGCGGATTGTCGAGACGATGCGCGATGCGCCCGCGCGCGACGCGCTCGATCGCGCGCAATATGCGGATTTCAAGCATTGGCTGCCCGGCGACATCCTGACCAAGGTCGATCGCACCAGCATGGCCGGCAGCCTGGAAGCCCGAGAGCCGTTGCTCGACCACCGACTGATCGAATTCGCCGCGACGCTGCCGCCGTCGATGCGGATCAGCGGTGGCGAGGGCAAATGGCTGATGAAGAAGGCGATGGAGCCTTATCTGCCCAAATCGATCCTCTATCGCCCCAAAATGGGGTTCGTGACGCCGATCAGCGCCTGGTTTCGCGGCAGCCTTGCCGGTGAGGCGATGGCGCTGGCCAAGTCGCCGGTGCTGGGCGCGTGGTTCGATCCGCAGGCGATCCAGACGATCGCCGCCGATCACCAGTCGGGCCGCGCCGAACATGGCCGGACCTTGTGGCAACTCCTGATGCTCGAACGCTCGGCAAAGCGCCTGTTCGGCTGACCGCGCTTGCCTTTGGGCGGTGCGCCGACTAGGGGAGCGCCACTTTCCCAACCCTTATTTTTCAGGAGCTGCGACCACCATGGCCGCCACCCGTACCTTTTCGATCATCAAGCCCGATGCCACCCGCCGCAACCTGACCGGTGCGGTCACCAAGATGCTCGAGGAAGCCGGCCTGCGCGTCGTCGCGTCCAAGCGCATCCAGATGACCAAGGAACAGGCCGAAGGTTTCTATGCGGTCCACAAGGAACGCCCGTTCTTCAACGACCTCGTGTCGTTCATGATTTCGGGGCCGGTCGTCGTGCAGGTGCTGGAAGGCGAAAACGCTGTCCAGGCCAACCGCGACATCATGGGCGCGACCAACCCCGAAAATGCCGAACCCGGCACGATCCGCAAGGAACTGGCCGAATCGATCGAAGCCAATTCGGTGCACGGTTCGGATTCGGAAGAGAATGCGAAGATCGAGATCGATTACTTCTTCAAGCCCGAAGAAATCGTCGGCTGAACCTGATCCTCCCCATTCATGGGGAGGTGGCAGTCGCGTAGCGACTGACGGAGGGGAGTGAGGCGCAGCGCAACGCTCGTGGCCCGCCCCCTCCACCATGCGCCGCATGGTTCCCCTCCCCGCGAGCGGGGAGGATTTTTTACCGCCCGCCCGCCTCAAGCAGCCTGCGCGGCGCGACCAGTTCCCAGCTGATCGCTACCCGGTCGCCGACATGATCCCAGTCGGTGTCTTCGCTCCCTACACGGATCGCGACCCAGCCGGATGGTCCCAGATAGGGCGGCTTGTAATAAAGCTCGGGGTCGCGCTCGATCAGCATCGCCTGTTCCTCGACGCCGCTGGTCTTGACCAGCACCGCGGTCTCGCCGTTGCCGTGATGATCGTGGCTGAAATAGGCGAATGCCTTGCCTTTTTCGATGTGGAACATCGGCGCGCCGTGCGAGACTTTCTCCGCCGTCTCGGGCAGCGCGAGCGCGATGGCGCGCAGTTTGGCAACGTCGGCGTCGGGATCGGGACTCATCGCAGCACGAACTCCGCAAGGGTTTCGGGATAAAGGCGATGTTCCTCCACCAGCACCCGCGCGGCAAGGCTTTCCGGCGTATCGCCCGGCAGGACGGGCACGCGCGCCTGTCCCAGCACCTCGCCCGCGTCGAGTTCTTCGGTCACGACATGGACCGAGCAGCCGCCTTCCGCATCGCCCGCGTCGATCGCGCGGGCGTGGGTGTCGAGGCCCTTGTATTTGGGTAGCAGCGAAGGGTGGATGTTGACGATCCGCCCGCGCCATTTTGCGACGAAATCGTCGGAAAGCAGGCGCATGTAACCCGCGAGCGCGATTACCTCGACGCCCGCGTCGCGCAGCGCCCGGTCGATTTCGGCTTCATAGGCGGTTTTGCCGATGCCTTTGGGAGATAACGCGAAGGTGGGGATGCGGTTGTCGCGCGCGAAGGACAAGCCGGGGGCGTCGGGCTTGTCGGACGCGACCAGGGCGATCTCATAAGGGCAGGTCGGATCGCTGGCGGCCTCGACCAGCGCCATCATGTTCGAGCCGCGGCCCGAGATCAGGACGCCGATCTTTACGCGACCAACCACATATCATCCGTTCGGTTGAACCACACCCCACCGTTCGTTTCGAGCGAAGTCGAGAAACGCTCGGCAGTGCCCGGCTCACGTTTCTCGACTTCGCTCGAAACAAACGGGGTAGGGTTAGGCATGGTGCGTGGCGATCCAGTCAGTGGCGCTCGCGAAAGAACCAGCCGGTCCGTGAACCGTGCAGCCCTTCTCTCCGGCCTCGACCTGACCGATGCGGAACACCCGCTCGCCCGAGGCTTCCAGCGCCTGCGTCACGCCTGCAACCTCGGCCTCGGCCAGCACCACGACCATGCCGATCCCGCAGTTGAAGGTGCGTGCCATTTCCTCGGGGACGATCCGTCCCTCGGCTTGCAGGAACGCCATCAGCGCGGGCAATTCCCATGCTCCGGCATCGACCACCGCGTGGCATCCGCCGGGCATCACCCGCGGGATATTCTCCAGCAAACCCCCGCCGGTGATGTGCGCGAGTGCATGTATGCGTCCGGCCTGCACCAACGGCAGCAACGACTTAACGTAAATCCGCGTCGGCGCCATCAGCGCGTCGATCAGGCTGAGAGAGCCGTCGAACGGGGCGGGGGCGTTCAACGCCCAGCCCTTGTCCGCCGCCAGCCGGCGCACCAGCGAAAATCCGTTCGAATGAACCCCGTTAGACGCCAACCCGAGGACCAGGTCGCCCGCTGCTACCTTGTCGCCGGTCAGCAACCGGTCGCGTTCGACTGCGCCGACGCAGAAGCCCGCCAGGTCGTAATCGGCATCCGCATACATGCCCGGCATTTCCGCCGTCTCGCCGCCGATCAGCGCGCAGCCCGCCTGACGGCAACCGTCGGCGATCCCGGCGATCACGCGGGTCGCGACCGCGTTGTCGAGCTTTCCGCTGGCATAATAGTCGAGGAAGAACAGGGGCTCGGCCGCCTGCACGATCAGGTCGTTGGCGCACATCGCGACCAGGTCGATGCCGACCCCGTCATGCGCGTCGTGCTCGATCGCCAGTTTCAGCTTGGTCCCGACGCCGTCATTCGCCGCGACCAGCAGCGGGTCGCTGTATCCGGCGGCTCTCGGGTCGAATACGCCGCCAAATCCGCCAAGGTCAGCATCCGCACCCGGACGCCGTGTGGACCGCGCCAGCGGACCGATCGCGTGGACCAATGCGTTGCCCGCATCGATCGAAACGCCCGCCTGGGCATAGGTGTAGGGGCTTGTGGCCTTCGCTTCGTCGCTCATGGCCATGCGCGTTAGCCACATCGTGCTTGGATTTCCACTCACACCGCGTCAAAAGGGCGGCGCACATGGCCAGTCGTAACTTTTTTCGCATCGCCGCTTCATTGTCCGCGCTCGCGCTCGTCGCGACCGGGACTGCCGTAGTCGCGCAAATGGATGAAGCGGGCGACCGGGTCGATTCGTCGGGCAGCTTCGAAGTCACCGGCATCGTCGTCGACGTGCGCGGCGAAACCGCGGATCAGGCACGGCAGAATGGCTGGCGACTGGCGCAGCGCAAGGGCTGGCAGCAATTGTCGCAGCGGCTGCGCGGTAGCCCGTCCTCGCTGCCCGATTCGGCGCTGAACGGGCTGGTTACCGGCATCGTCGTTGAGAACGAGCAGATCGGCCCCAACCGCTACGTCGCGCGGCTGGGCGTCAATTTCAGCCGTGCACGCGCAGGGCAATTGTTGGGCGTGGCGGTCACCGTTCCGCGCTCACCGCCGATGCTGGTCGTGCCGATGCAGATTTCGGGCGGGGTGGCGAGCGTTTACGAACGCGATACCGAATGGAATCAGGCGTGGAATCGCTATCGCACTGCCGGGTCGACGATCGACTATGTCCGCCTGACCGGCACCGGTCCCGACGCGCTGCTGCTCAATCAGGGCCAGACCGGTCGGCGCGGACGCGGCTGGTGGCGCCAGATCCTGAACCAATATGGCGCGCGCGACATGGTGATCCCGCAGGTCGAGCTGTACCGCCAGTTTCCCGGCGGGCCGGTGGTGGGCGTATTCACCGCCGGATACGGACCCGACAATGTCGAGCTTGAGCGCTTCTCGCTGCGCGTCCGCGACGCCGACGGTATTCCGGCGCTGCTCGACGAAGGCATCCGCCGACTCGACGCTGCCTATCAGCGTGGCCTCGCCAACGGCATCCTCCGTCCCGACGCGCTGCTCAGCTTCGTCCCGCCGTCTGAACAGCCCGAGGAAGTCGTGCCCGTCGAATTGCCGGTGGAGGAAGTCCCGTCCGGCGTCGCTCCAACCCCGACCACGACCGGCCAGAGCTTTGCGATCCAGTACGACAGCCCCGGCGTCGGCGCGGTGTCGTCGTCCGAAGCGGCGTTGCGCGCGATCCCCGGAGTGTCCTCCGCCAACACCAGCAGCCTGGCGTTGGGCGGCGTGTCGGTGATGAGCGTTACCTATAACGGCTCGCTGTCGGCGCTGCGCCAGCAGTTGGAGGCACGCGGCTGGCAGGTTCAGGAAGGGCCGGGGACGCTGCGCATCCGCCGCGCCGCATCGGCCCCCGCCGCGCCGCCCGAAGGCACGGAGCCCGACGGCGAATGACCCAATTCGACCTGCCGCTCGGCTGGCCGGAAGAATTGGGCGACGATGATTTTCTGGTGTCATCCGCCAATGCGCAGGCCGTCCAGCAACTGGAGCGCTGGGCGACGTGGCCGGTGATGGCGGCGCTGATCGTCGGCCCGCGCAAATCGGGGCGCACCCTTCTGGCGCGGGTCTTTTCCGCAAAGACCGGTGCGGCGATCATCGACAATGCCGAAAGCGTCGCGGAGGCCGACATCTTCCACGCCTGGAACCAGGCGCAGGCGCTGCACAAGCCGTTGGTGATCGTCGCCGACGCGGCACCGCCCGAATGGCCGGTGCGATTGCCCGATCTGCGCTCGCGGCTGGGCGCGACGCCGGTGCTTCGGATCGACCTTCCCGACGATGCGTTGGTCCATGACCTGCTCGCCCATCTGATCGAGCGGCGTCGACTGGATGCGCGACCAGAGGTGATCCGCTGGCTCGCACGGCGGATCGAGCGCAGCTATGTCGCGATCCTGATGGTCGTCGATGCGCTGGAACAGGAAAGCTGGCGGCGCGGATCGGGCCGCTTGTCCATCCCCGTGGCAAAGGCCACATTGACCGAGCACAAGCTGCTCAACGAGGGTGCATGACCACGCGAACGGCCGCCAATGTGAATGACGAAGACGACGATCCGTTCGTATCGAACAGCGGCTCGGTGCGGCTGTTCAACCGCGAATTGTCGTGGCTGGCGTTCAACCGCCGGGTGCTGGAGGAAGCATGCAACGCCGCGCATCCGTTGCTCGAACGGGTGCGATTTCTGTCGATTTCGGCGTCGAACCTCGACGAATTCTTCATGGTCCGCGTGGCGGGGCTGAAAGGCCAGCAGCTGCAATCGGTCGAGCATATCTCGTCCGACGGGCTGACCCCGACCCAGCAATTGTCGGCGATCGTCCGCGAAGCCGCCGCTTTGGTCGACGACCAGCAGGCCGCATGGGACACGCTGCGCCGCGAGCTTGCCGCCGAACGCATCCAGGTGCTGGATGAAGAGGATATCACCGGCGACATCGGCGACTGGCTAGCGCAATATTTTCGCGAGCAGCTCTATCCCGTGCTCACGCCGCAGGCGCTCGACCCCGCCCATCCGTTTCCGTTCATCCCCAACAAGGGGCTGAGCGTCATCTTCGATCTGGTCCGCGAATCGGATGGGGAGGGGGTTCGCGAACTCGTGCTGTTGCCGCCTTCCATCCCGCGTTTCGTGCGGATGCCCGGCGATCCGGCGCGCTATGTCGCGGTCGAGCGGCTGATCGAGCGATTCTCCGCGATCCTGTTCCCCGGCTATCAGGTGCGCGGCGCATCGGCATTCCGGGTGCTGCGCGACAGCGATATCGAGATCGAGGAAGAGGCCGAGGATTTGGTTCTCTATTTCCGATCGGCGATCAAACGCCGTCGGCGCGGGCGCGTGATCCGCATGGAGGTCGAGGACGATATCTTCGCCGAGCTGGAAGCCGTGTTGCAGGAGGAATTGGGCGGCGGTGACGCGGTATTGTCCGAACGCGGCGGCCTCATCGGGATCGCCGACCTCGCCTTTCTGGTCGAGGAAGACCGGCCCGATCTGAAATTCCCGTCCTATTCGCCGCGCTTCCCCGAACGCATCCGCGAATATGGCGGTGATTGCTTCGCGGCGATC
>Ga0172374_1002917_pt1 | contig 10568 bp, 12 predicted proteins | sample LakKiv3m_FD_114536 | JGI IMG/M metagenome (GOLD analysis project Ga0172374, IMG submission 114536) | Freshwater microbial communities from Kabuno Bay, South-Kivu, Congo - kab_092012_10.3m | ecosystem: Environmental > Aquatic > Freshwater > Lake | place: Democratic Republic of the Congo... | reverse complement strand
TTGCGGAAGTCCGAGATCCTTACCCGATCCTCCGGATGTTCCCGCGAACGGATACCCCGTTTCCTTCCCTCTTCAAACATCACCGGCCAGGGAGATATGGGGGCCACAGCCAACCCGTGTTTCGCCCCGAATGCCTGCGTCGCCGATGAGTGAGGCTCAACCACGATCATCCTGTCGGCGACATATGCAAGCGACTGCATCTCCGCTTCTATGCTCAGGGGGGTCGCTTTGATCACGCCGTTTTTGTCTATGTTTTTGTCTTGTCTTGCCTTCCCGAGAGACGTACAAACCACGGTGACACACTTTGCTCCCAGGATCTCCTTGTAGTAAGTGCTTACCGTCCTCACTCGATGGAAATCCTCGGAAGTCAGCATTGGCGACACGATATAGATAGACTCCGCATCAGCCGCCGCGCCCATCATCTGCAGATCCGGTTCGCCATCCGGCCATAATAGCTCTTGTGCGGTTGCAACGGAGTGTTTTCCCAATGGTTTGTCACGAAGCGATTCCAGAAGGGGCGATGTCACATCCTTGTGCGGAGTCAAGACGACGACCTGTGCGTTTTCCCTTTTCAAGGTCTCGTCGATGGCTCTGTTTGTACGAAACCAATATTCCTGAGAAAATCCGTAGGGCACCGCAAGGGCATGTTCGTATTTCAACTGACCACTAGGCAAGCGGATCGGCTCCGTGCCCGGCACATATTGAAGGTTTGGCCTGACCTGTTCCGCTAATTGTGCTGCTGCCATAATACAAAGTTGATGTCCGCATTTTATCTTATAGAAAATAAAAATGCAACCATATTCGCTCATCCCCGCCCACAGATTTCAAAAAAAGGTATAATACATCATTATCGATTCATCATTGCAATCTCAATGAAAAGACTCATGATCGGGGAAACAGTAGGTATGATCGGGGAAACAGTAGAACTCAAGGGCTGGATTGACTCCAAGCGGGATCATCGCAAGATAGTATTCGTCGATTTGCGGGATCGTTCCGGCATCGTGCAAGTTGTCGGAGGAGAAGACTTCAAGGCGCTTTCCGGAGAAGATGTTGTCGTCATAACGGGAATCGTCAAAAAACGGCCCGAAAAACTCGTGAACCCCAAAATCAGCACGGGCACGGTTGAAATAGAGGCTGTTTCCCTCCGCATCATCTCGAAGGCCGCGCCCTTGCCCATTCCCATCAATACACCCGGATACGAAATCGATGAGGAAACGAGACTGAAATACCGGTATCTGGATTTGCGACGCCCTCGGATGCTCCGCAACATGACCGCACGGTCCAAGGTGAGCGGATTCATACGCTCCTTCCTTATGGAGCAGGGATTTCTAGAAATAGAGACCCCCATCCTCACGAAGACTACGCCCGAAGGCGCGCGCGACTTCCTGGTACCGTCCCGTCTCCAGAAAGGCAATTTCTATGCCCTTCCCCAGTCCCCGCAACAATACAAGCAGCTTCTCATGGTCGCCGGAATTGAAAAGTATTTCCAGTTCGCCCGTTGCTTCCGTGATGAAGATCCCCGCGCGGACCGCGCATATGGCGAATTCACCCAACTGGATCTTGAGATGTCCTTTATCACGCAGGAAGACATCCTGGTCCTCATCGAAAACATGTTCACCAAGTTGGTTGCGGCTCTTTTCCCCGAAAAACATATCAGCCAGTCGCCGTGGCCGCGCCTCAAGCACAGCGATGTCATGAAGGAGTTCGGGACAGACAAACCCGATTTGCGGAAAGATAAAAAGGACCCGAACGAACTCGCCTTCTCATGGACGCTCGACTTCCCGTTGTTCAACAAACAGTCGAAGGAGGATTTCTTCCATGGATCCGGCAAGGCATTGTTCGCGCCGTCACATCACATGTTCACCGCACCCCATCCGGACGATATCCCGCTTCTTGACACCGACCCCCTCAAGGTACGGGGACTCCAGCATGATCTGGTCCTCAACGGATACGAGGTCGGCGGCGGGAGCATACGCATCCACGAACCGGCAGTCCAGAACAAGGTATTCGAACTCATCGGGTTTTCCGAGGAACAAAAAAAGCAGTTTGAGCACATGTTGACCGCATTCACCATGGGTGTCCCGCCGCACGGCGGCATAGCTCCAGGCATAGACCGGTTCCTTATGGCGGTGTTGGGAGAGCCGTCTGTCCGCGAGGTCATGGCATTCCCGGCATCCTCAGGAGGCCGTATCGCGGTCATGGATGCGCCCTCGAGCCCCGAAAAGGAACAGTTGGATGAGCTGGGGATTCAGGTCAAAAAATAAGGGATTATCAATTAGCCGGATTCATGCGATACAGGTTTTATTTGTGGTTTGTTTTGTTTGGGTTGTTTTTCCTGTTTTACCCGGGAGACTCGTACTATTTCCATGTATTTGCATATAACCGGAACGCATTCGTCCCCCGTCAAAAAACAACCCTTCCGTCGCTGCATCCGGTTCCGTTCCTGAGATGGCCAAGCTCCCCCGAAATCTCCGCGGCAGGCGCCTATATCGTCGATCTCCCCTCGTACACGCGCCTATACGAACGCAACGCGCATACGCGCATGTTCCCCGCCTCGACGACCAAGATCATCACCGCGCTGGTTGCGCTTGACCAATACAAGCCGGAGCAGGTCATAAAGGTCAAGAACGCAAGCGTAGAAGGCCAAATCATGTATCTGGTCGAGGGTGAACAGATAACGCTTGAAAACCTCCTGTACGGGCTGCTCGTTCATTCCGCCAACGACGCCGCCTATGCCATCGCCAACAGCTTCGGATATGACAGGTTCATCACCCTCATGAATGAAAAGGCCCGGGACCTCCACATGAAGGACTCTCATTTCACCAATCCTGCGGGGCTTGATAATCCCGACCAGTATGTCACGCCGTTTGATCTTGCGTTGGCCGGCCGCGCGCTTCTGACGCATCCTTATCTCGCCAAGATGGTGTCCACCAAGGAAATAACGATTTCCGATGTCAACTACCAATATTTCCATAAACTGACAAACGTCAACAAGCTCCTGGGCGAGATACAGGGACTGGGGGGCCTCAAAACCGGGTACACCGAAAACGCAGGGGAAAACCTCGTGAGCTACTACCGGAAAAGCGGTCATGAATACCTGGTCGTGCTCCTGAAAAGCGAGGACAGGTTTGCCGATACAAGAAGCGTATTGAAGTGGCTGGATGATACCGTCGAATATAAGACGATAACCCTTCCTACAGAGTAGAATAATCCATGAGCCATTCATCGGCGACTGCCGGAACATATCCCACGAAGTTATTGTCGCCAAGGAACACGTATACCGGCTGATAATAGCCCTGATACACATCCGGATCGAAATAGCCCAGGAACATCTTCTTGATGGCGATGTTTGACTTGCCTAGGGTCCGGGAAACGATATATGCCTTTCCCGCCTTGAGTTTCTCATACGCGGCGTCGGCGGTGATAAGAGGGTATGTCCCTACCTGCGTCTCGGATTTCTCGAAAAACTTCACCTGCGCACCGACCACCTTGTAACCGGACCTGAGCATCACCATGGTAACGTAATTCTGGCTGTTATGGAAGGTCGGGGACACCACCGGATAATCGGAAGGGACACCCGATACATCGGGACGGAAAAGATCGACCTCGACCATATTCGCATCCTGATTGCTCTCGAGTATTGTGATGCGCTTGGTGGCTTTGTCATACTTCATGAAGATGACGCTCGTTTTCCCTTTGGCCATCTCGTCCGGATACCGGTCGACGGATTTGAGATAATCGATGGCGCGGCTCACGCTTTCTTCCGAATCCGGAACAATGGCATCGTCAAACAGCTCCGGCGCCTGATTGAAATCGTAATCGTAGCGGATGTTGAAGGTCGATATATCTATATCCAGCTTCTGTCTGCCGTCGTTGAACTGTGCGATTTTTTTCTTGGTATCGAGCGTATGCTTAACTGTTTCCGTATCGAACCCTATCGCCTTCGCGATGACATAGATTTTTTCGATATATCCCAACTGGAACTTGCTCTCGGGCAACAGATACACCTTGGCCGTTGCCGTAGCCGTCACGGGCTTTCCTTCTATCGTATCGAGGGTGAAGTTGAACCCTGCCGTCTGCGTGGCGCTGGGGATAACCGGCATCTTTATCTTGCCGAGGGAAGGATCTATGAAGATGTTGACGGGTTTGTTCATGTCGATGAAGAGAAAGAAAAGCTTGACGGAATAAAAGAAAATAAGGAGCACGATGAACGCGAATATGGCGAAAGGGGCCATCTTGCGGGTGTAATAGGAGGTTTCGGTCAGGTTCATACTTAATAATAACAAGTAAACACCACCTCCGCAACAACTGCGGTTTGCACTTGGTACAATAAGGCATGGAGAAAAAAATACGCGTAGGGTGGTTCACGTTCACCTGCTGCGAGGATTCAACCGTCATGTTCGCCGAACTCCTCAATAAACACTACAAAGAATGGCTTCCCCGCCTCGAGTTTGTCCATGCCCGCATCCTCCGCGCGGAAAAGAGTACGACCATCCAGCCGATGGATATCGCGTTCGTCGAGGGAGCGATCAGCTCGGATGAACAGGAAGCAAAACTCAAGATCATCCGTGCACAGGCAAAAGTCCTGGTTGCGATAGGCTCCTGTGCCGTTGTCGGGTCCCCTTCCAACCAGCGCAACTTCTTCAATCCCGAGCAGCTTGCCGAAATCAAGCCCATCCTCGAAAAGTTCAAATACAAGGAAAAGGTCCTCAAGCTTGCGGATGTGGTAACGGTCGACGAGAGCGTCCCGGGTTGCCCCATGAACGAACAAACCTTTTTAGCAATTATGTCCAAATACCTCCATGCATGACAGCACGTTCGACATTGACCTGGACCGTGAGAATTATGACATCAAGCTCGAAGAAATATCCAAGATAGAAGGCGCGGCTTCGCTTGATATCAAGATCAGGAACAAAAAAGTCGAGGATCTTAAATTCAGCATCAACGAGTGGAAGCGTTTCTACACCCAGGCCATCCGCGGCAAACCCGCCCTTGCCGTTCCCCAACTGGTCTCGCGCATTTGCGGGACCTGTTCGAATGCGCATCTTCTCGCCTCAGTCAAAGCGGTGGAAAACGCGCTTGGGATTGTCCCCTCCGCACAAACCAAGCTGCTGCGAAAACTCCTGTATTACGGGCTCATCATCCGCGATCATGCGCTGCATCTTTATATTTTTGCGCTTCCCGACCTGTTCGGCAAAAGCTCGATACTTGATTTCGACGAAAATGACCCCGTGCAACATGAGCTCCTGGATGATACCTTCACGGTCAAGGAGGCCGGCAACCAGCTTTCCATCGTCTCGGGAGGGCGGTCGGTCCATGCACCATTCGTAGCGGTCGGTGGATTTCTCAAATTGCCCTCGCTTGAGGAAATCAAGAAACAAAAGGAGTCTCTTCTGTCTATCAGACCCAAAATCGTCCATCTCATCGATGTATTTGCAAAATCACCCTTCAAACAGGAGATGAAAGAACCAGTATCCTTCACCGCCCTCAAAAGCGAGGATTTCTCGTTCCTGGATGGTCAGCTCTGCTCAACGGATGGCACGTGCGTGCCGGACAGCCAATTCAACAATCACCTCAATGCCGTCATCATTCCTTATTCTCATGCCCGGGGATTTTCTTTCAATGGCAAGCTGTTCATGGTTGGTTCCGTCGCCCGCCTCAACCTCTATAAAGACGCTCTCCATGCAAAAACAAAGGAGACTGCAGCACCATATCTCGCCAGATTCCCCTCGAATAACCTCTATGACAATAACGTTGCGCAGGCGATAGAAATCCTGCACGCGATAGACGCTTCGGTCGAGCTCATCGACTCGTGCACTGAGCTTGTCCCCGAGGCGCCAATCAAAGTGCCTCCCCGCGCGTTCAAAGGCACGGGCGTCATCGAAGCGCCCCGGGGCACATTATTTTACGAACTCGAAACCAACGAGCAAGGAACGGTGACAAAAGGAGAAATCATCGTCCCATCCGGCCAGAACCAGATACTCATGGAGCGTGCTATCCGGGAGCTTGTGGAGGAGCTTGTCATGCAAGATACCCCCAAGGATGCGATCATAGATCAGGTTGAACGGCTCATCCGCGCATTTGACCCATGCATGTCCTGCGCATCCCACTTTCTCAAGGTAAAGTGGAGATGATTGCTGAGACATCTGCAAGCGTATTCGCATGTGAGGGTTTTTGAGGAACGCCGATTATTCGGACGCGAACAATCTTCCGTAGTTTCTTCAGTAGCAGTAGATGGAATAGCAGATCGTAATCGTGTGGCGAAACCGGCGTCTTCTCTATCTTTGCCAGATCCTCCGAATCCAACAGCATAACTCTGTCTATCCCCTGTACGGTATCCAGGATTATCAGATCAACTTCGCCATGGGGAGGAAAATTTTCGTTTGGGTCCGTTTGGATGAACTCGACCCCGGGATGTTGTCGTTGCAGGTGCGGCATCATGACAACCGGTTTCGAATCAAAAGAAAGGAATACGTTGCCGAAAACATAGATTCTCCGTTTCATTGTTCGTTGTAATACATAACCGCCCTCTTCGTATAATAGTCTAGCTGACGCACCTCAGCTTTGGTTATCTTCTCGCATACCTGGCTCCAGTGAAACGTGACGAGATCTCCTTTTTGGATATCGCGGACAAACACACTCTTTTTGTAGTCCAGGTGGATTGCTTTTACTATTTCATTCCCGAAACCAAGCTTTCCCTCATGCCACTGGAGAGGTTTGTATAGAACCCTCACGGCATACCCGGAAATAGCGTCGACCATCCCCCATCCGATGCGGCACTCATCCATCGTGGTCAGGGTGTGGTTGGAATCGTCTTTGCCGGTGCGCTTGAAGATATTAAAGACATGGAAGGCATGATGCGGCAGGAACGTGTGCTTATCCGTCTTGTCTCGGATGAGGCGCAGTTCTTCCTTGGAGATTTTCTTATCCAGCACCAGCTGTTCCCGTAAGAAAGCAGCATAGTCATTGCTCCGAACTTTTCGCAAGAGAGCGTTCCCGATCCAATAGGCGGCTACTATCCGGCGGTCGTACGGGTCCGGGAAGCCGTGTTCCCGCGCTATGAATTGGAGATAGGGATGAAGGGTCTCGAACTCAGACAAGACGTGTTCCATCTCGGAGTCTGCAACTCCCTCCTTGAGATGATCAAGGATGACGGCACTTTTGCGCGGCCCGCAGTACCCGAAAAAATTGGGAGAAGCCGCATATCTGGCGCAAAGCAGTAATCCTTCCGTGTCCATTATGATGTATCACCCACATAACCCAGACGGTACCACGCGGCGGATACCGCGACCGCAATACCGCCCAGGATACCGGTATAGACAGCCATGTCCTTGACCGGAATGGGTAAAGGAACAAACAAACCGGTCAAAAGCGCCCCGACAACCGTTGCCCCGGTAAGAACAAGGGACACGACGGTAACCGGCGCAAGAGACAAGGCCTTGAACCAGAAATAGACATAAAAAAACAGGAGTGCTCCGCCTATCCCGACGGTCAGCAACTGTGAGGGATTATGGAAAGGAAGCAGGGACAGTTTTCCCGAAGCGGCCGTTGCAAAAAGCAGGAAGAGGGAGCCGCCGCCCATGCGCGCCAATCCGACCAGCCGCGGAGATACCGATTCAAGCGTTTTTTTGGCAATGATTTGTTCGAGCGACCAAAACAATGTCGCACCCAAGACCATCATGCTTCCGGCAGAAATTGACGGAAGTAAACCTCCGATAATGAGTTGGGAAATAACAATAGCACCGAAACCGAGGACAAACGGCAATGAGATCTTTTCTTTCAGCATGATAACGGCCAGCGCCCCTGCCCATACAAACATCGATTTGTGGATGATGTTAGCGGTAAGCGCGGAAATCAGCTTGAGACCGGAGAAAAAGAGGTAAAAGGGAATCGCACCCCCGATGAGCGCGATGATTCCTAACGAAAGGGTTTGTTTTTTGCCAAGCTTCCGCACCTCTCCCCATCCGCCCATGATGGTAATAAGGAAGATAAACAACAGGCCGACAAAGAGATTGCGGCTCGTGGTCAGGACAAGCGGGTCCATCTTCACGACCGCAAACTTCGAGTACAGGATCGAAAAACCCGAGATGACGGCCGTCAAAGAAGCATACAGAATCCCTTTTTGTGTTTTGTTCATATCTTTTTTGATGGAATGCCATCCATCCGTTTAATGATTAAATTACCGAATACCATGACCTTGTCATCCGCTTTCACTACCCCCACCCGTTTGTCGTAGATTGCCCGCATGCCTCCTTCGAGGAATGCGGTGTTACCGATGATTTTCTTGACCCGGAGCGGTTTGATATTGCACATGTTTATTCCCTGCAGCAGTCCAAGACTTTCCCGATGAGTCCGCTTACCTTGCCGAGCAGTCCGGGCTCGGTATGGGCTATGGGTTCTTCTTTCTTGGGTCCGCCAAACTGTTTAACCTCCCCCTTTGAGACGACCCCGAGGTTAAGTCCCCAGAAAAGATTGTACAAATCGTATGATTTCTTGAAAAGTCCCCGGGCCTTTTCCTTGTCGCCGTTTTTGAGGGCCTTGGTGCCTACTTCCATGACGCGCATGGATGCCGCAAGCAGATGCTTGCTGATGCACCAGACTTCCCCGTTATAGTCCTTGATGATCTCCCGTAAGAGCTCCACCCGCATTTTCCTGACTTCGTTGAGGAGGTCGTAATACTTCGTCTCTCCCGTCTTGCCTCCGGAGAAAAAAAGGTGTTCCTCTATCGAGATGAGATTCATTATCCCGATAGACAAATCCTCCCCCGAAGACAGGTCGAGTTTCTCGCCTTTCTCCAATTTTTTTACCTTATCCATGAAATCGTTCAGTTTTGCGTTGTCCATCATATCAGCGTTTGATGAATGTCATGGCCAATGCCATGATGCCGGTCGTCATCAACAGAAAAGAGACCGGGATGATAACTTTTTGATAATAGAAAAGCACCTTGCCTTTGTTTTTGTACCTCAGGAGCTTGTCGACGAAATATGCCGCATACAATACGAGGAGACCTATGATCATGCCGAGTATTGCCTTGTCGATTCCCAGGAACGTATTGCCCCGGTGACCGGTCTGCTTGGAAAACACAAGATATCCTATCGTCATCACAAAGAATCCAATAGACCACCAGAGACCGTTTTTCAGTATTTTTGGTTTCATGCTCGAAGCTATCCAAAACGCGATGGCCGTGTTGAGCCCGGAGAGCCAGATGGAAACGAGAAGGTCGTCAATCCCGAGTTTTTTGGCTAAGAAAAGTCCCCCGCCAACCGTAACCACGCATACCGGGCATTGTGCATAAACAGGTGATACGAACATCCCTCAAGTTTACCATATCAGAGATACTTTTGTAACACCTCGACCGAGGCGGCGAGCTGCCCCCGCTCTTCCTCAGACAACACAATCTGAAGCGTCTCGACAACCCCTCCCCGTCCCAAAACGCACGGAAGGCTCAGCGAGACATCGCGGTATCCGTATTCGCCCTCGAGCGGGACGGAAAGCGGATATACGCGCCGCGCATCATGGAAGATGGCCTCCACGAGCTGGTTGATGACGACACCGATTGCATAATATGTCGCTCCTTTGGCCGCGATGATCGTGGCCGCGGCATCGCGGGCTTTCTGATAGGCAGACAGGGCTTTTTCGCGCGAAAAGTCAGGCAGACTGGTGATGAGTTGTCCGCCCACGTTTGCAGTCGAGATGGTCGGAAAAGAGCTGTCCCCATGCTCCCCCAGGATATATGCATGGATGCTCTTCGGATTGACGTGCAGGAATTCGGAGAGGTGGAACCGGAACCGCGCCGTGTCGAGTGTGGTCCCGCTCCCGAATACCCGCCCGCGCGGGAGCTTGGCGATCTCATGGGTTTTGAGCGTCAGGATGTCCACGGGATTCGTGACCATGATGATGATGCTCTCAGGAGCATGTCTGACGATGTCAGGGATCATAGACTCAAGGATTTCGGTATTCTTTTTTACCAGATCCAGACGGGAATCCCCGGGATTTTGTGCCGCCCCCGCGGTAAAAACGATGACATCGCTCCCCGCCAGGTCCGCGTACTCCTCTCCTACCGTGATATGCGACGTGCCCAGAAAAGAAAGGCTATGCATGAAATCAAGCTGCTCCCCGACCAACTTTTCCTTGTTCCGTCCGAAAAGCATTATCTCCTGGGCGGTATTCTTGAGATACATGGTGAAAGCTGCCGTGATACCCACACGGCCTGCTCCAATAATGGCTACCTTTGTTTTCTTACAATCGCGTAGTTGTGTCATAGATACATATCTTACCGTAATTCAGCCTCGGAGGCAATACAAAATTATGTGGAGATAGCGCGCTTTGTTTGGTACAATAAGTACTTATACCAGGGGTACCCAAGTGGCCAACGGGGGCAGTCTGTAAAACTGCTGGCTTATGCCTACAAAGGTTCGAATCCTTTCCCCTGGACAAACTAAAAATTGACTTCAAAATACATTGATTTAGATTGCTAAGACAATCTATTTGAAGGGTTCTAACTTGGGTTTTTTTACCAGCATAGAAACTGGACAATTTTATAGGAGGAAAATCTATTCACCCTTTCC
>Ga0172374_1002916_pt1 | contig 10572 bp, 9 predicted proteins | sample LakKiv3m_FD_114536 | JGI IMG/M metagenome (GOLD analysis project Ga0172374, IMG submission 114536) | Freshwater microbial communities from Kabuno Bay, South-Kivu, Congo - kab_092012_10.3m | ecosystem: Environmental > Aquatic > Freshwater > Lake | place: Democratic Republic of the Congo... | reverse complement strand
TCCAACGACTGGACGGCGGTCCGGCTGCGCGACCGGCTCGACGCGCTGGCGAAGAATGCCGATCTGCGAATCCGCATCGGTGACGCGAACCGGGCGCGCGCGGCGGCGATCTTCGATGAAAAGGCCATGATTGCATCCTATGCCGCGCTTTACGCGAATATAGCAGGAAAGCCCGGCGCGCTCGGCTGAGCCAATAAACTCGATTCGACCCGCCAATCGCGCTAGGGTCCCATTCAAACAAAGTTCGTTCGGAGGTTGCGTGTTCAAAGGCCTGAAGCCCATCGTCTATAACGGCCAGGAAGTCTGGCCCCTCGTCGAAGGCGGAAAAGGCGTGTCGGCCAGCAACCACGCGTCCGCAGGCGCATGGGCAGCTGCCGGCGGCATCGGCACGGTCAGCGCGGTCAACGCCGACAGCTATGACGCCGAGGGCAAGATCATCCCCCAGGTGTACAAGGCGCTGACGCGGCGCGAACGGCATGAGGAATTGATCGCCTATGCGATCGAGGGCGCGGTCGAACAGGTCAAGCGCGCATACGACATCGCCAGCGGCAAGGGCGCGATCAACATCAACGTGCTGTGGGAAATGGGCGGCGCGCAGCCGATCCTGCACGGCGTGCTGGAACGCACCCGCGGGCTGGTGGCGGGGGTCACCTGCGGCGCGGGGATGCCGTACAAATTGAGCGAAATCGCGGCGCAGTATAATGTCAGCTATCTGCCGATCGTCAGCTCGGGGCGCGCGTTTCGTGCGTTGTGGAAGCGCGCTTATTCGAAGGCGGCTGAGTTTCTGGCGGCGGTGGTCTATGAAGATCCCTGGCTGGCTGGCGGGCATAACGGCCTGTCCAATGCCGAAGACCCGCGCGCGCCCCAGGACCCCTATCCGCGCGTGAAGGCTCTGCGCGAGACGATGCGCGAAGGCGGCATCGCCGACAGCGTGCCGATCGTGATGGCGGGCGGCGTCTGGTATCTGCGCGACTGGGAAAACTGGATCGACAATCCCGAACTCGGCCAGATCGCGTTCCAGTACGGCACCCGGCCGCTGCTGACGAAGGAAAGCCCGATCCCCGATGGCTGGAAACAGAAGCTGATGGAAATCGAGGAAGGCGATGTGCTGCTGCACCAGTTTTCGCCGACCGGTTTCTATTCGTCCGCCGTCCGCAATCCGTTTCTGCGCTCATTGGAAGCGCGATCGGAACGTCAGATCGCCTTTTCGACGCAGGAAGCGGGCGACCATGTGTTCCAGCTCGACGTCGGGGTGAAGGGCAAGAATTTCTGGGTGACCAAGGGCGACCTGCTGCGCGCGCGCGAATGGTTCGGCCACGGCTTCACCGATGCGCTCAAGACGCCGGACAATACCGTCGTTTTCGTGACCCCGCAGGAAAAGGCCGAAATCCGCAAGGATCAGGCCGATTGCATGGGCTGTCTGTCGCACTGTGCGTTTTCGTCGTGGAAGGACAGCGAGACCAACTCGACCGGGCGGCTCGCCGACCCGCGCAGTTTCTGCATCCAGAAGACGTTGCAGGACATCGCGCATGGCGGCGATACCGACCAGAACCTGATGTTCGCGGGCCACTCGGCGTTCAATTTCCAGCGCGATCCCTTCTATTCGAACGGTTTCGTGCCGACGGTGAAGCAACTGGTCGACCGGATTTTGACGGGGGATTGAGGGGGCATCCCGCCACCGGCAAATTCACGTCATTGCGAGCGTAGCGAAGCAATCCAGGCTTGTTCTGCGCGGCGCTGGATTGCTTCGCTACGCTCGCAATGACGAAATCGGGCGATCAGCCCAGCGCGCTCGTCACCGGTTCGACGAAGCGCATCAGCGTTCCCCACAGGCTGTGCGCCAGCAGCGCCGCAACCCCCACCGCCGCGCCGGTGATCGCGACGAACTGAAACGCGCGCGCGAATTGTCGACCCCGTTCCGCCGTGTCGGCGGGACGATGCTGCGCCACGCGATCCGCCGTGCGACGGTCCATGCCGGGTTTCCAGCCCGCGGGCGGCCCCTTGGCATTTTCCATCAACTCGTCGAAATCGACCTTGTCCTGAGTGCGGACGCCGAAGAACCCGCCCTGCGACCAGACGGCGCGCGCGACGATCGTCATGAAGGTCTTGCGAATTTCGATATAGGCGCCGGGCGGCGGCGGTTCGTCGGCAACCAGCATCAGCCCGCGCGACGACACATTGCGAATCGACACGTCGCGCCAGTCGCCGCCGACGCGCATCCGTGCGTTCACCAGCACCTTTCGCCGTTCTTCGCGCTTCCTGAAGATAACCGATACTCCGACCCGGCGACGACAGGGTCGCTCAGCGGTACCGGTATCAGGACAATCATCGCAGGGGGTTGCGCGACAGGGTTAATTTGCCGGTAACCGTCAAGTTAGGCCCAGCCCTCCAGCACCTGATCGGGCGGGCGGTGGCCGTCGGCCCAGATGCGGATATTGGCGATCACCTTTTCGCCGGTCGCTTCGCGTCCCTCATAGGTCGCCGATCCCATATGCGGGGTCATCACGACATTGGGGAGCGCGAGCAGGCGCGGGTCGATGGCTGGTTCATGCTCCCACACGTCCAGCCCCGCGCCCGCCAGTCGCCCGTCTTCGAGTGCCGCGACCAACGCGTCCTCATCGACGATCCCGCCGCGCGATGCGTTGATGACGAACACACGGGGTCGCATCAGCGCGATGCGGCGGGCGTCGATCATGTTCCGGCTGTCGGCGTTGAGCGGCGTGTGGATCGTGACGATGTCGGCGACGCCCAGCATCTCGTCCAGCTGCTCGTGCCACGCCGCGGCGAGCTGCGCCTCGAGCACCGCAGGCAGGCGGTGGCGGTTATGGTAATGGATCGACAGGCCGAACGCGCGTGCGCGCATCGCCACCGCCTGGCCGATGCGCCCCATGCCGACGATACCCAGGGTCTTGCCGCCGATCCGGTGGCCCAGCATCCCGCCCGGCGACCAGCCCTTCCAGTCGCCCGATCGCACCAGCTTTTCGCCCTCGGCCAGTCGTCGCGGGACCGACAGGATCAGCGCCATCGTCATGTCGGCGGTATCCTCGGTCAGCACGCCGGGCGTGTTGGTGACGACGATCCCGCGCGCGCGCGCGGCCTTCAGGTCGATATGGTTCACCCCCGCGCCGTAATTGGCGATCAGCTTCAGCCGGTCGCCTGCCGCTGCGATCAGGTCGGCGTCGATCGCGTCGGTGACGGTGGGAACCAGCACGTCGCAGTCTGCGACGGCGGCGAGCAGTGCGTCGCGGTCGAGCTTGGTATCGTCCGAGTTCAGCGTCGCGTCGAACAGTTCTGCCATCCGCGCCTCGACCCGATCAGGCAGGCCGCGCGTCACGACGACCTTGGGGCGGGCAATGGGTGAGCGCTGTTCCATTCCGTATCGATGCGGCGCGCCCGCGCCCCAGTCAACGGTTGAACCGCGTGCGCTTTCGGCGTTAGGGCTAAGGCACTCGACGAAAGGGATTTGAATGCGGACCATCGGCTGGACGGCAATCATGGGCGGGGTCGCCTGTCTGTCGCTGGTCGCGATCGACGCGGCGGACGCGCAACGCCGCAAACCGCCATATTATGCGTCGGTCTCGGCCAGCGAAGCGCGGATGCGGACCGGGCCGGGCAAGAACTATCCGGTCAGCTGGGAATATCGCCGCGCCGACCTGCCGATCAAGGTGGTCGATATCTACAAGGACTGGCGCAAGGTCGAGGATCCGGGTGGGACGCAAGGCTGGATGCAGGTCGGGCTGCTCGCGGACCGCCGCACCGCGATCGTCGTCGGTCAGGCGATCGAGATGCGCGCATCGCCGGCGCCCGGCGCGCGCGTCAACTGGCGCGCCGCGCCTGGCGTAGTCGGACGCATCACCCAATGCGATCGCGGCTGGTGCCGGTTCGACGTAAAGGGGCGAGTAGGTCATGTTCAGCAGGCGCGGCTGTGGGGTGTCGATCCGGGCGAGCGGTTTTAGTCGGGCGACGGAGTGTCTACCGCGTCATTGCGAGCGCAACGGAGCAGTTCAGCGACGTGCTTGCCGCCCTGGATTGCTTCGCTGCGCTCGCAATGACGAAGGGGTGATCTCACCCATAAAACGCGCTCAGCAATCCGGCCGACGCCAGCACCACGATTACCACCAGCGGCGCGCCCATCCGGGCGTAATCGGTGAACTTGTACCCGCCCGGTCCCATCACCAGCACGTTGTTCTGATGCCCGATCGGGGTCAGGAAATCGGCCGAGGTACCGATCAGGATCGCGATCAGCATCGCATCGACGTCGATCCCCAGCGTGCGCGATACGCCAATGCCCAAAGGTGCGACAATGACCGCAGTCGCGACATTGTTGATGAACATCGACAGCAATATGGTCAGTGTCGTCATCGCCGCGAGCACGACGAACATCGTCTGGCCGACCATGTTCGCGCTCAGCCAGTTGGCCACGATCGTGGCAGCGCCGCTGGTTTCGAAGCTCTGCCCCACCGGGATCATCGCGCCCAAAAGGACGATGACCGGCCAGTCGATTGCCGAATAGCTTTCCTCTGAAGGGATCAGCTTCAGCAGCGCCAGCAGCACCGCCGCCCCGACGAACGCCACTGCGGCGGGGACGATGCCCGCCACCACCAGCCCGATCGAAAAGACGAAGATGCCGATGATCGGCGCGGCTTTCCCGAGCAGCAACGAACGCTGGTCGAGCCGGTCGATTTCGAGCAGACGCGCGCGGCCCATGAATTCGGCGATATCGGCCGGTTCGCCGCGCACGAACAACTGGTCGCCCGCCTGAATTCGCATCATCGCCAGCGGCACCTTTTCGCGCGCAGCCCGCGGGCCGACCGCGACGACGCGCAGCTTGCCGTCGCTGCGAAGGCGAACGTCTTCGTGGCTGATGCCGATCAGGAAAGACCCGTGCGCGACCGCGACGCGCGCGGTGACTTCGGTGTCGCTGTCCGACACATAGGGCGATTCGAGTTCGGTCTTTTCGGCGACGACCCGCTGCGCCAGCCGGGAGAGGAGCAGCATCCGGTCGCCGGGTTCAATCTGCGTATCGCCGTTCAGTGACAGCCGCCGCCCATAGCGGAACAGCGACAGCATCCGCGCCGGGACCAGACGCAATTCGTCTTTCCATTCGCCCAGCGTACGCGCGACCGTGCCGCCGGGCACGGTCAGTTCGAACACCCGCCAGGGCGGTTTGATTTCCTTTTCCTCGGTGCGGCGGACGGGCAGGAACCGCCAGCCGATCAGCACGACGTACAGGATGCCCAGCGCACAGACGATCGCTGCGACCGGCGTCATGGTGAAGAAGCCCAGCGGCTCGCCCAATGCCTCGGTCCGCGCGCCCGCGATGATGAGGTTGGCGGGGGTGCCGATGACCGTCGTCGTGCCGCCCAGGATCGTCGCGAACGCCAGCGGCATCAGCGTCGCGGCCGGGGTCAGCTTCGCCTTGCGCGCGATGCCGGTCGCGATCGGCATGGTGATGACGAGCGCGGCGATATTGTTCATGAATGCCGACAGGAACGCGCCAACCACCAGCAGCATCGTCAGGCTGAGCGTGAAGCCCGCGCGTTCGGGGATGATCCGCTGGGCGATGGCGGCGGCAATGCCCGACAATTCGATCGCCCGACCGATGACGAGGACGGCGGCGACGGTCATCACCGCCGGATCGGCAAAGCCCAGAAATGCCTGACCAGGCTCGACCAGCCCCAATGCGATGACCGCGACCAGCGCGATCAGCGCGACTAGGTCGTGACGGACGCGGTCGGATACGAACAGCGCCAGCGCACCGACCAGGACCAGCGTGCTGGCCAGTGCGGGATCGATGAGTAGCGGCACCCCCGGAGCGCCTTTAGCGCATCATCTCGACGGCGATGGCGGTCGCTTCGCCGCCGCCGATGCAGAGCGAGGCGAGCCCGCGCTTCTGGCCATTAGTTTCCAGCGCGGACAGCAGCGTCGCCATGATCCGCGCGCCCGACGCGCCGATGGGGTGGCCGAGCGCGCAGGCGCCGCCATGGACGTTGACCACATCATGGCTGAGCGACAGATCGCGCATCGCGATCATCGCGACGCAGGCAAAGGCTTCGTTGACTTCGAACAGATCGACATCGCCGGTCTGCCAGTTGGCCTTGTCGAGCGCCTTTTGCATCGCCGCGACGGGTGCGGTGGTGAAACGGGCGGGCGCATGGGCGTGCGCGGCGTGGGCAACGATCCGGGCGACGGGCTGGATGCCGAGCCGATCGGCGACCGATTGACGCGTCATGACGAGTGCTGCCGCGCCGTCCGAAATCGACGAGGCGTTGGCGGCGGTGATCGTGCCGTCCTTCGAGAAAGCGGGTTTCAACGTCGGGATCTTGGCGACATCGCCCTTCAGCGGCTGTTCGTCGAGGCTGATGGTGTCGGTGCCCTTGCGGCCCTTCACCTCGACCGCGACGATCTCGCGTTCGAAGCCGCCCGATTTCTGCGCCTTTTGCGCACGTTCGAGGCTCGCCACGGCGTAGTCGTCCTGCTGCGCGCGGGTGAACTGATATTCCGCCGCGGTTTCCTCGGCAAAGCTGCCCATCGCGCGACCCGGCTCATAGGCGTCTTCAAGCCCGTCGAGGAACATGTGATCCATCAGCCGGTCGTGCCCGATGCGAGCGCCGGAACGGTGGCGCATCGAGAGATAGGGCGCGTTGGTCATGCTCTCCATCCCGCCTGCGACCAGCAGGTCGATCGAACCCGCACCCAATGCCTCGGCGGCCATGATCGCGGCCTGCATGCCGCTGCCGCACATCTTGTTGAGCGTCGTCGCCTCGACATGCTGGGGCAAGCCTGCGCCGAGTGCGGCCTGCCGGGCAGGGGCCTGACCGAGACCGGCGGGAAGGACGCAGCCCATATAGATCCGCTCGACCTGCTCGCCGCTCACGCCAGCGCGTTCGACCGCGCCGCGCACCGCCGCCGCGCCCAGATCGGTTGCGCTCGCGCCCGACAGGCATCCCTGAAAACTGCCCATCGGCGTGCGGGCATAGGACAGGATGACGATCGGATCGGCGGACATGGCGGCAGGCTCCCCAGAATATGTTTCGCCCGCTTTCACCAAGCGCGCATGGTTTTGCAAGCGGACCCTTCGAACGCAGGCGGCGTTGGGGTCGTTCCAACAACGGCACGGAATGGCGCATGGAAGACGATCCGCTGGTGCAGGGTATCAAATGGGCCGCGACGATCAGCGGCATCGTCGCCGCCTTCATGGTGTCGCTCGACAGCGGGCGGCGCGTGACGGGCTGGGGGTTCGTGATCTTCGTCGGATCGTCGATCGCCTGGATCACGGCATCGGTGATGGCGGGCGACGGCGCGCTGGGGACGCAGAATGCGGTGCTGTTCGGGATCAATATTTTCGGCGTATATCGGTATCTGATCCGCAAGGTCGAACCGGGCGAAGGCGGGCAGGGGAGAGGTGCGAATGGCTGAGAAGATACAACTGGCGCTCAGGCTGAGCCTGTCGAAGCCGGATTGTCGGCATTCAAGCACCCTTCGACAAGCTCAGGGTGGGCGCGGTTTATGAGCCAGTCTCTGCAATCGATACTCGCTGTCCAGCGCGCGGCGTTCATGGCCGAACTCCCCGTCACCGCCGCGACGCGCAAGGATCGGCTGAGCCGGGCGATCGCGATGATCGAGGCGAACGGCGCCCGCTTCTGCGACGCGCTGTCGGAGGATTTCGGGCATCGCAGCCGCGAACAATCGATGATTACCGACATTGCCGCGTCGATCACCCCGCTCAAACATGCCCGCGCCCATCTCGACCGATGGATGCGCGCCGACAAGCGCCCGGTGCTGTTCCCGCTCGGCCTGCTTGGTGCGAAGGGGCGGGTGGAATATCAGCCCAAGGGCGTCGTCGGGGTCATCTCGCCTTGGAATTTCCCGGTCAATCTGGTGATGGGGCCGCTTGCGGGCATCTTCGCGGCGGGCAACCGGGCGATGGTCAAGACCAGCGAGTTCACGCCGACCGTCGCTGCCTTGTTCGAGGAAGTCGCGCCGCAATTCTTCGACGAGGCCGAACTCGCCTTTGTCAGCGGCGGGCCGGAGGTGGGCAAGGCGTTCGCCTCGCTGCCCTTCGATCACCTGATCTTCACAGGCGCGACGGGAATCGCGAAACACATCCTTCACGCCGCCGCCGACAATCTGGTGCCGGTCACGCTGGAGTTGGGCGGCAAGTCGCCGGTCATCCTCGGCAAGGGCGCGGATGTCGCCAAGGCGACCGAGCGGGTGACGATGGGCAAGATGCTCAACGCCGGGCAAATCTGCCTCGCCCCCGATTACATGCTGGTGCGCGAGGATCAGGAAGCGGCGACGGTCGAGGGGCTGAAATCGGCGGCATCGGCGATGTATCCGACGCTGCTTGCCAATCCCGACTACACCGCGATCATCAACGACCGGCACCACCAGCGCCTGACCGACTGGATCGACGATGCGCGCGACAAGGGCGCGGAAGTGATTACCGTCAATCCGGCGAACGAGGATTTCTCCGGCTCGAACAGTCGAAAGATGCCGTTGACGATCGTTCGCGGCGCGACCGACGAGATGACGGTGATGCAGGAGGAAATCTTCGGCCCCATCCTGCCAGTGCGGACCTATGCCGGGATCGACGATGCGGTCCGTGAAGTGAACCGCCGCGACCGCCCGCTCGCGCTCTATTATTTTGGGCCCGATGCGGAGGAGCGTCGCCGCGTGCTGGACAGGACGATTTCGGGCGGGGTGACGCTGGACGACGTGATCTTCCATGTCAGTCAGGAGGAACTGCCGTTCGGCGGAATCGGGCCTTCGGGCATGGGGAGCTATCACGGGCACGACGGATTCCGCACGTTCAGCCATGCGAAGAGCGTGTTCCAGCAATCGAAGCTGGATGTGGCCAAGCTGGGTGGGTTGAAGCCGCCTTATGGGGCAGCGACCAAAAAGGCGATCGCCCGTTTGATGAAGTAAGCCCCCTTCCGTTCGTGCTGAGCTTGTCGAAGCACTGTACTTCTTTCATCGTTCCAAGAAGGACAGTGCTTCGATACGCGCCTGCGGCGCTACTCAGCACGAACGGGGGAGGTTGGTGGCCCCTACCACGCATTAGCATTGGACGCGGCGGCAACGACTTCCTATGTCGGGCGTTACCGGCGCGAGCCGCGTTGCGAACTGGACGAAATCTGCCCGTGAACCTGTTGCTGATCCTGCTTGCCATGTTGTCGGGCCTGCCCGGCGCCATGGCGGGTGTGCGCGGGGTTCAGGCGGCGGAAGTCCAGCAGAGTCAGGCCGTCGCCGAGGCAGTGGTCCAGCGCGCCGCCGTTGCAGTTGTCGGCGGTCACCGCGTGCTCCCCAATCCGTTGCCGTCGCTGGCGCAAGTTTCGCTCGCAGCACCGCTGGTCGCCGTCGCGCCCACGCTGCCGGTGCGTTCGATCGTCGAATCCGCGCTCGAATAGGTTCCCGCGCGCGATCGATTGCGCGCGCGTCCCAATCTGCTGTCGCTTACCGCCCCACTGGCGCGGTCGCACGTCCATATTCTCATATCGTCAGGAAAACGCCTCATGTTCGGCGCCATTGCCAAATCCATGTTCGGGTCGGCCAACGACCGCTACGTCGCTTCGCTTCGCAAGATCGTCGACAAGATCAACGGCTTCGAGGATCAGATCGCGGCCCTGTCGAACGAAGACCTTGCCGCGCAGACGACGCGCTTTCGCGAACGGCTGGCGAACGGCGAAAAACTCGACGCGCTGATCCCCGAAGCGTTCGCCACGGTCCGCGAAACCTCGCGCCGCGTGCTCGGCCAGCGGCATTACGACGTCCAGCTGATCGGCGGCCTCGTCCTCCAGCGCGGTGAAATCGCCGAGATGCGGACGGGCGAGGGCAAGACGCTGATGGCGACGCTCGCCGTCTATCTGAACGCGCTGCCCGGCAAGGGCGTCCACGTCGTCACCGTCAACGATTATCTCGCTCGCCGCGACGCCGAATGGATGGGCCAGGTTTACCGGTTCCTGGGCATGACCGTCGGCGTCATCGTCCCAGACTTGTCGGATCACGAGCGCCGCGAGGCGTATCATTCCGACATCACCTACGGCACGAACAACGAATTCGGCTTCGACTATCTGCGCGACAATATGAAGTACGATCGCGCGTCGATGGTGCAGCGGCCGTTCAATTTCGCGATCGTCGACGAAATCGATTCGATCCTGATCGACGAAGCGCGCACGCCGCTGATCATCTCCGGCCCGACCGAGGATCGCAGCGAGCTGTACGTGTCGGTAAACGCGCTGGTCGCGCAACTCGAAGACCCGGATTACGAAAAGGACGAAAAGTCCAAATCGATCATCCTGACCGAAGACGGCACCGAAAAGGTCGAACGCCTGCTGGAAGGCGCGGGGCTGCTCCAGGGTTCGAACCTCTACGATTTCGAGAATACCCAGGTCGTCCACCATGTGAACAACGCGCTGCGCGCCAACAAGATGTTCCGCCGCGACATCGATTACATCATCAAGGACGACAAGGTCGTCATCATCGACGAATTTACCGGCCGCATGATGGACGGGCGGCGCTGGTCGGACGGGCTTCATCAGGCGGTCGAGGCCAAGGAAGGCGTCAAGATCG
>Ga0172374_1002913_pt1 | contig 10576 bp, 17 predicted proteins | sample LakKiv3m_FD_114536 | JGI IMG/M metagenome (GOLD analysis project Ga0172374, IMG submission 114536) | Freshwater microbial communities from Kabuno Bay, South-Kivu, Congo - kab_092012_10.3m | ecosystem: Environmental > Aquatic > Freshwater > Lake | place: Democratic Republic of the Congo... | reverse complement strand
TATTTTAATTGTGCGACCGCCTGTTACCACATTATCAGACGAAACGCTTGAACCAAAATTACTAACAACAGGATTAGACTTGACCCGATATGAAGGATATAAACCATAAGCAGGAGAATCGACAGGGCAAACATCGGAAACTAAAGCGTACGTCTCCTCTGTATGTTCAATAATTTGAGTAGAGCCACCCTGAAGAAAAGAACCCCAAGGGTTTACAATTACCGAACCCTCAGGAGAAGCAGGCGGAGAAGCTTCAGTAACAGGGGGAGTAGTCATAGAGACAGGGACTTCAATCTTTTTCTGCGTATATTTATCATAAGCATACGTTCCCAAAGTAAGTAATGCGGCACCGGCAAAACCAGTTCCAATACTAAAAGCCAAACGGGCAAGAAAGTATCGAGATAAAAGACGAGATGCATAGGGAGCAATCTTTGCCACTCCATTTGCTGTTACACGATAACCGGACATAGTATATCCGGGTTCATTGACAGCGGCATAGGCGTAGAAAGGCATAGCAAAAATATAGAAGTGAATTAAGACAAACGTAAAAGCTATAAGGATTTTTCTTTTAGTATCTTTAGTGTTTTCCACTTTTTATTCCCCCGATAAAAGCAAATGCAAGCAGAACGCCAAAGGCAAAGAGAGAAAGAGCAAGAATAAAATCGTTGCCAGTTTCGGATTTCTGCCAAGAAGCTGAATAGGTTATTCCCCCCCGATAATCCGTATTAAAAATCAAATGAGACGAATTTTCTGCAAGAGGATTTTCGCAAAGAGATTTTATATATATTGTTTGGTCATAAGCCCAAACAACTACCTGCCGAGTTTCAAGGTTTGTCATTACCAGAGCACTAATTCCAAAAGGAGGAGCAGTAGAAGAACGAAAAGTAAAAGCAGTTATGCCAGTCGCTCCCGCGTCGCAAGGAACGTCAAGACCTTCAGTTGACGCTTGCAGGATCGCAGGCATGAGTAAAAAAATAATTATTAATAAGTATCTCATGCCCACGACCGCAAGCGCACAGAATTTATATCAGACAATTTTATGCCCCAAAAAGTTTTACCTTGCAACATCATTACTCCAGCGGTGATGGCTTCAACTTTCCCAACTAGAGCAAACTGAATGTTTTTGACGAACACAACAACATCAGAACCGATATAGCTCGTATAAGCTTCAACATGTCCATTACGTTCGATTATCATCAATTCCCCCTTTTATTTTATTAAAGAAATTTTAAGGGGAGAATCTGCAAAAATTTCTCCCCTCAAAAAACTACCTTGCTCCAGAGCCGATAAAGCCCACAACAACCCTATAGGCTTTTACTGCAAGCGGAATGAGAACTTTTACCGCTCCGACCGCGCCGAGAGCAACGAGAATCAAAGGTATTGCAGTCTCAACAGCAGTCTGCAAAGCTGTTAACATAGCTTCCATTTTTTTTCACCTGCCTTCTTCATCATGGTTTATTATGGATACGATAGCTCCGTATCCATAACCGATGAGATATACGAGAATTACAGCAAAGAAACCGACAAGGACGAATTCAGACATCAGACAACCTCTCTGCAAGAAGCAAGGAAAGCGTCTATTTTGCCCTTGAAGACAGTCCCTGCCTTATAACTGTCTTTAGGTGTCCACACTGTCAGCACATCTTTTTGCCCGTCAGAGCGCTTGACAAGAATAGATACTCCGTAATTCTTCTTGCCCTCTCGGGGCTTCATAACCCTGATAACATCTCCTTCAACTAACATCTCCATTTTTTCTCTCCTTTCTCTTAAAAGATTACAGTGTCAAAGACACTGTTTGAAATTTCATTTAACCTTTACGAAATGAAATTTCTTTTAAGTCTCTACCACTTCTCAATTCAAAAATAAAAAGCTGAATCAAACCTTTATAGCGTCCGCATTTCCGAGCATCAAGCAAATCATCCTGAAAGCTTAAAGGATAATCCAACAGCAAATCTTTTTCATTTTCTATATCCTGAACAGAAGAAAGAATTTCAGACAAAAGACGTATAATTTCTTTTTCTTCATTCGGCATTTCGGAAGCCCTCAGAAATAATGATTAAGTTTATCTGCGCTTTTTTTATAATCTCGGAACAAACAGAGTAGGGCAAAATCAAGCACTCAGTCCGCAGACCAACAATATTAATAATTAAATCATCAAGCATATCTATTGTTTGCTGAGTAAGATTTTCCATTTCAGTTAAAACAAGGAAGATATTTTTTATGTTCTGTTTCTGATACCACAACGTAACCCCAACGGTTTTTTAAATAATTAGCAATTTCGTAATCATGGAAGGGCAACGGTTCAAAGACAAGATAGCCACGAGAGCGCATATACTCAACAAGCGTTAAAGGCGCGTAGTTCAAAATACAAGGAGGATTTATCGCCCGCTTTCTGGTATCAGGATATTCTTTATGAAATTTACGGATAATACAACCGACCCATTGAGAGGTTTTATTGTTAAGACAAGCATATGCCTCTAAAACATCACGAATTGATTGACGAGTAAAGGTTAGAATTATTTTTTTAGGCTTGAGAGACAAATCAACAAGGTGATAACTTTCATTCCGTCTTACTAACTGCCAGTTCATAGATAGCCCCCTTAATTTTTTGTTCTGTATTTTAAGGCTTAGGCTATTTTACATAATATATCTTATCGGACATAGGCTATAAACAGATACTGTCAGTAAGTTGTTATTAAGCGTGTTTGAATTGTCCCTCGTATTAGGATTGGTCATGGTTTTTACGGATTTGAACGAGTTTTAGGCAGGCGAAAAAGTCTTAAAAATTAATCGGTTACTTCCTCATATTGGGGTGCCGACGAGCCGCCCCCTTTCAATTCCTTCTACCCTCGCATTAATAATGGTTCTGCAGGCATGACTATTTGATGGCATGTGAACCTTCAAGTAATTCCCTGAGGTCCCATAGGACATATTATCGCTGTTTCTACCGCCTTCAATTAGGACATCTAGAGTTTTGTTGACCTGACTTAACATGTATTCTGTTTTTTTCTTGCTGCCGAGTGATTCTAAGGCATGCACGCGATCTTTTTTCACTACGGACGGTATATTGTCAGGCATTTGCGAGGCCATTGTTCCATTCCTTGCGGAAAACGGGAATATATGCAAATATGGTATCGGAAGGCTGTCAAGAAGTTTATATGTATTTTGGAACTCTGCCTCTTCTTCGCCCGGGAATCCGACAATCACGTCAGTGCCTATAGCTATTTCCGGGATTTTATTGAATATCTGCTTGATTTTTAAGGAAAATTGCTTAGAATCATATGCCCTGTTCATTAGCTTTAATATCTTGTCGTCTCCGCTTTGCAAAGGGATATGAAGGTGCTTGCAGACTCTCTTATCGCCTAAAATGTCCAATAACTCATCGTTAATTTCTCTGACCTCTAGTGAGCTAAGCCTTATTCTCATAATTTTTGTTTGTTTTAAGATAGTTTTAAGCAAATATGAAAGTGTTACTTTAGGTATGGAATCAATGCCATAAGTGCCTAAATGAATGCCTGTGAGGACTATTTCATTGTAACCGTGAGAAACAGCCTTGTTAACCTGCTGAATAACAACCTGAGGGTCCACGCTTCTTGAAGCGCCCCTTGCCTTTGGGATTGCGCAGTAACTGCAGGAATAATTGCATCCGTCCTGAACCTTAATAAAGAGCCTGCTTCTTGCGTTTGACTGGAAAGATAAGGGAATATCCATATTATGGCCAACTAAGTTGTTGATAATGCCAAGCTTATCCTTGTTCCCGACTACTGCTTCAACCCCTTCCATTGCGCTTACGTTTTCCCTGTTAAGTTCTGAATAACATCCGGTAACAATCACCCTCGCCCCTGCCCTATGCGCCTTTCTTATTAGTTGTCTTGACTGATAATCGCTTTTTGAGGTTACGGTGCAGGTATTTATAATACAGACATCGGGGCTTTCTGTGATAGCAACAATCTTGCTTCCGCTGCTTTTCAGGGCCCCTTCAATTAGGGAGCTCTCAGCCTGATTAACCTTACAGCCTAATGTCAAAACTGAAATCTTCATTATCTATATTATGAGCTTGCCCTCGAGTGAATGCCTCATTGCCTCAGTAATTTTAACATGAACTAACTTTCCTTTATGAGCATCGCCTGCGAGGAAGTTAACTATTTTATTGGTTCTTGTTCTACCGGTCATTTTTCCTGCGTCTGTCTTGCTTGCCCCTTCAACCAGCACTTCCTGAATTGTTCTTTCAAGTGTTGTGTTTTTACTTAATGTAATCTCATCCTGAACCTTGAGTATTTCATCAAGCCTTTCTGCCTTGGTATCTTCAGGAATTCCGCGCTCCATTTCTGAGGCCTTGGTTCCGGCGCGAGGGGAAAATTTAAAGGCAAAAATACCGTCAAACTCAATCTCTCTCAAGGCAGTTATGGTTGAAATATGGTCATCAACGGTTTCGGAGGGGAAACCTGCAATTACATCGGTTGTTATAGCGATTCCCGGCATTTCTTTTTTGAGCATCTCCGCTTTTTTGATATAATCGCCATAGGTATATCCTCTGTTCATCAGTTCAAGGATTCTACTTGAACCTGACTGCAAAGGAAGGTGAATGTGTTCGCAGAGTTTAGGCAGATCTTTTATGCATTTTATAAGGTCTTCCGAAAGGTCTCTTGGATGCGATGTAACAAACCTTATCCTCTCTATCCCTTCTATTTTGTTTAGTATCCTTAGAAGCCCGCTGAAATCCAGATCGCTTCTATATGAATTGACGTTCTGGCCCAGGAGAGTGATTTCTTTAAACCCGCTGTCGGCAAGTTCGCATACTTCTCTATATATATTACTGCTCGGCCTGCTTCTTTCCCTGCCTCTTGCATACGGCACAACACAATAGGCGCAGAAATTATTGCACCCATACATTATTGATACCCACGCCCTGAGGCTGTCTTGTCTTATAACAGGCAGGTCAATGTTCCCGATTTCAGGGTTGTCTTGTGTTAAAACTACGCGGTCTTTTTTTATTATTATCTCATTCAGCTTATAGATATTCTGGGGCCCGAATACGTAATCAACATGAGGGTTTTTCTTTGCTATCTCTGCTCCCTGCTGCTGCGCGATGCATCCAGCAACCGCTATCTTCAGTGAAGGCCTTTTTACTTTCAGCGATTTTATCCTGCCAAGTTTGCTTTTGAATTTCTGTTCAGCCTTCTGCCTTATGCTGCAGGTATTGAATATTATGAGGTCTGCGTCCATAAGGCTGTCTGTTTCATTATAGCCTTCTGTCATTAAAACCCCTGCTATTTTTTCTGAATCATGGACGTTCATCTGGCAGCCGAATGTATGGATATAAACTTTTTTCTGCATCTTAAAATTTAACATGCGCTTCGGGGTAGTTTAATATCGTCGAAAGACAGTTATTACTCCTAATAGCTCAGGCGGCTTTTTTTACAAAAATCTCTTTTGCAATCTCAGGATCTATTGCGATGGCCGCTTCGTCAATCTGGATTACGAAGGAAGGCCTTTTCTGAAGGAGCCTGATAATGCTGCCCGCTGTTATACCCATAGAGCTTAGCTTATTTAATCTCATAGTTTCAGCTGAGACTATAAAGACTATCCTGCCTTTTAACCCAACCTCAAAATCGGTCAAGCGCACTACCATGGGCTCTATTTCTATCTTATATTTCTTGCAGCATTCACCTCTGGGTATCGGTTTTCCGTGCGGGCACTTTGGAGGATGTCCCAGAAAAGTACATACGCTTTCTGTCAATTCTTCGCTCAGGATATGCTCCATCTTGCACGCATCTGCATCAATCGACGTTTCATTAAGCTCAAAGACCTCTTTAAAGAGTTGCTCTGCAAGACGGTGCCTTCTTATAAGTCCCTTTGCAAGCTTATGTCCCTTTTCTGTGAGGCTGATCTGCTCGCCTTTAACGCCGATGAATTTTTGGCTTGTGAGTTCGGAGAAGAGCTTATCAAAATGCGCATCGTCAGAATTCAATTTAAACCGGGTAAGCTCAGGCCTGCCTTCTTCTTCAAGAAGCCAGATAAGCTCGAGCGCTTCGTCTATCCTTTCCTGTTCCATAAACTCCTTTTCTTGCTGCCAGTGTCGCTAAGCACACTTACCGCATAAATGGCAGGGCCAAACTCATAACCTTGTCAAAAGTTTTCCTGTGAATTGGACAAGGGCCATAACTAATCAGGTTTTCTATGTGCTCTTTTGTGCCATAACCTTTATGCTTTTCAAAGCCATATTCAGGGTAATCTTTGTGATACTGCTCCATTAATTTATCCCTTGTGACTTTTGCCACGATTGAGGCTGCTGCTATCGAGGCGCTGACAGATTCGCCTTTTATCATGGAAATCTGTTTGACAGACAAGCGCGGCAGTTTCACGGCATCTATAAGCAAAAGATCCGGTTCTGCCGAAAGATCTCCTACTGCATTTTCCATTGCAGACCTTGTTGCCCTTAAGATATTAGTCCTGTCTATCTCGTCAGCCTCCGCTATTCCGATCCCGACATCAAGGCAGCAGCATAGGATTTCATAAAGAAGATATTCTCTTTCTTTTTCAGGTACTTTTTTCGAGTCCCGCAGCCCCTTAATCTTTTTGCCCGGCGGCATTATAACTGCAGCTGCTACAACAGGCCCTGCCAGAGGGCCCCTTCCCGCTTCATCTATTCCGGCAATTCTTTTGAATCCATCTTCCCTTAAGGATTCGTCATACCGGTAGATATCCATGCTTACCCTTCTTTTACGAATTCTCTTTCTTTTTCCTTTATCTTCGCAGACTTGCCCTTCTTGCCTCTCAAATAATAAAGCTTGGCTTTCCGCACAGAGCCCTTTTTAATAACTTCTATTTTGTCTATGCTCGGTGAATAGAGCGGAAAAATTCTTTCAACTCCGACGCCGAAAGATATCTTCCTTACAATGAAAGTCTCTATTGAACCTCCGCCCTGCCTTGCGATAACGACGCCCTCGAAAGGCTGAAGCCTTTCTTTATCGCCTTCAACAACTTTCACTGACACCCTCACGGTATCGCCTACATTAAAGGCGGTCATTTCTTTCATATATTGCTGTTCAACAGCGCTAACCAGATTCATTTTCTTCCTCCCTTATCTCTGATATCAATTTATAATCTACATCCGTTAACGGACTTTTTTTAATGAGCTCCGGCCTGCTCATTATCGTCTGTCTCAATGCCTCTTTTCTTCGCCACATTAATATATCTCCGTGGTTCCCTGACAACAAGACATCAGGAACTCTAACCCCCTTGAACTCAGGAGGCCGGGTATAATGCGGATAATCAAGTATGCCCCATGTAAATGATTCTTCTTCTTTAGAGCGTTCATCGCCCAATACGCCCGGGGCAAGCCTTGTAATGCCGTCTATTATAACCAAAGCAGGCAGTTCTCCGCCAGTCAAAATGTAATCACCGATAGAAATTTCTTCGTCAACAAGGCATTTTCTTACCCTTTCGTCTATTGCCTCATACCTTCCGCATATAAAAATCAGACTGCGCTTTTCTTCTGCCATGGAACGCGCCATATCCTGGTTGAACACCTTGCCCTGAGGGCTTACCATAATAGTGCGCCTTGGAATTGCGTCTGATTTTATAGATTCTACGGCGCTGAAAAAAGGTTCGGGCTTCATCACCATTCCCGGGCCTCCGCCATATGGATAATCATCGACAGTTCTATGCTTATCAGTTGTAAAATCTCTCAGGTTATGAATTTCCACCTCAACGATTTTTTTTTCGATTGCCCGTTTTAGGATGCTTTCATTAAGGTAGGCATTAAAGATTTCAGGAAAGATTGTAATAATATCGAACTTCATCTATCACTTCTTCTTTAAGTCGTTTTTCTCTTTTAGGACTTCCTCTGCCTTTTTTTCATTTCCTGATTTTTTGTAGGCATCCGACAACAGTTCTAGAGCTTTCAGCGCATCTTCCGTGTCTCCCGCATTTTTGCTAACCTCGTATGCCCTCATATAAAAATTTATGGCATCTTGAAAATATCCGTTATTTAAAGAAAGCGCTCCAAGCCCTCTGAGATTCATGGCAATCTTCCTGCTGTTTCCTAACTCTTTGTCTATATCCAAGGCCCTCAGATAAAACTCTCTGGAGCCTTTATAATCACCCTTCTGCGCCTTTATTTCCGCTACCAATCTTAAGGAATTAGCTTCTTCTGTTTTTTGTTTGTTTTCCCTGTTGCGCTTAAGCGCGGTATCTGCAGTTGCGAGGGCCTCATCATATTTACCCTCTGCAAAGGCGATTCTTCCGGTAAGATTTAACCTGGCTCCTTCAAGCGGCCCCTTATAAAGTGACAGCGATTTATCAATCCACTCTTTTGCCTTTACGGTATCTTTTTCCTTCAGATATATCTTTGCCTGTTCGTATGCAGCCTCTGACCTTGCCTCCGCGCTTATATCGGGCATTGAAAGGGCTATTTCAATGAGCTCTCGCGCCTTCAAGATGTCGCCTTTTTTTTGATATATAGCAGCCATGTTTATTAGATTTACGGCTATGCCCTCGGTATTTTCAATGGAGCGGTTTATCTTCAGAGCTTCCATGTAGTAAGACAATGCCTTTTCATTATCGCCCTTTTCCACGGCCTTTGCAGCCTTCTGGCTATATTCCGAAGCCATGATATGCGCATTTGATGGTTTCTGTGCAGGCGCCCCGCCGCAGCCGGAAAGAGTGAATAGTAAACAGTAAATAGTAAACAGTAAAATTAAAAATTGAAAATTTAAAAAGTTCTTTAACTTTGAACTTTGAACATTAAACTTTAAACTTTGTCTATTCATAGCTGTCTCCGTGAATAAGGCCGTCTTTCGGCTTTTCGATGAAAAGACGTATTGGCCACATCTGCTTCAAAGACCTTATTACTTCATTCGTGTCGCTTAGTGTATCTTCGCCTTTATCTACTAATGGCGGAACCTTTGGGGCGGTTTTCTCGACGGCGTCCTTTAGGCTCGCGGTTGCCTTCTCGGCATTGTCCATGGTGCGGTTAAGTTTATCCATAACAGGATTCATTTTCTCATTCATGCTGGTAACAAGCGAATCAACATTTTTAAGAGTTTTTGACGCGCCGGAAGACAAATTAGAAATACTGCTGTCAGCATTTTTTATCAGGTTATCCGCATTTTCCCTTGTCGTATTCAAGCCTGCTGACAATGTTTTAAGGTTTGCAAGGGTCTGTTTTATATCGCCCTGCGGGTCGTTTATATAACTGATAATATCCTTTATCTCCACAATGACAGGACGCATTTCCGCCACAAGCTCATCAATCCCCCTGGCCTTTTCATATTGAATAACGCCTCCATCCTCTATGGCAGGCTTGCTCATATCTCCAACCGTAACATCTATGATGCCCTCGCCTATAAACCCTTCTTTTGTGAGAATTGCTTTTGAATCCTGCCTTATCCATTTGCTGTATTTCTTGTAGATAACGAGGGTGACTTTGACCCGCGCGTTTTCATCAAGAGAGAGTGAATCTATCTTCCCTATCTTAAACCCCGAAAGTTTGACAGGCATGCCTTCAAAAAATCCCGTGCCTTTATCAACTGTAAAGCTGATTTTGTATCTCGGCGTAAAGATTCCGCGTTCAATGCCGATAAAGACCACGGTAGTTATTATCCCAATGACCGCGACAATAAAAAATAATCCTACCTTGCCTTTCAGGTTCATGAATCTCGGGTCAGTTTCTCTCATAAAATTTTCCCTTCCTCAATTCGTAAACGCAGTCCACTTTTATATCATCCGGCAACCCCTCGTCCATGTCAAGGAAGATTGAGGTCCTGCCCTCTTTTTCGCGATGAAATGAGGTAATGGTTTCAACCGTCATTTTTTTTATATCAGAGCCTAATCCGTCAAAGACCGAGTCATAAATAATAAGATTCGGCTCCATGAGCATCATCCTTGTGAGGCCTGCAAGCCTTTTTTTGTAAACAGGCAGTGGGCCCGGCAGTATTGTCAGGTCATCATTATAGCCTATTTTGCTCAAAATACTCAGCATTTTCTTTTCTGTGTCATCAGTGGAAATATTTGAATGGTAAGACAACGGAAGCATAATGTTTTCCCAGACTTTGAGATTGCTTATGAGCCCTCCGTTATGAGGAACAACGCCAATCTTTGTCCTAAATTTATAGAGCTCATCCTGAGAAAGAGCCGATATATTCTTTCCAAAAATATTAATTCTCCCGGAGTCCGGTATTGCAAGCCCTGCAAATATTTTCAGGAAGAGGTTTCTCTCGAATTCGGTTTCCGTAAGGACAGCGCAAGAGGTTCCATCCGCTATGTTCAGCGAAGCGCAATCCAAAAATCCCTTAAGGCTTGCACATTCAATAGTTATCATAGGAAAAATATAAGCGTTATTATACCATCGCAGATAAACACAAAAAATAAGCTATGCATCGTTGCCTTTGTTGTCGCCTGCGGTATTCTGGTTATGCTGCCTGAGACCTTAAGCCCTTGATAGCAACTGACAGCAGCGATTACCAGCCCGAATAAAAGGCTCTTCACAATGGATGCGGATAACTCAGGGATTGTGAGTGAGCTAAGTATTCCGCTTGTGTGCTGTTCAAACGGAACCCCCCAGAATAAAGAT
>Ga0172374_1002912_pt1 | contig 10576 bp, 9 predicted proteins | sample LakKiv3m_FD_114536 | JGI IMG/M metagenome (GOLD analysis project Ga0172374, IMG submission 114536) | Freshwater microbial communities from Kabuno Bay, South-Kivu, Congo - kab_092012_10.3m | ecosystem: Environmental > Aquatic > Freshwater > Lake | place: Democratic Republic of the Congo... | reverse complement strand
GTCGACTTCAACCAGAACACCCGCGACCGCACCATCGCCTCGGCGTACTCCCTGCGGCCGCTGCCGGGGGCCCCGGTGTCGATGCCGCTGCCGTGGGAGGAGCTGCTCGAGGCCACCGACCCGGGCGTCTTCAACCTCGCCACCGTGCCGGAGCGGCTGGCCTCCCAGCCCGATTCGTGGGCCGCCATCGACGACGTCGCCCACGACCTCACCCCGCTGCTGGACCTGTGGGAGGAGCACCCGGTCGAGCTCAACTACCCGCCCGACCACCCCAAGATGCCCGGCGAGCCGCCGCGGGTGCAGCCGAGCAAGAAGGTCGAGTCGCACTGGGACGCCGATGGCAACCGGATCGAGGGCACGTGACGGAGCTGGTCTGGGTCAGCGACTGGCAGATCCAGTGCTGCGGCGAGGAGTTCGCGGTCGGCGACCAGGTCGCGTGGCCCCTCCTGCCGGTGAACCGCGCCGACACCTACTTCGCGCCGCTGCTCGGTGGAGAGCTGGCTGCCGGGCTCACGCACTCGTACGAGGGGCACGAGGAGCCGGAGGTGCCGGACGTGTCGGGGACGGTCCTAGGCATCCGTACGGTCGCCTGCCGGATGGCACCCCTGCCGCCGCCGGCCGACCAGCGCGAGCTTCACGTCGTTGCGGGATCGGGCCGGTTGCAGTGGATCGACGCGATCGACCAGTGGCTCGACCTCCATGGCGACCCGTCGGGGCTGCACTTCGCGGGCTGGCTGGTCGACCTGGACCTCGAGGGTTGAGCCCTCTCCCGAGCGGTGAGCGAGGGGGATTCCGCGGGCCGGAGATCCTCCCCACTCACCGCTGGCCGGGGTGTCGTACGCCGACGCGCCCGTGAGCGGTGGGTGAGGGGGATTCGACAGGCTGCGGAGCCCCCTCACGCACCGCTAGAGTACGACGTCAGCGCTCCCAGGGCGCCGGGATGGGGAAGTACTCCTCGAGGAAGTCGTGGAGCAGGCCGTCGGCGCGCTCCTCGTCGAAGGCGGCGAGCAGGTTGTCGGCGACGCAGAAGAAGTCGCGGTCGCGCTTGAGCATCTGCCTGAGCTGGACCGGCAGCTGCTGGTGGCCGAGGTCCACGTAGCCGTGGTGGGCGCCCGCGCGGAAGGCCTGCCCGGTGACGAGGCCGTACGACTGGGCGAACGACGAGAGCATCGACAGGTCCGTCTCCGAGCGGAAAGGCGCGTGGGTGGTGCGCGAGACCTCGTCGGGGAAGCGGGCCGCGATCTCCTCCAGCGTCGAGCGCCGCTGCGGGTGCGGGCTGTGCATCATCGTGTGCGTGAGCGTGACCCCGAAGGCGTCGGCCAGCACGCGGCGGTTGTTCTGCGCGGCGGAGAGGTAGGGCCGGTCGTCGGTGCCGGGCAGGCCGACCGCGCGGTGGTCGGCCACGAAGGCGGCGTACTGCCCGCCGGGGGCGAAGAAGTGCTCCTTGCGGCGCGGTCGGCCGAGGAAGACGTCGTCGTTGACGTAGACGAAGTGGTCGGCGAGGTCGGGCACGGCGTGCAGGCGCGTCTCGATCGCGTGGGAGCTGAAGGTCGGCAGGGCTGATGCGGGGAGGATGTCGCGGTGGTCCACCACGCGTACGCGGTCGTGCGAGGTGTCGAGCCAGGCCGGCACCTGGCCGGCGGTGACGAGGTGGATGCGGCGCACCCACGGCGCGAAGAGGTGGACGCTGCGCATCGAGTAGCGCAGCTCGTCGCGGCTGCGGTAGCGCGAGGCGCCGCCCGCCCGCGCGCTCGGGGTGCCGCCCAGCCCCGTGATCCGCTCGTCCCGGGCGGCCAGCCAGGCCCCGTCGTCGCCGTCGACCCACGTGTAGACGACGTCCACGTCGAAGCGGCAGTCGTCGACCGTCGGCAGCGCCATCAGCTCCAGCGTGGGCACCTCGACACCCTCGACGGTGGTCGTGGTGCGGGGCGTGGCGGCCGGGACGCGGTCGCCCCAGCGGTTGGGGCCGGGCGCGAGCAGGTCGCCGTCGGGGGACTCCTCCCAGAACTGCACACCGATCTCGACGCCCTCGCCGAGGACGCCGTCGTGCCCGCCGCGCATCGGCCACGGCTCGAGGAACAGCGAGGCCGTCCGGGTCCGGGCGAGCTCGCCGGTCATCGCCGCCACCGTGCCGCGCCGCTCGGGCCAGCCGCGCTCGGCGGGGTCGCGCACCGACAGCCAGTCGGGGACCGCGCCCGAGGCGAGCGCGGCCAGGAAGTCGCCGCGCCGTGACGACGGCACGACGACCAGCGGGTGCGGGTCGAGGCCCCGCGCGGGCACGACGAACCAGCCGTCGCCGGTCGCCGCGGCCGCGGTGGTGAGTGCGGTCAGCGCGGTCGTACGCGCCTCGGCGGGCGTGACGCCGGCGGCTCCGGTCGTCTCGGGCAGGTCGCCGAGCGGGCCCGGGCGCAGGCCGTGCAGCACGCGCCGTGGCGCCAGCGGGTCGGCGCGGCGGGCGATGGCCGTACGGAAGGTCTCCACCCACTGCGCGGCCAGGAGGCGGCCGTCCCACCGGTGCGAGCGCTCGAGCGCGGCGGCGCCGAGGCCGGTCCGGAGGTCGTCGTCGGTGGCGATGCGGAGCATCGCGGCGGCCAGCGCGGCCTTGGAGCCCGGCGGGACGAGGAGGCCGTCGACGTCGTGGGTGATGATCTCCCGGGGGCCCGACGGGCAGTCGTAGGAGACCGGCGGCACGCCCGCCGACATCGCCTCCTGGAGCACCAGGGGATATCCCTCCCCGCGCGAGGCCAGCACGGCGACGCTGGCCCGCGCCCACTGGGCCGCCAGGTCGCCGGTCGACCCGGGGAGGCGTACGCGGTCCTCCAGGCCGAGCTTGCGCACCTGCGCGGCGAGGTTGTCGGCCCGCGGCCCGTCGCCCCAGATGGTCAGGGTCCAGCCGGGCACCTGCTCGTGGATGCGCCAGAAGGCGTCGACGACGTGCTCGAACTGCTTCTCCGGCGCGAGCCGGCCAGCCGTCACGAAGGTCCGCTGGTCCAGCGGGGATCGCGCCTGCGCGTGGGCGGGCAGCGGGTTCGGGATCACCTGGAGCTCGGGGGCCGCGCCGCCAAGGCGACCGGCGAGCCACCGCGACATCGACTCGGTCAGCGACACGACGACGTCGGCGCGGGGCGCGAACTGCAGGAGCGCACCGAGGTCGTTGACCCGGCTCGAGGAGGCGCGGTGCTCCTGGTGCACCAGCGCGACGTCGGCGGGCGCGAGCTGGGCGACCGCGGCGAGCAGCTCGGGGGTCGTGGTGACGAGCACGTCGGCCTCGATCCCCCCGAGCGCCTCGCGCATCGTGGCGTCGGTCAGGCCGTTGTAGAGCGCGTCCCAGCTGCGCGGCACGATGACCGACTCGCGCTCGGCGAGCTCGGGGGCGTGGGAGCCGCGGACCGCGGCGGGCCGCTCGCCCCGCACGTCGACGAGGTAGGTCACCTCGAGCCCGTCGGCCAACCGGTAGTGGGTCGAGGCGCCGCTGCGCGTCACGCTGAGGATCCGGACCCGGTGGCCCTCGCCCAGGGAGAGCAGCGCGTTGGCCTGCTCGATGCCCGAGCGAGCCGTACCACCCATGCCGTCGGCGTTGAACAGGACGAACACCACGTCGAGCGGGCCGTCGCGACGCACGCGACGCACGGCCGAGCGCACCTTCCCGCCGAGCCTCTCGGTCAGTGCCACGTGGTCCCCAGTCCTCTCCGTCCAACGGTCCGCCGCACGGTTCGCCGAACGGTCGTCACGATCCTAGGGGGAGGGAGTCCGGCCGATAGGGTGAGCCGCATGCCGACGTCCCCCACCCCGCTGGTCCTGGTGTCCGGATCCGGTCGCAGTGGCACCAGCTCCCTCGCCGGCACCCTCAAGCGGCTCGGCCTCCACGTGCCGCAGCCCGAGGTCGAGGCCTCGGAGACCAACCCGCGCGGGTTCTACGAGCCGCAGTGGGTCATCGACTTCCACAAGCGTCACCTCAAGGAGCTCGCGCTCTTCAACATCGACAGCAGGCCCGCCGCCGTCGACCTCGTCGCCCGACACGTCGAGACGGGGGTGCCCACCGCCGAGCTGCACGAGTGGCTCTCCGGCCAGCTCGACCAGGAGCACCTCCGCGGTGAGCAGGTCGTCGTCAAGGACCCGCACGCGTTCTGGTTCGCCCAGGTGTGGGAGGTCGTCAGCGCCGAGCTGGGCGCCGACCTGCGCTGGCTGACCGCGCTGCGCCACCCCGCCGAGGTCGTCGGCTCGCGCGACATCGCCTATCTCTCCAGCCAGTCCGACGAGCTGCGGCTGACCAAGGAGACCTCCAACGTCGCCGGCTGGGTGCACGCCGCGCTGCTCACCGAGAAGGCCGGCCGCGGGTCGAAGCGGTCCTTCGTGAGGTACGTCGACCTGCTCGCCGACTGGCGTGCGGCCCTGGCGCCGGTGCAGCAGCAGCTCGAGCTCGACCTCGACGCCGACCTCTCCGCGCCGGCCGGCGAGCGGGCGCACCACGCGGTCGACGACTTCATCGAGCCGTCGATGCGCAAGTCGCAGCTGACCTGGGACGACGTACGCACGCCCGACTGGCTGCGCGAGATGGCGGAGGAGGTGTGGCAGCTGCTCGGCGCGCTGACCACCACCCCGCACGACGCCGACACCCTGGCGGCGCTCGACCGCATCCACGCCGACTACAACGCGCGCTACGCCGACGCGGTGGCGCTGACGTTCGACCACACCAAGGCCGAGTCGACCCTCGCCGCCCGCGACGCGCGCGAGGCCCAGCGGGCGACCGTGCAGCAGTTGCGCCGCGACCTCGCCCAGGTCCGGGCCGCCAAGGAGACGCCGGTCGGCGGTCGCGAGGCGGCCTCCATCCTGCGGCGCGCGGTCGTGCGCCGGGTCACCCGCCGGTAACGGGTCTGAAGATCACCTCCCGCCCCCACCGGTGGGGGCGGAAGTGAGTGTTTCGACCCGTTGCCGGAGGGGCGACGGCGGGGTCAGAGGCCGCTGACGCCCTCGCCGGCCCCGGAGGCCTGCTCGTCGAAGTTCTCGTGCTCGATCAGGTGCAGGACCGGTACGCCGAGCTTGCGGCGCGCGCGGGAGGTCCAGTCGACGTGGAAGAACTCGGCGACCACGTGCGGGCGGGTGAGGATGATCGCCTCGCGCGCGTCGACGGACGTGACGAGCGCGGCGAGCGCGTCGACGGGGGGCTCGGAGGTGACCTTGCCGTGCGCGGTGCCGCCGGCAGCGACGATCGCCTTGAGGGTCTTCTGCAGGTCGGAGGAGGAGTTCTCCTCGCACTCGCGGCGCAGCGCGTCGATGTCGACGTCGTTCATCGCGAGCGCGGGCGCGGCCATCAGGTCGCCGGCGCCGAGGGTGCCGAGCGAGGCCTCGATGCGGGCGGCGGCGTCCTCGAGGGGGAGCAGCACGTGGTAGACGACCGGGTCCTCGATCTCGCTGTGCAGCGAGCGCACCTGCTCGGCGTCGGCGGCGGAGAGGGCCTGCTCGACGAGGAGCACCACGTCGTAGGTGCCGTGCCCGTCGTGGATCGACTCGTCGGGGCTGCTGGGGGTGTGCTCGGTCATGACGCGCCTCCGGGTTCGGTGCTGAGGATTCTAGTGAGGTCGTAGCCCGCCGGCTCGTCGAGCTGCGCGTAGCCGCAGGACTCCGGGTCGCGGTCGGTGCGCCACCGCTTGAAGTGGGCGGTGTGGCGGAAGCGGCGACCCTCCATGTGGTCGTACTTCACCTCCAGCACCCGCTCGGGGCGCAGCGCGGTGAAGCCGAGGTCCTTGCCGGCGCTCCATCGGCTCTGGGTGCCGGGGACGCGGTCGGGGTTGGCGGTGAGGAACTCGTTCCACCGGCCCCACGGGTGGTCGGCGATCTCGCAGACCAGCGGCTGCAGCTCGTGCCACAGCTCGGCGCGGCGCGCGGCGGTGAAGCTGGCCGAGACGCCGATGTGCTGCAGCTCGCCCGCCTCGTCGTACAGGCCGAGGAGCAAGGAGCCGACCAGCGGCGTCTCGGGGGTCGAGGTCTTGTGCTCGCGGTAGCCGGCGAGCACCACGTCCGCGGTGCGCTCGTGCTTGATCTTGAGCATGGTGCGCTTGTTGGGCTCGTACGCCGCCCCGAGCGGCTTGGCGACCACGCCGTCGAGCCCCGCGCCCTCGAACTCCTCGAACCAGCGCTCGGCCTCGGCCGGGTCCTCGGTGGTGCGGGTGAGGAAGCAGGGGCCGGTGCCGTCGAGGTGGCGGAGGGCCTCGACGAGGGCGGCGCGCCGCTCCGCGAAGGGGCGGGCGAGGAAGGACTCGTCGCCGAGGGCGAGCAGGTCGAAGGCGACGAACCCGGCGGGGGTCTCGACCGCCAGCTTGTCCACGCGGCTGGCGGCCGGGTGGATGCGCTCCTGCAGGGTCTCGAACTCGAGTCGCCAGCCGTCGGGTCCCTGGAGGCCGACGAAGATCTCGCCGTCCAGCACCACCCGGTCGGGCAGCTGCTCACGGCAGGCCTCGACGACCTCGGGGAAGTAGCGGGTGAGCGGCTTGGTGTTGCGGCTCGCGAGCTCGACCTCGTCGCCGTCCTTGAAGACCAGGCAGCGGAAGCCGTCCCACTTGGGCTCGAAGCTCAGGGCCCCGTGCTTCGCCGGGTCCGGCACCCCGCTGACGCTCTTGGCCAGCATCGGCTGCACGGGCGGCATCACGGGGAGGTCCACGTGATCGAGCCTAGTGCGGAATCCGTGGGAGAGCGGTCAGTCCTCGCCGCGCAGGGAGAAGGACCGCAGCCGGTCGCCGGCGAACCAGACCCCGACCGCCGTCACGACGACGCTGGCACCGATCGCCCACGGCAGGTTCGCCGGGTCGGGCAGCTCGTCCGAGATCGCGTGTCCCACCCGGAGCCCCCACTGGCTGATGCTCAGCCACGCGACGCCGCTGAAGAGGTTGCCGAGCAGGCCCTCCCAGATCAGCACGAACGTGAGTGACGCGATGACCGCGTGCCGGTTGACCGACGAGATGGCCAGGAACAGGGCGGAGTACGCGGTGCCGGCGACCGCCGAGGCGACGAACAGGGCCGCGGCGCGGGTGCTGTCGCCGGTCATCGACGTGGCCACGAGGATCGGCAGCGCGCCGGCCACCAACGTGGCGCCGAGGGCGACGACCCACTTGCTCGTCGCCACGGCGTGACGGTTGACCGGCTTGGACAGCAGGTAGACGATCGAGCCGTCGTCGATCTCCGGTCCGAGCACCGACGAGGCCGCGAGGATCGCGACGAGTGGCAGCAGGAGCGGGTAGCCCAGGTTGGGCAGGATCGCGTACGCCGCGTCGCCGTCGACCAGGGCGGTGACCAGCGCGACCAGCCCGATGAGGAGCGCCGGGAAGGCCAGCAGCAGGTAGAAGCGACGGCGGCCCAGCAGCGCCTGCAGGGCCAGCTTGGCAATGGTCCCGTTCATGAGGGGTCCTTGATCATCGGGCCACCAGGTAGGCGAAGACGCTCTCGAGCGACTCGTCGCTGGGGGAGAGCTCGAACAGGGTCACGTCGTGCCGGCGGGCCAGGGCCGGGAGGCTGGCGGCGAAGCTGCCGAGGTCGCCGACCTCGACGTCGAGGCCGTCGGTGCGCAGGCTGACCGCGCGTACGGACTCCTCCGCCATCAGGGCGGCGGCGAGCGTGCGGTCGGCGCTCGACGCGATGGCGTAGCGCACCGGCCGGTCGGTCATCAGGCGACGGATCGCGCCGAAGTCGCCGGAGGCGGCGTGCCGCCCGGAGACGACCACCTCGATGTGCCGGGCGAGCCGCTCGACCTCCTCCAGGATGTGGGAGCTGAACAGCACCGTGCGCCCCTCGTCGCCGAGGCGCCGCAGCAGGTCCATCAGGTGCATCCGCTGGCGTGGGTCGACGCCGTTGAACGGCTCGTCGAGCAGCAGCACAGCCGGGTCGTGGACGAGGGCGGCAGCGATCTTGACGCGCTGGCGCATGCCCTTGGAGTAGGTGTCGAGCCGACGGCCGGCCGGCTCGACCATGTCGACCACGTCGAGGATCCGCTCGGTGGCCGCGGCCGCGTCGGGCAGGCGGTGCAGGTCGGCGTTGGCCCGGACGAACTGGCGTCCCGTGAGGTAGCCGAAGCTCAGCTCGCGCTCCGGCACCAGCCCGACCTGGCGGTAGGTCTCGGTGTTGCGCCACACCGGCTTGCCGTCGAGCGTGACGTGGCCGGCGGACGGGGCGAGGAAGCCCGCCATCATCGCCATCAGCGTCGTCTTGCCGGCGCCGTTGGGGCCGAGCAGGCCGGTGACCCCGGGCCCGATGGTCAGCGACACGTCGTTGACCGCGACGACGTTGCCGAACCAGCGCGAGGCCGAGTCGAGGACGAGGGTGCTCATCGCGATCCCACCTTCCGGAAGCGGGCGACCAGCCCGAGCAGGCAGCCCGCCACGACCAGCGCCGCCACGATCACGTAGGCCGGGACCCAGGCGCCGTCGACGGGCACGACGGTCTCGACCCCGGCGTCCCAGGCGTTGGCGAGGCCGGCGTACAGCGACCACGGCGACGCCAGCCCGACGCCGGTCGAGACCGACTCGCTGTCGCCCTCGAAGTACGCGATGTTCTGCATGACCGTCACGACGCCCGTGAGCACGATCAGGGCCATCACCGACCCGACCACGGCGAAGCCGCGACGCAGGGACACCGATGAGATGAGGCCGCTGACGCCTGCGACGAGCATGGCGAGGAGGACCTGGAGGGCGACCGCCTTGAGCGCGGCGGAGATCTGGTCGCTCGTGTCGAGGCCCGACAGCAGGGCGCCGGCGAGGAGCACCGCCGTCGGGACCACGGTGAAGAGGAGGAGCGCGACGGTCAGCGACAGCCACCGGACCAGTGCGAACGCCGACGCGCCCAGGGGGCGTGCGAGGTAGAGCACGATCGATCGGTGGCGCAGGTCGCGCGAGAACAGCACGGGCGCCTGGGCGGCGGCGAAGAGGCTCACCAGCAGCTGCGTCTGGTTGGTGTAGTCGGCGTAGGAGACCGGCAGCTCGTCGAGCCCGGTGAGGACGACGACGCCGACGACGATCGCGGCCGGGAGCAGCGACATGGCCAGCAGCAGGAACGGCATCACCTTGGACTTGCCCGACCGGCCCAGGCCGTACGCGTGGCGCAGGCCGGTCGTGAAGAGCGTGCGGGCGATGGCGCCGGAGCCCTCGCGGGCGCCCTCGAAGCGGCGGTAGCCGAGGTCGTGGATGACACCGGGACGGCTGCCCGGCAGGGGCGCGTCAGGCACGGGTGCCTCCTTCGAGGAAGACGTCCTCGAGGTGGCGTCGGTCGGGCTGGAGGCGCATCAGGCCCAGGCCGAGCTCGGCGGCCACGTCGCGGATCAGGTCGTGGGCGGCCCCGCCCTCGGCGAGCTCGGGCGGCGGCGGGTCGATCGCGACCATCGCGCCGCGCGGGCGGCACGTGAGGCCGCGCTGCGCGAGCGCCTCGCCGAGCCGGTCGCGCTCGGTCTCGGTGCCGACGACCTCGACGAGCAGGCTGCCGGTGCGCTCGGTGAACTCCCCGGTGGCGCTGCTGCGGAGCAGGTGCCCGCCGTCGAGCACGATGACGTGGTCGCTGACCTGCTCGAGCTCGCCGAGCAGGTGGGAGGTGACGAGCACGGCGATGCCGAAGTCGCTGCCGATCCGCTCGACGAGGCGCAGCATGTCGGTGCGCGCCGCGGGGTCGAGGCCGTTGGTCGGCTCGTCGAGGAACACCAGTCGCGGGTCGTGCGCGAGCGCCTGGGCGAGCTTGGCGCGCTGCTTCATGCCGGTGGAGTAGCCGCCCATCGGGCGGTAGCGCTCCTCGTCGAGACCCACGTGGCGCAGCACGTCGGCCGCGCGCTCGCGGGCCGCGGACGCACCGAGGCCCGACATGCGCGCCATGTGCACCACGAAGTCGCTCGCGCTGACGTCGGGCGGCAGGCAGTCGTGCTCGGGCATGTAGCCGACCAGCCGGCGGATGTCCTGGCCCTCGTGCTCGATGTCGTGACCGAGCACGCTGGCCCGGCCCGCGGTCGGCTCGAGCAGGCCGAGCAGGATCTTGATGAGCGTCGACTTGCCCGCGCCGTTGGCGCCGACCAGCCCGGTCACGCCCTCGCCGACGTCGACCGTCAGCTCGGTCAGCGCGTGGACCGTCCCGTAGTGCTTCGTGAGCCCCGCGGTCGAGATGACCGGCGGGTGCCCGATGAGTTCCCCCGTCACCCGGCTCACGCTAGCGGGCGGGCCCCCGCCCCGGCATCAGGGATCGCCCCGATCGGTGTGGAGGTGTCGTGAAGATGCGGCGGTTGGTCTGCTGACGTCTGCTCGCTGTCCGGGACGTCATGGGTTCTGGCGGTTCGGGCCACCGTTTCTCATGACGTCCCGGCTCGGCAACAGGCGTGGGCACCTGTCCCCGGTTGGTCTGCCGGACCTTCGGCAGCCCCGCCCGAGGCGGGCCCTAGGCTTGGGCACCTGTCCCCGGTTGGTCTGCCGGACCTTCGGCAGCCCCGCCCGAGGCGGGCCCTAGGCTTGGGCACCTATCCCCGGTTGGTCTGCCGGACCTTCGGCAGCCCCGCCCGAGGCGGGCCCTAGGCTTGGGCACCTATCCCCGGTTGGTCTGCCGGTAGGGCCCGCCT